>Ga0308395_1001469_pt1 | contig 15318 bp, 2 predicted proteins | sample Hotspr20SampleP4_FD_202097 | JGI IMG/M metagenome (GOLD analysis project Ga0308395, IMG submission 202097) | Hot spring phototrophic mat microbial communities from Mushroom Spring, Yellowstone National Park, Wyoming, United States - 20050930_P4 ...
TCATTTTTTACACCTATTTTGTGGTTTTGTTATGACGAAGATGAGATAAGTGAGGAGCTGTTTAAGACTTCTTTTTTCCACTATCCTCCCTTCCCACTTTTTATTCGCTCCTTAGCTATCACACCAAGCCCCTTGTTTGGTGCGATATGTGAGGAGGTATTGAGAGGAAGCATGGATTCCCCCGTGGTGTGATATGTGAGGAGGAAAAAGCGTCCCACCCCTCTCGAAGGTGCAATAACTAAGGAGCTACCCCCTTTGTGCGACATCTGAGGAGCCTCCCCAAAAAAATTTTTGTTTCCCATTTCACTTTTTGGTGAATTTCTGAGTATATTGTATGAGGACTTTCTCGATAAGGGGGAAAGTTTCTCCAGGATGAAAAAGTTCTCCTCAACAAGCCATGGATGGCCTCTTTGGTGAAACATCGAAGGAGCCCAATAAAAACCCCCTCTCCTCGTTAACAACGATAGTTTCTCTTTTCATCAAAAAGTGAACCAATTGTTTAACAAAACACCACCCTTTATCCGATATACAACAGGCAAGGGGAAATTTGCGAGAGGAGACAAGGAGGCGATATGAAATCGCGCGGTTTTATGAAGTACGTATGGGCAACTCTTTTTATTGGGCTTTTCACCGGAGGATGGGCAGATTTTTACCAGACAACATTTACTGCTGCACAATCAGAGTGGCAGTACAACTTTCTCTACTCTCTCCAAATGGGTGTACACAATGAGGGTAATACATACGCTGTTGCTTACAATCCTTTGCGTATTACAGGCGACGGTTTAACAGCTGCCTACTATAATGAACTCTACGGTTTTTACCTGCGGAAGACAAATGTCCTCTACAATGCCTCTCCCGAAAACCCTATAGGTTATGAGATCACCCGTACTTATATCAATATAGACCCAGATGAGGGAATAAACCCCGAGTCAGGGCGTATGCGAACGGCTTTTCAGCTTCTCTGGGTTCAGCACGATCCCTCCGTTTCTGCGGGGGGGCAGTTTCTTCCCAATATTGTTTACTTTTCAGAGCTCTGTCGACCACAGCTGGGGACCAATGATGGACTCCCCAGTGAGCCAGATGTTCTTCCTCGTTCATTTTGGACGGCAGACCTTGCCTATACGCGGAATAGTAGCTTCCCTATGGCTTCGCTCACCCCTCCAAATGGGAGTGGTAGCCACGATCTTTCGGGTATCTTTCACTGGGGGTATGACGATCGATGGGGGATGAATAAATATGAAGGAGCGGGAGATACCGCCAACCCCAATTTTAACAACAACAATGTCGTGCGTCTGCGTCTTACCATTGACGGGCAGTATGCGTATTTTTATGTCAATCCCAATCCGGACAATGCAGCAAAAACAGACTATGATGGAACAGCTCGACCAGCCACATACTATTCCAACCAGTTCTACTTTGTAGCCAAGGTTCCTGTAACCTTTGCAAGTAATCTTGTTCCCATGTTTGGTGTTGCCAATAACCGTGTTGATGCGGAGAGGCTCGCCTACACCCTCTCTGATTTTACCATCCGTACCATAGCAGCAAGCAATATTGCAGAGATCAGTCCCATAAAAACCAAGGCGGGGAGTACCAATCTCCTCAAGATTGCCATTCAGCCACGCTTTAGTTCTGTTAACGAGGCAGGGGTGCAAGAGGTCTACCTTGAGCTTCCCGATAGTTATCTTTCTTTTACCAACTGGGCGGCATTTACCAACGCCATAGGGATTTTTTGGGCACAAACCAACGCATCCCAAACCATCTATCGCACCTTTACAAAGAGTTTTGGTGATGCCAATCCTGCCGCGGGGAGTGTTTCTCTTTCTCTCAAGGATGGTGGCAAAACACTAAAGATTCGTTTCAATGCAGGAGCAAGTCCTGATGTTTTTCATCCCAACTATTCTGGATTTGGTGGGAGTATTGCAACGACGCATCAGTATATGATACTTATTGTGGTGAGTAACTTTACCACATCCACCAGTGGAGACACAATTGGCAAGACACTGTCCGTGTATGTGAACAACGAAAAGTATGCTGATACGACATGGACGCAGACAGCGACAACAGGAAGGGCAAAATGCTATGCGGGGGATGTGACTTTCTTCTCTGGGTATGAGGCTGATGGGAATACCCTCACCTTCCGTACGGCTTCTGATCCTGTGGGGATTGCCTCCATTCGACCCAACTTTGTCTATGAGGGAGAGAGTAAGACATGGTTCATTGATGTTGCCGCCAAGGATACCAATGAAACAGTGAACAACAACGCCGACATAGCCCAGGTCGATATTTATTTCCCTATAGGGTTTGATATCCAGCTGGGCAGCTGGGCAAGTGAACGTTTGACCAATGCGGCAAGTTTTTCCTATGACAGCGGGCAAAGGAAGCTCTCCGTTTTCTACACCAACGAAAACCGTTTTCTTATAGCGGGCAGTGGTATTGATACAATCTCAGTGATCAATGTTTCGACAACCAACCTTGATACCATTCCGCCTGCTGGAACCAACGAGCTTTCCAATACTATTGTTGTTGTGAGTTATTCTGCTTTGCCCGGGACAAAACCCGTGACCAATGGGGTGAGTTTTTCCTATCCATTGCAGAGTTTTCTTGTGCGAAAGAAACCGCCCAAAGCCTATGGAGCGCTCCTGCCAACAGAGGTAAGCAATACCCTGGTAAGCAACTTCTATACCTATGTGATCCAAAACAAGGCAGACAATGCTGGGAACAATATCCGAAAGGTTCTCATAAGACTCGACAAAAAATTCACCAATGTGGTGAATGTGACAGCAGACAGACCAGCATCAGTAGCAACCTTCTACAATATTACCAATGGTACGATTACCAACACACAGGGGTACTGGTGGATTGTTGTTGACTACGCTGCGATGAATACCAATGTGGTCAAAGGTGGGAGTGCGACGGTATCCTTCTGGGCGTACGATGTCGTTCCTTCGCTGAGTGCTGTGACGGTAGCTACCAACATAGCCTATGTGGATAACTTCAATGGTGATGGATGGATGCCTGCTCTTGAAGAGCAAACAATGGGGTGGAGAACCGTATTTTATACCCCACCCGCTCTGGTAAGAAGCTACCTTATTGCTCCGTTGAACGAGGATGGTGTATTGGATGCATTCTACAACCATCATCGCTATACGGACAAAGACGACAGCTTCTTGGTGCGCCTCCGGGCGAAAAACTGGGGTGAGTCAGAGAATGATATTTATAAAATTCGTGTCACCCTTCCCTATGGTTTGACCAATGTGGATAGTTACAGTTCGCTGAAGATTTCTTCTGCCGACATTCGGAAGTATACAACCAATGCAGGAAGCAACTGGGTTGTAGAGTTCTTCTATACCAATAGCCCAATGGTGTCCGGTGATTATGACGATCTCACCTTCTGGGTGCAGGATGATATTCACGCCCCCACAACTCTTACCTTCACTGTTGAGGCAGCCAATACAACGAATTATGCCGTTGGTGGTCTTGAGGGTTCGGATAACCTTGAGCTTCGTTTCATTTATCCACGCCCTCGAGCCAGGGGTTATGTGATTGTTCCAAATGGTTATATTGATGCCGCAACCAACGAATACACTATTTACTATGCTATTACCAATACAGGCAACTATGAGAACCAGATTAAGGAACTCTATCTTCTGATCAACACGAATTATATCACCAATATTACTTTCATTAGTTCGGCTTTGGGTGGGAGTTTTACTGGGTTTATTCCCGATACACCGCCCTATTACAGGATGCAGGTGCAGTACTACACCACCTTCTATGGTGGATCCAACGAACTTCTCACCTTCAAGGTCTATGATAAAGTGGAAACCAAGGCAGAGTTTGCCATCTATGCAGCTGTTTCCAATCTCCGTATGTGGACTAATAGTATTGGTGTGGTAAGTGGACAAACCAATCTGGTGCGTGTGATTGCACCGCCAACGTTCTATGCTTATGGCATAGACCAGACAGTAGCCCTTCATCCTACAACAAGTCAAGCCACAAATATTGCCGTTGTCCGTGCCCGTGTGACCAATCTTGGATGGGGAAGTAACCGTCTCCATAAGATTCGCTTCTTTATCCCCATGGGGCTTACCAATCAGCTTTTGATGGTCAGCAACGCTCGTCTTCAGGCAACGAATACGGCTTCAGGTCCAGTTCGCTTGGTTGCCTCCAACCATATTGAAATAAGCTATATTGATGGAGGTATTGAACTCCAGCCCGGAGAGGCCGATGATACCTACTTCACCTTTGGCATTTTCACCAATCAGGCTCTTGTTGGCTCGATTCTGATGTTTGCCGCCAACAATTCCACCAACGATGATGGTTCGTACAACTGGACAAACTACTGGACAAATCTTGTGATTCTCAGTGGTACCAATGCTCTTACCGTGGTAGATACCCCTCGGTTCTATGTGAGTGTGACCAATATTGCTACTCCGGCAACGATGACTCTTGTATCCAACCGTATTGAGAACGGAACAGAGGTGACAGGTCGCCGTATCCGACGTGTTGAACTCTTGTACGACCCTGCCTTTGTGACCAATATTGTGGTTGTTTCTTCAGGGAGTGGTGGTTCGGCTACGGTTGTTGGGGGCACGAATGTTACTATTAACTATAGTCCGGGTATTGATCCCAATGCAGGGCGATGGATTGTTCTTCAGGTGTATGATAGCTGGATTGAGGGGAACACCAACATGCTTGTGCGAAGTCGTGTCTACTACGAAAATGATCCGCTGAGTAGCGGCTACGATGCTCAGGTAAAAGAGAGTTATACAGCAATGATTGCTTTTAACAACCCTGTTGTTGCAGCACAGGCAAATGTTGCCCCTTCTGTGGTATGGCAGGACTTCCCAGGCACTAACTATACTGTTATGATCACCAATATTGGTGATGTTGGAAATGATATCAAGTGGGTACGGATTTTCTCTCCATCGTTTATTACCAATATTACTTCTGTGGTTTCAGCAAAGGGTGGAACGGTATTTATCTACCCAGAAGAGGTTGATATCTACTACACCAATGTTACCTTTGGAGCAGGTGAGTATGATACGATTTCCTTTGTGGGACTGGATAATGTTGAGAGCTCAGAGGTTTCTGCTCCCTGGACAATTAAGGTGAACAATACCCTTCAGGCTAGCCTGGAGCAAACCGTGGGAGTGATCCCGGGCGGCAGTCTGATACTAACAATTAAGCGTCCACCGTATCAGGTGAACTACTTCCTTGAGTTTACCAATAGTGTGAATTCGCTTCAGCGAACCAAGATGTATGCAACCGATGAAACCAATTACATTCTTCTCACGGTGAACAATACAGGCTCCACAGGAAATGATATCACCGCAGTACGCCTTGTTATTCCTTCAATCTATGCGGGTGGAGATGAGTTGCTGATTACCAATGGAATGGTGGCCTCTTCGAGTCGTTCAGGGGCTGTGGTGGCTATTTCCAATGATAGTATTTGGGTAGATTATAGTGCTAATCCACTGCTTCCTATGGAGAGTGATCAACTGCTCATTACACTGCGAGATAGGATAGATCATTTTGAAACCAATCTCTCTTGGACAATGTACGCAGCCCTCAACACGACAGCCAATACCTACAAGCCGGCAAGTGTTCAGGTTGGTCAGTCGGCAACGCTTTCCTATGTTATGCCCTCGCCACGGGCTTATGTGATGCTTACACCTTCAGAGGTCTACAACGAACGAAAACTCTTCTGGCTTGGGGTAAAGGTGAGCAATACAGGGCGAGGAACAAGTGATATTGATCGGGTGACCATTACCCTTCCTTCTATCCTCCAGAGTGGGTTTACGGTGTCTCGTGTTTCCAACACCATAGCGACAGGAACAAATTATGCATCAGGGGTATTGACGCTAAGCTATAGTACCCCTCTTGCTCCCAATACGGCTGATATGATCTATCTTTTGGTGAGCAATACTGCTCTAGCGATTGAGGATGCTACCTTGGGTGTAACTGTGCGAAACTTTGTATACACTGCTCCTGCGACAGGCAATACCACCCTTTCACTCTCGACGCTTCCTTCGTTCTACACCTATGTGAATGGGAGTGAGGCATCCCACAGTGTAGATACAACAACTGTTTCCAATACCTACTATGTTTCCCTTGATAACTCAGTGAACACCTCCCTTAAGGTCAAGCGTATTCGTGTTCGCTTCCCTGACTGGTTTACCAACAAGGTGAGCTATAAGAGCTTACGGTATATCACCAATACCGCTCATATCACAGGGGATCCAACGAATGTTGTCGTGGATTATGAGGCAGATGGAAGGCTTGTTGTGAGTGGAGATTATGATGTGGTTGAGGCTGTTCTCCTTGATGATCGCAGGATAGGGAATTTCTCCAACTGGATATTGGTCGATGTGGATGATGGGCTTGCTCTTGGTGAGGCAGATCGCTGGATTTCTCTCCCCGTGCAGAGTTCAAAGACCAATATTGTCCACTTTGTGATGCCCGAGCCCGACGCCCTCCAGTCTATCAAGACAACGACAATCTATGTTGATACAGAGCATACCAATACAGTAGTTTGGATTACCAACAGGGCAACAACGGATAATCCTCTTGCCATGGCTCGTATTTGGCTTCCTGTGGGAGTTTCCAATATTCAGACGCTAACCAGTGCAAAGGGAAGCGCAATGTATGATCCGACGCTTCATAGGATTGTGATTGATTACCGTAACACAGGGCTTTTGAATGCAGGAGAAAGAGACGATGTGAGTTTTGAGTTTGACAATCTCTATCGTGTTCCCACCAACGTTGCCTTTGTGGTAGAAACAGTGAACCTCACCAATGAGGCTGATATGAGCTTTGTGACCATTGCAGGGCTGAACGGTATGTCATCACTTATGAAGGTGAACTATCCTCCTGTGGCTGTTGAGGGTAGTTTCTATGGAGATAATAGACTCTACCTCATTGATACCAATGCAACCCTCATCTATCGTATCTTGAACCGTACCTTTGAGAGCGTGGTGACACAGGCAGTGATTACCTTTGAGAGTAGTGAACCTGTGACCAATATCTTTGAGAGTATTCAGCTTGCCAATACGAAGGCAACAGTAAGCCAGCCGCCAACCAATATCAATCAGTTCATTCTGAGCTATGCAGCTGGTGATGCGATTGCTCAGGGGTATTATGAGGATATCAATATACGTTTTGCCTACAGACAGACCAATACCCGTCTCATCCCTCTCACGGTGAGGGTGTGGCTCCAAAAGGTAGGCACAGAGGGAACCAATGTTGATGGCTTGAAGGTACTGTCCCCTTCGGCTGATGCCAACAACCTCTACCTCACCAATGCGAACTGGGGTGTTGTCATTGGGAGTGTATTCCCAACGAATCGTATTGCGAATGTGAAGATCTATACCCCCGGATCGGGAACCACGGCTGTTGATATCGATGGCAAGGTGCTCTCAACAGCGAGCCGTGTGCCTGAGGGTACCTACGAACTGCGGAAGGTGACCCCCGGTGACTATGATGTGGAATTTTCTGCTCCGTACTACCGTACCATTCGATACCGCACCAACATTGCAGCCGATGCCATAACCGTGCTTCCCCAGATCGCTATGCGAAATGCTCCTCTGATAGGTAACGAAGACGAGGTGCAGGTGGTTCAATGCTATGAAGAGAGCAATACGATGGTGGTGTTCCCTGGTCAATCGGTAGGCAAGGAATTTTCAGTGGATATTACGAGGGAGCCGTTTACGGTACCGCAGAAGCGCAATCTCAGCGAGAACAAGACGGTGAAGGCTCCATCGAGTGCGGAGAACATGTATGGCTACAGGATGAGGCTTGCCACACGGGATGACAAGCCGATGGATGGAGCAGTGGTGAAGCGGGATGCTATTCTCTATCTGGCGTATGATGCAGCCGATATTACTGCGCGTGGCTGGAGTGAGGATGATCTTGCCATTTACTACTGGGATGACAATGGAGGGAATCCTCGCTGGGTGCGTGTTGGTGGGGATGTGGACAAGACGGCGAAGAGGGTTGTGGCGAAGGTTGGGTATGTGCATAGCTTCTATGCGGTGTTAGCGAAGAGTGGCGAGGAGAGACCTGGGGTGATTACGGCAGTGACCTTGCGGCCGAAGGTGTTTACGCCGTCGAGGTCGGGAGATGGGTACTATGGGAGTGTTCGTGTAACGATAGAGTTCAGGCAGCCTGTGGAACGTTATGAGGTGAAGATCTTTGATCTCAAGGGCAATCTCATAAAGCGGTTTGTGCGTACGGATGGACCGTATACGCAGGGGGAGGTTGCTTGGGATGGCAAGGATACAGAAGGATACGATGTGAAGAATGGTGTGTATGTGTACAAGATCTATGCAAGCGGCGAGACCTACAGCGGTACGCTGGTGATTGCTCGGTAGGAGGTGGGTTATGAGGGCGAGAAAGATAGCAACGATTCTCTTCATGGTGATGGCAGCCGTCGTGTGGGGCAAATCTCTCTACTACTACCAGGGTTTTTCGGATCCTGCCATGAATGTCACAACCTACAATAGTGGTGGCTGGCAGTGGAATTTCCCCATGTCGAGGGATATGATGGTATGGGAAGTGCAGGATTCATTTGATGCAACGGATAGGGACTTTCCAGCCACGATTCGTCGGCAGAATCACGATATGCTTGAAATCTATGGCAGACCCAACAAGAGTGCTCTCGCATGGAATAACTGGTATATTGGAGATGGGGCAAAGTTTAGCCCATCGGGAGCTGGGCTTGGGGTGATCAATGCTACCGCAGAGGAACCGTTTGGCTTCATGGTGATCCGCTACACCAATAGTATTGATCCCCGTGGAGATGCGGGAGAAAAACTTGGTTATACTAGTACTCCCAACCAGAAGTCTCTCGTGAATGTGTGGATAGCTAGTGATAACGGGGCATCAACATCGTATGACCGCTGGAATGATTTTGCCTACTTTTTTGAAAAACAGCACTATAATCAAACGAGCACCTATGGCTTTTTTGAGGGAAGAGAGTATGTGACGGGATTTTTGACCACCGATATTGATGGTGTGAATGTGGGGAATGTGACCACCTACTTTCAAAAAAACTACGATGACTATAACCAGAACTATCAGAACACCCCAAGCTATCATTTTGCGGAGGGTGATGGATATTTTAATCCTGTGGTGTACCCCATTGCGATCCTGGCAACCCACGATGGAAGCAAGGTCTCCTTCTATGTAAACTATAACCCCTTTGGAACAACCCCCAACATCAGTAACAGTTGGGTAAAGATCGGAGAAAAAACAGTAGCATGGAGTACCAACCTTGTTGCCTTTCTCTCTACGGAGACCGCGTTTTTCCGAGCAGGAGAGACGGAGACGCAGTTTGATCACTTCCTGATTCGCAGTGTGGCAAGTAACCTTACGGCTCGTATTACTCCTGTTCGTGTGATTACCAATACGAGTATGCGCTTCAAACTCACCCTTACGGTTACAACGACCCCCAACGATAGCGGTGTTCAGGAGATTTACATCAAAAAGCCCGCAGGATACAGTGCTTGGAATACAGCCACGGTAGCTGTGACCAATACCCAGTATGGGGGGCTTATCAATAACGGTGCTTCCGCTCCGGCAAGTGGGCGTTTCCAAGTGAAGGATCTAGGAAATGGAGAGCTCTATATTCGTTTCTTCGCACAGAGCAGTGCGAACAATAATATTGTTCGGGATGGAACGATCGATATTTATTTCACCCTGACGACACCAACGGTGCCAGATACAACGGGGCAGTACTTTGAGGTTTATGCCAACAGTATGAAGCATGTGGATACAGCACAGGATATTCTTTTTAATCCGGCGAGTGGACTTCCCTATGCAACCACAGGGAGGAAGAAGGCATACGAGGAGACGACGGATGGTTTGAGGGTGAAGACCTACACCTATCCACAGGCGTATGCCAAGGTGGACTACACACCTTCGCCCATTATCATAGGCACAGAATCAAGCTCCTTTACCGTGAAGCTTTCAACCGAGGGGCTTTCATCGATTCCTCCTCTCTCCAGTGCGAGGGTTTATATTCCGTCGGGGTTTACCGTTTCCAACAATACGGTCTCGTTGACCAACATTGTCTCAACGGTGCTTGGTTCAACGCTCAGTGCTGGTAATATCTTTGTTACCAATATCAGTGGAAGTAACTTCATCTATATCTACTATACCAATCTTGTGACGCTGGGGCTTCCTCCATCCTATGGGTTTGACCGTATCAATTTTACCGTGAATGGAACACCGAGTTTTACGGGTCTGCCCTATAGTAACTACCTCTGGCAGGTAGAAGTGAATAGTGCCGAGATTGTAGGAGGAGTGACATGGGTGAAGGCTAATACCAATGTGGTGTACAGTTCACAATTGGTGAGAGTGGCTTCATCCAATGCCCAGGTGGCCGCTTCTATTTCACCCGCAGAGGTTGGTATCAATTCAATTTATAGTTCCAATGCTGTGAAGTATACCTATACCCTCAAAAACGAGGGCCCATCAGGCAACAATGTGTACCGGATCTTTATTCCTCTTCCTGGTGCTTTCTCCAACAATTCTGTGTCGAATATTTCTGTTTCGCCTGCAGGTACCACAGCCTATAGTAATGGAGCTCTCTGGGCAACCTATAGTTCACCGCTCACGAATGGGCAGGTGTCAACACTCACCTTTTATGCTGCTTTTACCAACACCAATGTAACGGGTACGACAGAAACAGCTTCCTTCATGCTCTACGCTGACAACAACAACTCAGCAGGTTATACCCTGCAGTATGAGAATGCTCCGCTTACCTGGACGGTGAGTATTGTGCCTCCACGGGTAAAGGGAGAACATAGTATTCAGGTGATTGCTGATACAGCAACCAATGCTCCTGTGGTGACCGTTGATCAGGTGAGCAATCGTCTTATTCACAAAATTTACAACACCTCACCAAAGGGGGTACCCATTCGGGCGGTAGAGATTCTCTATCCCACGAACTTTTTGACCAATATTAGAGCGATTTCTTCGTTTCTTGCTACCAATGGCACACTGAGTGTTTCGACGAAAGGGGCATACTTTGTTCTTTCTTTGAACTATACCAACTTCCTTTCTCTCTACGACAATCCTGCTTTTGCAGAGGATACAGTGATAGTGGATACTGCCCACGCTCTGCTTTCTCCCACCAATTTTACCATTCCTGTGCGAGTGTACAAGGTGGATACTCCAACCAATGATTTCTATTCTTCTAATGATACCGTGATAGGAGTCCTCTATGCCGGGACGAACAAACTCTATGCAGAGTATCCTCTGCCCGTGGTGGCTTCCGGCGTGTTCCCAGGAGATATCGACTCCACAACCGAAACCAACCGAATGACATGGGTGATTTCTAACATGGGATTGCCAGAGAACAAGATCTTCCGTGCTTGGCTTCAGATTCCTCTTGCTCTTTCTCCGACGGTTTTGAATACCATCGTTTCCAACAAGAATGGGGATATTCTCGATGCAGTTGTGTATGACTCGCTCACGGGAGTGATGCAGGTGGACTTTAGTTCTCCTCTTTTGGGTGGTGAGGTTGCCTATGTGCATTTTGATCTCGTCGATGGCGTAGACAATCAGGATCTTTTGAATCAACTTCTTGTTTTCTCCTTGACGAATGCACGAGGAACATTTACAACGACCAATCTTGTTCCAGATTATTATAGTTCGTTGAACTTCCGTCTCCCCAAGCCTTCCGGTGGTGGCTGGGTGAATCCCAATGTCTTCCTGATCAATGCCAACGGACCGGCAATGATCACCCAGCAGTTTACAGTCTTTGTAACAAATACCGGTGGGCAAAATGACCGTTTCAACAAGGTGCGAATTGTGCTTCCTCCACCTCTTACCAATACGGTACAGGTGGTGAGTAGTGAATTGCTTGCCTTGAGTTCAACCAATAGTCCATACTTTGCTATTACCCCATCGAATATTACGATTACCTATCCTACGGGATCACATGAATTCAAGTCAGGGAAGTCTGATACCCTTACAGTAGTGTGTGGCATAACCAACCGTACAACGCTTCCACTTCAGGGTTCGTGGAAACTGCAGGCGAACAATGGGTTTATCGACTATGGAGTGAATCCCCCTCAGGACTTCTTTGATATCACCAATGTGGGAACCGATGCTCAGAAACGGGCATACGGAACCGCAATGCTTGTTGCTTCGCTTGATACTCTGAGTGTACCCCGTACTTTGACCAATGGTGAATTTACCTTCTCGATTACCAATGGTATTGCCGGTGGTATGGGAGTGAAGTGGATTGAAATAGAGATCCCATCCCTCTTTGTTGTCCTCACAAATACCCTTTCTATCGATGGCTATAGCCCAACAAAGGCTATTTCCAACAATAGAATATGGTTGAACTTTGGTGCTAGTGAGTTGCCTGCCAATGGTGCTATGACTCTTACCTTCCAGTGGAAGAAGCCTGTTGTGCAGAATCTCACCAATCAGCTTTGGAATGTGAAAGTATACTACTCGAGCAATCTCGTGGATGTTGGGCTTGCTTCCTACGGTGATCAGAACCAACAGATTGTGAATGTTCCTGTACTGGCATATGGAGCAGTCTTGCCAAATCGTGTGAATAAAGATCTTCTCTATGAAAGCTATACGATAGTTGTCTCTAATGCAGGAGAGGAAGGCAATAACATTACCTTGCTGAAGATCGTGCCACCGACAACCAACACAAGCCTTCCCAAGGCTATTCTCACCAATATCACGGGGATGAGCTCTTTTCGCGCCGGTGCAAACGCCGTTTACTCAAATGATGGTATTATTTATGTGAACTATTTGGGCGCAGGCACATCTCTCAAACGAGGTGAAGTAGATGTGATTAGTTTTGTTGCCTACGACAGGGAAAACACCTCTTATTTCAGTGGTTCTCGTGCCCTTTCGTGGGATATGAGAGCGGCTAATGCTGAATGGGATATTCCAACGAACAAGGTGAATCCGAATCTTTCTGTCTGGACGAATGATCTCTCGCTTGAATTTGTGGTACCTCCCTACAAGACAGTTTATGCCCTCTCACCGACCAATATTCTCACGGTAGATATTACCAATACGCTTCAGTTTGTGCTTCAGAATACCAGTGAGAGTGAGGCAGATGTGATCGGAAATGTCTATATCTCTCTGCCTGAGCCTTTCCGTACCAATATTGTGAGTTTCAGTAGTACCAAGACGACGAGCTATGCGGTGGTAAAGACCAATGGAACCAACTTCCTCCAAGTAACCTATCCTGCTGGGCGTATGGCTCCCGGATCGAATGATATGATTACCGTGAAGCTTATTGATACCCACGAGTATGGGAACACCAACAGCTGGTTTGACATGTACGTTGTCTACACTACCTCGGGGAATCAGTGGATTGCAGCCTTGCCTCAGATTGGTGCCACCAATATGCTGAGCATTACCATGCCTGCAGCTCAGGGTGGTGCAAGTTTTGTCTTTAGGGAGATATATACCTCTCAGCCAACAGCGAAACTCACCCTTGTGTTGACCAATAAGGGATACGGGAACAATCCCATCACCCATATTCAGATGATTGTGCCTGCCTTTATGACGAATAGTCTCACATCAAGTGCTCTTTCTGCTTCTCCTTCTAGCTATGTTACCAATACGGTGGTTTCGTCTGGGGGAATGGTTGATCTCTGGCTGGATGGGTTCATTACCAACCGAGGGCTTATTGTTGAGCTTACAACGACAAATACTCAAACCAATGCTCTCTATGGAGAACCGTTAACGTTGGTGTTTGACAATGGCTTCCAAACCACGAATATGGCAATAACACTGGATGTGATAGATGCTGGTTCTGCAGAGCTTTTGCCTCGAATAGTAGCTTCTGACAAGAAGAGCCATCAGATAACCCTGAAGGTGTATCACAACACCCCGGGGAATACTCCTCTCCAGAGAGTCAAGGTTGTTCCCTATGGTGGATTTTATACAAACATTGTGTCTGTGGTGAGTTCGGCTGGAGTTGTTTCCAACCTGACACCAACCAACTTCTGGGTGACTTATTCCCCAGCATTGGCAAAGGGTTCTGTGGATACTATTACCCTTGAGCTTCAGGATAACACCAACTCCTTGATTGCTTCTGGCATGGTATGGGAGGTTTATGGTGATAATGGAACGGGATTGGCATCCCTGAGAGAAAAACTCACAGGTTCACTTGCTCAATCGGCAACGATCTCTCAGCCTGAGGTGACCAATCTTTGGTTGACAACATGGTATACTATCCCCGGTAATGATCGAGTAAGTCCATTCCGATTGCTGGTATCCAATAGAAGTGCAGACGAGGTTGTGGTGCTTTCGAATATTTTGAGAATACCTGTTGAACTCACGAACATTGTTGGTGGTGTTATCACAGCAAGTCATCCTCTTGCTACAGTAACTCGTCCGGATGCTCAGACGATCGTGGTGATGTACAATGCACCCTATATGAATCCCGGTGAAACGAATATGATTGCTTTTGACTTTGTGAATAGTTTGGGTGTTTCGAAGCTTGCTCCGATTTCTCTTGATGCTTACAACGCAGGAACAAGTGTGTTCACAGAGGCTCGTCAGATTGATTTTACCTCGCCACCACAGCCGACAGAAGGGTATATCAAGAATAGGAAAGTTATCTATAGTTTGGACAACTATGCGGTGGTGCCCTATGTGGTGAAGAATGGGCTCTATGATAAGGATATCAAAGAGGTGATTATCTTCTCCAGTAACAGTGTACTCTTTGTGACGAATGTACGTTCGAAGAATCTTGGGAGAAGCCTTGCCTTTACAACGAATAGCTCGAATATTGTGATTAGCTATGGAGCAGATGGTATACCTCACAGCCAGTCGGATGAGATTGAGATTGAGATTGTTTATACCAACAATGATAACTGGACAAATGCTATGTTGTCTATGGTGCGCTATGAGGGAACTCTGAACTTTGAGAATGCGATTGTTCCTTCTGGGGAACAGAATATTCTCCCAGTGCTGAGAGCTGATTTTGGTCGTGTGAAAGGAGTTGTGCTTCCTGGTTTTGCTAATCCAACCATCAAACTTTATGTGCCATCGACGAGAACATTGGCACTGAATAAGTTTGGGGAACAACTTGTGTCGGGTGCCGATGCTCAGGGTAATTATGTTGTTGACTATGTGATGCCGGGAACGTATGATGTTGGATTAAGCGGAAAAGAGTATCGTGAGGTGATTGTTTCGGGTGTGGTAGTTGTTGATAACCAGATTACCAACATAGGGACGAACAAGATGGAGCATGATCTCTTGAGTCCTGATGCTACTGGGGATCAGACTGTGGTGTGTCTGGATGATCTTGCGACGGCGGTGAGCTTC
>Ga0308395_1001470_pt1 | contig 15295 bp, 6 predicted proteins | sample Hotspr20SampleP4_FD_202097 | JGI IMG/M metagenome (GOLD analysis project Ga0308395, IMG submission 202097) | Hot spring phototrophic mat microbial communities from Mushroom Spring, Yellowstone National Park, Wyoming, United States - 20050930_P4 ...
GGCCTCAAAATGGGCCAAGTGCGGCGACTGCCCCGTGTAGAGCACCCCGCCGTGGATTCGCCGGGCTGTGCCCTGCTCCTCTAACCATTCCAGATCCCGCCGGACGGTGGATTCGGACACGTGCAGCTCCTCGGCCAATTCCGGTAGGGAAGCAAACCGTCTGGCACGGACCAATTCCAACAGGCGCTGGCGTCGCTCCTCGACCAACATAATCTGGACCTACAGCCTGCCAAGTTTGCCTATATCTTCTAGTATGCCAAGATAATGAAACTTGTCAAGCATCTTCTATCAAAAATTTTAAAATTTTTGGAAATATTTTGCACTATTATGATCATATTAGGCAATTTAAAAGAAAGCAAACGATCAAAATCTTCCAGATCAACGCAACTTCCTTCCTATCAAAAACTTAGAACATATACTCCGTGCCGGCCCATAAACGTTCCAAAAATGCAACTTTCGGGTGGATAGAAGTACCTATAAAGTGGCAATCCTAGCCGCCCCTTCGGAGAAGTACTCCGGGGGCAAAATTGGAAAGGCTTCTCTTGGTTCCTTTGCTCGGCCAATAGCGTTTGGCACCCATTATCTCAATGACCCTCCCGAAATTCCGTTTGTAGCCGGATATACCGCCCACCAGCGATCCCTCACTATCAACCCCCCCAAACGGGTATTTTGGTACCCCGGAGGGGTTTGGAAACGGTTTGGGCCCCGCCGGGCTGCCAATGTGGGGACAGCCTTTCCGAGTTTCCGTGTATGCCGGGCAGACGTATCTGGCCACCCCCACTGGACTATCGCTTTGGGCAGGAAAGAAAGTCAAAATAGAAACAGAACGGTTCGGCCAGACACTGCTCCGCCAAAGCGGAGGGCAACCGGGACAGAATGCTTCTTGGACGAAATCAGCCTGGGTATCGACAAGGAGACAGGCTTGTGGAGTGGAGGAAAAGATCCGGCTTTTGGAGGAGATTAAACAGTTGGAGCGATCCCTCCATCTGATGAAAAGCAAGCTCGTTGGCGGGCATACGGAGCCTGTCGGCCCATGGTTTGCCGGGTTCCCTCTCCTCTGAGTCCTCGTGGGAAGCCCAGAAAAGAAAATTCCGAGACCCGATCTCTCGAATTGGACAATATTCCACCGGGGGCAATAGTGTGGAAGATATCCAACGGGAACGCAAACGATGAGAGTTGTTCTGGGATCGTAATCTTGTAACTATTTAGTTTGACTGTATCTACCCGCCCAGCCCCCTACCAGATGTAGGGGCTAAAAATCGGATCGAACACCACAGATTGTGAGCATCGTTCCGGAGGGATACAGTCAACCTAAAATGTTACAGAGTGTAAAAAAGCCGCAGAAAAGGGATGCGCGGGAACCTAGAATTCGTTTCGTGGTGATCCGCTAGACATAGTTTTCGACAACTGCGAGATGGCTTGGCTAATCTGTTCGATCACCATTTGGCGGGAGGCGTCCGTCCAGGTAAAGGTGATCTCTTCTGCAGCCCGGAGGAAATAGATCACCAGTTCCGCCGGGCCGGTACCCAGAATCTCTTCGCAGGCCAACCCGTAAAGGAGCATTTGCAATTCATATTGGGCGGCCAATTGACGTAAGTTTCGGCCTTTGAGCTGATGGGTCTTAAAATCCACTAGATGCCATTGGCCTTCCGTGTCTTGGTAGAGGCAGTCCAGAAACCCCTGCACGTAGGAGCCGGTCTGCTGGTGCCGATCTGGGGGCCAAGCCAGCAAAAATTCCACCTCCCGATAGAGTTTGCGGGCTGCGGCGATCCGCCCGGCCCGGGGGGAGGCCAAAAATCGGCGTACCATTTCCACGGCTTCGGTTTGAATGCGCCCGGCTTCTTCTGGGGGAAGACGTCCCAGGTGCCGAAAGGCCAATCGGTCGGCCAACTCGGCAATCCCCTCCGGCGCCCGATAATCCATCTGGGCCAAGATGCCATGAATCAGGATGCCCAACTGCTGGGCTTCCTCTTGGGCTTTGGCTCCCTCGGCATACGCAGCGGATGGTCGGGGCGGTTGCGCATCGTCTTCCTGGGCCAGCAGGTGCAACTGTCCTGTCAGTCGGGAAAAGGAGTATCGCCCTCCGGCGGCCGGATCGGGCGGCAGCGGGCCCAGGTGGGGAGGGATTCGGCCTTTGCCTTCCCGAAGTGCTTGCTCTGTTTTTTGGAGCAGATTGTCCAGGTAGCGGCGAGGGCGGGCCGCTGCGAGCGGACCGGCACACTCCGGCCGGCTCTGTACCACCCGAATGCTCGGCGGCGGATATCCTTCAGGTAAACTTACCTTCCATTGTCCGGTTTCCAGATCAATCCGCCGATCCAGCAGGGCCATCCAAGGACTTTTCAGCGTGTCTTTTCCCCAGCCGGTCGAAAGGATCAAATAGTCCGCTGCCCTGGTGGTGGCCACGTAGAAGATGCGCATTTGTTCTTCCAGGTCGGCTATTTCCTCTTGGTGCCAGTAGATATGCCAAAAGGTAACTTTTTCCCAGTTGGGAGGAGGTTTCAGTAGTGGCCCGTACTCAGGATGGAAAGCCGCCGGTTGCCGGTTATGTCGGTTTTGACGTCCCAGGTCCGCCACGATGACAATGGGGAATTCCAATCCTTTGGCCTGGTGGATGGTCATCAGGCGGACCACCTCGGAAGTTTCCGGAAAGGTGGCAGCCAGGGGTTCTTTGGGTTGCCGGGCCACAAACTCGCTGAGTTGGACGATGAAGTCAGCCAGGCTGAACAAGCCAGTTTCGTCCATCGACCGAGCCAGATCGATCAGTTTCTCCAGGTTGGCCAATTTTCGTTCACCTAGGAATTCGGCCAGCAGAACAGCGTCGTATCCGGTACGTTGGAGTGCCTCTTGGATCAGATCGGCTATGGGGAGGGTATCTTTTCTGGCCCGAAGCTGTTGCAAGGTGGTCGCCGCAAAACGGACGCGCCGGCGCTGAGCCGGTTCCAGTTCCGAGGGCAACCGCTGGGCACACAAGCCTGCCCAAAGCCCTTCGCCCTGCTGGGCGCCCGACCGAGCCAGCCAATATAACGTCTCGTCGTGCAGGTTGAAAAACGGACTTCGGAGCACGCCCACCAGCGCCACATCATCCTGGGGCGACTGGATGGCCCGGAGCAGGTTCAGCACATCGTAGATTTCCTGTTGGGCATAGAAGGCATGGCCGCCCACCAAATAATAAGGAATCTCGTACTGCCGGAGGGCTTCCTCATAAATCTGGATGTTCGACAAGGCCCGAAACAGGATGGCAATGTCGCCGGGCTGAGGTGGGCGGAGCCGCTCTTGACCCTCTTGGGCAGCTTCTTCGTCGTGGACCAGCGGCTGGCCAGAGTCCAATAGTTGCCGGATGCGGCGGGCGATCCAGTCGGCTTCTTGACGGCGAATCTCCGCTGCTTTAGCCTCCTCGGAACCCTCCGCCTCGGCCTGGAAAGGTTCTTCGGTCTCTTCGGCCTCGGGCGATTCGTTGTCCGAAGTCTCCTGGGCCGGTTCTTTGGCCCAGAGGAACTCCACGATCGGCTCGGGATTCCGTTGGGGCCGATGGGGCCGGAGCGGCTCGTATTCGGGGCCTAACTCTTCGCAAAACAGGGCGTTGACGAAATCCAGAATGCCCGGCTGGCTGCGGAAATTGACTGTCAGGGACAGTCGGCCCCCCGGCGGCGTGTTCGACCGGAGCCGATGGAACTCCTCCGGTCTGGCCCCTCGGAACCGATAGATTGACTGTTTATAGTCGCCGACGAAAAACAGTTTGCCCCGGAGGAAATCTTCGCCGCATAAAAGTTCAATGAGCCGAACCTGCTTCGGATCGGTGTCCTGAAATTCATCGACCAGGAGGTGACGGATTTCGGCGGCTAACAGGCTCCGAACGTCCTGCCCGTAGGGCCCTTCCAGCAGTCGAACCGCCTCGGCCACCAGATCGTCGAAATCCAAGGCCGCTTGCCCACGTTTTTCTTCCTCGTAGGCCTGGAGCACTTCATGGGCCAAACTCAATACATGCAAGGCCATCCTGGCCAACGTTTCCACTTCGGAAGGCTCCGGCCAACGGGAAAAACTTTCTAACTTTTTCAAAGCGGACTCTCGAAACTTCTTGGCCGCCTCTTTGTACTGGATATAAAAGTCCTCATCGGGCCAGTGCGATTTCGCCCTCAGGTCCTGGACCTTCGCATTTTCCCGGAGAAGTTGGATGTCTGCCTGGAGGTTGCTGCTGTGGGGCAAACCTTTCAATAGAGTTTCTATCTGATCCCATCGCTGGCGAACCAGCTCCGAAACCTTCTGGCCCGATCGGATAAGTTGCACAAGGTTTTGAACATGCTGGTCGGTAAGGAACTCCATCCGATAAGCGGAAAACCAGTCTTGGTAAAGTTTTTCCCAATGCTGGGCCAATTCCTCCGGCGTGCGCTGGGTCCAGTAGGGGAAGTCGATTTCCAGCCGACATTCCAGCAACTGTTGGACCATTTGGCGGAGGGTTGGGAGGTCATAGGTGGTCAAAAGTTCCAAGAAAGGTTCTTGCTGTTGGGCCAATCGGCGCCGGAGCACATCGTCCAAAAGTTCCAAAAGCAGGGTCTGGGCCTCCACTTCTTCCAGCACCCGGAAATGGGGATCCAGTCCGGCTTCCACTGCATGACGGCAAAGCAATTGGCGACAAAAAGAATGGATGGTGCTAATGCGGGCCGAGTCCATCTCCCGAAGCAGGCCAAGCCAGTAGGAAGCCGTTGGCTCATCGGGAGCGGCCAGGAGGCGAGCCCGGCAAGCCCGGCGAATCCGCAGACGCATCTCCCGGGCCGCCCGTTCCGTGAACGTAATGGCCACCAGCTCTCTGAGCCGGGCCGGTTGGCCGCCGGTGGCCTCCGGGTCCAGGTAGCTCAAAAACCGTTGGGTCAACACATGGGTTTTGCCGCAGCCCGCCCCGGCCGATAGCGCCACCGAAACCCGCCGCTCCTGCACCGCTCGGGCCTGCTCCTGCGTCAGTTGCGTCATCCTGCCGTCCTTTCTCCTTAGTGGGACTGTATCCACCCGGCCAGATCCCTACAACTTCTAGGGGCTTAAAATCGCTCGGACTCCACAGATTGTAGCAATTGGTTCCGGTGGATACAGTCAAATTAGAGGACTTGCAAATTAGAGGACTTGGATTTTTTGCGAACCCTTTAGCCGAAGGAAGCAATTTGGCTCTTGCCGGGGGCGAAAACCAGCGTGGCACTGCTGTGGAAGGAGCAGTCCCGGCTTGTTCCCGCAAAAGCAGCAGTCCAGAGAATGCGGAGTTTTACTTTTTTGGATTCCCGCTTTCGCAGGAAGGACAGCCCCTTAGTTTAACTGTATCCACCCGGCCAATCCCCTACAACTTGTAGGGGGTAAAATCAGCACGAACCCCACAGATTGGGGTAATTACTTCCGGTGGATACAGTCCCCTTAAGTGGCTTCGCTTCGGCCCCGCCGGCCTCTCCCGGCAAGGGAGAGGCGATTTGCTTCGTTCGGCTAATTTGACTGTATCTACCTGCCCGGCCCACTACCAGATGTAGGGGCTAAAATCGGATCGAACACCATAGATTGTGGTCGTGCTTCCCGGTGGATACAGTCAAGCTCACATGTACACCAAAATAGATAGAATGTGAAACTTTCTTCGAAGATTTTGGCGGCTCTTTGGGGGGTATAATTCCAGCCTTTATGGTTATTTTCTGGGTGTTTTTCTTATTTAAATTGTTGACTTTGGGAGGGGAGTGAGAGTATTTTATAAGGTAACAGGTCATATGAGCATATCAGTTGTCCCTCTATTCCCTACGTGATAGACCTGGCTATGTCCCTGATGGAACCCCTCCTTATTGAAAAACAACCCACCCTGGTCGAAAGGATCGCCCAGGCTCTGATCCGCTATATTGCCACCCAGGGGCTTCGACCGGGCGATCGGCTCCCTTCGGAACGCCAGTTGGTCCAGATGGTCGGCGCCAGTCGATTGCCTTTGCGAGAGGCCATCTCGGTGCTGAAAGGGCTGGGCGTTTTGGAGGTCAAGCACGGCAAAGGGATATTTGTGCGTCGGCTGGATTTGGGCACCCTGTTTGGCAAATTGTCGCCGCTTTTGCGGGTGCAAGGGGGGATTGACCTTCGGTGCCTGTTTGAGGCTCGGATGCACCTGGAGGCCAGCATTGCCCAGATAGCGGCGCAGCGCCGGGGACCGAAACATTTGGAAATCTTAGAAGCCGCCGTCCAGGCCATGCGGGAAAGCCTGCAGGACCGAAGCCAGTATGTTCGGCACGACATGGCTTTTCATCAGGAATTGGCCCGCAGCACCGGCAATCCGATTTTTCATGTGTTCATGGCTTCGATCGGGGACCTGCTTTTGGAGTTGCAATTCCTCTATCAAGACGATGTGCAGGTGCGGCAGTCGGCCATCGCAGAGCATGAAGCCATTTTGGAGGCGGTTCGGCAAGGCCAACCCGACCAGGCCCGCTCCGCCATGCTCCAACACCTCCAGAACGCCACCGGCCGAGTCCAGCCAAATCCCTTGGTGAACCCAGATCACAGCTAGGAGTGTTTTTCGGGAAAGATAGAGCACAACTGGAAAAAATTGCTATCCTCAATGGGTAAGTAACATGTTCAAAGGTGACCTAAATCTCTTTTGAAAAATACAAATTTTTATCGAAATCTGAAGTTTACCTTTCCATTGGGTTTTCTTTGTTTAAGGAGCTGGACCATGAAAAAACTCTTGGGGAGTGCTCAAAGAGGGTTGGAATGGGGATTTGTTGGCCTGGTGACGGCCGGGGTGATGAGCTTCTGGGTCGGTCAAGCCCATGCGGTGGTAACGTTTGGGCCGGGTGGTTGCGGTGTTACCGTCGGGAACTCTTCGCTGATTCAGTGGCTCGATCTCAGCGATACGTTTACCGGCTACGCCGACGGGGGTTCGAATTCCTATCGGGTTTATGTTCCAGCCATTCAACCGTGGCAGGCGTATGTGGTGGAGAATGTGTATGGGCATGCCAGTCGATCCTGGAGCAATGCCTTTAGTTTTGCCAGCGATCGGAATCCGTCTAATCCGGGCTTGGTGGATGGATCACCGCCGTTTCCTGGCAACCCATCGGTCAACGAAAATGTGAGTGGTTCCGGGACGATCACGGGGTTTACCCAAACCGGGAACACTGTGGATTATGGAGTGCTCTATGGGCTTCGGAACCGTTTCGTGGTGCAATTCGATGCGGTGCAACCCTATGACCGAGTGGATATTACCGTCAGCAACACCCAAGGCGGGATTGCCGACGCTCAAGGCCTTTCGGTCTTTTTCCGAAGGCCTACGGCGGGATTGCCCCAGATTGGACTCTATCGGGCGGGCGTTGGGGAGACCGATACGGGGCTTACTTCCGGGATAACCGGCTACACGTGGAACAATTATGCCGTCTATTTCGACCGGATTACCAACCGAATTGAAATTTTTGTCAATGAGGTTTCCCGGGGGGTGATCGACCTGAACACATTTGCGGGAGGAGCTTACAAAGATTTTTCCATTCGAGCGGTGAATCTCGGGGCCTCTCCTGGCAGCGGCGGCAACCGCGTTTGGACCGATAACGCTCAGATTGGATTACGGCAACCTGTATTGCATCCGGATTTGGTAGCCTACTGGAACTTCGACGAATCGGCCACGGGCACGGGCACTGCCTGGGACCAGGCTTATGCGAACAACGGGACTTTCCAAGGCACCGCCGCCCGCACCAGCGGGCTGATCGGCCAGGGCGCCGCCCGCTTTAACCAAAATGCTACCGACGCCATCAATGTAGGCAATGGCCAATCGGGGATCGATAATCTATTCTCCTTCACCACAGGCATCACCATAGAAACGCTTTTTGCCACCAACTGGAACGGTCAAAGCGAGGCGGAATTTTTCCGTAAAGAGGACGGCAATAACCGCATTCTGTTGTCCTTCCAGAGGGGGGCCAATATCAATAACAATTATGGCCAACTGGTGGGCACGGCGGGAGTGGCAGGGATTTCGCTGGGGTTGAATGTCGGAGGTAGTTATGCGGAAATGGATGTGGCGCTGGATGGGCTGGATGGTCGGCCCACCCTGGCCCAAGTGGCCGACGGACGCATGCACCACCTGGTGGCTACCTACGATGCTGCAAGCGGGAGCAAGCAGATGTGGCTGGATGGTCGGCTGATTGCTATGTTGGATTTGCCGGATAACCAATTGATCACCAGCGGCGGCAGTGCCAATGCGTTTATCGGCTCCAATGGGGGTAGCACCGAACCGTTTATTGGAATTCTGGATGAGCTGGCGATCTACCGCCGAGCGCTTTCCGGAGAAGAAATCCTCCAGCATTATGCAAAACTGCTCCAAGGGATGGACTATTTCTGGGTGCCGGAGCCGACCGGCGCCGAATTGGCCCTCTTAGCGAGCTTGGCGTTCGGCATGTTCCTGGGGTGCCAAAGAGTTAGGACCAGGCGACGTCCGGCCCCGGCCGAGAGATGTAAGCGAGCGGCGGCGAGTGCATGAAAAGATATCTCCTTTCCGAAAAGGACTGCTCTTCATGGATCGATATTCCGGTAACCCGCTTGGGCGACAAGGTAGGGAGGCCTCTGAGGGCTGGTTGGCATTTCTGCGAAACCAGGGTTCCGGAAAGAGCATGGTTTCGAGGAGGGAAAACCGGCCTCATGTTCCCCTCCGAGGGCAAGATAAGGCGGCCGGTTTTACCTTGGTGGAGCTTTTGGTGGTCATTGCCATTATTGGCATCTTGATTGCGCTGCTTTTGCCGGCGGTGCAGGCGGCCCGGGAAGCAGCCCGCAGAATGCAGTGCACCAACCACCTCAAACAGTGGGGCCTGGCCATGCTCAACTATGAGCATACGCATAAGGCGCTGGTGTATCCGAATTCTCGGCTTGGGGGTTCCAGCAACTGCGGCGGGTTGGCCCCGAACAGTCCCCGGATCAGCTATCCGCCCCGGCTTTGGCCGTTCATCGAACAGCAGCCGCTTTACGACCGATACGATTTCAAATTGCCGTTCCATCATCTGGGCACGCCCGGCACCGGCAATGAGCCGATCGTCTTGGTCCAAGTGCCGCTATACTTTTGTCCCTCTGACCGGACCGGGTTTTGGCTCCCGCCGGCCGATTCGCACAGCCGATCCCGCGGCAATTACGTCCTGAACTGGGGAGCCGCCGATTTCTGCCAAGATACGACCAAGTACCCTAACTATCGACCATCGCCGTTTGGCCCGAACCGGTCGGCCCGATTGGCCGAACTGGTCGATGGCACCTCCAATACCATGCTCATGTCCGAAGTGCTTCAGGCGGTGCAGGACGGCATCTGGGATTTCCGAGGCGACATTCTCAACGACGACGTTTCCTGCGCCCAGTTCATGACGATCAATACGCCCAATAGCGGAGTGGATCAGAATTCCTGTATTGCTTCCCGGGGCTGTACGGATCCGAATCGGCCGGCCCAGCTGGTGGACGTTTGGCCCCGCATTGTGGCCGCCCGCAGCAAACACCCCGGCGGCGTCAACGTGCTGATGGCCGACGGTTCGGTCCACTTCATTTCCAACTCCATCAGCCAAGCCACCTGGCAAGCCATGGGGTCCATGGACGGCGGCGAAGTATTGCAACAATCCCCCTTCTAAATAAACCCACAAGGGCGCACAAGGAGACCTGCCGATGGGAAATGATGGGCTGGACAAGCGGAGGGGAGACAAAAGAGGCTATGCTCTATGCGGGCTGGTTTTGGCGGGGTTGTTGGTAGGGAATATGCTTGGCGGCTGCGGTTCCGCCGGGCCACGGATGGTTACCGTGTCCGGGCAGGTAACGCTTAACGGCAAGCCGCTTGAGGAAGGCACGATCGTCTTTCAGGACCCCCAAGGCAATGCGCCCACCGCCCAGGCCGTTATCCGCCAAGGGTCCTATAGTTGCCAAGTATTGCCAGGACGAAAAAAAAAAAGTGATCATCCAGGGTTTCAAGGTGGTGGGCCAAGAGCGGGCAAGCCGGGTCGATCCCGATAGCCCCCTGGTCGATCGCAAAGAACAATTCCTGCCGGCCAAATACAGCAGCCCTACCGCCACCGAATTAACCGCCCAGATCAGCCCCAGCGGCAACCGGAGACTCGACTTCGATCTGAAAATGCCGTAACTTGCTGGGTGTTTATCCGTGCGTGCTCGATTTTCCCTCTCCGGAACATAGGCTTTCCTCTCACCAGGAAATGGATGGAGGAACGGACGGATGAGAGAGCGAATTCCGAACCTGTGCGTGATGTTGGTAGCCGGGCTGATGGTGCTCCCGGTGTGGGTTGGTCCAGGGCTAGGTGGGGAGCAGTCGCCCTCGCCGGGTAATTCCACTCCGCCCACAGACCCCCTGGCAGCAAAGCCGTCGGCAGGACCGATGGCCAAACCGGCGCCCCAGATGGCTCAGCCGTCATCCCAGATGAGCAAACCGGTATCCCAGATAACCCAACCGGCCCCCCAGATGAGCCAGCCTCCATCCCAGATGGTCCCACCCGCCCCGGCGATGGGCAAACCGGCCTCCCCGATGGCCAAATTGGCGCCCCCAATAACCCAGCCGTCGCTCCAGATGGCCCAACCGGCCTCCGCCGCACCGATTGCCAAACCGCTTTTGGCCCATTGGCGCATGGATGAGCCGGATTCGGCCGAGTTGCAGGATGCAAGCGGCCATCAGTTCGATGCCACTGCCCAGCCACGCACCGCCCTGGAACCGGTGGAAGGGGTATTTGGCGGCGGCATGAAGTTCAGCGGCCAGCATATGGTCCGCACCCCGATCAAACTGCAATTCACCGATCTGAAAGCAGTTACATTCAGCGCCTGGGTCCAGCCGACCGATCTGAGCAGCTACCGAGAAATCTTCCGCAAAGAGGACGGCGACCAGCGGGTGCTCTTTTCCTTCCAGAACAACGGGACGATTCTTTCTCTGGGGCTGAACATCGGTGGCTATGTGGAGTGCGATGCGCCGATCAAGCCGGAGGCGGTGCTGGACGGCGCTTGGCACCATTGTGCAGCCACCTACGACGGCCAATGGATGCGGGTCTATTTGGACGGCCGGGAGATCGGTTCGTTGCATCGGCCTGGTCGGATCACTGCGGGCGGCCCAGCCCCGGGTTGTATCGGCTCCTCCCAGGGCGGCGAATGCTTCCAGGGTCTGATGGACGATCTGCGGATTTACGCTGAGGCCCTTTCGCCGGAGGAAATAGCCCGGCTTTATCGGGAAGGATTGGAGGCCCTGGCAGCAGCCAGCAAACAGGCCGGGCTGAGCGTGGACGCCTTCTTTGTTCGAGGGGCCAGTTTCGCCGACTCCCTGGCCCAAAGCCGACAAAAGCTCCACCAGTTGCAAGGGGGCCAAGTCCGACTGGATAAACAGACCGCCGCCCTGTTCCAGGCCCGGTTGCAAGAGGCATTTCCGGAGGAGTATCAAAAGTTCATCGAATACACCGGCCGGACGCCGGCGGCTTATCTGGTGTCGTTGGGTAACGATTTCCACCTCCGCGAAGCGGGACGGTTGATGGAACTGCTCCTGGAATACAAGCCACTTACCGAAGACCAATGGCGGAAGCAGACGCCGCAGGAGCGACAGCGGTGGGCGGAAGCCGACCAGATCGCCTCCCGGTTTGAGGCCCTCCGGACCGAAGGCGAAAAGGCCGCCTACAAACCTGACTGGATCGAACTGATGCTCGAAGCAGGCCGACGGATCGCCTTCCGGCCCGTGGTCCACGAGGCAGTGGCCCCGTATGTTCGGCCGGAAACGCCGCCGACCCGAGACCTCTCGGCCCAAGAGGCTCAGCAACTGCTGGAGCGGGATTGGCTGCATCAGGCAGACGGCCATCCCACGCCGGAGCGCATTCGGCAAGAGATTCAGTGGGCCCGGCAATTGGCCGAGCGGATCGCCGCCGCCCATCCCGGCAAGGTGGATTTTACCGCAGAAATGGCCCAATTGGCCCAACTGGAACAAAAAGCCCAGCAGATTGACCGAGAAGATCAAGCCCTGTATTTTCAGGTGCGGCGTGTGAAGCGGCAGATCATGTTCCGAAACCCGCTCCTTACCTTTGAGAAACTCGTTTTTGTGGATGGGCCGTTTCCGCAGGGCTCGGAGTGGCAGCACGAAACCCGGCATCGGCTGGGGTACATGGCGGTTCCGGGCGGCAGGCTTCTGGTGTTGGAAGGCCTGAGGCCGGACGGCCATGTTCGCCAACTAGCGCCCCAGGCGCCGCTGCACGGCTCGTTTTGGCGCCCGGATGTGTCCTGGGACGGACAGAAGATTCTATTTTGCTTTAAGCCGCACAATGAGAAAAGTTTCCACCTCTACGAAATCGGCGCCGACGGTTCCGGTCTGCGGCAACTTACCGACGGCCCCTACGACGACCTGGACCCCATCTACCTGCCGGATGAGAAGCATATTTTGTTCACCACCACACGGGGGCATACGTATGTGCGCTGTATGCCGCCGACCAATGCGTTTGTGCTGGCCCGGTGCGACCGAGACGGCCGAAACATCTATCTTATCTCACAAAACAATGAACCGGATTATACGCCCAGCGTGATGCACGACGGCCGGATCATCTACACCCGCTGGGAATATACGGACAAGCCGCTCTGGCGGGCCCAGGGCCTGTGGACCGTCAATCCGGACGGCACCCAGGTGCAAACCTTCTGGGGCAACCAGAGCGTTTGGCCGGACCTGCTCAAAGACGCCCGCAGCATCCCGGGCAGTCGGCGGGTGATGTTCACCGGAAGCGCCCACCATAATTGGTTTTCCGGTTCGGTGGGCATCATCGACCCGGATAAGGGGTTCAACTTTCCCGATGGGCTGACCAAGGTAACCGCCGACGTGCCATGGCCGGAGTCGGGCAACGGCCCGGTCGATCCGATCGAGTCGCCCCGGTACCATTCGAGTGGCCGATACGTGGCCTATTATTCACCCTATCCTTTGAGCGAACAGGACTTTTTGGTTTCCGCCAACCGGGGCGACAAGTTTGTACTGTACCTTATGGATGTGGACGGTAACCGGGAACTGATCTACGAGGGAGTGTACAATATTTTCCATGCCATGCCGCTGGCCGCCCGACCGAAACCGCCGGTCATTGTGGATCGGGTGGATTGGCCCAGCCGAGACCAGCGGGAACAACCCAAAGACGGCGTGATTTACAGCGCCAATGTGTATTACGGGGCGCCGCCGCAGTTGGAAGGCAAGGCCCGGTTCCTGCGGATTCTGAATATCGAACATAAGACCTATACCTATTGGCACCGTCGGCCGTATATTTCGACCGGGCCGGTCGTTTCGGCAGTGCAGTCGGAAGGGGTCAAACGCATTTTGGGCACAGTGCCGATCGAGCCGGATGGTTCGGTCTCGTTTTATGCGCCGAGTGGGCTGCCGCTGCATTTTCAGCTTTTGGACGCCGAAGGCCGGGCGCTGCAAACGATGCGGAGTTTCGTCGGCCTGATGCCTGGGGAAATGCGGGGCTGTCTGGGGTGTCATGAGTCGCATAGCCGCACGCCGCCGCTGCGTACCGGCCTGGCCCTCCGCCGGGAACCCAGCCGAATTACCCCGCCGCCCTGGGGCGACGAGTCGATCAGCTACGGCCGATTTGTTCAGCCGGTGCTGGACCGCTACTGCGGCAAATGCCATCAGGGCAATGGGGAGGCCCGTAAAGTGTTGGACCTGACAGAACGTCCAGGATTTCTGCACTTTACGGAGCCGTACCTGACGCTGATCGGTCGGCCCACCTGGGGCCAGCCATATCAAGCGCCGTCCAATCCACCGCCGGGCTGGGGCATTGCCGATATGATCATGGTCGAAGCCTACGACCAGCGGGACCCGGCCGGTTACCGGACGCCGGCGCCGATGACCAAACTATCGTACAAAAGCCGACTGGTGGAAATTTGCTCAAGTGGCAAGCACTACGATGTGCGGGTCGATCCACTCAGCCTCCAGCGGATCATCGCCTGGGTGGATGCGATGTGCCCGTTCTGGGGATCGGAGGAAGTCCGGCAGGAGCCGGACCCGGTGTTCCAGGGCGTGGATTGGCTGGCCATTCGGCCTCGGGTGAAGACCGCCCCGACCATCCGGCGACCCGGCCCGGTGGATTAGGAGGCTCTGCCAACATTTCTGCTTTGGCACATCTTAGCCGAAGGCAGGAGGTTATGGGTCATTTCTGCGCACGCAGGAATCTAGGCAGTTTTGTGTCGGGTCCTATGTTCCTCTGGGCAAACGGGAACTCGAAAAGATCTTTTGGATTCCCGCTTCCACAGGAATGCCCTCCCTTGCCTGGCCTCTCTCGCTGAGAGGTTGTCCTGAAATTGCTCCTAGGCAGCAGCCACCAGTCCCTTCCCAACCCTTCCGATTTCCCCAAGTCCCCGTTTTTATTAGGGGTTTGGCAGTCTGAGGACGGCCGGTTGGGGGGACCTCCGGCTAAAAACGGAATTTCGGGAGAGCCTGTTATCCCCTTCTTTCTTCTTCAGGCGGCTTCGGATCCGCCTCGGCCAACCTCCCTGCCTGAGGAGAGGCGAGCTGTTTCAGTCGACTAACGTGTTCCTGCCAAGGTGCAATCCATCGCCAGTAGGTTTTAGAGAGTGTACTTTTGAGAAAATAGAGCCAGTTAAGACCCCTTCATCGCCCTCCACAATTGGGCCCCGGACACCGGTTTGCCTTGAAGAACCTCTTCGGCCAGTTGCCGCCAAGCTCCCGAAGGAACATCGCCCTGTTGGAGGCGATGCAGGAGGTCCCAGGCTTGCACATCCGTTGCCACCACCGGCGAAGCCGTGAGGTATTGGAGCATCCGTTCCACATGCCGCCGGAAGGCTCCATGCTGCGGGGTATGCCCTAAACTGAGGAAGTAACAGAGGACCGCCGCGGTGGTCCACCAGCGTTGCTCTTCGGTCTTTCCGGGCATGCCGCCGTCGGGTTCGATGCGGCCGGCTAGTTCCACCAGCAAGGCCTCGTCCGAGGTCTCCTCGCCCTTCTCGATCCGATCCTGCGGCCTAGCCCCCACGAGCTGATTAAGGGACCGGTTAAAGGACATCCAGGCCGACATCCAGACGGATTGGGAGGAGGAGACGTCGGAGACATCCAGAGGAGACGATGAGAGGAAGAAGACGGGAGGCGAAGCGGTGCAGGAGGATTCCGAAGCCTCTGCGGGGGAATCGATAGATGAACTGAAGTAACTCTCGAAGGCTGTATCTTCAGGCATCCCGATGGGGACCACTTGGGTTTTCGGAACTTCGTCGGGGCGATCGCCAGGACGTTTGATTACAGCTACCAGGGCCATAGCCCGACTGGCCAGGCCATATTCCTTGCTGAGCCGCTCGAGTTGCGCAAGCAGACGTTTTTCCT
>Ga0308395_1001474_pt1 | contig 15249 bp, 14 predicted proteins | sample Hotspr20SampleP4_FD_202097 | JGI IMG/M metagenome (GOLD analysis project Ga0308395, IMG submission 202097) | Hot spring phototrophic mat microbial communities from Mushroom Spring, Yellowstone National Park, Wyoming, United States - 20050930_P4 ...
TGCAACGTGACTCGCGCGTATTTGTGATCGGCGAGGACGTGGGACGTTACGGTGGCGCTTATGCGGTCACGCAAGGGTTGCTGCAGGAGTTTGGCCCCAAGCGCATTATTGATGCGCCGATGTCCGAAGCGATCATCATCGGTGCGGCATTGGGTGCCGCCGTCGTGGGAGGGCGTCCGGTGGCCGAGATCATGTATATTGACTTCGCCACGCTGGCCATGGACCAGATTGTCAACCAGGCTGCCAAGCTGCACTGCATGTTCGGCGGTCAGCTGAAAGCGCCTCTGGTCATTCGCACGCAACAAGGCACCGGCCGTGGCGCGGGGCCTCAGCACTCCCAAAGCCTCGAAGCCTGGTTTGCCCACGTGCCCGGCTTAAAGGTGGTAATGCCGGCAACGCCCTATGATGCCAAAGGGTTGCTCAAAAGCGCCATCCGCGATGACAACCCGGTGATGTTCATCGAACACAAGAGCTTATACGCACTCGAAGGTGAAGTGCCTGAAGAGGAATATACAGTTCCTCTCGGTGTGGCCGACATCAAGCGGCTGGGCAACAATGTCACGCTGATCGCGTATTCCAATATGGTGCATACTGCGCTGGCCGCAGCGCAGGAGCTCAGTCAAATCGGCATCAGTGCCGAGGTCATTGACCTGCGGACGCTGGTGCCACTCGACATGGATACCGTGATCGCCTCCGTGACCAAAACACGTCGCGCGGTGGTGGTTCACGAGGCCAGCGTGTTCGGCGGATTCGGAGCCGAGATTGCTGCCAGCCTGCAGGAAAGGCTGTTCGACATCCTGGCGGCCCCAGTGCGTCGTTTGGGTGGACTGCATGTGCCTCTTCCGGCGCATTCACAACTCGAGAAACAGGTTGTTCCCGGTGCTGCCCAGATCGTCCAGGCAGTGAAAGAGATGGTAAGCACCGAGGCAGCCGTTCGTGCGGCCTCGGCATAGGCACTTGTGAGTTTTATGCCCAATTCAATCGCGAAGACAGGGGAAGATAACGATGATCACTTCCGTGGTAATGCCTCCTCTTACCGAAACCGCTGACTCTTATAAGATACTCCAGTGGTTGAAGCAGGAAGGTGACCCCGTCGAACGGGGAGAGATGTTGTTCGAAGTGGAAACCGACAAAGCAGTATTGCAAGTCGAAGCACTCGGCAGCGGTGTGTTGCGCCGCATCAAGGTGCCGGCAGGTGAGACCGCCAAAGTGGGAGACGTTCTGGCCTATATTACCGACCCCGACGAACCGTTGCCCGAATAAAACGAACGACGGTGGAAGAAGCGCAGCCGCTTAAACTGGGAAGGCGTGCGATGAACGCGACGGAAGAACATATAACCCAACCTGTGCTCGCACGGCGGGTGCCGCTGACCTCTATGCGCCGTGCCGTTATCGAACGCGTCGTGCGCAGCAAGCGTGATATCCCTCATTTCTACGTCACGCAGGAAATAGCTATGCAAGCCGCCCAAGAGCTGCTGGACGAGCTCAGGGCGATTCATACCCAACAGCGCCTGACACTCACCCATCTTCTCTTAAAGGTTGTTGCCGCCCTGTTGGTGCAACATCCACGGCTCAACGCACGTTTGACAGACGAAGGGATTGAGGAGTACGCATCGGTGCATCTCGGCTTTGTGGTCGGTCTGGAGGATGGAATGATCATCCCTGTGCTGCATCACGCCGAACGTCTGTCTCTGCTAGAGCTCGCCCAACGCGCGGCGGAGCTGGAGGCGGGTGCACGGGCACGTCGCCTCCAGGCTGGTGACTTGACCGGCCGCACATTTACCCTCTCCAATATGGGAATGCTGGACATCGATGCCTTCCAGGCAGTTATCAGTCCGCCGGATGCGGCGATCCTGGCGGTGGGACGGGTGATAAAGCGTCCCATTGTGCGCGATGAACAGCTTATTGCTGCTCCCACGATGATCGCTACGCTCTCGTGTGACCACCGCATTGCAGATGGCGCCCACGCTGCGCGCTTTATGGCAGAATTGCGTCGTACACTCGAAGATGCCCAATTGTTGGAATCCGTGGTTCAAGCGTAGTATGTACCAGACCCGTCATGAGCTGCTAGAACAAGTCGCCGCATGGTATTATGAGGAGAACCGAACTCAAGAGGAGATCGCACGCCGCCTCGGGCTATCGCGTTCCACAATATCACGGCTTCTTCAGGAGGCGCGGGAAGAAGGGATTGTCGTCATCCGCGTTAACAAACTGATCAACGTGGATGCCGAGCTGGGAGCAACCCTGATGAAGACCTTCGGGTTGGTGAATGCATGGGTCCTGGCCGAAGCCCCTGCCCAATATACCACCCTGATTCAACATTTGGGCGAGCTGTGTGCGCGCTTCTTGCAACGGCAACTGCACGACGGGATCAAAATTGGCATCGGCTGGGGGACTGCCGTCTATGAAACGGCGCGCAACGTGGCCAACATTCCCCTGCGCCATGCCGTGGTCATCCAGCTGCTTGGCGCTGTGGCGCGGGGTCATTCCACCGTAGATGGGCCAGAGTGTGCTCGCCTGTTGGCCCAAAAATTGGGCGCTACCATCCGCTTCTTGCATGCTCCCGCGCTGGTGGAGAGCGAGGCGACTGCACTCGCTCTCCTCCAGGAACCCACTATTGTCAGCACAATGGAGCTGATTCGCCATGTCGAGATCGCCATCACCGGCATCGGCACGATCGACCCCGAATTATCCAGTCTGCACCGCGCCGGCTTCCTCACCGACGCGGACCTCCGAGAACTTGCCAGGGCAGGTGCCGTGGGCGACGTCCTAGGTTATCAATTCGACCTTCATGGACGCGTGCTCGACATCTCCCTGAACCGGCGGCTGATCGCAGCCAATCAACAGATGCTCTCCCAGATCCCCAAGGTGGTCGGCGTAGCGGGCGGGCTGGCCAAGGCATCTGCCATTCTGGGCGCGCTGCGTGGCAAATTCATCAACGTGTTGATCACCGACGCACGTACGGCGGCTGAAATCCTGCGCCTGAACAGTTAGAACTCGTCACTGATGATCTGATCTCGCTTGACTCCCAATTCGGTTAGCATTGCAATTGCGGCGCGGATCATCGGCAGAGGACCGCATAGATAGTATTCCACCGATGCGGGATCCGGGTGAGAGCTGAGATACTCGCGTCGCAAGACTTCGTGGATGAAGCCGGTGTACCCGGTCCATCCGTCCTCGGGTAGGGGTTCAGACAGAGCAATATGGAAGCGGAAGTTACTGTGCCGCTTTGCCAATTGCTCGAAGTAGTCCTGATAGAAGATATCGCGCCGCGTGCGTGCCCCGAACCAATAGCTCACGAGGCGGGTCGTTTGTTTCGTCTCAAAGAGGTAAGAGATATGAGAGCGCAATGGTGCCATTCCGGAGCCACCGCCTAGATAGATCATTTCGCGTTCTGTTGGTTTGATGTGAAATGAGCCGAAAGGACCTATCGCCGTGACTTTATCTCCTGGCTTCAGGGAGAAGAGGTACGCCGAACCGACTCCGGCATAGACATCTTGACCAGGGGGAGGAGTCGCGAGACGAATGTTGAACCGCAAATATCCGTCTGTAGCAGGATTGCTGGCAAATGAGTAGCTGCGGTAACACGTGATGGGATTGGCCGCTTTTAGGTCGTAAAGGCGGAGTGCATGCCAGACCTCGGCATAGGGTGCTTTGACATCAACGTCGTGTAGTGTCCGCTCCTCGTAAACGGGTATCTCAAATTGCATGTAATCGCCTGGCTGATACATCAACACTGGTGAACTCGTATCTGGTTCTAGAACTAGTTCCTTGATTAATGGGGTGACATTCTCGTTGCTGATTACGCGAAATGTGTATGTGGGAGCGACGTCCGTTAAACCAAGCCCGTGGGCGACGGTTACGTTGAGCAATATGTAGCCGTCGCTCTCGCGTACCTCGTATGTCTTTAGAGGGATAGAGACAGGAGGACGTTGCGGAGACCCATCGCGAATGTCAAAGCGCCCATTATGCTTGGGACACTCAATGAGATGCCCTTTCAAAAGTCCGTCGGTCAACAGAGCATTGCCGTGGGTACAAACACCTTCGGTGGCATAGACCTGACCTTCAGCGGAACGATAAATGGCGTATATCTTGTTATGATGGTCAAAGCGTAGCACATCCTCTTTTTGCAGCTGATGACTGGGGCAAACCTTGAGCCAACCATCCACCGTCATTTCGGGTTCGCTTGCAACGACTGCAGGGACGGGCGTGACCGTTTCCGCTGTCTCAACAGGTGTCGGTATCTCTCGTCTCACATAATAATTGGGGTCTTTGGATTGACGCCATAGCGCGGGGATAAGCTCCCGATATACTTCGATGACGCCTCGATAAGGCCTTGGCATATACGGTTTGACCACTTCGTGGAGCTTATCCAGGGCATGATACGGCACCAGCGGAAACATATGGTGTTCGATGTGGTAGCCCATGTTCCAGTAGAGATAACGGTGCACCCGGTTCATATAGAAGGTGCGGGTGTTCAGACGGTGGTCCAAGACATCCTCGGCCAATCCGGCATGTTGCGTGAGACCGTAGATAACCATCAGCCAGGCTCCATAGAGATTGGGCAGGCCGATGTACATAAGTGGTAGAATGCTGCCGGTATATGCAGCGAGCGCGATGACCCCGATATAGATAAGGGCGTATATACGCGCTCGGACGAAAACTTTATCGTATTCCGTCTCCGGAATATAAGTTTTCTCCTCCGCCGTCATCCTGCCAATGCAATGTAAGAATACTGTTTGGATGTACTTCAGTAGGGTCACACCATTGAAGAATCGTAGGAAGATCGACCATAAGTTCGCCGGTCGTGGTACTGCGATTTCGGGATCACGTCCTACGATGATCGTGTCGCTATGATGTCGCGTGTGGCTCCAGCGCCACGGCACTGACTCGCGCAGCACCATAAAAGAGGCGATCTCGTAGAGGACATTGTTCATCCAGTCCGTTTTGAAGGCCGTGCCGTGGCTCGTTTCATGCCACCGCGAGTCGGATACCGAGGCATAAAGCACACCGTACACGAGGAAAGGCAAAATAGCCCAATAACTTCCCCAGGCAAGATAGCCGGCCAAACCGAATATGAAGAGCAAGGAGAACCAGAGTATTGTATCGCGAATGGCAGGACCATCTCGGCGCTCGAGAAGCTCGCGCATTTTCTCCTTAGGCACAGGGGGTGTGTACCAGGGGGCATTGGCCAGACCTCTCTCAACAGCCAGAGCGGCATCCTTTCCCACCAAACTGTAATCGCGCCATTGGGTCTTCTCTCGTTTCATCGCTAATCTCTCCACCTCGAACCAAACTATTCTCCTGTTTGAAATCATATTGGGGTGCTTTAGCTTTATAAGTTAGACGACCGGAATGGTATCTTTATATCGATTTTCTCTCTGGATTGCAAATCAGCGACCTATTCAAGGCACGGGAGGCTTGTCGAAGTTTCCAGTACGAAGATAGACTAGGCTAAACTGAGCTAACTGGCGTATCTTTTATATAGCTTCGCTCATTTTTTGGCCCAAGCAGCTATACCCCTATTGAGCCATTTCAGCAAGCGCTTTTTGACGTTGGGTTAGCAGCGTTTCTATCTCTTCTAGATCGGCCGTTGAGAGCTTCCATCCGCTAGCGCCCACCAGCTCAGATACCTGGTCAGGATGCCGGGCGCCGGCGATCGCGCCGGTCACCTCAGGCCGACGCAATACCCAGGCCAGTGCCAGCTGAGCCAACGTCTTGCCATTGCGCTCGGCGATCGGACGCAGCTGCTCCACCAAACGCAGGTTGACGCTCAGCTGAGGTTCCTGGAAAGGTGCATAGCGTTTGCGATGATCGTCCTCCGGCATTGCCTGGATGCGCTCTCGAGTTATCTTGCCGGTGAGCAGACCACGCTCCATCGGACTGTAGACGATGACCCCGATCTTATGAGCCGCACAGTAAGACAATATCTCGGACTCGATGTCGCGGTTCAGCATGCTATAGGGTGGCTGCAAAGAAGCGATCGGATGAATGGTCTGCAAGCGCTGCATTTGGCTGATGTCAAAGTTGGAGACGCCACCGTAACGGATCTTCCCCGCGCGGATAGCATCGGCAATAACGCCCCATGCCTCCTCGATATCCTCATCAGGACGCGGCCAGTGGATCTGGTACAGATCGATCACGTCGGTCCGCAGACGGCGCAAGCTATCCTCAATTTCCTGACGCACGGAATCGCGCTTGAGCCGGAAGGTGAGCTCGCCGTTGGGCAGCACATGAATACCACATTTGGTGGCAATATACACCTGGTGACGCCGCCCCACCAATGCCTTGCCCACCACTTCTTCGGAATGGCCGCGACCATACCCGGGTGCGGTATCGATCCAGTTGATGCCCTCGTCTAGCGCACGGTGAATGGTGGCAATCGATTCAGCGTCATCCTGAGGACCCCAGCCGAAGACGTAGCCTCCGCCGCCCATCGCCCAAGCGCCCAGACCGATAGTGCTGAAATGCAGATCGGTGAAACCCAGCTGACGCGTCTCCATAGATGAAACCTCCTTGAACCCCTACTGGGGAAGTACTCCGGCATAAGTGTATCACGAAACCGATGCAGATGAACAATCCACCACCGGGCCAAGAACCCTCTAAGAGGGGAGAGAAAGTGCCAAAATAAAAATGCCTCACCCTTCTCGGAAGAGAAGCGCGAGGCTCTCACAGATTGTGTCCTCAAGACATGAGCTAGTACAAGAACATCGGTTTGCCGTTCACATGGCGCACTTTAGGACGGTACTGATCTACGTCGTACAACTCGTCCACATCAACGCGTTTAACACCCTGGGAAACCGTCTCAATGGGCACATTGGTGTAGACACCTTTTTGGATGGCCACCATGCGGCCGAACTGGCGTTCGACAATCAAATCCATCGCCATATTGGCAAAGTTGAACCCCACCATCAGGTCAACCGAGTCGGGCGCACCGGAACGCATTAAGTAAGCCACCTGCTGATAGAGAATGTGTTCACCGGTGAGCTTCTTGAGCACGTCGCCGGTGACGATACCGATGCCACCCAGCTTGCGATGTCCGTAAGCATCCGGCTCCCCGTACTCGACAACTTTGTCGCCGATCATCTGGGCGCCTTCGGAGATGGTGATCATCGCGTAATTGCTGGGGTTGTTGCGTTTGTCCTCCATGATCAGCCTGGCTAGCTTCTCCGGGTCAAATGGCACCTCTGAGATGATGGCGCGGTCGACGCCGCTCAGGTAGGCGGCAATCAGTGAGGTCTCTCCTGAGTTGCGCCCGAAAAGTTCGATGATCCCGATGCGCTCATGGGAGCCCGCCGAAGTGCGAAGATTATGAATAAAATTGACACTGCGCGTCACAGCGGTGGAGAAACCGATGCAGTAATCGGTGCCGAAAACATCGTTATCCATTGTCTTGGGAATAGCGACAATGGGCACTCCTTCCTCATGCAAGCGCAGACCATAGCTGAGCGTATCATCGCCTCCGATGGGCACCAACACGTCGATGCCCAGATGTTCGAGCACCTTGAGCACATGCGGCGTGCAGTCATGGATTTTGCCATCGTTGGGATCCCAGTCTGCCTGTCGCAAGAACTCCGGCAACTCTTTGCTGGGAACATGCGAAGGGCGCGTACGTGAGGTGTGCAGGAACGTGCCGCCCGTGCGGTCTACCGTGCGCACGGCGTTCTTGTCAAGGCGGACGGCACATTTCCAGTTGTACATATTGTCTTCCAGATTGTAATGCAAGGGCCCCCACCACCCGCGCCGAAAGCCGATCACCTCGTATCCCTCTTCCTGGGCACGATATACCAGCGCCTTGATGGTCGGGTTAAGCCCAGGAACATCACCACCGCCAGTAAGCACTCCGATTCTCATCTCTTCTGACTCCTTACTGTCTCCTTTTTAACCGGGATGAAGATTATTTTTGAGTCCAAGAATATCAGCAACGGATGGGACTGAGAGCGCAGAACCATCGCGCAGGGGTAACGCATCAGCGCAGCGCGTATAAAAATCACCAATATTTTAATGTCAAAGTTTCGGTTTGTCAAAAGTGATTTTTCGTAGGTCTGTCTCGCCCATTCCCTGTTTGATCCCCTCCCACCCCATATGGTATGATAGTTCGTGAAAAGAACCATCCGCCACAACGAAGCGGCTGGTCAAGTGTTTTTATATTTGGCAGATGCAAAGGTGACCGAAGCGACGAAACACCCATCTGCCGGGCGACGCCGTAAGGTCACCTTTATTGTCTCACCGAAATTGCAGCGCAAGAGAGGTCTGATAGGTAAATGAGCCTGACCCCTTCTATCAAATATCTACGTGAAATGAAAGCCCTGAGCCGACAAGGAGGTGGACCAGAGCGCATCGAGCGACAGCACAAGGCAGGAAAGCTCACCGCCTATGAACGACTGGAGCTCCTTTTGGACGAGGGGTCCTTTCGTGAGATCGATTGTTTCGTGACGCACCGCGCCACCGGCTTTGGCATGGAAAAGAATAAACCGTTGGGCGATGGGGTGGTGACGGGATACGGCACGATTGAGGGACGGCTCACGTTCGTATATGCCCAGGACTTCACCGTGATGGGCGGCAGCTTGGGGCGGGCGCATGCCGATAAGATCTGCAAAGTGCTGGACCTGGCGATGAAGAACGGCGCACCGGTGATAGGCTTGAACGATTCCGGCGGCGCCCGCATTCAAGAAGGTGTGGTGGCCCTAGGAGGATATGGGGACATCTTCTTGCGCAATGTCATGGCCAGCGGTGTCATCCCGCAAATTGCTTGCATTATGGGGCCCTGTGCGGGTGGCGCCGTCTACTCGCCGGCTGTGATGGACTTCATTGTCATGGTAAAGGGCACCAGCTATATGTTCGTCACCGGCCCCGACGTCGTGAAGGCGGTCACCGGTCAGGAGGTCTCATTTGAGGAGCTGGGAGGCGCGTGGATGCACAACACGGAAAGCGGTGTGGCGCATTTCATCGCCGAGAACGAGGAGGATGCCATCTACATCCTGCGGCGGCTGATGAGCTTCCTGCCCCAAAACAATTTGGAAGACCCGCCGGTCATCCCCTGCCGTGACGATCCTTTGCGCACCGACGACAGCTTGAACACTATCGTGCCGGATGACCCCACGCAACCATATGACATGAAACAGGTGGTGCACACTGTGGTGGATAACGGCGATTTTCTGGAAGTGATGGAGCATTTCGCTCCCAATTTGATCGTGGGATTCGCGCGTCTCAACGGCAGGCCGGTGGGCATTGTCGCGTCGCAGCCCAGCGTGTTGGCGGGTGCCCTGGACAACAATGCCTCGATTAAAGGAGCTCGCTTCGTGCGCTTTTGCGACGCATTCAACATCCCCATCATCACCTTTGAGGACGTGCCCGGCTTTCTGCCCGGCCTGGATCAGGAACACGAGGGCATCATCCGCAACGGTGCCAAATTGCTATATGCCTATTGTGAGGCCACCGTGCCCAAGATCACCGTGATCACACGCAAGGCATACGGGGGCGCCTACATCGTGATCTCGAGCAAGCACATCCGCGGTGACGTCAACCTGGCATGGCCCAGCGCCGAGATCGCCGTGATGGGCGCGGAGGGGGCCATCAATATCCTATACCGCCAGGAGCTGGCCGAAGCGGCGGAACCGGAGCGCTTGCGTGCGCAGCTCATCGAGGAGTATCGCGCCACCTTTGCCAATCCCTATGTCGCGGCGAGCTGGGGGTACCTGGACGACATCATCGAACCCAGCCATACTCGTCCCCGCTTGATCAACGCATTGGAGATGCTCCAAAACAAACGCGATCAAAACCCTCCCAAAAAACACGGTAACATCCCTCTGTAGGGTGTAGTGCACCATGCTCAGGAAGGTGTTGGTCGCTAATCGTGGTGAAATCGCGGTGCGCATTATGCGCGCCTGCCAGGAGATGGGGCTGGCCACAGTGGCCGTTTACTCCGAGGCAGACCGCACCGCGCCGCATGTGCGGCAGGCGCAGGAGGCCTATTGCATCGGGCCGGCACCCGCCATCGAAAGTTATCTGCGCATTGAGCGCATCATTGATGTCGCCAAGAAGGCCCAAGTTGACGGCGTTCACCCGGGTTATGGCTTTCTCGCCGAGAACCCTGAATTTGCCCAGGCGGTCATTGACGCCGGGCTCATCTGGATTGGGCCACCCCCCGCGGCGATGCGCATGATGGGCGACAAAACGGTCGCACGCCAGGCGATGGCAGCAGCCGGTATCCCGATCATCCCCGGCGTACAGGAGACCCTGCACGACGATGACCTGACGGCAAAGTGCGCTGCCATCGGCTTCCCCCTGCTGGTAAAAGCAGCGGCAGGAGGCGGTGGCAAGGGCATGCGCCGCGTAGACACACCGGAGGAACTGCCGGAGGCGCTGCGCCTCGCGCGCAGCGAGGCACGCGCCGCCTTCGGCGACGACCGTGTTTATCTGGAAAAAATGCTGGACACCATCCGGCATATCGAGTTCCAAATCCTGGCTGATCAGCACGGCAACGTCATCCATCTCGGCGAACGCGAGTGTTCCATACAACGGCGCCATCAGAAGCTGATCGAAGAAGCGCCCTCCCTTGCCCTGGATGATGATCTGCGCAGGCGCATGGGGGAAACGGCGGTGAAGGTGGCCCAGCAGGCAGGCTACGTCAGCGCCGGCACCGTTGAATTCCTGTTGGATCAGGATAACAACTTCTACTTCCTGGAGATGAACACGCGGTTGCAGGTGGAGCACCCCGTGACCGAGATGGTGACCGGCGTTGATATCGTCAAGGAGATGTTGCGCATCGCCGCCGGCCGCAAGTTGCGCTATACTCAGGATGACATCCGCATCAACGGATGGGCGATCGAATGTCGCATCCTGGCGGAAGACCCTTATCACAACTTTATGCCCTCCACGGGCGAGATCGTGGGCCTCTGGGAACCGACCGGGCCAGGAGTGCGTCTGGAGAGCGGCATTTATCAGGGGATGCAAATCACCCCCTATTATGACTCGCTGATTGCCAAGCTGATCGTTTGGGGCGAGACGCGCGCCGAGGCGATCCTGCGCATGCGTCGCGCATTGGTGGAGTACCAGATTATGGGGGTCAAGACCACCATCCCGTTCCACATTCAGGTGATGAACAGCACACGCTACCAGGGGGGTCAGTTGGACACACGCTTTCTGGAGAACCATTTCACCATCGAACAGACGGTGCAACCGCACATACCGGAGGTAGCTGCTATTGCAGCCACCTTGTTTGCCCATCAACGTACCCAGCAGGCAGCGCTACTCCATCAGGACCGTCTGAATCCTTGGAAGATGGCGGCACGCCGTTTTGCGCTGCGTCAGCCCCTGCGCTGAGTGGATGCTGAGCGGATAAGGTAGAGTAAATGAAATACATCGCCACCATCGAAGACAAGGAATACGTTATAGAGATCAACCGCACCGGCGAGGTGATGGTCAACGGGGTGCCTCGTGTCGCCGATATGCAGAGCATCGGTCAATCACGTCTGTTCTCCCTTCTGGTAGATGGTCGTTCCTATGATGTCTACATTGACGAACGAGAAGAGCGCTACTTGCTCGTGATGCAAGAGGGCATCTTCGAGGTCAAGGTGGAGGACGAGCGCACACGTCGTCTGGCCGGCCTGCAGCGGATGCCGACGGCGCCGGCAGGGGAGATCCTCATCAAGGCACCGATGCCCGGCGTGGTGGTGGATGTGCCGGTCGTCGTTGGCCAGGAAGTGGCCGCCGGAGAGCGGGTTATCGTGCTGGAATCGATGAAGATGCAGAACGAGTTCAAGGCGCCGCGCGACGGCGTGGTGCGCAGCGTGCGCGTCAAGGTGGGCGACCGGGTGGATCAGAATCAGATCATGATCACGATCCGCTGAGGCAGTATGCGCATCCGCTACGCGTGCGTACCGTGCTTGTTGGGATGGCTGTTGCTCGCAGCGACGGAACGCGGCATCTGCTCGCTCAAGCTGGGCGACAAAGCGGCCGAGCTGGAAGAACAGCTGCGCCGGGAGTTCACGAGGGCTGATCTAGAGCGCGACGAGGCTGCTCTGCGCGACCTGCTCGCCCCGATTCTGGCCTATCTCGACGGCCATGCTGCACTCCCGGCGCTGCCGTTGGACGTCGCCGGCACCCCTTTCCAGAGGCGGGTGTGGCAAGCGCTGCAGGACATCCCGTGGGGTGAAACGTGCACCTATGGCCAGGTGGCCGCTGCGATCGGACGGCGCGGCGCCGCGCGGGCGGTAGCGCGTGCCTGCGCAGCCAATCCGGTTGCCCTCCTCATCCCGTGTCACCGCGTCGTGCGCCAGGACGGCGCGTTGGGGGGCTACCGTTGGGGGGTGCAGCGCAAAGCAGCTCTATTGCGCCGCGAGACAACATAGCGCGTGTGTTAGAAGCGCCTCCTCAAACCGAAATGCCTCGGTTCGGTCCTCTCACCTGAGTTTCCTCTCGTCCGCCGCGCTGCGCGAGCTCGCGCTCCAAGCGCTCCAGCGCAGCGCGCGCAGCCGCCTGGGCAGCGCGCTGTTTGCTGCTCCCCTTGCCCACGCCATAGGTGCGCTCTCCGATAACCGCTGCGACGGTGAACACGCGCGCGTGATCGGGCCCTTCCTCCGCTAAGGTGCGATAAGTGGGGGTGATTTGCAGATGGCGCTGGCTGAGCTCCTGGAGATGACTCTTGGCATCCTTGTCCGCCTCGCTGTTTATGATCTGCTCCAGGGCGGGCGCGATCAGGCGCGCCAGGTAATCGCGCGTCGCCTCTAACCCTTGATCCAGGCACAGGGCACCGATCAACGCTTCAAAACAATCACAAAGCACGGCGGGGCGCGCACGTCCACCCGACTCCTCCTCGCCGCGCCCCAGGCGGATGAAGCGCGCCAGGCCGATCTGTTGGGCCAACCGCGCCAATGTCTCCGTGCGCACCAGCGCCGCGCGCAGGCGCGTCAATTCCCCCTCCCGCATCTCGGGAAAGTGGTGGTACAGATACTCCGCCGAGACATAGTCCAGCACGGCATCGCCGAGGAATTCCAGGCGCTGATTATCCTCCAGCACAAAATCCGGGTTCTCATTGATGTAGGAACGATGCGTCAGTGCGCGGATCAACAAGGTGCGATCGCGGAAAGTCAGACCAAGTGCCGCTTCGATGGGCTCAAGCTCGTTCATAGATTGCCTCCGGGCGTGAAGAATGCAGCGCACGAATCGCGGATGCGCGCAACGACCTCCTCGGTATCCGCGTCGAGGTGGACGAAGTCGAGCGCGTCGGTTTCGATGGTGAGCACGGGACACAGGGTGAAGCTCGCGATCCAATGCTCGTACAAGGTGTTCAGCTGTTCCAGGTAGGCGGGCGAGATGCGCCGTTCGAACTCCCGCCCGCGCAACGCAATGCGCTGCAACAGCACGGGCACGGAAGCTCTCAGGTAGACGAGCAGGTGCGGCGGTGGCAGCAACTGGCAGAGCACCTCGTACAAGGCGACATAGCTGGCGTAATCGCGCGCGTCCATATAGCCCTGCTGATACAAATTGCGCGCAAAGACCTCGGCATCTTCATAGATGGAACGATCCTGCACCACCGGATGGGGGCTGCTCACCAGCTGCTGATGATGGTACACGCGCCGCGTCAGAAAGAAGACCTGCGAATGAAAGCTCCAGCGGCGCATGTCGCGGTAGAAATCGGCCAGGTAGGGATTCTCATGCACAGCCTCATAGAGGGGTTGCCAATGCAGCCGTTGGGCCAGCAAGGCGGTCAGGCTGCTCTTGCCCACCCCAATGTTGCCGGCGATGGCGACAAAGCACTTGCTCATCTCTCAGCGAAAAAGCGGGGACACACCGCGTTGCGCTATGCCTTCCCACCCCTCCCCGATTGCGGCTGCGCTACTGTCCATATTCGGTGGTATAGCGCTGGCGCAGTCGGCGCACCAGCTCATCCGGGATGATCTCAGGTTCACCCAGCTGCTTGGCAATCCACACCGTGTGCGCGACATCTTCGACCATCACCGCCGCTTTGACCGCCGCCTCGGGCGTCGGGCCGACGGTGAAGACGCCGTGGTTCTTGAGCAGGATGGCGGGCGATGAACCGATGTTCTCCACCACGACGCGGCCGATCTCCTCGCCACCGATGAGGGCGAAGCCGCCACATGGGATGGGGCCGCCGAACTCGTCGGCGATGGCGGTCAGGTAGACCGGGATGGGCTGTCCTACGGCCGCGAAGGCGGTGGCATAGGGCGAATGGGTGTGCACCACCCCAAAGACATCCGGGCGATGGCGATAGATATAGAGGTGCGACGCGGTGTCGGAAGAAAATTTCAGATGGCCCTCGATCACCTCCCCGTCCAGATTCACAATGACCATATGTTCCGGGCGCAAGTCCTCATAACGCACGCCGCTGGGCTTGATCACCACGTAACCCGTCTCCGGGTCGCGGCCGCTCACATTGCCGCTGGTCCAGGTCACCAGATGATACTTGGGCAGCTCCAAGTGCAAACGCCAGATCTCTTCACGCAATTTCTCCAGCACGGTTCTGTCACTCCCTCTTGAGCGTAATGAAATGGATCACCCGATGAAGGGACATGTCCAGATGTCCCATAAGTTGCAACAATGCAGCCGCCTCAGCCGGCACGCACCGCCTCGATGAAAGCCACCATGTTCTCAACCGGGACGTCGGCGGGGATGTGATGCGACGGAGCGATGATGAAACCGCCACCCCGCCCGACCTCATCCATCAGCCGCCGCGCCTCATCACGAATCTGCTGAGGGGTGCCGCGCGGCAGCAAGCTCTGCACGCTCATGCCCCCGTAGAACGTGAGGCGATCCCCATACTGGCGCTTCAGCGCGTATACGTCCATAACATCCGGCTGAAACGGGTTGAACACCTGCAAGCCGATCTCGATCAGCTCTGGGAACAGGGATTGCACCTTGCCGCATGAATGCACCATGGCCACCTTGCCCGCCCTTCGCACCACCGCGATCATCTGAGCCAGGCGCGGCTTGATGAAACGCCGCCATAGCGCCGGGCTGAAGAGCAGACCCTGTTGTTGCCCCCAGTCATCACCGAAGAGCACGCCGTGGATGTCATAGCGCAACAGCTCGTCGAGCAGCTCCAGGTTGTATGCCAGGATGGCATCGAAGAGCTCATCCACCCATTCCGGGGCTTCCATACATATCCACCAGCAATTCGGCCATGCCGCGCAAGCTCCAGGCGCGCTCGAACAGGGAAAAGCCGATGTTGACGAAGCGGAAACGGGTCGGATGAGCGGCGATGAAGGCGGGCAGCTCCGCGAAACG
>Ga0308395_1001475_pt1 | contig 15246 bp, 13 predicted proteins | sample Hotspr20SampleP4_FD_202097 | JGI IMG/M metagenome (GOLD analysis project Ga0308395, IMG submission 202097) | Hot spring phototrophic mat microbial communities from Mushroom Spring, Yellowstone National Park, Wyoming, United States - 20050930_P4 ...
TAACATATTTAGTACTACCACATTTTGGACATCTATTAGTTGTTTGCATATTTTTTTGCGCAAATATAGTTTATGTATACTAAATTAGCAATACCAATTTTAATTTATACTATCAAATTTATCAAAAAGTATTTTTAAATTCTGGCATTAATATAAGTAAAATTTACTACGGGAAAGCATACGTTATAGGAGAATTTAATTCAAGTGGATGGGAACATATTTACTTAACAACCTTTTCGGGTAATATAGGTATTTCTAAAACTATTTTATTTAAGAGGCATTTGTTCCTAACGGAAGTTAATTGTTATATTAGTTTTTATAAATCTTTAAGTTCAGTTTTATTAAAATCTTACCAAGGAGTTTATAGTAGAACATTATTTTCAACCTTTAAATTAGGTTATAGAATACGAGTAGGCAACAATAATACAAGGTTTATTTTACCATTTATTGAATTTCCTATTTTGGATAAATATGGTTTAAAGAATAAACAATTCTTTAATACTGAGGGAAATTTTTTTTGGTGGGTTTTAGGTGTAAATATTAAAATTTTTTGATATGAAAAGAGTATTTAAAATGCCCCTGTCCAAGGGAAACGGAACATCTCTGTTGATGATCGATTCACAGGAAGGAAATAAAGCGGATGAAAAGAGAACTGGAAGAGGTGAAAAAAAGAAAAGAGAAAATAATATGAGTAAAAAGAACATAAAAAAATAAATAAGAAAGATATGAGAAAAGCAGTGATTTTATGGGTATTATTTTTGATAATGACTTCATTAAAAAACTTTGCTCAAACCTTAGATTGGGCACCAGTAGGGGCAAAATGGTATTATGAAGTAGGTGATGGGGGAGGAGTTACTTATGTGGTTTATAAATGCGAAAAAGATACTATCTTAAATGGTATATCTTGTAGAAAGATAATCATAGATACATCGGAGCAAAAAAGCATTGGAAAATTTTTTGCAGCAGGAGGATTTGCAAATTCTATTGCTTATAGTGGATACCCAAACAACAATCGTACAGATATTCCGGTAGCTTTTACTTTTCAAAGAAATGATACTGTATTTTATTATCATTGGTCATGTAATCAATTTGTACCAGTTGCATACAATTTATCAGATACAACGGATAGATGGTATGTGATGAGTATGCGGTATTTTACTACTAATCCCCTTTGTCCTTCAATGGCAACTATTACTCCCACTGGAATTGATACTATTGATTGGAATGGAAAAAAATTAAGAAAAATATATTGCAAATCTAAATTTAATTATTTTAATCATGCTATCAATTCTAATGAGCTTATTACTTTGTGTGGTTCATTTATTTCAGGCATAGGTTGGGTTGGAGAAACAAATTATTATCAATGTTTTTTTCGGGGACAAACAACTTCTATAATTGGTGGATGCCTTCCCGTTTGGTATAGTTCAATAGTAGATGAAATATACCTTGGTCCGTTAAGATGTTATTATCATCCTACCTACGGATGGTTTAATTATTTAAATAAACCCTGTGATACTGTGTCAATTGTAAAAAAATATACAATAAATGAAACCACTATAAATGTTTATTCAGTGCATCCGTATCTTTATATTAAAGGGGAAAAAGAAGCGTTTCCATTAGAAATAGAGGTTTACAATACAGTTGGTAATTTGCTATACAAGTCAGTTTTAGAAAATGAAAACAGTAAAATACTAATGGATAATTTTCCCTCATCCCTTCTAATGGTTATTATTAGAGATAGAAATGGTAATTTTTATGCCAGAAAAATAATTTATTAAAAAGACAAATTCAGCTACCAAGTGCAATTTTTTTATTAGGCATAAAATTATTGAAAAAAAACTCATTGGTGCATTAAATTTAAGAGTTTTTTCGTGGTCGGTTGTTCAATAAACAACAAAACTCATTACTTCAAAAACTTTCTGATAATATAATCTCAATTGATTTTTCTAATATAGCAGAAGATATGTATATTGTTCATTATTCTGATAATGAAGGAAATGTGTTTACAAATAATGTAGTGGTGAAAAGATAAAGACATTCCATCTTCTTGATTAATTTCTCCTTCTTATACAATATTGCAAACTCATACAATGTTGCAAAAATCCATTCTTTCTATTTAAAAATTATCCACAATTACCTGTTGAAATTTAATTCTTCAAATCCCCATTCTATTAAATATAGAAAAGTAACTTTGCCCCAAAAAATTATGTTATTGTTAGCCGCACAAACTACGACCGATACGCTTCAAAATTCTGTCTCATCTATTGCCTCTATGGTTGAAAAAACTCAAGATGAAATCTCTTTATTTGAAATGTTATTAAAAGGTGGGCCTATTTTAATTCCCCTCGCCTTATTATTTTTACTCGTTATTTATTATGCAGTAGAAAGAATCTTATATTTGTCCAAAACAAATAAATTTGATAAGCAATTAATATTTACCGTCCAAGAATTTGTAAAAAAAGGAGATATCAACTCTGCAATTAACTTATGCGATAAAACAGGAACGCCTCAAGCATTAATGCTCAAACAAGGATTAGAAAGAATTGGTAAAAGTGAAACAGAAATCAAAGAAGCAATGGATTTAGCCGCAGCAGTATCATTAAGTTATATGGAAAAAAATCTCAATGTATTAAATATCATTGGGAGAATAGCCCCAATGTTTGGTTTTATCGGCACTATCATCGGCGTTATTGTCATTTTTTACGACATATCATTAGCCAAAACTGTAGAAATAGAAGTCATTTCTACAGGGCTTTATCAAAAAATGATTTCTTCTGCAGCAGGATTAGCCATAGGTATTTTATCCTTTGTGCTATATCATTGGTTAAATGCTAAAATTGACAAAGCCGCTCGTCAATTAGAAGAAACTCAATTACAATTTTTAGAACTACTTAATCAATCTGAAACTGTATGAGTAGATTAAGAAAAAAAATACACAGAGAAGCCGAAGTAAGCACTGATTCTTTGAACGACATTATGTTTTTTTTATTACTTTTCTTCCTCATACTTTCTACAATGGTTAGCCCCAATGCCATCAAAGTCAATCTTCCAAATTCTAAAGCCAATAGACCCATTGATAATTCTAAAAAACCAATCCATTTGTCTGTCACAAAAGATAGACGCTATTTTGTAAATACTCAAGAAGTAGATTTTTCTGAATTAGAAAATATCCTTTTAGAAAAAACAAAAGGTATGACCGAACCAACTGTGGTACTACACATTGATAAAGATTTGAAATACCAAGATTTTATAGATGTGATGCAAATAGGCGATCGTGCAAAGTGTAAAATGATTATTGCTACTGCCCCTTCAAATACAAAGTAAAATGTTGTCTCCAATAAAAGAAGATAAAAACATCAATTTTCTTGCTTTAATTGCCGCTTTTCTATCATTGGGGATAGTCATTCTTATACTTATTCTTATAAAACTAATTACTCCTATTCCACCTTTCCCAGAATCTGCAAGCAGTGGTGGTATGGAAGTTAATTATGGTGTTTACAATGAAGGAACAGGCACAGTAGAAGAAAACAAAATTGGCAATGCTACCAATGTAGTAGTAAAAGAATCTGTTACATCATCTTCTAATCAAAATAAAGATCAAGTATATACTTCTGAAAGTGGTGAAGAAGTGCCACTTCCTCCTAATAACGATAAACCTGTAATCAAAGAAAATACAACCATTGTCCAACCCAAAGAAGTAAAAGAACAACCAAAAGAAAAAACAGCAGCAGAACTTTTAGCAGAAAAATTTCAAAAGAATAAAGGCAAAGGTGGCGGTGATGGACAATCTGGGGATGCGGGCAATGCTGGTGAACCCGATGGAAATCCTTTTACACACGGAAAGGGCGGTACAGGCAATAATCCTGATGGAACAGGCATAGGCAGCGGAAAAGGAACAGGCAATGGACCTTTTGGATTTGATTTAAAAGGCAGAACGTTAGTATATGCTCCTGAACTCCCCAAAGATGCCAAAGAAGAAGGAATCGTGGTCGTTGATATTATTGTTGATAAAGATGGAAATGTAAAAGAAGCAGACCCAAATGGACGTGGAACTACCACCAGTAGTCCTATATTAAAAGCAAAAGCCCGACAATTTGCATTAAAACTAAAGTTTAATCCCAACCCACAATTTGAAGAACAAAGGGGAAGTATTACAATTGTTTTTTCATTTAAGTAGTAAAAAATCACTTGTTTTTTCATTATTGAAGATTGTCTCTCATCATTTTCTCATCATTTGTAAATCATATATCTTTTTGTATTCACCATTTAATTGTAATAATTCATCGGGCGAACCCGATTCTATGATTTTTCCTTCTTTAATGTAAATAATTTTGGTGGCTAATGATTGTATAATGGATAATTTTTGAGCAATAATGATAACTGTTTTAGAAGATAATTCTGATTTTAAGTTAGCAACAATTTTTTGTTCAGTATCATTATCAAGTGCTGAAAAAGCATCATCTATAAGTAAAATGGATGTTTGTTTAATCAATGCTCGTGCTAAAGCAATTCGTTGTCTTTGTCCTCCCGATACATTAATGCCACGCTCTCCAATCATCGTATGATATTGATTGGGCCATTGCATAATAGTATCGTGAAGTTCTACCTTTTTACATATTTCTATGACCTTGTTTAAATCACCCGTCGTTTCTGGAAATAAGATATTATTCAACAAAGTATCATTAAACAAAAAAGCATCTTGAGGAACATAAGCGATATTCTTTCTCAACCAATATAAATTATGCTCTTTGATATTTTTACCATCAATGATAATAGATCCCTTATCTACATCATAAAATCGTAATAAGAGTTGAAAAATAGTGCTTTTCCCAGATCCTACTTTTCCTGATATTCCTAAAATTTCAGAAGGTCTTACTTCAAAAGAAACTTTCTGCAACGCTTGAATACCGCTTTCTTTATAAGTAAATGAAACATTATCAAAAACGATATGTCCTTTTACTGGATATATTTCATTAGATGTATTGATAATTTGGGGTTGAATGCTCAACAACTCATTAATACGACTCTGTGAGGCAGATGCTCGTTGAATTAAAGCACTGACCCAACCTAATGCCGTAAATGGCCAAGTCAAGCGATAAACATACATTACAAATTCCGTGATATTACCAGGTTCAATTTTTTGTTTGACCAATAAAATACTCCCTACAATTATAGTTGCAATAATTCCTGTTCCTACCATTATTGTCATAAGTGGTTGAAATAGGGCTTCTGTTTTACCCAATTGCACAAATTCTTTAAAATAAACATCATTAATAGTGTTTAATTTTTGATTAAAAAACTTTTCTTTTGCATGAATTTTAATTAAACGAATGGATGATACACTTTCTTGAACAAAAGAAGTCATAAGAGATAGTTTTTCTTGAACACTTGTACTTAAAGCATTAATTCGCCTACTTAATTGAAATATAGCCAAAGAAAACAATGGCAAAGGAAGCAATACAATGATAGTCAGTAAAGGACTTACATGTAGCATAAAAGAAATGACCGAAAGTACAGTTACAATCACATTGACTAAATACATAATGGCTGGACCTGTAAACATTCTCACACGACTCACATCTTCGCTAATTTTATTCATTAAGTCCCCAACACTTTGCATTTTAAGAAAATGCCCATCCATTTTTTGAAAATGTTGATACAATTCATTCTTTTGATCATATTCTATATGACGACTGGAAACAATGATAGTTTGTCGCATTAAAAACATAAATATCCCACTCACCAAAGATAGACCAAGTAAATAAAACAAGTACATTAAAAACTGATGAGAATTAAAAGAATGTTGATGGATATTAGACAAAATTTCATTGGTGGCTTTGCGAACAACGACTGCTTGATAATTCGCAAAGATAGAAGACAAACTCACAAAAATAATTCCAAACACATAATACTTAATGTATTTAATGAAATATTTTTTTAGTAACAACAAACTTTTCACGCGACCAAAGTAAGGAATAAGTGAGAACTAATTTGAACTTTTATCATTATTTAAAAATTGCATCACCACAGTTTTTGCTTTTTCAATAGCAGCATTTAAGTCATCATTTACAATAATAACATCAAAGTATTTGGATTTTTCAATTTCTTGTTGGGCTTTGTTTATTCTTTTTTGCAAACTTTCCTCACTTTCCGTTTTTCTCTTTTGTAATCTGTTTTTTAAATCTTCAATACTTGGTGGCATCACAAAAATTGTAAGCACTTTATCCCCATATATTTTTTTGATATTTAAACCACCTTCTACATCAATGTCAAATAAAACGTGCTTGTTTTGCTGATGCAAACGATGTATTTCACTTTTTAATGTACCATAAAACATATTCTCATACACTTCTTCCCATTCAATAAATTCACCTTGTTCAATTTTCTTCTTAAATTCTTCGGGGGAAATAAAATAATAATCTCTTCCCTCTACTTCGCCTTCGCGTTTAGAACGAGTAGTCGCAGATATAGAAAAACCAAATAAATGTGGATAGTCATTCAACAATGCCTTGACAATACTTGTTTTACCCGACCCTGATGGTCCTGAAAATACAATTAATTTACCATTAAACTCCATTGGGCAAAGATACATATTATTACGTTTAATCTCCCTGAATTTGATATTAAGCCCTGATGATTTTTATTCATTCCTCATTATTCATTAACTTTGCCCATTATGAAAAAATGGAAAATTGGTGATAAAGTTAAATTTCTCAATGAAAAAGGGGGCGGTACTATTACTGCTATAAAAAATGATTATGAAGTCATCGTTCAATTACCCGATGGAATGGAAATTCCGTATGCCTCTAACGAACTCATCCCTGATAATAAAAACATTATCATTAACCCCAATGCCTCATCCTTACAAGAAACCAATTTAGTGGATAATAAAGTCATTTATTTAGCCATAGAAAGCAATACACCAAAGGTAAAAGATGCTTCTGAATATTATGTTTATTTGTATAACCTTTCTGATTATTTTTTTTATTACACCTATTCTCTTGGAAAAAATAATACTTATCAATGCGTGGCTCATGGACTTATTCAATCGTTTGAAAAACAAAGAATCAAAACACTTTCTTCCACATTAATTAAAGACATAGATACACATCAAATTCAAATAATTTTATATCAAGATAGATTGTATACCCCTCAAAGCCCTTTATTTGAAACCATTAAACTCAATGAAAGAAGTTTTCAACCTTCCTTGTTTGTGTCCCATCCTGATTTTCAAAGACCTGTGTATATTGTCATCTTAAAAGACAATTTTGCAATTTCTAATTCAGATATCGCTTCTTCTCGTTCGCCTCAAAATATACGAGTACACATTAGCGATGAAGATTTAAGGAAAATTAATCAACTCAAAGAAAAACATCTACAAAAACCATCTACTCATCAAAAATCTATCACCAAAAAATATCAAGACGAAGTAGTATTGGACTTGCACATTGAAGAATTGGTTGAAAATCCTGGAAACTTATCTCTGCATCAAAAATTACAAATTCAACTGGACATATTTGAAAAAGAACTGCACAATGCTATTGCCTCTAATGTAAAAAAAATCACTATCATTCACGGAGTCGGCAATGGTAGATTAAAATATGAAATTCGTGAATACCTGAAAACTGTTGATGAAGTTAAATCTGTTGAAGATGCCCCCTACAAACATTATGGATTTGGTGCAACTGTAGTTTACATTAAATAAAATTTATGATTACTGCTGAAACAAAAATAAGAGTAAGATACGCAGAGACAGACCAAATGGGCTTTGTATATTATGGCAGATACGCTGAATACTACGAAATAGGAAGAGTAGAAGCAATGCGAAAATTAGGTCTATCTTACAAAGAAATGGAAGAAAAAGGAATATTAATGCCTGTTATTGAATATCATATAGAATACAAAAAACCTGCTTTTTACGACGATGAAATTATCTTGATGACTACTATTAAAGAAATTCCTAAATTAAAAATCACTTTTCATCACGAATGCTTTAATACAAAGGGCGAACTTCTCAACACAGGATACGTAACACTTGTGTTTTTGAATAAAGAAACAAAAAAACCAATCCTTGCTCCGGATTGGTTTTTGAAAGAATGTCAAAGGTATTTTTAAGTAAATACCTCAAATTCTATTTTTCTACAAAAACCTTTTGGTTGATAATGTTATATCCATCTTCTGCTCTAATCACAATAATTTGATTTTCTGGCAAATGATTCAAGTAAAATCTTTTGTTATTACCTAATGTAATTGTCTCTTTGATAATTTGACGACCAAGTATATCGCTTACTAAGATATTGACTTTTGTATCTTTTGTATAATTAGCAGTGATATAATACCCCTTTACATCTCGGCTCACTTGTAGCACAGGCGATACAGGAACTCCATTTAGGTTTAATTCAGTAGATGTCATCACAATAATTTCTTTTAATGTAGATAGCGTATCTCCGCAACTATTCATACCTGTTAGTATTACTAAATAATTTCCAGGATTAGTAAAAGTATGCACAGCATTAACAGAATTATCTGTTCCCCCATCACCAAAGTTCCATTCAAAATTGCTGAGATTTTGTGAAGTATTTGTAAATAAAACAGGAGTATTTACAGGAACAGTATCGCTTCCGGTAGTAAAATCTATGGTTGGTACACTGGTATTAGCAATAATTTGTACTGTATTAGTGATATTTGAACAATTTCCGTCATTAACTTCTACAAAATAATATCCTTCTCCTACATTTTTAAGTGTATCTTTATTGACATTATTAGTAGTTTTAATGATTTGATTATTAATGTCTTTCCATACAAAATTATAACTTCCAGTTCCCATTGACGCAACAATCGCCCCTGTATTTTGATTATGACATTGAGGTGTACTTAAGATACTTGTACTTAAATTAGACAATTGGTTCATTGTGATATTCAATACAAAACGAGATATAGTAGTTGTATCAGAAAAATTAAACACATAAGGAGATGATAAAAGATTATGAGTGGTATTAGTAAATTTATCAAACAAAGTCAAACAAGCCCCTGCAGGTATATTTTCCATTCCTTCAAGCGAAAGAGTATATGTCCCTGAAATACCACTTCTTACCTTAATGTCTAAAGAAAGTGTACCATTCGGATAAGGGAGGCCCTTTACTTTGAGTTCTTTATTACCTACAACACTAAATACTTGGGGAGCCCCTGGATAAGGATCAATTTGTTCCGCATCAAAGTCTGAATTGTATGAAATAGTGGCATTAGAATTAAAATGAATACCTGCATAAGTATTAGCACCACTGCCAGTAAGATGTAAATAGAACAAGCGATTTTGCTGTGGAGAAATACTTTGAGTGTTTTCATTATTCATAGTTCTTAACAATGGATTGGTATTTGCGGTAGATGTTTTAAAGTTTTCAGACCAAGGGATAGAAAATGCTTGATTTGCAATTATGTAAAAACCTTGTCCTGTTGGGATATTATCGTCAATTCCACCACTTGCCACAGGAGGAGTAGAACCTACGCCTACTTTGTATAAAGCATAGTCCCCATTACCGTTATTTAAGTCCGGATTCCATACTCTTAATTCATTAGCCATTTTACCAGAAGCATAAGAACTTCCAAATGCATTTGCAAAACTAATTGGTGATGGATAAGGATTGCCTACTAAATTCCAACCATTTCCTGCTCCTGTTGTTTTAGTAAAATTCCAACTTCCTGCGGCTTTTTTTACAATTGGACCTGTTACATCAATAAGAATATCTGTAGTTGTTGTTTGGCCATTACCAAGATATACCCAATAACCAACACCAGGGGTTATAGGGTCTGATCCACTCGTTATACCCGGATAAGTATTACTCGTTTCATTATAAGTAGTTACTGAAGTAAAAGGAACTCCACCTGCAGTAGAACCATTCGGGCAACCGCTTGGGCAAGTCATTGGAAAATCATCTCCCCATCCCGAAGCCATTGTCTGACCTGTAACACCTGCTACTGCTAAATTCGTCCAACCTGTATATCCTCCTTTGGCAAAGGTCTCAACAGTTACATTGCCTATAACGTCTGCCGATGCGCCTAATACATTTATTCTTGCTTTTTGTGTAGCATTTGATTTTAAAGTTAAATTACCATTTGTTGATAATGTTCCTGCTAATACATTCACATCTCTGTAAATATCCAGTGGTGTACCTAAACTTAAAGTTTGCCCCGATTTGTTTAATATCAAAGTATTTAAAGAATTAAAACCACTTTCAAAATTTAAATCCCCCGAAATAGGACCTGTACCGCTAAAATACATCACTAAAGTATTTTTTGATCTCCAAGTTGCTCCTAAATTGGTATTCCCAACTAGATACAATGTTTGTCCATTAGCAAACCCTGTAATATCTATTGTACCTGTCGTTACAGAGCAACTATACCAGGCAACCCAAGATCCACCACCCTTATTCCATTTCACTAATGAATTACGATTTAACTCAAACCTTCCAAATGCTTGATCATTTACAGGCAAAGTGATATTGATACTGCTTGTAGAAGCCCCACCAATACTTAGTGTGGAGGAACTCGTTGCACTACTTAAAGCCAAATTTCCAATAACGTCGCCTAAAATATACAACCCACTACCATTATTAAAACTTAATGTAAAGTTGTTGGACTTATATTGATTTTGAACTGTCATACTGCTACTCGCCTGTATATTTTTGGAAGCCCCCAATAAAGTAAAATTATAATAATTTAAGGGCCAAACACCTACAGCAGAGGTTTGAGCCCATTCAACCGTAGAGCCATTATCTATTATTACATCACCGGAAGAAGGCAAATAATTTAAATTAGATTGTCGTAAATTTAAAGTACCATTGTTCTGTACTCTTAATTTAGCACCACCACTAACCATTAAAGTAGCATTACTGGCAACCGTTAATTTTGTTGAGGAAGATCCATCCCCGATACGAATTTCAGAACCACTTCCACTTACTGTCCAATCTGCAGCAGATAAAGTAGTACTGCTTACATTCGTTACTACAAAAATCTGATTGGGGCTTGTAAAATCTGGAGGAATCGGTGTCCAATTGTTCACAGAATTCAATGCACCACTGCCGTTGTATGTGTATGTTGATTGTGCTTTAATGTATAAAGTAAAGAAGCACATCAAAAGCATTGTTACTGAGATAAATAAAATCTTTTTCATAGTTGTAAGTTTTTTTGTTATACGATAAATTGTGATTTTGGTTACAAAATTAAGTATTATTTCCTTCACCACCAAACATTTTAATGTTAAATTTTAAATATGCACAAATTAAACTTACATTTGCAGGTCAATTTTTGCAAAGATGAGCGAATTATTAAATCAAATACAAAAAGATAAAGTTCCTATCCACGTGGCTATTATTATGGATGGAAATGGAAGATGGGCAAAAAAAAGAGGACTTGACAGAATAGAGGGGCACAAAGCAGGCGTTGAATCTGTTAGAAATGCCGTAAAAGCAAGTGTTGAATGTGGCGTCCAATATCTAACCCTTTATGCTTTTAGTATAGAAAATTGGAAGCGTCCTAAAAATGAAGTAGATGCCTTGATGGAACTATTGGTCTTGGCTATTGAACAGGAAGTCCCCGAGTTAATGAAAAATAATATCCGCTTAAATGCTATTGGGAATATCTCTTCTCTTCCCGAAAAATGTCAAATTTCTCTGCTTCAATCTTTAAAAACAACAAAAAAAAATACCCAACTTGTACTTACATTAGCATTAAGTTATTCTTCTAAATGGGAAATTGTTAATGCTTGTAAATCTATTGCTCAAAAAGTAAAAGAAGGGCGTTTAACCATTGAAGATATTAATGAAGAAATTTTTCAACAACATTTAACGACTTCTCAAATGCCAGACCCTGAACTCATTATTCGTACAAGCGGTGAATTGAGAATGAGTAACTTTCTTTTGTGGCAGGCGGCTTATGCAGAACTTTACTTTACTCCCCTTTATTGGCCTGATTTTACAAAAGAAGAACTCTACAAAGCCATTATTGATTTTCAAAAAAGAGAAAGACGTTTTGGTAAAACCAGTGAACAAATTCAAAAAAAATAAACAAATAAATTGCAAGTTGAGTATCTAATTAACTTTTATGAATAAAAATAAAATAAAAATACATTCAGTGCCCATTTTATCCTTTATACTTGTGTGCTTTTTTCAAAAGTTTAATAAAAAAGCATTTTTTAGCAGTATACTACTGTATTTACTAAATATCCATATTCATTTACACAGTCAAGAAAATAAAATTGACGAATGGTATTCTCATCCACCTAAAAAATACACTATTGGCGGCATTGAAATAGAAGGCACTGAGAGCACAGACAAAAATGTATTAAGATATTTAACAGGATTATCGGTTGGAGATGTTATTCAAATTCCAGGAGAAAAAACAGCAGATGCTATCAAAAACCTGATGCGTCAAGGAATGTTTGATGATGTGCAAATATACATTGATAAAATTATCAATGATGATGTTTTTCTTCGCATTGTAGTGGCGGAAAAACCACGATTATCAAAATTTACATTTATTGGAAAAGTAAAAAAACACGAAGCCGATGATATTCGTGAGAAAATAAGATTAGTGCGCGAAAAAATTATTACCGATTACACTATTGGAAATATCAAAAATACCATTAAAGATTATTATGTCAATAAGGGCTATTATTTTACAAAAGTAGACATCACACAAGAACCTGATAAAACCACCAAAACACCACACGTTATTTTATACATAAAAATTAATAAAGGCAAAAAAGTGCGAATAAAGGACATTAACTTTTATGGCAATACTGTGTTATCCGATGCCAAACTAAGAAGATCAATGAAAGAAACCAAAAGAAAAAGATGGTGGAATCCTTTTAATTCAGGGAAATATCTAGAAGAAAATTTAGAAAAAGATTTACCCAACATCATTGAAAAATACAATGCAAGAGGTTATAGAGACGCAAGAATAATAAAAGATACTGTTTACTTTGTAGATGATTACAAAGTAAATATAGACATTTATTTAGAAGAAGGACATCGTTATTATTTTGGGAAATTTTATTGGTATGGAAATTCAAAGTATAGAAGTGGTCAATTAGATACTATCTTGGGCATCAAAGAAGGCGATATTTTTAATCAACAAAAATTAGATCAAAAATTATATATGAATCCTAATGGCTATGATATTTCATCTCTCTATATGGACGATGGCTACTTATTTTTTCAAATACAACCCAAAGAACGACAAATAAGAAACGATACCATTGATTTTGACATTCACATTTATGAGGGGAAACAAGCCACCATTAATAAAGTGCACGTCAAAGGAAATGATAAAACCAATGATAAAGTTATTTATCGTGAAATTCGCACACGACCTGGGCAATTGTTTAGACGATCTGACATTATTCGTACCCAAAGAGAATTAGCACAATTAGGATACTTTGATCCTGAAAAATTTGGTGTTAATCCTACACCTAATCCTGCCGAAGGAACGGTGGATTTGGAATACACATTAGAAGAAAAACCCAATGATCAACTACAACTATCCGGTGGATGGGGAGGAGGTAGAGTATTAGGAACATTAGGAGTTACATTCAATAATTTTTCTGCCCGTAATATGTTTAAAAAAGGTGCGTGGACACCCTTACCCAGTGGAGATGGCCAAAGATTAAGCATTCAAGCACAAACCAACGGTACTTTTTATCAATCGTATAATATCTCTTTTACCGAGCCATGGTTGGGCGGCCGAAGACCTAATTCGCTCACAGGTACAGTATTTTTCACATCCTTTGCGCCTTTGGGTGTAAAAAAGAAAATCAAAGTAGATGGTCAAAAAGTTACGAACCCTAATGCTCAATTTATGGACATTATAGGAAGTTCCATTGGTTTTGGCAAACGATTGAAATGGCCTGATGATTATTTTCAAATTTACACATCCGTCAATTACAACTACTATCATTTAAATCGTTATTCTTTATTCCAAGGACTTAACACGGGTTTTGCAAACGACTTTCATTTTTCTTTCACATTGTCACGCAATTCTATTGATGCTCCCATTTTCCCCAAAAATGGTTCTAATATCTCACTCACAGGACAATGGACTCCGCCCTATTCTTACTTTATTTTTAAGGATAATAATTTATCGGACTTAAGCCCTCAACAAAAATACAAGTTCATTGAATATCAAAAATACAAATTTACCGCAGAATGGTTTACCCAGCTGACAAACAAAAAAGCCCCTGAAGGAAAAGAAGCCAGAAATTTAGTTTTAAGATTAAAGATGGGGTGGGGATTTTTAGCGTATTACCGTTCGTCCATGGGTTTTTCGCCGTTTGAAAGATTTTATCTTGGGGGAAGTGGATTAAGTGGCTTTCAAAATTTTGTTTCTCGTGAAATTATTGCACTCCGTGGTTATCCTGATAATTCACTATCTGATAATTACGGATCACCTATTGTATCAAGATATACAATGGAATTGCGTTATCCTCTAACACTTAATCCCCAAGCCACTATTTTTGTATTGGGATTTGCAGAAGCAGGTAATGCCTACTCACAACTTAAATATTTCAATCCTTTTAGTGTAAAACGAAGTGCTGGCTTGGGTGTTAGGATATTTTTACCAATGTTTGGACTTTTAGGATTAGATTATGGATGGGGCTTTGATTCTGTACCAGGACAACCTGGAATTGGAAATGGAAAAGGTCAATTCCACTTTACAATTGGTGGATTTTTAGGGGAATTGTGATAATGTAGGTTACCATTCAGGGTATATTTTAGCACAAAGAATACATTAGTAAAAAGTTTGAAAGTGGAAAGTTTGAAAGTAAAAGGAAATATTTTTCAATATAATGATATAGCGTTTTAATACTTTCTACTTTTAACTTTTAACTTTCTACTTTCTTCCTTATGGGTGTCGCCCTTTCAGGGCTTGAAATAGTGTGGATTTATTTTCACAGGGCTTTCCCCTGTGCTATTGTATTTTGCCCCTTCGGGGCTTAAACTCACCCCAACCCCCTGACATTACCCCATCTTTTTATTGTTTTTCATTGAAAAAGTATTTATATTTGCGGGAAAGAATTGTTATGAAAAAACTTAGAGAAAATTACAGCACTATCCACTACCTCAAAAAAAATTTCCCTTTCTTTTCTCCTATCTACTCCATTCTATCTAAAACCTTCTCTCATCTTAGACAGCCTCAACTAAAAAATCTTACAGCATTGATACTCACTTTCTTTCATCATTCTTCTTTTTC
>Ga0308395_1001485_pt1 | contig 15156 bp, 13 predicted proteins | sample Hotspr20SampleP4_FD_202097 | JGI IMG/M metagenome (GOLD analysis project Ga0308395, IMG submission 202097) | Hot spring phototrophic mat microbial communities from Mushroom Spring, Yellowstone National Park, Wyoming, United States - 20050930_P4 ...
TGGCAACCGTTCGGACTGTTCCGAAGAGAGGGTACGGCGACCCTGCTCCCCTACGGTCTTATCACCTGGGGGGTAACGGCCTGCCGCACCCGCTCATATTATACCACTCGCTATTATACCAGGGGGTGACGGCGAAGCCGCCGGGGGAGGGGTGAGGACCTCCACCGCCGCCGAAGGCGAGCGGGAGAGGAGAGGGGGCAGGGGGAGGGGTGAGGGCGCAGTCGGGGAAACCCTGCCCTGGAGCAGGCAACGGATTGTCGGAATAATTTGTCAAGTTGCAATACCGTCGGAGTTTCTCCCAAGCCTGGCGGCCTGCGCTACATTAAAAAGTTGTAGCGCAGGCTGTTAGCCTGCAAAAAGCCCACCCCAGGCCTGGCGGCCCGTGAAAGTTGTAGCAGGCTGTCAGCCTGCATGCAGGCCTGGCGGCCTGCGCTACATTGGTTCCCGCAGACGGGCCACCACCCGCGGCAGGACCTCCAGAACGGCCTCCACATCCTCTTCGGTGTTCTGACGGCCCAGGGAGAGGCGCAGCCCCCCCACGGCCCACTCCGGCGGCAGACCCATGGCCTCCAGGACCGGGGACGGGCGGGCCTCCCCCTCCGAACAGGCAGCCCCCGAACTGGCCGCAATTCCCTCCAGGTCCAGGCCGATGACCACTGATGCCCCCTCTACGCCCCGGATGGCGAAACTGGCCAGGTGGCAGAGCCGCCGGGTGGGGTGCCCCGTCAGGCGAACATCGGGAATGGCGGAGAGGACGCCCTCTATCAGCCGGTCCCGCAGGCGGGCCAGGCGGGCCGTCTCCTCCTCCCGCGCCGCCTCCGCCCGTTCCAGCGCGATTGCCAGGCCGACGATGCCCGCCACGTTGACCGTCCCCGGACGACGGCCCCCCTCATGTCCTCCGCCGGTGATGGCCGGCACCAGCGCCAGCCCCCGCCGGACGTAGAGAAGCCCCACCCCCTTGGGGCCGTAGAACTTGTGGGCCGAGAGGGCCAGCAGGTCTACCCCCAGTTCCTCCACGTTCAGCGGCATCCGCCCGGTGGCCTGCACCGCGTCGGTGTGGCAGGGGATGCCGTGCTCCCGGCAGACGGCGGCGATCTCCGGGATGGACTGGATCGTGCCGACCTCGTTACTGGCGGTTATCACGCTGACCAGGATGGTATCGGGCCGGATGGCCCGCCGAACTTCCTCTGGGTCTACCAGTCCGTGCCCGTCCACCGGGACAACCGTCACCTCAAAGCCAAAGAGGTGATGGAGTTGTTCCACCGTGGCTTCCACCGCGTGGTGCTCTATGGGCGTGGTGACGATGTGGTTGCCGCGGCCGCTCCGACGGGCCGCCCAGGCGACGCCGCGCAGAGCCAGGTTATCCGCCTCCGTCCCCGACGCGGTGAAGATAATCTCCGACGGGCGGCATCCCAGGATGCGGGCCACCCGTTCCCGCGCCCCCTCCAGTGCCGTCGCCGCGGCCTGCCCCCAGGCGTGGACGGACGAGGTGTTGCCGAAGACGTCGCTCCAGTAGGGAGCCATAGCCTCCACCACCCGAGGATCCACAGGGGTGGTGGCGGAGTAGTCCATGTAGATGGCCCGTTTCATCGGTATCCCTCCTGTCCCAGTGCCCGTCGGACGTCGTTCAGGTCGGGGGCGACGGTGAGGGGCTGGCCCGTCGCCTTCATTACACTGGCGACGTCCTTCAGGCCGGAGCCGGTGGCCAGGACGACGACCTGCTCGTCCGCCCCCACCAGTCCCCGCTCCACAGCCTTCACCAGGCCGGCGTAGGCGGCCGCGGCCGCCGGCTCGGCGAAGACTCCACACCCTCGGGCCAGCGCGGGAATGGCGGCCAGAATCTCCTCGTCGCTCACGCGGAGGAAAGCCCCGTCCGTCTCCCGCACCGCCCGCAGCGCTTTGATGCGGTCGCGCGGGAGACCGGCGACGATGCTATCCGCCACCGAGTGAGCCTCCACAGGCACCATTTCCCAGCCCTCCAGCCCCCGCTCCCAGGCGTCCACCAGTGGGGATGAGCCCTCGGCCTGGACGCCGATCAGGCGCGGCATGCGGTCTATCCAGCCCAGCGCGGCCAGGTCCCGCAGTCCCTTGTGGATGCCGCCGATGATGCAACCGTCGCCCACGGGGATAAGGATGACATCGGGGGCCCGGAAAGGGTCCGGACTGTCGGTCTGCGCGGCCAGTTGCTCGCAGATTTCATAGGCGGCGGTCTTCTTCCCTTCGGACATGTACGGGTTGTAGGCGGTGTTGCGGTTATACCAGCCGAAGGTTGCCGCCACCTCCAGGCAGAGTTCAAAGGCCTGGTCGTAGGTCCCGTCCACCAGCAGGACGGTGGCCCCGAAGGCCAGGAGTTGGGCCACTTTGGCCTGGGGGGCGGTGCGGGGGACGAAGATGACGGTGCGCTGACCCACCGCCGCGCCCAGCCCTGCCAGCGCGGCAGCGGCGTTGCCCGTGCTGGCGGTCGTCACCACCTCCGCTCCCCGCTCCCGCGCTTTGATAATCGCGACGGCCGAGGCGCGGTCCTTGTAGGATGCGGTGGGCTGGCGGCTATCGTCCTTCACCCAGAGGTGCTTCAGCCCCAGTTCCCGGGCCAGGCGGGGGGCCGGATACAACGGCGTCCAGCCCACACTCCCCAGCACCGTCCCCTCCGCCAGGCGTTGGGCTACCTCCGGGTTCACCGGTATAAGGGGCAGGTAGCGCCAGACGGAGCGCTGAGGGCTGGCGGTCAGCGTCTGGGGTGAGACCTCCTGCCGGATGCGGTCGTAGTCGTAAACCGCGTCCAGAATCCCGTCGTTCCCGTGATGGGGGCAGACGTAGTCCACTTCGTCGGGGCCGTACTCGGCGCCGCAGATGGTGCAACGAAGGGAAAGCAGAAAGTTCATACAAGCCTCCGGTTCATCCTGGGGTGACTGTTCAGCCTCACCTCTCCCCCAGCGGCTTCGCCGCTGCCGCCGCAGGTGGCGGGGGTGGGGTGAGGAAGCCTGAAAGGTTTCATCCTGTGTACCTTCTCACCTGCCGCATCGGCGTGCCGACCATGCGGAAGGCCCGCCGTTCGGCCTCGTAGCGGATGCGTTCCTCATCCAGGTTGACCAGTTTGCCGTCCCAAAGCAGTGGTCGTCCGTCGCAGAAGACGTAGCGGACATCGGCGGGGTGGCTGGCGTAGACCACGTTCGCCGCCAGGTCGTGGCGCGGGGTCCAGTGGACGCCGCGGGTGTCCATCAGGATCAGGTCGGCGGGGGCGCCGGGCCGCAGGGTGCCCGCCGTAGGGGCAGGGCTTGCCCCTGCCCCATCAGGGGCAACCGCAAGGGTTGCCCCTACATTATCCGCAAACCCCAGCGCGCGGGCCGCCTCCTGCGTCGCCAGCCGCAGGAGCAGGTCGTGCGGGAACGCCGCCGGGTCGCCGACCCGGTTTTTGTGCACCAACCCCGCAATGCGCAGGACCTCTAACATGTTCAGGTCGTTGTTGGACGCGGGCCCGTCCGTCCCCAGGGCTACCCGCACCCCCGCCGCCAGGAACCGGTCCAGCGGGGCCATGCCCATGGCCAGTTTCATATAGGTCTTGGGCGTGTGGGCCACCCAGACGCCCCTCTCCGCCAGGATGCGCAGGTCCTCATCGGTGACGGCGATGCAGTGGGCGGCGATGGTGGGATGGTCAAAGACGCCCAGGTGAGCCAGATGGGCCACGGGGGTCCGGCCGTGGGCCTTCAGCGAATTCAGGACCTGTTCCTCCGACTCGGCCACGTGCAGGTGAATCCCCACTCCCAGCCGCTCCGCCTCCTCCACGACGCGCCGCAGGAACTCCGGCGGGCACATGTACGGGGAATGGGGCCCCAGCGCGCAGCGGATGCGGCCGTCGGCCGCGCCGTGCCACTCCCGGATGAAGGCGATGGTATCCTCCAGCGTGGCGCCGCCGACCTCGTGTTCGGCGCCGATGCCGAACTGGCACCAGGCCAGATGGGCCTTCATCCCCGCCTCGGCGGCCGCCCGGGCCACCTGATGCATCCAGAAGTAGTGGTCGGCGAAGCCCACAATCCCGCAGCGGATCATCTCGCAGCAGGCCAGCGCCGCGCCCCAGTAGACGTCCTCTTCCTCCAGCGCCGATTCGGCCACCCAGATTTTCTCGTTCAGCCAGCGGTCAAAGGGCAGGTCCTCCGCCCAGCCCCGCTCCAGGGTCATCGCCGCGTGGGTGTGGGCGTTGAAGAAGGCCGGCAGGGCCAGGTATTCCCGGCCGTCTATGGTCCGGTCGGGGACGAAATCCGGCGGGGCAGACCCGACGGCCCGGATTCGCCCGCCCTCTATGGCGATGTCCACATCGGGAAGCAGGTCATGCTTCCCGTCCAGCGGGATGGCGGTGACCTGGCGGATGAGCAGGCGCATGGCGATTTCTCCTCCAGGGGAAGGTGAGTATAATTATACACCAGACAGGGGATGTGTAAAAACGAGAAAGGCACGAAAATGGCGAAAGGACGAGAGATCCGAAATTTGTACTACATCTCTCCAATTGAGAACCTCCGGAGCATTTTGCAAGAGGGTATCCTTTCCCATGCTGAAGTTCAGAGGCGGGGGATTCCGTTTACCCCGATTTACGACGCCAGCATCGTGGAGAGTCGCCAGCAGAGGACATCTCCTGACGGAAGAAGCCTCTGGCATTTTGCCAACCTGTACTTTCAACCGCGAAACGCGATGCTCTATCGGGTGGTCAGCGAGAGAAAAGCAAGAGGCATCGTTGTTCTGGCACTCAAACCTCAGATCCTGGAAATTGCTTCTTTCATTTCCATTGGCAATGCAGCCAGTCCTTTGTCCATTATCCTGCCCAAAGACGAGGGATTGAGAGTATTGCAGGAAAAGGAAATCTGGGAGTGCCTTCAGCGGGAATGGTGGGCCCAAGAGGACGGTTCCAAACGGATTATGATGTCCGAATGCCTGATCCCGGAGCGAGTTCCTCCGGATTACATTCAGACCATCTACGTAGCGGATCGGGGAGACGCGGAGAAGGTGCGGGAGATTCTCGGGCCAATGGCGGAACGGATCCCCGTGGTTCCAGAACCCCCGATGTTTTTCCGTCCGCGACAGCAGTGGAAGGTGACCAATACGCTGTTCTTGGTGGATGGGGATATGTTCTTTTCCCAAATGCAGACGCTGACCGTGAGCGTGAACACGGTCGGGGTAATGGGCAAGGGTATGGCGTCTCGCGCGAAGTACCAGTTTCCTGATGTGTACGTCAAATACCAGGAGGTGTGTCGGCGAAAAATCCTGGTGATGGGGAGACCATATCTATACAAGCGGGAAGTCTCCCTGGAGCAGGAACTGGCCGATGGGCCACTGCCGGAAACCAACGAGGCCAGGTGGTTCCTGCTTTTCCCCACCAAACGGCACTGGCGGGAGCGGTCGGACATCAATGGCATAGAAGAAGGGCTTCGTTGGATCCGGGAGCGCTACAAAACCGAGGAAATCCGGTCTCTGGCGGTGCCGGCCCTGGGATGTGGACTGGGAGGGCTGGACTGGCGCGATGTGGGACCTTTAATGTGCCGCTATCTGGCCGACCTGGAGATTCCGGTTGCCATTTACCTTCCTCAGGAGAAGAAGGCACCTCCTGAGTATTTGACACCCGAGTTCTTGTTGGGACGGAAGGATGAGTACTGATACATTGCTGCTGAACGGTCGTATCTACACGATGGGCCCGGCCTGCCCTCAGGCCACCGCGCTGGCGGTCTGCGGGGGGCACATCCAGGCCGTGGGCGGGGACGAGTTGCGCGCGCTGGCGGGCCCGGGGACGGAGGTGGTGGACCTGGAGGGACGGACGGTGCTGCCGGGCCTGACCGACAGTCATCTCCACCTGGCCTGGTTCGCCCTGGGGCTCCAGCAGGTGGACCTGACCGGGACGGCCTCGCGGCAGGAGATGCAGGCACGGGTCGCCGCACGGGCCGCCGTCACTCCGGCGGGGGAGTGGATTCTGGGCCGGGGGTGGAACCAGGAGGAATGGCCCGACCGCCGGTTCCCCACCGCCGCCGACCTGGACGAGGTCGCCCCGCATCATCCCGTCGTCCTGACGGCCAAAAGCGGGCACGCGCTGGTGGCCAACACCCGCGCGATGGAAGGAGCCGGCATTACCGCCGAGACCCCCGACCCGTCCGGCGGGCGCATCGTCCGGGACGACGCGGGCCGCCCCACCGGCCTTTTCCTGGAGGAGGCGATGCGTCTGATCCAGGACGCCGTCCCCCGTCCCGACGCGGCGGCTCTGGCGCGGATTCTTCCGCCCGCGCTGGAGCACTTGGCCCGCCTGGGCCTGACGGCCGTCCACGACATGGGCGACCTGGTCTCCTTTGAGGCGTACCAGCGCCTTCGGGCGGACGGGGCCCCGCCCTCCTTGCGCATCGTCTTCTACCTGCCCCTGGAGGGATTGGAGCATGCGCTGGCCCTTCGCCTCCGCTCCGGCCTGGGGGACGACTTCCTGCGCATCGGCGGCCTGAAGGTCTTCGCCGACGGCGCGCTGGGGCCCCGCACGGCGGCGATGCTGGAGCCGTACATCGGCGAGCCCGAAAACCGGGGCATCCTGACGATGGCGCCGGAGGAACTGTGGGAGGTGGTCCGGCGGGCCGCAAGGGGCGGGCTGGCGCTGGCGATCCACGCCATCGGCGACCGGGCCAATCGGCTGGTCCTGGACACTCTGGCGGCCCTGCCGCCGGAGAACCGGGCGCGCCTGCGCCACCGCATAGAGCACGTCCAGTTGCTCCACCCCGACGACGTGGGCCGTCTGGCCGCGCTGGGAGTGGTCGCCTCCATGCAGCCCATCCACGCCGTGCAGGACGCGCCGATGGCCGACCGGTACTGGGGCCCCGCCCGCTGTGCCACCGCTTACGCCTGGCGCAGTCTGCTGGATGCTGGAACCGTCCTGGCCTTCGGCTCCGACTGCCCCGTGGAAGACCCCAACCCCTTCCTGGGCATCCACGCAGCAGTGACCCGCTCCCGCCCGGACGGGTACGGCGGGCCGGAGGGGTGGGTTCCAGCGCAGCGGATCACCGTAGAGGAGGCCGTCCGGGCCTATACCTGGGGCGCGGCCCACGCGGCGGGGCGGGAAGGCCGCCTGGGCACCCTGGCCCCCGGCAAATGGGCCGACCTGGTCGTGCTGGATCAGGACATCTTCTCCACCGACCCCTCCCTCATCCCTCAGACCCAGGTGCTGGGGACCATGGTCGGGGGCCGGTGGGCATATCGGAGGTGAACTTGCAGACCCGTTTTCCCGTTCCCAACCTTCACGTCTTCACTTTTCACGTTTCCCTCCTTCTTTGCCTGCTGGCGACTGCGGCCCTTCCCGTGGTGGCATCGTCGTCAGCACCAGCGGATTCCCCACCCTACGGGCCCGACCTTCGGGAGCAACTCTGCGCCCCCGAACCCGCCTACAATCTGAAAAACGGAGAGTTTCTGTTGCCGGTTTTCCTGTACCACTTCGTGGGACGGGAGACCCTGGAGCGGAACGGCCACTCCGTCTCCCGGTTCAACGTGACGGCGGCGGACTTTGAGGCTCAACTGGCGCTCCTGCAGGCGCTGGGATACCATCCAGTGACCATTGGCGAAATCGCGGCGGCGCTGGACGGGAAGGCGGCCCTCCCCGAGCGTCCCGTCGCCCTGACCTTTGACGACGGCTGGCGGGAGCAGTACGACGTGGCCTTCCCCATCCTGCAGCGCTATGGTATGCGGGCCACGTTTTTCGTCAGCACATCGTTTGTCGGTTACCCGCGCTTTATGACCTGGGAGGAACTGGCGGAAATGCGGGACGCCGGTATGGAAATCGCCAGCCACGGCCGCAAACATATCAATCTGGCCGACGCCGACGACCCGGATGCCTGGCGGGAAATCGCCCGGTCCAGGGAGACGCTGGAGGAAAAACTGGGGGTATCCGCCGTCAGTTTCGCTTATCCCTTCGGCGGGTACCGGAGGGGGCTCCCCGCCATGCTGGAGCGGGCAGGGTATCAGATCGCAGTGGGGGTGGGATCTTCCCCCGTCCAGCGACCGGAGGGCCGCTATTACCTCCGGCGGATTGAGGTACGCGGGCAGGATACTCTGCTGTCTTTCTTGAACCGGCTCCCCTGGCGTGGAGCGGGCACCCCGGTGTGTATGCCGGAACCTCGGGAACGGACGCGAGAAGAGCAATGATGGCCTGGATTCCCCACCAGTTGCTGGCCAGCATCGTTCTGCTACTGGCGTTGATCGGCCTGGGCAACCTGGGGCGGGCCGCGATGGCCCTATACTACGCTTGCCTGCTCCCCGACCTCCCACTGACCGTCCCCTGGGTCTACCTGGCGGGGATGGGGGCCTTCTGGGGGGTCATGATGCTGGCCTGCGCGGTGGGCCTGGCCCGACGGCGCCCCTGGAGCCGGAGGGCCACCCTGGCCGTGGCGACGCTCTACCAGGCCCACGTCTGGCTGAATCACCTGCTCCTGGACGCCTCCGACTATGCCCGCCAGACCCGCCCGCGCGACCTGGCTCTCTCCGTCCTGTTTCTGGTCGTCATCTGGGGCACCCTCCACCTGCCCGGCGTCCGCAAGATATGGGAAACCTCACACAGAGACACAAAGGCAAAAAAATAATTAAAAAATTCCCTGTATCTTTGTGTCTCTGTGTCTTTGTGTGAGAAAAACCGATGAAGGAGGTCTGCCGATGACCCGACTGGCGGTTCTTTCCGACACCCACGGCAATCTGCCCGCTTTGGAGGCGGTCCTGGCGGACCTGGAACGTCAGGGCCAACCCGAATTCTACTGGGTACTGGGCGACCTGGTCGCTTTCTGCCCCTGGCCGGGGGAAACGCTGGCCCGCCTGCGGGCGCTCCCCAATGTCTCCTTCCTGCAGGGGAACACCGACCGCTATCTGGTCACCGGGCGCCGTCCCGTGGCGCCGGTCCGCTCCCCGGAGGACTGGGCCCGTATGCCGGCCTTCCTGGAGATGCGAGATGCGCTGTTCCGCTGGACGGTGGGGCGGCTGACCTGGGAGGAGTACCTGTTCCTGCGCGACCTGCCGACACGGCTGGAAATGGACATCCCCGGTTACGGTCGTGTCATGGCCGTCCACGCCGTCCCCGGCGACGACGAGGCCAACATCTTTCCCGACATGCCCGATGAGCAGGTTCTCCCCTATCTGAGCGGCCTGGATGCCCGTCTTCTGGTCTACGGCCACACCCATCGCCCGCTGGACCGGGAGGTGGGGGGCGTGCGGCTGGTCAATGGGGGGAGCGTGGGCCTGCCGCTGGACGGTGATCCGCGCGCCGGGTACGCGATTCTGGACTTCAGCGGCCCGGAGTGCACCGTCACCCTGCGGCGGGTGGCCTACGACGTGGAAGGAGTCATCGCCGAACTGGAGCGGGTGGAGCATCCGGCGCGGCTCTGGGTGGCGTCTATGCTGCGCGGGGCATCCACATAAACTTGCCTGGCACTTTCAAAGTGCCAGGCAAGTTAAGTTGCTTGACTTTTCCGCACTACCGGCTATAATATACAGGCAGAAGCGGGTGTAGTTCAGCGGTAGAACGTCAGCTTCCCAAGCTGAATGCCACGGGTTCGAATCCCGTCACCCGCTCCTGGGTAGCCCGGTCGCGTCACCGGGCTATTTTTCTATCCGGAGGTGGAGGTCCAATGAAAGACCCATCCCCTGGCCGCTTTCCCTGGTACGGCTGGCTCGGTGCTCTCATCGTCCTCGGGGCGGAAATGGGCCTGATTCTCCGAGAGCCCTTCATCTCTCGCTGGTTCACCCCCATCGTCTGGACGGGGTACATCCTCTTCGCCGATGCTCTCTCCTTCCGCCTGCGGGGGCGTTCCCTCATCCGGAGCCAGCCCCGAGAGGCACTGATGATTCCCTGGCTCTCCGTCGGCTGCTGGCTCATTTTTGAACTCTATAACCTGCGCCTGGGGAACTGGTACTACGTTGGGGTGCCGGAAAATCCGTGGGTGCGAAACCTGGCCTACCTCTGGTCGTTCGCCACCATCTTCCCGGCCATCTTTGAGACGGCGGACGTGCTGGAGGGACTGGGACTCTTCCGGCGGGTCCGGGTCTCGCCCCGACCGATGACCCCGTTCGGGAGCGCGATGTCTTTCCTCCTGGGAGTCGCCTTTCTGACCATTCCCCCTATCTTGCCGGCCCCGGCCCGTCCTTTCACCTTCGCGTTCGTCTGGACGGGGTTCATTCTGTTCCTGGAACCGGTCAACCGACACCTGGGGGCGCCGTCCTGCTACCGGGCGTGGGAGGAGGGCAATCCCCGCCCCGCGCTGCTCCTGCTGGCCGCGGGGGGCGTCTGTGGGTTGCTCTGGGAGTTCTGGAACTACTGGGCCACCGCCGGATGGCGCTATACCATACCCTGGCCTCTGGACTTCGGGGTGTACTACTTCCAGATGCCCGTTCTGGGCATGCTGGGCTTCCCGCCGTTCGCGATGGAGTGCTACGCGATGTACCACTTCCTTCGGCGGATGCTGGGAGGAGAAAAATTCTGGTAACTATTCAGCGCTGACTGAAGTCAGCCTTCTTGGGCCTGCGGCCGATGGTCGGCCTTCGCCGACCTCAAAGTGTCGGCGGAAGCCGACATCCAACACGCAGGGCCCAGAGAGGACAATCTCCGTCGGCCTGAATAGCCTTCTTGGGCCGCAGGTCTTTCGGTTGGCCTTCGCCGATCCCTCTGGTAAAAGTGTCGGCGAAGGCCGACACCCGGCACGGAGTGCCCAGGGAGGGCGATTTCCATCGGCTGAATAGTGGCTTGTCAAGTCTGTTTTTGTGGCCGGAATTCGCCAACATGATGAGCACAGAGACCCACAAAAGCACGGTTGACAAACCAATAGTTACAAATTCTGGTAGCGAGGGAGAAATGTCCTACCTGGAACAGGAGATTCTGGAACAGCCGGAAGTGTTGGACCGGTTACTGGACCGGGAACGGGGTACAGTGGAGACCGTCGCCAGGGCGATTCGGGAGCGTGGGCCGCGCTTTGCGGTACTGGCCGCTCGCGGCACTTCCGACAACGCCGCCCGCTACGGCCAGTACCTTCTGGGAGCGGTGAACAGCCTGCCAGTGGCACTGGCCACTCCTTCGCTCTTCACCCTCTACCGCCGCCCGCCCTGCCTGGCCGATGCGCTGGTCATCGCGGTCTCTCAATCGGGCCAGTCGCCCGACATTGTGGCCGTGGTGGAGGAGGGACGGCGGCAGGGTGCTCTTACCCTGGCGGTCACCAACGACCCGGCGTCTCCGCTGGCCCGGGCCGCCGAATGGGTCATCCCTCTGCACGCCGGTACCGAGCGGAGCGTCGCCGCGACGAAGACCTACACGGCCTCTCTGCTGGCCCTGGGAATGCTCAGCGCCGCGCTGGCTGGCGATGAGGAGATGTTCGCCGCCCTGCGGACGGTGCCCGGGGCCATCCGTCAGGTCGTCTCATCGGCGCCGACGGTTTGTCGGGCCAGCGAGCGGTACCGATATATGGAGGCGTGCGTGGTGGTCAGCCGGGGCTACAACTACGCCACCGCCTACGAGATCGCCCTGAAACTCAAGGAACTGACCTACGTCTTGGCCGAGCCGTACTCCTCGGCCGACTTTCAGCATGGCCCGGTGGCGCTGGTGGAGAAGGGGTTCCCGGTCATCGCCGTCGTGCCGGAGGGAGCAGTGACCGCCGAAATGGTGGACTTTCTGCGCCGTCTGCGGGAGCGGGAGGCAGAACTGGTGGTCTTTTCGGCGCGGGAGGAGGTCCTCTCTCTGGCACAAACCCCGCTTCCGCTGCCGGAGGGAATTCCCGAATGGCTCTCTCCGATGGTCGCCGTCGTGCCCGGGCAACTCTTCGCTCTGGGGCTGACGCAGGCCCGGGGACTGGACCCGGATCAACCGCGCGGCCTGCAAAAAGTGACGCGAACCGAGTAGAGGGGACGCGGATGGACGCAGATGAATTCCAAACGTGCCAGGCACTTCTGGAAGTGCCTGGCACGTTCTAAAGTGACGCGAACCGAGTAGCGGATGGGGGAGGCAGATATGAACGGTATGGAATGGATGGGGAAGTGGATGGTTTTCCTGGGATTGACTCTGGCGGTCATTGGTGGCCTGATCTGGCTGATGGGCCGATTCTCCGGTATGGGGGACTTTCCCGGCACTCTGCGCATTGAGCGCCCCGGGTTCACCTGCGTGGTTCCCATTCTGGGCTCCATCATCCTGAGCCTTTTACTCACCATCATTCTGAACATTATTGTCCGCCTGCTGAAGTGATGGGTTTTTGCGGCGGCGGCCGAAGGCCGCCGCCGCATCACCTCTCACTGCGTTGCGCTTTTTCCAGTATTCGCAGAAACTCAGCAGGACCTACAATCGGGATGTCCTCAAAAGAACGAAGCATCAGCAAATCCTCATCCCCAGTCACGATGTAATCCGCATCTCCTGCCACTGCCGCCTCCAGCACCATGTTATCCGCAGGATCCCGGCAGGTCTCAACTCGTCGCTCGGGGACCACCAGAAGGCCTCGTACGATCAGTAGAGCCGCAATGGTCGCAACATCTTGATCCGTAAGGTGATATTTGTGGCGGATACGGGGGAGAGAAAGAGTGGCAACCAGTTCTTCAAGAAAAGGGAACGAATAAATTGCTTTGTACTCTCCGTCCCGCAAACGGGTAATGACGGGGCCTACACTTCCCAGAGGTTTTATGATGGCCCGAATAAGGATGCTCCCCTCTCCTGAACGAAGTTCAGGAGAGGGGAGGAGAGGGGAGAAAGAGTGGCAACCAGTTCTTCAAGAAAAGGGAACGAATAAATTGCTTTGTACTCTCCGTCCCGCAAACGGGTAATGACGGGGCCTACACTTCCCAGAGGTTTTATGATGGCCCGAATAAGGATGCTCCCCTCTCCTGAACGAAGTTCAGGAGAGGGGAGGAGAGGGGAGGGGGTGCCGCCGCAGGCGGCGGGAGTGGGGTGAGGAAGCCTGAATAGTTACGCCCCCACTACCGTTCCTCCCGGGTGTACGGCTGCATCAACGCCGCTGGAGCCCCCAGCCGCTTGCGCATTGCCTCCCCTGCGCTGACCATCAAGACCAGGATGGTGAGGATGAAGGGGAGCATATTGAGGAGCGGCGGGGAGATGCCCAGCGCCTGGAGCCGGTACTGGAGCACCCGCACACTGCCGAAGAGGTAGGCCCCCAACAACCCCCGTACCGGGTCCCACATGGCGAAGATGGTCAGGGCGATGACAATCCAGCCGGCGCCCGCCGTCATCCCTTCAATCCAGGCCGGGGCGTAGATGATGGAGAGGTAGGCCCCGCCGATGCCCGCCATCAGTCCGCCGAAGAAGACGGCCAGGTAACGGACCTGAAAGACGTTGACCCCCATGGCGTCGGCCGTGGCGGGGCTTTCGCCCACCGACCGCAGATTGATGCCCCAGCGGGTGCGGTAGAACACAAACCACAGGACGGGCACCATCAACAGGCTGATATAGACCAGCACATCATGCTGAAAGAGCAACGGTCCCAACACGGGCAGGTCGCTCAGACCGGGAATGGCGACCGGTTTTAATTGCACGCGGGGCGGCATGCCGATAAACCGCTTGCCGATCATCCCGCTGATCCCCAGCCCCAGCATCGTCAGCGCCAGGCCGGAGACGACCTGGTTGACCCGCAGGGTGATGCTGGCGAAGGCGTGGATGAGGGCAAGTAGTCCACCCACCAGCGCGGCAGCGGCGATGGCCAGCCAGGGGTTACCGGTCGCCTGGGCGACACCGAAGGCCGTCACCGCGCCCATAATCATCATACCCTCCACCCCCAGGTTGACCACGCCGGACCGCTCAGCAGTCACCTCTCCCAGGGTGCCATAGAGCAACGGGGTACCGGCGGGAATGGCTGCCTGCAACACGGAGAGGATGTAGGCCCAGATGCTCATACCGCTTCCTCCCGTTCGGATCGGGCGACAGTTACGGCGGTCCGACCCGGAAATTCCAGTCTGACCCGGTAGCGGGTGAACAGGTCACCGCTCAGCACGAAGAGAAGAATCATCCCGTTGAAGACGTAGACCGTCGCCGCAGGAAGACCTTTGAGTTGAATGGCGTCCCCGCCCACCAGCAGTCCGCCGATGAGCAGCGAGGTCAGAATCACCCCCAGCGGGTTCAGGCGCGCCAGCCAGGCGACAATGATGGCGGTGAAACCGTAGCCAGGGGAAATGCCCTGAGGGTAGCGGAGCCGGTAGTGGATGCCCGCCACCTCTCCGACCCCCGCCATCCCCGCCAGGGCGCCGCTGAGGGCCATCACCAGCATCACCGTCCGGAGATAGTTCATCCCGGCGTAGCGGGCCGCATCCGGATTCTCTCCCGTCACCCGGATCTCAAATCCCCAGCGGGTCCGCTGTACCAGCAAGTAGGCCAGCACCGCCGCCAGTAAGGCCAGCATCAGGGTGGGGTAGTGGATGCGGGTCACGCCCAGGCGGGGCAGTTGAGCAGCGATGGGGAACTTGTCGGTATACGGGAAGCCCCATTCTCCCGGCCCTTTCCACGGACCATAGACCAGATGGTTGACCAGTTCGCTGGCGATGTAGACGGTCATCAAACTGGTGAGCACCGCATCTATCCCCAGGCGGGCCTTGAGGACGGCGGGGATCATCGCCCAGGCGGCACCGCCCAGGGCCCCGGCCAGGAACATCGCCGGGAGCCGGAGCCCGTCCGGGATGCCCGGGACGAAAAGGGCGACACCCGTGGCGCAGATGGCGCCGATGAGCAATTGCCCCTCGGCACCGATGTTGTAGACGCGGGCGCGGAAGGCCACCGCCAGCCCCACCCCCGCCAGCATCAGCGGGATCGCTTTGGTGACCGTTTCCGAAAGCCCGTAGGCGCTCCCGAACGCGCCGGTAAAGATGCGCCGGTAGGTATCCACCGGGTCCACGCCCAGCAGTCGGAAGAGGACGGCAATGACCAGTAGGGCCGCCAACACGGACAGAATGGGCGTGACCACGATCAGCCAGCGCGGGGTATCCAGACGTTTTTCCAGACGAATGCGGGGCAGAGAGTTCATTCTCTCCTCCGAATGGTGAATGTCTTTTGCCCGACGGATGAACTTTAAAAAATTAACCCAGACATAAACCGGCATACTGACCACCTGACCCTTTGGGCTCACCCCTCCCCCCGGCCCCCTCCCCGCTGCCGCTGCGCGGCGCGGGGAGGGGGAGAAATGAGGG
>Ga0308395_1001486_pt1 | contig 15155 bp, 16 predicted proteins | sample Hotspr20SampleP4_FD_202097 | JGI IMG/M metagenome (GOLD analysis project Ga0308395, IMG submission 202097) | Hot spring phototrophic mat microbial communities from Mushroom Spring, Yellowstone National Park, Wyoming, United States - 20050930_P4 ...
GGGCCAGCTCGTAGCCCAGGTCCCGGGCCAGAGAGGTCTTCCCGGCCCCGCCCGCGTGGGTGAAAAGGGTATACGCCTGGCGAAGGCGGGTTTTTCCCCCCTGGCGCACGTACCAGTACCGCCCGAGACGCACCGCCTCCAGCTTCCCCTCGAGGATCATCTGCCGGACCCGTTCCCGGGTGATCCCCAGCCTTTCGGCCATCTCCGAAACCGGCACCAGATGGGGTCCTTCTTCCATAGGACCATCCTAGGCCAAGGTTTGGCATATGCCAAGTCTCCGGGGGCTGGGGTGGGACTGTGAGAGGGGACCTCGGCCCCTTCGGCCTCCTCGCCCAGGTCCCCCTCCTCTTCCTTGGAGGGGCGACCTGGGCCTTCTACCTGCAGGCCAAGGGAGGAAAGCCCGCCTGGCCGCTCGGTGCCGCCATGGGGGGCCTCCACCTGCCCGTCTCCCTGGCGGAGGGGCCTGCCGCCTCTGGGGGTAAAAAGCAAACTTAGAGCCTTTGACGAGAGGATCAGGGGACGGCTTTAGCCTCGCGAAGCCAACGCTCCCTCGCCCCGGTAGGGCCGCTACCGCTGCCGGACCAGGACCGCCCCAGAGTTCCCCACCGCCACGAAGCGGCTGTTGCCAAAGACCGCGTCTCGGAGGGTGTGGTAGCCGCCCAGGTTCTCAGGGGTCCAGCTGCGCCCGTCGGTGGACGTGAGGGCAACGGTTCCCCAGCCCACCGCCACAAAGCGCCCTTCTCCGTAGGCTACGGAAGCTAAGCCTGCGGAGGTGTTGGCGGGGGCCTCCACCCAGGTGCGCCCGTCCTGGGAGAGGAGGATCCGGCCCTCCCCCCCCACGGCCACAAACCGCTCCCCGGTGAAGGCCAGTTTGCTCAGCCTGCGGAAGTTCCCCTGGAGGACCCTCTCCCAGCTCCTCCCGTCTTGGGAGACGAAGATGTCGCCGCGGTCGTTGGTCATGGCGAAGACGCCGTTGCCGTAGGCGATGCCGCGGAGCTCCCAACCATCGGGCACGTCTACCGAGTCCCAGGCCTGCCCCGTGCCGTCCCGGGAGACCAGCACGTAGCCGAAGGCCCCCGTGGCCACGAAGCGTCCCCCGCCAAAGGCCACGTCGTTGAGGTAGCCTACCCCGCCCCCGTAGACCATCTGCCAAGCCTGGCCGTCGGGGGAGAGGAGGACGGTGTTGTCGAGGCCCACGGCCACGTAAAGGCCGTTGGCGTAGGTGATCTCGTTGAGGTTGCTGCTCACCTGATAGTTCACCTGACGCCAGGTGGAGCCGTCAGGGGAGACGAAGATGCGCCCTTCAGAGCTCGTCCCTCCCACGGCCACAAACCCCTGGGGGCCGTAGGCCACGCCGAAAAGGCTCACGGAGGTGAATGGCTCGAGGGCTCGCCACGGACCGCTTATCCCCCCCGGGGTGGAGCCGTTGCAGGCCGAAAGGGCCACGGTGCCCACCAATAGGAGAATCTTTAGCCTCTGCATGCTTCGTTTTATGGTAGCGGCGTAGAGTCCAGCTTACAACCCTCACTCCCACCCCTGGGCCACCCTCTTGATGCCCACGAAGTAGGCCACCTTCTCCTTGGGGTAGCCCCTCCCGATGAGCCGCCGCACCGCCCGGTAGCGGAGGGCGAGGGGCTTGTTCTTGACGTGGTCCAGCCCCGCGTGCCTGGGGACGAGGGCCCCCAGGCTCCACCGGCCCCTCCGAGGTCCTGAGGAAGAGGTGGGGGTAGGGGATGGGGTGGAGGCTGGCCAGGTAGTCCCGGAGGGGAAGCCACGCCTCCAGGGCCTCCCGGGCCTCGGGGGAGAGGGGCACCTCCCGGGCCCTCCGCCCCCGCACCAGGAGGCTCTCCCCCCGGTAGTCCTGCCGCCAGAGGCCAATGGTCTCCCGGTAGTCCAGGCCCGTCTCCCCCAGGAAGGGGACGAGGGCCTGGAGGAAGGGGCGGTGATGGGCCACGGGGAAGGTGGGGATGGCCCGGAGGAGGCGCTCGTAGTCCGCCTCGGGGAGGGCGAGGTCAACCCGGGCGGGCTCCCCGGGGCGGTCGGGCCACTCCAGGCCCTCGGGCCAGCCCACCCCGGCCCAGTCCAGGAAGCGGGCGAAGAGGCGGAGGGCGGCCACTCCCCACACTCTTATCGGGGGAAAAGGTCGGCGAACCGGGCCGTGAACTCGTGGAGCCCGCTCTCCGCAACCCTGAGCGTCTTCATGGCTCAACCTCGGCTCCAGAATCTACCACGCAGGCAGGATGTGGGTAAAGTCCTGCTGGATATACTCTCCTTGGAGGGCCCTATGAAGCTTTTTGACCTAGGAAGGGTCCGCCTCCACGTCTTTGGGGGCTGGGGGGAGATCGGGGGCAACCAGATCCTCCTGGAGGACCGGGAGGGGGCCCTCCTCCTGGACTTCGGCCGGCCCTTCGGGCGGTGGGGGCAGCACTTCACCGAGTTCCTCTCCCCCCGCTCCACCCTGGGGCTGCGGGACCTCCTCTACCTGGGCCTCCTGCCCCCTGTGCCCGGCCTCTACCGGGACGACGGGGAGGACACCCTCTTCCCCTCGGACCTGGAGCGGGACCTGCTCGGCGGGGGCCTCCCCTCCGGGGAGAAGGTGCTGGCCCTCCTCCTCTCCCACGCCCACCTGGACCACACCGGGGCCGTGGCCTACCTCCGGAGGGACCTCCCCGTCGTGGCCACCGCCGCCACCGCGGCCATCGCCAAGGCCATGCAGGACACCGCCCAGGTGGGCCTGGACGGGGAGGCGGTCTACCTGAGCCCCCGAAGCCTCAACGCGGACGGCATCCTGGAGGGGAGCAAAAAAACGCTACCTCCGCCGCCCCTACCGCCTCCTGGGCCGCCTCCCCGGCTTCCCCGACCTCTCCCCGGCCAAGCGCAAGGGGTTTGAGGGGGAGCCTTGGACGGAGCACGAGACTCCCCTGGGGCTTGGGCCCTTCCGGGTGGAGGCCTTCCCCGTGGACCACTCCATCCCCGGGGCCGCGGCCTTCGCCGTGGAGACCTCCGCGGGCCTGGTGGTCTACACGGGGGACCTGCGCCGCCACGGCCGCTGGCGGGAGAAGACCGAGGCCTTCCTCCAGGCCCTGGAGGGGCGGGAGGTCTTCCTCCTCATCGCCGAGGGCACCCGCCTGGAGGAAGGGGGCCCCGCCCGCACCGAGGACGAGGTGAAGGCGGCCCTCCACCGGGAGCTGAGCGGGGAGAGGTGGCGGGGAGCCCCGGTGGCCGTGGACTTCGCCCCCCGCAACCTGGAGCGCCTCCTCGCCTGCCTGGAGGTGGCGGAAGAGGTGAGGCGCCGCCTGGTGGTCACGGTCAAGGACGCCTACCTCCTCTACGGCCTGGCCCACGCGGAGCCGGACCCCTGGAAGGAGGTCCTGAAGCGGGTCCTGATCCTCCGGGAGGCCAAGGGCAATACCCCAGGCTGGGAGGAGCACCTGTGGACGCAGAAGGACATGCCCCTCCAGGAGGCCGGCGTGGAGGCCATCGCGAAGGATCCCGGGGCCTGCCTCCTGGCCTTCGGCTTCTACGAGGTGAACCGCCTCCTGGACCTCCGCCTCCTGGAGGCCGCCCTGGGCAGGGAGGCGAGGCGGGGGGCCTACATCTTCAGCAACTCCTACTGGGCCGACCAGGAGCAGGTCCTGGACCTCCGGGTCCTCCTGGCCTGGCTGCGGCGGCTGGACTTCCGCCTCCTCCCCGAGGGCCTGGCCGACCTCCCCCAAGACCCCGCCGGGGTGAGGAACTCCTTCCACACCTCGGGCCACGCCCCCAGGGAGGACCTCCTGGAGGTGGTGCGCCGCCTCAGGCCCCGCTACCTCCTCCCCGTGCACACCGAGCGGCCCGAGCGGTGGAGGGAGCTCCTCTTAGGGGAGGGGACGAAGGTGTTGTTGCGCGAGTGAGGAAAGGAGGAAGCCATGAGGAGGAGGATGAAGATGGAGAGCGTGCCCGTGAGGATCCACGACCTGGGTTCCCTAGAGGGGTGCTGCCTGGACTTCGGTCGCGAGGAGCTCTGGGAGCGCCTGGATGCCCCTTGGCCGCCCTCGCCGTCCGCCTTCCCGTCTACCTGGTGAGCGAGGCCCAGATGGACCGCCTCTACCCGCCCAAGCGGCGCCGCTTCTTCCTGGAGGACCGGCTCCGCGAACGCCTCCGTCGGTTGAGGGAGCGCTACCTGGAAGAGGACGAGGACCCCTTCGCCCCCCTCCGGGACTTGGAGGTGGAGGACGGGGAGGCCTGGAGGAGGCAGGCGATGTTGGTGGCCGCAGGCCTTTACCTCCGCCGCCTGGCCCCTGGCCCGAAGGGGGACGTTCCCCACCTGGCGGCCCGGGAGCCCGCCCCCGAGGCCCTCGCCGCCTTCGCGGGCGAGGAAGGTCCCGCCATCTTCCTCTGCCCGGAGCGGATCCTGGCCTGGGCGGGGAGGGCGGGGGTCCCGGGGGAGGTGGCGGTGGACAAGGTCTACTACCACGAGCTGGCCCACGGCCTCATGGACACGGCGGGCCTCCTCCAGGACCCCTACGGGGAGAGCTGGGGCCGGGTGGTGGAGGAGAGCCTGGCCAACCTGGTGGCCTTCCGGCGCTTCCAGGGGGCGGAGGCCCTCTGGGTAGCCCGGATGATTCGGAAGCAGCCTCCCGAGTACCGGGGGTATGCGGCCGCCTCCACCCACCTCTTCCCCTTCCACCAGGGCCTTCCTCCCCTCCCCTTCTGGCACCCCTTCTTCCAGGAGGTCTGGGAGGACTACCTGTACTGGCTGAGGAGGCGGGGCTTCTCCCTCCGCTACTCCCCCCTCCTTTTCCTGCCCACCCCCCAGGACCCCGGGGAGCTCAACCCCCTCACCTGGCGGGAGGCCAAGCGGCTCGGCCTTTGGCAGGACCCCGAGGCGGCTAGGGCCTGGGGGGCCTTCGCCAGGTTCCTCCTGGAGGAGGCCGTAGGGGCCTAGGGGAGGCGGGGATGGCCCAGAGGCGGACAGGGTGGCCCAGGTCCTGGCGCGGGCGGTCAGCCGGCTGCGCGGCCGGGAGGAGCGGCTGGTCTTGGTACCCGGATCCTCGGGTGGAGCTCGCCTCTGGCTCGCCTCGGAGCCGTGGGGCCCGCCTGCCCTCCTGGTGTCCCCTTCCGGGAGCGTGCGGGCCTGGCGCCTTCCCCTGATCCCCTGGGGGGTGGAGGAGGCGGAGAGGGCGGGCTACCTGGCCCTGGAGGCTCTTCTGCGGGACACGGAGCTCGGGCGCTGGGACGGGGACCGCGTCCGGTGGCGAGAAGCGCCGGAACCGCCTCCCGATCTGCCCCCGGCGAGGCTCGACGACCTCCGCAAGGCGGGCATCGTGCCCCTGCCGATACCCTTGGGAGACCGGTGCGCCGTTCTGGCCCAGTTTCCTTTCCTTCCCGGAAGCCCGCGGCTGGAGCTGGAGAGGGCCTTCCTAGAGGAGAGGCGGAAGGTGGGGGCACCACCCTCGTGGCCCTTCGGGTAGACCTACCCCTCTCCCCGGAGGAGGGAGTCCAGGTGGTCTGGCCCGTGCGCATAAGGGGGTGGTACGGAAGATTGCACCGCCCAAGGGAGGGGGCTTAGGCCACATGACCTCAGGAAAGCCTCGGCAGTTAGTCTTAGGAGCAAATCTAGCAAAAGCCTCTAATGGGAAAATCGCCTTCAAGGGTAATCTGGTTGCGAGGTCGGGTCTTAGAAGTTAGGTTAGATAAGGAGGGCAAACATGCTTAAGGCGGCTCACAATGGAGACAGCCTTTTCGGTTTGGTGGACAAGTCGGATAGGCATGAATACCAGGTTCCTGAGTTCCAAAGGGACCTTGTCTGGCGACCGGAGCAGGTGCGTGAACTCCTGGTTTCCCTGGTGCAGGGGCACTATGCAGGAGCCCTCCTTGTGCTCGAGTTTGACCCTACTACTCCCCCTTTCGCGCACAGGGGGATTTACGGCGCCCCCCCTTCGGCTACAAGTACCAGGGCCTACTCAGTTCTGGACGGCCAGCAGAGAATTTCGGCAGTCTACTACGCTTTCCAGCACCCCAACCTTCCTCTTCCCCCTTCTTCCAAGAAGAGCCCCTACCGATTTTTCCTGAAGTTAGACAAATTATTGAGTAGCGACTTTGATGAAGCTGTCCTGGCTGAGCCTGAGGGGTCCTCCGGATTCAAGAGCGCGGTTGCGGACTGGATTGCCGGCAAAACCATTTCCTTCGGTCCCATAAGTCCTTCACTGTTACCAAGTCATCCATCTGGTTTGATCACCCTTTGGGACCTTTTGAAAGGGGGACATACAGCCGCAGGTAGACTTTTACTTAGCTTCCTGAGCGGTGTGCGTAGTCCTCACGCCGCGGCTTCTCTCCATGTCCTATCTGCTTTATTACCTTTGCTTACCTACGAGTTTGACGTGATTGCACTTTCTCCTAGTTGCTCCACCCCTCCTGCTCGTCTGGTTAGTTTTATCGCCCCTCTATTTGTCAACGTCAACTCCAAGGGAACCAGGCTTACTCTCTTTGACCTTGCTGTGGCTCACCTCTTTCCAGTGCTTCATCCTGGAATTAACCTCAGGAGTTTGTGGGCAAGACTGCCCACCACCCATCCCGGGCTGGGAACGCTCATTGCAGGCAGACGCAGGTGGATAGACCCCGACGACCTCCTGCGGATCATGGCCTTGATCACGGGGGGTTCGGTCAAAAAGGCCGATCTCTTGGACCATCTTCACGGGGTCGCGACCGACCTTACTAGCGGAAGGACACGTTCAAGTCGTGTAGGCCATACCTTTGCCTCCTTCTCTGACTTGTGGGATGAGGCCGCCACGTGCTTAGAGGAGGCCTGCAATCGTGTAATCAACGACTACGGAGCGCTCAGGCCCGAGTGGATCCCGTACACTTCCATGCTTATCCCCCTCGCCGCCCTGATCCACGTGGAGAAAAGAAGTGGCGCTCCGCATGCCCGTGATAAGGTGGATTGCTGGTACTGGCACAGTGTGTTCTATGAGCGCTACGAGAAGTCGGTGGATACTACGGCCATGGCGGATTTCAACCAAGTAACCAACTGGATCTTAGGCACCCCAGGCAAACCCTCCTGGATTTCGGGAGCGGTCCCCCCGGGGTTGGACCTCAAGGTAGAAGACGAACCCCAATCCGCTATTTTCAAGGCCGTACTTAACCTCTTTGCTTTAGCTGGGGCTAGGAATCTACTCAATGGCGATCCCCCCGGAACTGACCTGGAGCTTGATCACCTGTTTCCAAAGGATGGAGCAAAACCCTGGTCGGGGCATAGTTGGATTAACTCGGTCCTCAACTTCACCTTGCTGGAGCCCAGCGTCAACAGGACAAAAGGGAGCAAGGATCCGTGTACCTTCTACAATGACGACATGATCCGCGGGCACCGTGCAAGTGGGAGGCCCGAGAGGGACACCTGCCAAAGCCACCTGATAGGACCTGGGGCGGAAAAATTTTTCTCAGGGGCCTCGAGTACGAGCCCATCGGCCGTTATAGATTTTGAGCATTTCATTGATGAGCGCGAAAAAGATGTCCTAGCTGCAATCACAAAGCAGCTTTCCCCCTGCTGAGAATCGGCGAAGCGGCCCGGCAGGGATGTGGACCCCCTAGACTAGACGCCGATTTTGATGCCTTCGTGTGCTACCTCATAGCTCCACCCCGGCCATCTTGAGCAAGACCCGGCTCCGAATGGGGTTATGGACCAGCAGTCCTGCCCCCGGCAGTCCATTTGGGGTTGAGACCCCAAAGAGGCTCAGCATCTAGGGGGAGGAGGATTCCCGGACGCCTCCTCCGCCGGGGGCGCGGGTCCCCCACCTTCGCGAAAGTTCCCCTTCGCGCAGGGAAAGGCCCCGGAAGGGCCTGGAGCGGGAGCCGGCGTGCATGGAGTTGCGGCGGATCCCCGGGGATCCCCGCATAAACCCCGCAAGGAGAAGCAGGGAAAGGAGGCCTTCCAGGGTGGAAGGGTATGCAACCTAGGTAGCCCAGGCCATAGGAAACCTCCTTCGGGCGAAGGGGGCCCTCTCATCATCTGCCGGTAAGCTGCATAGGAGTCTGGCCCTAGCAGGCGGAGTCCGTCCTAAGCCGGGGACAGGAGGTGAAAAGATGGGCGCAGCTACGGTGATGTACGGACTGGGGCTGAGGCAAAACGTCGAAAAGTACCGTGCGAAAGAACAGTTTTTCACCAAAAACAGGTTCTCCGTTACGTTCCCTGTAGCGTTCCTCTTTTACATCGGCGAAGAGGCCAAAGAGTTCCCGCCCTACTACGTCATGGTGGGAGCTAGGGAACCAGAGCCAGTCTTCGAGCTAGCCCAAGTGCCTGTCTTCGGAGGGCCCAACGCCGTCTTGCCACTTGCGAGTAAATCCGACGAGCTGCTAGTCGCCTTTGAACCTGCTAACGACCTTTCCGGCCTAAAAGCAGACGTACTCTTCAAGAAGAAAGGCGAAGTAGAGCGCTCCCTCTTCTTCGAAGTGAAGCTAACCGTAGTACCCGACAGCGCCACTATAAGCGATAACGAAAGCGAGTGGGGTCCAGAAATCGTGGTGAGACGGGCGAACTATTCCTCCGCTTTAGCCTCGGCGCTGCACGCGGTGTCAGATCGAATCATGCAAGGTGCGATCAGCATCGAAGACGTTAAGAAGGTCATAGAGCTGTTAAGCGATTCCCCAGATGAAGGGCAGCTCAAACGCGCCTTTACGAGCCTCATTGCTTTCCTGGCTCAGAAGGGCATCCAGCGCCCGTTCTTGCTCAACCCCCTGTGGTGGTCAGAGGTAGAGCGCGACTCGGGTTCGGTGAGGGCGATCCCGCGACTGCCTAAGGAAGGGGCGTTCGACTACTTGGCGTGGAGCGACCTCGCTGTCTTGGCCATGCCGCTTCGCTCGTTGAGGGGGGGGCGGAAAATGCGCGCGCTACTGAAGGCGGTCTTAGCGTTCAAAAAAGGACTTGAAAGGCTGAGCAACGGGGAGGCTCTGCAAATAAAAGACTTGGTAGAAATAGTGGACGCTGCAAACGCCGATAGCCAGGAGCATGTAGCTAAAAAGGGTGGAAAGGAGAGGCAGACCGACAAGGAGTTCTCAGTGAGCGGAAAGCTGGTTTACAAGTTCATTTCCGAGGCTAAGGCCCAGGCCAAGGACGGAACCCCGGCTAAGAGTTGTGAGCTCTTTAAGAAGGGAAGGCTCGGCCGAGAAGACGTTCTCCAAAAAGTGATCTTTCAATTCACGAACAGGGACGAGGTTCTTTCGTACCTAGCTCCGGAAAGGAGGCTAGACCAAGCCGTGCTGTTCACGCTAACGGAAAAAGGAGGGGCTAATGGAAAGGGAGAGCCAGAGCTAAGCCAAGCCGTGCTTTTCCACGCCAACTCGTAGGACGAGTTCAACGTTTGATCCGTAAAGACCCCCTCAAAAGACCCCCTTTGTAAAACCTCCCAAAGGGCCTAGGTTGGGCGTCAAACTCTTGACGCCAAGGAGGAGAGGGCTTACCCTATACGTCAAAGGGGGCTGAGGGGTTATGAAGACGGTCGACCTCTTCGCAGGATGCGGCGGAATGTCTTTGGGCTTCAAGCGAGCGGGGTACGACCTTGCGCTGGCCGTGGACAACTGGGAGGCGGCTTTGAGGTGCTACCAAGCAAACCTTAAAGACCCCTACCTCCTCTTGGACCTTTCTGAACCTGATGTCGCAGTGCGGGAGATCCGGCGGAGGGTCCCCAAGGCGGAAGTCGTGATCGGCGGGCCGCCCTGCCAGGACTTCTCCCACGCCGGGCCTAGGAGGGAGGGCGCTAGAGCCGACCTGACGGAGAGCTTCGCCCGGATAGTGGCGGCCCTTAGGCCCTTGGCCTACGTGATGGAGAACGTCGACCGCACCGCCCGCTCTTCGGCTTACCAAAGGGCGCGAGCGCTCCTGAAAGAAGCGGGCTACGGAGTGACCGAGGCAGTGCTGGATGCCTCCTACTACGGGGTCCCCCAGAGGCGAAAGAGGTTCTTCTCTATCGGGGTCCTAGGAGAAGTCGACGGCTTCCTGACCCTTCACTTAATGGAGATGAGGGAAGACCTTCCCCTGACCTTGAGGGAATACATGGGGAAGGAACTGAACGTCGAGTACTACTACCGCCACCCCAGAAACTACAACCGGAGGGGAATTTACTCCGTAGACGAGCCCGCTCCCACAGTCAGGGGCGTGAACCGCCCCGTGCCCAAAGGGTACCCGGGACACCCAGCGGACCCCGTGCCCCCCTTCGAAGGCCTACGCCCGCTCACCACGGAAGAGCGCGGGAGAGTGCAGACTTTCCCTAAGGGCTGGAAGTGGGTCGGTAGCAAGAGCGAGGTGGAGCAGATGATCGGCAACGCCGTCCCTCCCGAGCTGGCGCGAAGGGTGGCCTCAGCTTTAAAGGAGTTCCTCCGAGAGAAAGGACTCTGGACGGGGCCGGAGGCCTTAGAGGAGCCCCTAGTCGCAAAAGGGGGCCAGCCGTGGTCGATGAGCGAGTAGAAGAGTTCTTGCGCTGGCTCCAGAGCGAAAGGGGCCTCAAAAAGAAGTCTGCTCGCGACGTGGTTTCGAGGTTGCGAAGAGCGGAGAGGGAGGGTTGGGTAGAGGGAGCTTGGGAGGAGGGAGACCTAGACGAACTCTTCTTGAGACTCAAAAAGTCCCCCTCCTTCTGCGCCCTCAGCCCGAGCGTGAAGAGCCAGGTCAAGGTCGCCCTAAGGTACTGGAAGGAGTTCACCGGGAGCGAAGGGCGTTAAATGGAGGTCCAGTCCGATAAAGACGCGCTTTCGCTGAGGGCGTTCGGAAGACTGGTCTTAGACTGGAAGGACGCTCATCCGTGGCACGCAGAAGAAAGCCCCTTCTGGAAGTTGGTGGCGGAAGTCCTGCTCGTAAGGACCACTAGGGAGGCCGTCAAAAGGGTCTTTTCAGAGCTCAAACAACGGTTTCCTTCCGTCGAGGCGCTGGCCTCTGGCAGGAGGGAAGACGTAGAGGCCGTGGTGGCGGAGGTCGGGCTTAAGGCAAGGGGGCGAGCCCTAATAGAGGCGGCCCGACTCTTCTCTAAAGGTCCGCCGACGCTGAGCGAGGTCTCCAGGCTGCCGTACGTCGGGCCCTACGTCCTGTCGGCCTACAAGCTCTACGCCCTCTCGGAGCCGGCTTTCCCTCTGGACTCCACTGTGGCGAGGGTCGCCTACAGGTTCTTGAAGGGGGAGGAGCCCCCTAAGAGGCGGTCGAAGAGCCGAAAAGGAGGGGAGCCTTACAAGGACCTCTTCTTAACGCGGCTAGCTCGCGAGTTGGAGGAGGGGTTGGATCCAGAAGAGCTCAAGGGCATCCACCAAGGGGTTCTCTACGTAGGCTGGAAGTGGTGCAGGAGCATCCCCAAGTGCGATCTCTGCCCGGTAAGGGGAGCGTGCGCTTTTAGAGCCCCCTAGGGCGTATGGCTTGGTCTGATGAGGCCTTTCAAAAGGCTCCCGATAGAGCCCCTCCCCCTCCATAGTGCCTTCGAAGCCGCCTCCAGAGCTCGCAAGCCGCCCCAATCTAGGCCGCCCGCAGCGCCTCCCTCACCCCTGGTGTCTGATGGAGGATCCTGACGAACAGAGCGCCAGGCCGCCTCAGCTGGCCTGGGCCATCACCGTACTCCCTGGCGCGGATGGCCACGTACGCCGCCCGGTAGGCGTTTTAGACGGCGGTGGCGGGGACCTTGCCCTCCACCACCCGCCAGAGAACCCGCATGTAGAGGCGCACCGAGTGCGGGTCGGCCAGGTTTGCGGCCATCCGCTCAGCTAGCTCCCTGATGGCGTCGGGCCGCTCCTGGGGGTCCAGGTCGGTGAGGGCGAAGAGCTCGGCGATGTCCGTGGAGTCGCGCTTGGTGAGCATCTCTTCAAGGGACGGGGCCTCCCGGATCCCTTGGGTCCAGCGCACCAGGAGCTCCAGGGAGGGCCTGGCCCTCTTCCCCTTGCCCTGCGGCCACAGGACGCGGTAGGCGGTGCGCCCGCTCGCGCGGTCCTCCTCCAGGTCGCGCCAGGAGTGGGCCAGGTCCTCGTAGGTCCAGCGCACCTTACCCGGCTTGAGGCGCACCAACCAGACGTTGCCGCTGGTGTAGAAGTTGGGCTTTCCCTTTATGACCGCCCACGACCGGTGCTCCCGGGCGTCGGCCAGGCCGGCGGCCTTCAGGAGCTCCATCCAGCGCCACACGGTCACGCGGTCTACCCCGATGTGGGCCGCCAGGAGGTCGTTGGGGAGGGGGTAGCTGACCTGGCTTGCCTTCCTGGAGGCTTGCGGGCCAAAGCGCTCCCGGAGGTAGCGGCGGCCCAGGTAGACCAGGAGGAGGAAGAGCTTCACGGGGCCAGCCTCGAGGCCCTTCGCCTCTAGGAGGGCCAGGAGCTCCTCGAGGGCGGCCCTCTCAGCGTCCCCGGACCGGCGGGCCTCCTCTAGAGTGTTTTCAATCAGCTCCCGGAGCCAGGAAAGCCAGTCCTGAAGGCGGTTTCTGGCCGGCGGGAGCGGCGTGCAACAATCTAACTAGATAACGGGTGTTTGTGATCTCCTGAAGCCCCGGATAACGGTAGGACTTACGCAGTTGAACGTTGACAAAACCATGGGTTGGCTCCTCACTTCAGCCCATCGGAATCGTGTTTTATTGACGTTGTGGGTTTCTAGTTTCTGGAATCGTTATACCTTGTAAACGCAGGCACCTTAGGATTCGGGTAAATGCCGTTCTGTACTCGATTTTATCAATCTTATTTCCCCCAGCTCCTCACTCAAGTGCGTAACTCCTAAGGTAATATCACCCTGCCCCCAGCAGGCGCACCGCGGTCTCGTGATGGGGGGCCAGGTTGAGGACCAGGGGTCGGTCGTCCGGCCAGGCCAGACGCACCCAGATAGAGCTGGAAGACCTAGCGCAGGGTGGGTCTTTGGATAGGGGCTTACCCTTCTGATCCGGCAGGCTGGAGCCCGTCTCGGCCAGCCTTCGCCGCGGCGCCCACTCCCCCAGGGCGTTCAGGATGGCGGCCTTGAGGGCCATCCCGGTGGAGACCTTTTCCCCGGGCCTGGGGCCCACCAGGCGGTCCACGCTCTCCACCAGCCGGATTCTGTCCAGCGCGCTGGCCACCAGGCCCAGGTCGTGGACCTGTGGGTCGGGTGGGGTTTCCATAGGCATGGGGGGAGGGGTGCGGAATGTCGGCCTCACATCACATTCGGAAACTCCCTTAGCGCCGCCTCGAGCTCCGCATTGGCCACCCGGGCGTAGATCTGGGTGGTCTGGATGCTGGCGTGGTCCAGGGCCTCCCGCACCACGTCCAGCGCCACGCCCTTGCGCCGCAGCCAGGTGGCGAAGCTGTGGCGCAGCGTGTGGGGGCTGAAGCCCTTGGGGTCCAGGCCGGCCCGCCGGGCCACCCGCTTGAACATGAGCTGCACCGCCCGGGGGGTCAGCACCCGGCCCGCCGCCCGGCCCTGCAGGTGAATCCAGAGGTGCCGGCTTCTGGCGGGGTAGCCCTTGCGGTGCTTGAGCCACTGGGCCAAGGCCTGCGCCGCCCCCTCGGTGAGCAGCTTCTCGCGCTCCTTGTTGCCCTTGCCCACGTAGCGCACCGCGTGGGGGAAGCCGTCGCGGTAGCGCACATCCTCCAGGGTGAGGCCCAAGCAGGCCGAGAGGCGCAGCCCCGAGGAGACCAGGAAGCGGGCCAGGCAGTAGTCGCGCAGGCCCAGGCTGGGGCTGCGGTTCCTGAGGGCGGCCTCGAGGAAGGCCTGCACCTCGTGGACCTCGCGGTACTTGGGCAGGCGCTCGGGGAGTTTGGGCCGGGTGAGGGCCGCCACGGGGTTGCCGGCGAGACCCTGGAGCCGCTCGACGTTCAAGAGGTACCAGAAGAACTTGTGCAGGGCCGAGAGCACCCGGGCCTGCCGGTGCGGGCCGAACCTGCGCGAGGCCAGGAAGCCCCGCAGGTGGGCGGGGGCCACCTCCGCCCAGGGGGTCTGGGGGTGGGCGGCCTCCAGCCAGCGGCGGAACTGGCGCACATCGGCGCTGTACTCCCGCACGGTGCGGGGGGAGAGGCGGGCCTCGAGCTCGAGGTAGTGGGCGAAGGCGGTGATCAGATCCGCTGGCACGGCGGCCTCCTGTTCGGCAAAAAATGATTTGGCGAGTACGGTCTGCGCCCCACCGAATCCAGGGCAAACGCCGTCCACGAGGCGCTTTCTGGGCTTCCTGCGGCTTCCGGGGGCGAAGGAGCAACAGGGGTTTTATTCGTCAAAGATTGCATAGGTTCGTCAAATAATAGCATGAAACCCTCAAATACGGAACGCCGTGTCGCAGTAAATCAGTAAGATGGCGTTGGCTGTTGCCTGAAGCAAAGTTGGAGCAACCACTCTGCACCATCAAGGCGGATTCAACGGGTTTACATCGGCAAGGCCTCGCCCCGGATCACACGGGAGAGCCTCGAAAGCCTGAAGCAGCCTGTGGAATCGCCGGAGTGCTTTCCTCAGGCTGTGCTCGGCTGCGGTATCCAAGTTGGGCCTGAAGAAGATTAGGGTGGCCAAGCGCGCCACGGGTCGCATCTCCCGATAGGTTCTTGCCTCCCGGACCGCCCCTAGCCGAAAGGATAGGGGGCAAGATCAACAACTTCTTCCCGCAATGAGGCCCATGCGCGGGTGGCGGATTGCCACCGCTCGCACTTGTCGGGATTGCGGGGGTCGGGGCGGTTCGTCGGCCCTCCCCCTGGGTTTTCGATGCCCGCCCTGGCCCAGGAGCTGCGGATCCACCGGGCGGGGCGTACCCGGGGCCACCTCTTCGAGAGCAACCGTTATGAGCGCCACTCCCCCCGGGCCGTCCAGAAGCTCATCCAGACCGCCGCGAAGGAGGCGGGCCTCGAGTTGCTCTCTTACCCGCCAGCCACAGCGCTCCCTGACCCCTCGACCGAAGTCGAGGGGTCTTCCATTTCCAGCCCCCGCAAGGCCAGCCAGGCCGCCGCGAGTTCGGCCTCCCCCGGCTCGGCCAGCGTGTGGCGCTGGAAGCGGTAGCCCAGCGCCAGCAGCCCGCGGGAGAGCGGGCGTTCGGGATTGCGGCTCATCCAGCGGAAGAGCGACAGGACGGGCAGCAGCATCAGGGGCTGGAGCCACCAGGGTAGGTGCAGCAGCAGCGGGTAGGCCAGCAGCCAGACCAGCAGGTACAGAGCGGCCAGGTTGCTGCCGCAGGCGGGGTGCAGCAGCGGCTGCCGCCGCACCCCTTCCCGGCTGACCT
>Ga0308395_1001487_pt1 | contig 15144 bp, 12 predicted proteins | sample Hotspr20SampleP4_FD_202097 | JGI IMG/M metagenome (GOLD analysis project Ga0308395, IMG submission 202097) | Hot spring phototrophic mat microbial communities from Mushroom Spring, Yellowstone National Park, Wyoming, United States - 20050930_P4 ...
ATTTGTATTGTAAGGATGGACTTTAGTCCGTCCGAAATAAATCCCAACCCAACAAAGAGCCATCGGCTCGGCACATATTAAACCATCAAAAATGAGTCGTTCCTATGGAACTTATTTTGTTTCTATCCTTTGGTCAATGGACTAAAGTCCATTGCTAAAATATCTTTCATTCCTACGGAACTAAAATTATATAGACAACAAAAACAATTGTATATCATTATTCTAAAAAACTAAAATCAATTGATACTTAAATTGTACTCCATTAAATTCTATTCAGCGGCTTAAAAAAGAATTTGCCCCTGCCTAGTAACGAAAATAGTATCAAAAAAGTTTAACTGATAATCTATCAAAAAAATTAAACAATTTAACGAGGTCTTCCAAATTTTCCATCTCCTTTATTTCCGCCACCTCTTGGACTTGGAGAAGCATTGTTATTGCTGCCGCCCCAATTTTTTTGAGTAGATGAATTATTGATATTAAGATTGCTTTCTTTTGGAGAAACAATGACTGGTTGTGCATTTCCTACGTTCGGTCTTCCTGTACTGTGCGTAGAATTTTTTGGGGTACTTATAGTAATCGTTCCATTGTTATTATTGTTGTTTATGTTTGTACCATTTGAAATAATAGGAATGTTTCTTGGAATGATATTACTTTGTATAGAAGGGTTCGTGTTTAGTTGATGAATCAAGGGACTGTTTAAAGCATTTAATTGAATAGGTTTAGAATCTACGACTCTTGGGCGAGCAGTTTCGTCAAATTTGGGGATATTTTCATTAGGAGTAACTACAAACGGCTTGGAAAAATTATTTTCTCCCGAATTGTTAATGTTATTCATAGTACGACGACTATTGAATCCCTCGTGAGAACTGCGGGGGGCATACGTCATACTATTTATATCTTTTGCATTGTAATATAAGGGTGCGTATCCATAATAGGGGCTATAATATGGGCTGTAAAAGGGCGAGTAAGCATAGGGATTATAATAAGGGTTCCACCAAGGAGAATAATATCCCCCATAGCCACTATAGTAACTTGGGTATCCCCAACCCCAACCATAAGAAAAATAAGGATTTCCAAAGGTAGTTCCTAATCCGTAGTAAGGAGAATAATAATTTCCATAGCCCATATAAATGCTTGTGCCATAATTTGGACATCCATAAAATCCGCAATTGGTATACCAGTTATCATAATAGCCGAGTCCGCTTACAGGGTTGTAAAATCTTTTAATTCTTGCAGCATATTCATAGTCATAATAATCATCTTTGTTATAGTTAGGTTCTCTGTAATAAGGATTATTATTCATTTTTTCTTGTTCTTTGGCAATAGAATCTTGTATTTGCTTTTTTCGGGCTTCTTCCTGTTGTTTTTTCATCGCTAATTGTTCTAATTTTTTCTGTCTTTCTTTTTTGGCATTTACATAACTATCATTATCATCATTAAAAGAAATGTTTTTTAATGAAGAACACGCAGCAACAGATAGTATTAAAGACGCTGTGCTTAGTAAATTAGAAATTGTTTTCATAGTAGTTGATTTTAATGAGGTTTTAAAGAAGATTATTTTAAATATGAAAATTTAAGGTAAATTTTTTGTAAAAATGATTTATTTACTGCCTACAAATATACGAAAAAAATTAAGGAGAGATTTGTTAAATAAAACAAAAAAGCCCTTCACAGCGAAGGGCTTTTTAAAGGGGAGATCAAATGTTTTTATTCTCCTAAGTAGGGTAATAAGAGTTTGCTTCTTGAACTGTGTCTCAAACGACGAATGGCTTTTTCTTTGATTTGACGAACTCTTTCACGAGTGAGGTTAAATTTATCACCGATTTCTTCAAGTGTCAGAGGATGCGGTACGCCTATGCCATAGAACAAACGCAAAACATCTCTTTCTCTTTCGGTGAGAGTATCAAGCGCTCTTTCTACTTCTCTTTCAAGAGATTCCTTCATAAGTTCAGCATCGGCACTTGGAGAATCGTTATTAGGGATAACTTCTATAAGGGTACTTTCTTCTCCGGCAACTAAAGGTGCGTCAATGCTAATATGCTTACCACTTACACGCAATGTGTCGGCTACCTTTTCTACAGGGATATCTGTGGCTTCTGCAATTTCTTCTGTACTTGGTTCTCTTTCGTATTCTTGTTCTAATTTTGAATAGGCCTTATTGATTTTATTCAATGAACCTACTTGATTCAAAGGTAAACGGACAATACGAGATTGTTCTGCCAGTGCTTGTAAAATAGATTGACGAATCCACCATACGGCATAAGAAATAAACTTAAATCCGCGGGTTTCGTCAAAGCGGCGTGCGGCCTTGATTAAGCCAAGATTACCTTCATTAATTAGGTCAGGTAAACTCAATCCTTGATTTTGGTATTGTTTGGCTACAGATACAACAAAACGAAGGTTAGCTCTCGTTAATTTTTCCAGTGCTTCTTCATCGCCTTCTTTTATTCTTTTGGCTAACTGAACTTCCTCTTCTGCAGTAATGAGTTCTTCTTTGCCGATTTCTTGTAAGTATTTATCTAATGAGGCACTTTCGCGGTTGGTAATAGATTTAGTAATTTTCAGTTGTCTCATAATTTATAGTTTTAGGGTTTTCATTCAGAATATAACGAATGAAATACCAAAATGTTACACAAAAATGATATTTTTTTATTTTTTAACCACTATTGTCCAAGATAATTTGTTAATAAAAAATAAGATGATTGATTATCAATAAATTAAATTTTAAAATTTGATGGTTTGAAAAGACACTCCCCCTCTTTTTTTCATCTCTGCTTTTCATTGCTACTATTGATATTTTTCATATAATTTCAAAAAACATTTTGGACAATAGTGTTTTTTAACCACTATTGTCCAAAATAAATGTTAAAAGAATAAAAAACATTGATTTTCAATGTTTTTTATCTTTAACTTTAAAGGTTTGAAAAAGCACTCCCCCCTCTTTTTTCATCTCCGCTTTCCATTGCTACTATTGATATTTTTCATATAATATCAAAAAACATTTTGGACAATAGTGTTTTTTAACACTATTGTCCAAAATAACTGTTAATAAAAAATTAAACCCTTGATTATCAATGAATCAAACTTTAAAATTTGATGGTTTGAAAAGGCACTCCTATTCTCTTTTTATTACCGCTTTCCATTGCTACTATTGATATTCCTCATGTAGTATTATCAAAAAACATTTTAGGCAATAGTGGTTGTTTTTGGAAAATATTTTGGACAATAGTGATTTTTTAAGAAATTACCATCCTAAAACCCAGGCAAAAATAAGAGGGGCGACGATGGTTGCGTCCGATTCTATAATAAATTTGGGCGTATCTATGCCTAATTTACCCCAAGTGATTTTTTCATTGGGAACGGCACCGCTATAAGAACCATAGGAGGTAGTACTGTCAGAAATCTGACAAAAATAACTCCAAAATGGAACATCGTGCCATCCTAAATCTTGATACATCATAGGAACAACGCATATAGGAAAATCCCCCGCAATTCCACCACCTATTTGGAAAAATCCTACCCCTTTTCCTCCTGAGTTTTTCTTATACCAATCGGCTAACCATACCATATATTCAATGCCGCTTTTTATAGTGTTGACTTTGAGTTCACCTTTTATTACATACGATGCAAAAATGTTACCTAATGTAGAGTCCTCCCACCCTCCTACAACGATAGGAAGATTCTTTTCAGCTGCCGCTACCATCCAGCTGTTTTTTGGGTCTATTTCATAATACTGTTCTAAAACGCCGCTTTTAATGAGTTGATACATATATTCATGAGGAAAATAACGTTCGCCTTTTTCGTCGGCTTTTTTCCATAACTCAAAAATATGTTTTTGAAGGCGGCGGAATGCTTCTTCTTCGGGAATACAAGTGTCAGTAACTCTATTAAATCCTTGTTTTAACAATTCCCACTCTTCTTGAGGAGTAAGGTCTCTATAGTTAGGAATTCTTTTGTAATGATTATGAGCAACAAGGTTCATTAAATCTTCTTCAAGATTAGCACCTGTACAAGAAATAATGTGTACTTTGTCTTGCCGTATCATTTCTGCTAATGAAATACCTAATTCGGCAGTACTCATAGCCCCTGCTAATGCAATGAGCATTTTACCACCTTCGTTGAGGAGTGCTTCATAGGCCTTAGCGGCATCTTTAAGAGCAGCGGCGTTAAAATGTCTGTAATGATGTTCAATAAATTGAGAAATGGGACCTTTGTTCATAAGTTTATTTTTTGAGCCCGCAAAAATAGAAATTAATATTCATAAATTGAATTAAAGATTACGAGTTTAGGTATTAGGAGTAAAGGTGAATTCTTTTGAATGGATTGGTATTGTGGGGACAAATTTACATAAGGAATTTATCTCATCATTTTGTTTCATTTAAATTATGTATCTTTGCGGAAAAATTTTAAGTTTATGGAAAAAAGAGTAGTTTACATTGTATCTGCAGTTAGAACACCAATGGGAAGTTTTGGAGGTAGTTTGGCTTCTGTGCCTGCTACCAAATTAGGTGCGGCTGCAATTAAAGGAGCATTGGATAAAATCAAACTTTCCCCTTCTGAAGTTCAAGAAGTGTATATGGGAAATGTACTACAAGCCAATGTAGGACAAGCTCCCGCTCGTCAAGCCGCTCGATTTGCAGGTATTCCCGATAATGTGCCTTGTACAACCATCAATAAAGTATGTGCTTCGGGAATGAAATCGATTATGTTGGGAGCACAAAGTATTATGTTAGGGGATAATGATGTAGTAGTGGCTGGAGGAATGGAAAGTATGAGCCAAACGCCTTATTACGTAGAAACTAATAGGTGGGGATCAAAATTTGGTAATGTTCAATTGATAGATGGTATTAGTAAAGACGGATTATTAGATGTGTATTCGGGAAAAATTATGGGATCTTGTGCAGAAGTGTGTGCTACTGAATACAAGATAAGTCGTGAGGAACAGGATAATTATGCCATTTTATCCTATCAACGTTCAGCAGATGCTTGGGCAAAAGGAAAATTTAAAGAAGAGGTGGTGCCTGTTGAAGTATCAAGTAAGAAAGGAAATATACTTGTTTCAGAAGATGAAGAGTATAAAAATGTCAACTTTGAAAAACTTAAACAACTTAAGCCGGCTTTTGAAAAAGATGGAACAATCACTGCTGCTAATGCGTCTACTATTAATGATGGAGCCGCTGCAGTAGTATTGATGAGCAAAGAAAAAGCCGAAAAATTAGGATTAAAACCATTAGCCATCATTCGTTCTTATGCTGATGCAGAACAGGAACCTATTTGGTTTACGACTAGTCCCTCCAAAGCAATGCCTTTGGCTGTAGAAAGAGCAGGGCTTAAAATGTCAGATATAGATTTCTTTGAAATTAATGAAGCGTTTTCTGTGGTAGCATTAGCAAATGCTAAAATCCTTAATATCCCGTTAGAAAAACTGAATGTCAATGGTGGGGCTGTCTCTCTTGGACATCCATTGGGGGCATCCGGTGCAAGAATTATTGTTACATTAATTAATGTTTTACAACAAAACAATGCTCGTTATGGATTAGCCGGTATATGTAATGGTGGTGGTGGTGCCAGTGCTTTATTGATTGAAAGAGTATAAAGAAAACTGTTTTTTCAATATAGTTACTTTGAAAAGTCCGCTTATTTTAGCGGACTTTTTTATTTTCTTTGAGTATCAATTCCAAAAAAATGTTTAATACAAATAATAAGATTAATAAATTGCTTTAATTTGCCAGAAAAAATAAAAAGATGATTGTAAGTGAATTTATAACGGATGATGTACCGCCTTTGCATTCTAATGATACACTTGAAAAAGCATTAGAATGGATGGCACAATTTAAAGTAGCCGATTTGCCTGTGGTAGATAATAAAAAATACATCGGGGTTATTTCAGAATCGGATATTATTGATTATAATAAATTAAACGAGAAAATTTCTGAATCGAACATTCATTTAGAAAGACCTTTCATTTATATACACCAACATATTTATGAATTATTCCGCTTAATGACAAAATATAATGTAACAATAATGCCCGTTTTGAATGAAAAAGATGAATATGTGGGAAATGTTAGTGCTCGTGGTATTATTCAGAATTTGTCTCGTATTACTTCTTTGCAAAGCACGGGCGGTATTATTGTATTATCCGTGCCTTTCAAAGATTATTCTGCAGTTCAAATAGCCAATATCATTGAAGATAATGATGCGAAAATCTTGAGTATGTACGTAGATGCTATTAATAATGAATGGTTAGAAATTACAATCAAAGTAAATGTAGAAGATGTAAATCGTATTTTACAAACATTTTATAGATATTCTTATCAGGTGAAAACGGTTTATCAATCTTCAGAAAGCGAAATAGATTTAAAAAGACGATTAGATGAATTTTGGCATTTCCTCAATATTTAAATACGTAGTTGTAGTTTTTGTTATTGTATTTATTTCTTGTCATAAAAAAGAAATTCGTTCTGTTCCCTCTATTTACAAAGGAGTTGAGTGGCATTTAATAAGTTTTGAAGACACTACTAAAATGTTTCAAAAAGAGGATTGGTTGTGGTTGGATATAGAATTTACAACGCAATCAGATTCTGTGTTTTGGAATTCGCATCACGAAGGGGCAGATAAATTTTTTATTCAATTAAAAGACACGCTTGAAAATCCCTTTTTCTTCCCATTTTATTACGCTGCTGAAAAAGATAGTTTTTTCATAATAGCATCTAAATCTTTAGTATTAAAAGATATTTTTAATATCACAGAATCGCCTTATTTTATTAAGCAAGACAGTGTTATTAAATGCTTTATTAAAATTAAAAAGAAAATTAATCCTTTTACTGACAAAGCAATTTTGACTTTTCAACAAGATGAGAAAAAAATTATTCAAAATTTTTTAGATAAGCATCGCCCTTTGCATCAAATAGATAGCAATGGAATAATATGGTTAGAACCATTGCCAATTCCAAGTTTTAAGGAAAGATTAAATGTAAAAGAAGCCACTGTGGCTTATTATGGCTATTTTTTGGATGGACGAATGATTGATTTTAATGATAGTTTAGGAATTTATTACGATGATAGTTTGCAACTCATAAAAGGGTTAAATTATGTTATTAAAAGGTTAGATGTTGGGCAGTCAGCAAAAATTGTTTTACCTTCGCCGCTTGCCTTCGGAATGCGTGGTAGTTTTAATAAGACCATTCCTCCATTCACGCCATTGCTTTACGAAATAAAACTTTTACAACTAAAATAAAAACAATGAAAAAATCACTACTACTATTTCTTGCTGGTTCAGGGTTATTCCTCGTCTCTTGTAAAGAAAACAAATTCAAAGGATATGAACGAACTGAAAATGGTTTGTATTATAGATTTTTTGTAAAAAATGATACTACTCCTCAACCTCAAGTAGGAGATGGTATTGCTATTCAATATATTATTAAAAAACAGAGTAATGATTCAACTATTGTAAATAGCAAACAAGTTAGCCGAGATGGTAGTGGAGTGGCTCGTTTTCTGCTTCAGTCCCCCACTTTCAAAGGTAGCATAGAAGATGGTATTTTATTGATGCACAAAGGCGATAGTGCGTCTTTTATTATTAGTGCTGATTCTTTTTTCTTGAAAACAAATAGAATGAATGAATTGCCGCCCTATGTTCGTCCTGGAGAGTATTTGAGTGTTTACATAAAATTAGTGGACATTAAGTCAAGAAAAGAATTGGAAGAAAATCAACGCAAACAAGAAGAGGAATTAGCTCGCTTAAGAGAAGAAGAACTTAAAAAACTGGATGCTTATATTGCAAAAAATAAAATCACTGTGAAGCCCACTAACTCTGGCTTATATTATATTGAATTGAAAAAAGGAAAAGGTGAAAAGATAACACCTAATAGTGTAGTTAAAGTACATTATCGTGGAGAACTCATCGATGGTACTGTGTTTGATTCATCAGAAGGAAAAGAACCAATAGAAGTTATAGTTGGAATAGGTGAAGTTATTCCCGGTTGGGATGAAGCATTGCAAATGATGCAAAAAGGCACCAAAGCAAAAATCATTTTACCTTCATCTATTGCGTATGGGAAGCAAGCCGCAGGTCCTATTCCACCTTATTCAACACTCATTTTTACCTTGGAAGTCATTGATGTAAAAGCCCCCGTAACAGGAAAGTAAGAGATAAAATGTACTTTTTTCCTTTTGTACTTTTGTTATTACAAATTGCTTAAAGCCAATTGCAATTAATTTATTCATCACTGACTATCATCACCTTATCTTTTTGCACATTTAGTTTTATTGTTCCACCGTGAATAAATGCATAATTATCTCTTATATGTCCTGATGGAAAATTAAAGCACACAGGATAATCGTAGTTTTTTACAGCATCATAAATAATTTCTTCAGCGGTTTTCCCAAAAGGGATATTGTTGTCTTTCATTTCCGTTAGCCCGCCTACTATCAATCCTTTTAATTGACTTAAATATCCCGATCTTTTGAAATACATCATCATTCTATCAATGTGATAAAGATATTCATCAAGATCTTCTATAAATAAAATTTTGTTTCTATAATCAATTTGTGATACACTTCCTGAAATAGCATACAAAACGGATAGGTTTCCACCCACTAATAAGCCCTTTGCCAAACCTTCTCTATTGAATGGATGTGGACTTAATGGATAATGCACTTTTTTGCCTTCTAATACATCAAACAAAGAATTTACAGCCATTTCTGATTGATGAAATAACAAAGGCATTGTAGAATGAATACTTTTAAAACCTAATTGAAACAAATGAGAATGTAATGCAGTGACATCGCTAAAACCACAAATCCATTTGGGATTTTTCTTAAACTGTGTAAAATCAAGTGAATCTAAAATACGAATTGTTCCATAGCCCCCACGTGCAATGAATATAGCATTTACATTTGGATTATCCAGCAATTCTTGTAATCCCTTTTGTCGGGCTTCGTCAGTGCCTGCAAATTGATGTTCACTTTCAAAGATATTGGATGCTAATACAATGTTGTATCCTCGTTTTTGAATTTCTTGTATAGCAAAATGTATTTCTTCAGGGCTTACTTTTCTTGCAGTAGCAGCAATAGCAATAGTATCGCCTTTTTTTAAAAAAGGGGGCGTAACTAATAGAGAAGACATTCTTTAAATTAATTCTTTTTTTCTATTCTTGAATTGTGGAGCAACTACCAATTCTTTGCTATCTTTATTGGAATAGTCATAAAATCCCATTCCTGATTTTACACCAAGATTTCCTGAATCTACCATCTTTACAAGTAATGGACAAGGAGCATATTTAGGATTACCATATCCTTCATACAACACACGCATAATGTATAAACAAACATCCAGTCCAATAAAATCGGCCAATTGTAAAGGTCCCATAGGATGCGCCATTCCTAATTTCATAATAGTATCAATTTCTTCTACACCTGCAATTCCTTCATAAAGTGTGTAAATGGCTTCATTAATTAAAGGCATCAATATTTTATTGGATACAAAGCCCGGAAAATCATTGACAGTTACAGGAACTTTTTGAAGATTCTTTGCTGTATCAGTAATAATTTGATTGGTTTCATCAGAGGTTTTGAATCCATTGATAATTTCAACTAATTTCATTACAGGTACAGGATTCATAAAGTGCATTCCTATTACCTTTTCAGGACGCTTTGTAACAGCAGCAATTTTTGTAATAGAAATAGACGAAGTGTTAGATGCTAAAATACAGTGCGAAGGAGTTAAGTCATCTAATTTTTTGAAGATATCCAATTTGATAGTAGGATTTTCAGTAGCCGCTTCTACTACTAAATCTCTGTCGGTAACAGCATTTTCAATAGAAGTAAAGGTCTTTATTCTTTGCAGGGCTTGTTGTTTGTCTTGTTCAGTAATGAGTCCTTTGGCAATTTGTCTATCCATATTTTTAGAAATGGTCTGCAATGCTTTTTGTAAAGCATTTTCATTGATGTCCATTAAATGAACATCATAACCATATTGAGCGAAAACATGGGCAATACCATTTCCCATTGTACCACTTCCGATAACTGCTACTTTTTGTACTTTCATAAAAATTAAATTTTAAAGTTTGGGCAAATATACTATTTAAATACTTAATGATAGATGCTATGTAATAAGTGAGGAGTAATTGTTAATAACGAACCCCCATCAACGATACCCTAATACTTCACGCACTTGTTGGAGTTTTTCTTGTGCTATTTTTTGGGCTTTGGCTTCACCTAATTGAAGTATTTGCTCTAATTGATTTATGTTATTCATTAGTGCATTATAGGTTTGTCTTTGTTCTTTGAATTTATCCAAGATTAACTCAAATAATGCGGTCTTTGCGTGTCCATAACCATATCCCCCTTTCAAATAATTTTCTCTCATTTTTTCAACCTCTTCTTGGGGGGCTAAAAGTTTATACAATTTAAATACATTGCATTTATCAGGATTTTTGGGAGTTTCTAAAGGTGTGCTATCGGTTACAATAGACATTATTACTTTTTTCAATTCCTTTTCTGGCAAAAAGATGTTGATGAAATTATTGTATGACTTACTCATCTTTTGTCCATCAATACCAGGCACTATCATTACTTCTTCTTTAATTTTTGCTTGTGGTAAAACAAATATCTCTTTGCCAGTTATTCTATTAAAAGCAGAAGCAATATCACGAGTTATTTCAAGGTGTTGAATTTGGTCTTTTCCGACAGGTACAATTTCTGCATCATACAATAAAATATCCGCTGCCATTAATACAGGATATGTAAATAATCCCGCATTCACATCACTCAAACGATTGCTTTTATCTTTGAAAGAATGAGCATTGGCAAGCATTGGAAAAGGTGTAAAACAATTCAAATACCAAGTTAATTCGCATACTTCGGGCACACGGCTTTGTCTATAAAAATAATGTTTGTGATAATCCAAACCAAATGCAATCCAAGTAGCCGCCACAGCATAGGTGTTTTGTTTGATAAAGTCAGCATTTTTAGTACTTGTAAGCGAATGCAAATCAGCAATAAAATAAAACGATCCGTTATTAGGATCTTGACTTAATTCTATTGCTGGAAGAATAGCACCTAATATATTTCCTAAATGTGGAATGTTAGTGCTTTGTATGCCTGTTAAAATCCTTGCCATAGCCCGCAATAATACATATTTTATAGAGTTTTAATGTAAATTCTTTTCTTAAAAAAATTATCCAAAAAACATTGTTAGTTTTTTTTTTATCATAAATAAATAGAATATCTCGCAAATTTGCAACTTGTAAATAATTTTCAGTTTATGAAAAAAATAAGAGTAGGTATTTTATTTGGGGGATCTTCAAGAGAAAGGGAAGTGTCTTTTGCTGGTGGGAGAACAGTTTATGATAATTTAAGCAAATCTATATTTGAAGCGGTACCAATTTTTATTGACAGTCAGCATCGTTTTATTTTATTGGATTGGCAATACATTTACAAAGGCACCATTCGTGATTTTTACCCCCCTGTATTTGCGATTCAAAATAAATCGTTTGACTTTCAATATTACATTGAAAATCTTGGCAAACTTTCTGATGAAGAATACAACAAAATTATTCAAGCAGTTGGAAAAAAATTAGAAGTAGAACATCTTTCAAATTATATTGATTTTGCGTTTTTGTGCTTGCACGGTAGTAATGGAGAAGACGGCAGAATTCAAGGACTTTTAGAGTTTTTAAAAATTCCTTATTCTGGTTCTGGTATTTTCCCTTCAGCATTTGGAATGAATAAAGCATTGCAAAAAGAAATGATGTCAGCATTTCAATTTAATGTTCCAAAGTTTATAAGTATTACTCGTTCAGAATGGGAAAACACGGATATTGATTCTCTTTATCAAAAAATAAAAACACAAGTAGGATTTCCATTAGTTGTAAAGCCCGCCAATCAAGGTTCTTCAATAGGTGTAAGCAGTTTAAAAACAGATGATAAAAAGGCATTAGAACAAGCCCTTCGCAAAGCATTTTTTGTATACAGAATGAATCGTGAAGAATGGCAAAAAATGTCTGAATCAGAAAAAACACAATGGGCAAAAGCATTTTCGGATATTCGTGAAAACATTGGTCTTCCTGCTTTGATTAATCAAGATATTATTTATGATCCTGCAGAGTTAATTTCGTATCTTGATAATTATTTATTACAGCAACCTTATGCAGACATTGAGTCAATGGATACAGAAAATGAAGTGATTGTTGAAGAATTTATTGATGGAAAAGAATTTAGTTGTATAGTAATAGAAGACGAACAAGGACGCCCTATTGCATTGCCACCTACAGAAATTATTAAAAAAGATCTGGTGTTTGATTACAAAAGCAAATATCTTCCTGGATTAAGTAGAAAAGTTACACCGATTGATTTGCCTGAACATCAGATACAAGCCATTCGTGAAGAAGCAGAAAGAATGTATAAGGTTTTTCATTTTGATGTGTATGCTCGCATAGATGGTTTTATTACAAAAGAAGGAAAGATATTTTTGAATGATCCTAACACTACATCTGGAATGATGCCATCGTCATTTTTCTTTCATCAAGCCGCAGAAATTGGACTAAATCCTTCAGAATTTTTAACTTACATTATTTTTATTTCACTCAAAAAAAGACAACAACAATCGTTGCATCTCAATGCGTATCAAGATATCATTTTAAAATTAAACAATTACTTAAAAGAAAAACAAACAACCACCTCTCAAAAAAAATTAAGAACTGCAGTATTAATGGGTGGATATTCCACTGAGCGACATATTTCTGTTGAAAGCGGTAGAAATGTATATGAAAAATTATCCTCGTCTGAAAAATATCAACCTTTTCCCGTGTTTGTTGCAAAAGCCAACAATGATGCAGGATTTGAGTTATACACTATTCCCATTCGTTTGATGTTAAAAGACAATGCAGATGACATACGTGATAAAATTTTACATTATCAAGTGCATCCTATTATTCAAAAAATTATTCAAGAAGCATCTTACATTACAGAAAAGTTTGGTCAAACAAAAAATTTAAATGCCCCTAAAAAAATTGGCTTTGAAGAATTAAAATCAATGGCAGATGTTGTGTTTATTGCCTTGCACGGAAGACCTGGCGAAGATGGATCATTACAAAGATACTTGAATCAATATCAAATCCCTTACAATGGTTCAGATGTTGAAAGTTCTTCTATTACGATTAATAAATATCTTACGAATGAAATTTTGAAAAAGCACGGCATATTAGTGGCAGAACATTTGTTGATTACCAAAGAAGATTGGGAAAAATTTCAGCATCATCTTAAAACAATTATTCGTGATGAGATTCATTATCCATTCATTGCAAAGCCCAGTGATGATGGGTGTAGTAGTGCTGTAAAAAAAATAAAAAACGAACAAGAACTGGATGCGTATGCACAATTGATATTTAGAGAAAAAGAAGAATTACCAACAGAAGCAGCAAAATTATTGAATATTAAACCCAATGAAGAAATACCGATGAAAAAAGATTTTTTAATAGAAGAACTTGTCCAAAGCAATGGAGCAAGGCGGTTCTTGGAGATTACAGGTGGAATGTTGATTAAATACAATGATAAAGGAGAAAAAGAATACGAAGTTTTTGAGCCATCGGAAGCATTAGTAGAAGGCGATGTGTTGAGTTTAGAAGAAAAGTTTTTAGCCGGCGAAGGACAAAATATAACACCTGCAAGATTTTCAAAAAATCCAGAAGAACAAAAGAAAATTTCCAATTATGTCAAAGAACAATTGCGAAAAACTGCAGAAATACTGAATGTAGAAGGATATTGTCGGATAGATGCATTTGTAAGAATTTATGATGCTGACAAGGTAGAAGTGATTATCATTGAAGTGAATTCCTTACCAGGAATGACACCTGCCACTTGTATTTATCATCAGGCCGCCATTAATCACTATAAGCCGTATGAATTTATAGATGCTATTTTAACGCAAGGAATGAAGAAGAAAAAACTATCATCTGTGTAAATCATTTTTTTGAAGATGAAAAAACACTTGGCTATAACGGGCTTTATGGGAAGTGGTAAGACAACGTATGCTCACTATCTTTCTCAAAAAACGAATATCCCTTTTGTTGATTTAGATGAATATATTGAACAAAAAGAAAAATCAAGCATTGCAAGTATATTTGAAAACAAAGGCGAATCTTATTTTAGGGAAATAGAAACAAAATATCTTAAAGAAATTTTAAATCTTTCAGAACAATACATTATTGCATTGGGAGGTGGAACTATTTGTTTTAATAATAATCTTCAAATTGTTTTACAACATTCTTGGTTAATAGCATTGATGCCTCCTGTGGATATACTCATTCAACGACTTTGGAATGAAAAAGAAAAACGTCCACTCATCAAAAATTTTTCTACTCAAGAAGAATTAAAAAAATTTATTGATCAAAAACTTTCTGAAAGAAACAAATTTTATCTACAAGCCGATATTATTGTAAAAGAAGTTATTTATTAAACATTAAACACAGGCCTCATACATTCTGCCTGGTAATGAACGAATCCAATTATTCATTTCCATTTCTAAAAGAATCATAGATAGTTGACTACTTGATAATTGTGTGTAATAACTCAACTCATCTATATGCAATTTATTTTTTTCTCGTAATAAATTTAATACCAATTCTTGTTCTTTGCTTAAATGAATAGGTAAACTCAAAGTAGAATTTGAGGCGGAGGTTGAAGATTTTTCTGCTGACCAATTCATAAAGTATAAAAAGTCATCTGCATTTTCAATCAGTTGGGCTTTTTGTAGTTTGATCAACGCATTACAACCACTGCTATACAAATCATTGGTTCTTCCGGGAAAAGCAAATACGTCTTTGTTGTAACTATTAGCAATACTGGCGGTAATGATACTTCCACCTTCTACTTTGCTTTCTACCACAATCACAGCATCAGAAAGTCCTGCAACGATGCGGTTTCTTTTAGGAAAGTTAGGGGCATCCGGGGCAGTAAAAAGTGGATATTCAGATATCACAGCCCCTTCTTGAATGATTTCTTTGGCTAATTGTGTATGAGATGCTGGATAAATATCGGGCAGTCCATTGCCAAGAACAGCAATGGTTTTCAAATTGTTTTTGAGTGCTTCTTGATGAGCAATACCGTCTATGCCATAAGCCAATCCACTCACTATAACGG
>Ga0308395_1001489_pt1 | contig 15128 bp, 15 predicted proteins | sample Hotspr20SampleP4_FD_202097 | JGI IMG/M metagenome (GOLD analysis project Ga0308395, IMG submission 202097) | Hot spring phototrophic mat microbial communities from Mushroom Spring, Yellowstone National Park, Wyoming, United States - 20050930_P4 ...
TGGGGTATTTGTGCTTCCACCCTAGCTGCTGCTATGATAACAGGCAAGCTTCAAGCTGGCAAACGCTGAGGTAGGATGTTACGAGCGACGGAGCCCACCCCCCATATGCGCGAGTGGCTGGATCGCATGGCGCCGGTGGTGCGCGTTGCGCAGGCGACATTGTGCTCGCGCGGCGCGGATATGGTTGCGCACCTGAGCGGCTGTGCGCGCGATGCGGAAGGGAATCTGCGCCTGAGCTTTTTGGGCAGAGATTACCTGGTCACACCCGCTGACTTCTGTGTGCGCTCTGCTTTCGACCATCGTGAGGCATCCCCCTTTATCAGCAGCCTGATCCTCACCTACTTAGCCAATGCAGACGGCACGCTGCCAGCCGGTCGCTGGATCAGTTTTCGCGAGCTGCCGGACGGGATGTTCTATGTGCAGGCTTTTCAGAGCTACTCGGGTGGACGCCTGGTGCGCGAGCTGCCAGGTGGCCTGACCGCCTTTCATCGGGCAGCGCGATCTCTCGGGGGACAGGCGCTCGCGCTGGGCAGTGCGGCGTACGCCTTCGAAGTACTTCCTCGTGTGTGGTTGGCCGTCGTCTACTGGGAGGGGGATGACGAGTGCCCCTCGCAAGCCCAGGTGCTCTTCGACCGTAACGCCACGCATTACTTGCCCACCGATGGCCTGGCCATCTTAGGCAGCCAGCTGGTGAGCTTATTGCTCAAAGCAGCCGCTCAGGAGACGCGCTGAGCGGACGGCTTGGGCGGGAACTGAAAGAAGTAGGGTCAAGATAACTCAAGTTTTTTTACTCCTCAAACACCTGGTCGAGGTTGTAACCCGACACAAGCGCCCAGTTGTCGCCCGGCTGTTGGGTGTGCTATACTTAGCGCATAGGGCAACCGTCTATGACGGATGGGTGAGGAGGAAGGGGATGAAGGTCTTGGCGATGATCATGGCAGGTGGTGCCAGCGAGGCGCTGAGCGTGCTGACAGCAACGCGCTCCGAACCCGCTATTCCATTTGGCGGCAAATATCGCATCATCGACTTCACGCTGTCCAACTGTGTCAATTCGGACATCTTCAACGTGGCCCTGCTCACCCAGTATATGCCTCGTTCGCTCAACGAGCATGTGGGTGTGGGCAAGCCGTGGGACCTCGACCGCTCCCAGGGGGGCGTGCGCCTGCTACAACCCTACGTATCGCGTGGCGGTCAGGCGAGCTGGCAACGTGGCACTGCAGATGCTGTGCGCTATCACCTCGACTTTGTCGAAGAGCAACGCGTCGACACCGTGCTCATCCTGGCGGGCGATCATGTATATAAGATGGACTATCGCCCGATGCTGCGCTTCCATGAGGAAAACAAGGCAGATGTGACCATCGCGATGCGGCGCGTCAGCCCGTTCGAGGCCTATCGTTTCGGCATTGTCACGCTGGACGCTGAGAACCGCGTGGTCTATTTCGAGGAGAAACCGCGCCGCCCCATTTCCAACCTCGCCTCGATGGGGATTTACGTCTTCCGTTACCCGGTCTTGGTGGACTGTCTGACCGGAGATGAGGGCAGCGCGCGTCTGGACTTCGGACGGGATGTCTTGCCGGCCCTCGTCAAAACGCATCGCGTGTTCGCCTACCCCTTTGAAGGATACTGGGCCGACATCGGCACGCTGCAGGCTTACTGGGAGGCAAATATGGCCCTGTTGGGCGAAAGTCCTGCGCTCGACCTCTACGACCCGGATTGGGTGATCCACACGCGCAGTGAGGAACGTCCACCCGCCAAGATCGGTCCACGCGCTCAGGTGGGCGGCAACTTGCTCTCCAACGGGTGCATTGTGGAGGGCGTTGTGGAGCGCTCTGTCATTTCGCCTGGGGTGTATATTTCTGAGGGTGCCACCGTGCGCGACTCGATCATTATGAACGACACCTGGGTGGGACCGAATGTTGTCATTGACCACGCCATTATCGACAAAGAGGTGTACATTCCCGAAGGTGTGATCATCGGGGATGGCGACGACAACACACCCAATCAAGCATTGCCTCACGTGTTAAACACAGGCCTGACCGTCATCGGCAAGGGTGTCCACCTGCCCTCTGGCATCCGCCTGGGGCGCAATGTGGTGGTGCAACCTTTCCGGCACGAGTCGGACTTCCCGACGTTGACGGTCGAGTCGGGCCGGACAATCTGATCCCCACATAGTGGTGCGAGACGACTATGACCGATACGACGAAGCCGAAGTTGCGCGCTGTAGATGTGCGCCCCTTTCACGATGGAGGGCGTCCCCTGTTGCTGTTGCGCGACCCGCTGCGGCTGAGCGACCTCACCGTTGTGATGCCGCAAGCGCTGGCGCCCCTGCTCGCCATGCTGGATGGCTCACGTGAGGTCGATGAGCTGCGCGCCGCATTGCTCGTGCGCACCGGCCTGGATGTGCCGCGCGAGGTCATCCATCAATTGCTCGAGCACCTCGACAACGCGCTCATGTTGGACAACGAACGTTACGCACGGTCGTATCAGCAAGCTGTGCAATGCTACCGCACTGCGCCGGCGCGTGAGATGGCCCTGGCCGGAGAAGGCTATCCCGCCGAACCCGAGGCGCTGCGCCGCCTGCTGGAAGGTTATCTGGCAGCGGCGAGCCAGGACAGCACGTCCACAGTGGCCAGCGGCACCGTCGTCGGTCTGATCAGCCCCCACATTGATTATCAGCGCGGCGGGCCGACATATGCGCAGGTGTGGCAAGCCGCTGCAGCAGCGGCACGTGCCGCTGAGCTGGTGGTCATCTTTGGCACCGATCATAACGGCCACCGCAGCTTGATCACACCCACACGGCAGAACTACGCCACACCTTACGGCGTGTTGCCAACGGCGCGCGAGGTGGTTGATGCCGTGGCAGCGGCGGTCGGAGAGGAAGCTGCCTTCTGTGAGGAAATTAACCACCGGGGCGAACACTCCATCGAGCTGGCAGCGGTCTGGCTGCATCATATGCGCGGCGGTGAACCATGCGCCCTGGTGCCCATCCTGTGTGGCTCTTTCCACCAATTCATCGCAGACGGACGTTCACCCGCAGAAGATCCCACTCTCAACACGGCTCTGGAAACCCTACACACTGCGATAGCTGGACGACGCACGCTGGTCGTCGCGGCGGCGGATCTGGCGCACGTCGGGCCGGCTTTTGGGGATCCTTTTCCGGTGGACTATGTGCGCTACCTGCGCCTGCAAGCGGCGGATGAAATGCTCCTCCAGACCATCTTGCGCGTGGATGCCGAAGCGTTTTACCAGATGGTCGCGCGCGAGGGCAACCAGCGCAACATTTGCGGCGTGCCCCCCATCTACATGACCCTGCGTATGCTGGCTGAGGGCAGCGTCGGCGTCCTCACCGGATATGAGCGCTGCCCGGCAGATGCACAGAACACGTCCTTTGTTTCCATTTGCGGAGTGGTGTTTCACAATGTGTCCATGCTCGGATAACGAACTGCCCATCCAGAACATCAGTGTGGATGAGGCGTTGGAACACATCCTGCGTTGCATCGCTCCGCTCGATGATGAGACGGTGCCCATCACCGAGGCGTTAGACCGGGTGCTCATCGAGGACGTCACCTCACCGCTGGACATTCCCCCCTTCGTCAATGCCGCAATGGACGGTTATGCCGTGCGCGCGGCCGACGTGGCGGGTGCCAGTCGTGTCACTCCGGCTGTGTTGCATGTGATCGGCGAGGTAGCGGCAGGCAGCGTGCCCCAAGGTGAGGTCATAGCCGGCACGGCGATGCGTATCATGACCGGTGCACCTATGCCGCCCGGAAGCGACGCAGTGGTGCCCTTTGAGGACACCGACCAGGGGCGCGCGCAGGTGCACATCTATGCCGCGGTGCGGCGCGGCGATAACGTGCGCCTGGCAGGTGAGGATATCCGTCGCGGGCAGGTGGTGCTGCGTGCAGGGCATGTGCTGCGGCCGGCCGATATCGGTGTGCTGGCGGCGATGGGGTACGCCACGGTGCGTGTATTTCGCCGTCCGCGCGTCGCCATCCTGGCGACTGGAGATGAACTAGTAGACGTGGACGAACCGGTGACACCCGGCAAAATTCGCAACTCAAACGAGTACACCTCCATTGCGCTGGTGCGCCGTTATGGGGGCATCCCATTGCCACTGGGCATCGCCCGCGACACACCCGAGTCGCTGACCGCGAAGATCCGCGCCGGCCTGGATCAGGGCGCCGACCTTTTCCTCACCTCGGCAGGGGTCTCGGTGGGCGATTTCGACATGGTGAAACACGTGCTCGCCGCCGAGGGTGAGATGATTTTCTGGCAGGTGGCCATCAAACCGGGCAAACCGCTGGCGTTCGGTCACGTGCACGGTATCCCGTTGCTGGGTCTGCCGGGCAATCCGGTCGCGGCAGTGGTGGCGTTCGAGGTGTTTGCGCGGCCGGCCATCCTCAAGCTAGGCGGCCGCACCGACTGGCGCAAACCGTCGGTCATGGCGATCTTGGATGAAGATGTGCGCAACAGCGGACGGCGCCATTTCATGCGCGCACGGGTGCGCCGCGAGGCAGACGGCTATCACGTCACCACGCGCGGCAGCGACGTGCAGGTGCAGGGTTCCGGCATCCTTTCATCGCTGGTGTGGGCAAATGGGTTGGCGATCGTGCCGGAGGATGTCACCTTTCTGCCGGCCGGCAGCACCGTTGAGGTGTGGATGCTCGACTGGCCCGAGGGAGTGTTTTAAGCCGCACGGTTCCGTGTAAAAAGTTACCGGTTTCTCTATTGCCTTTTCAGATGAAATATGGTATTATAAAAGTGCCGTGAGTTCAGGCGACCGCTCACTGGCCTGGGGATTGGAGTCGCCGGATACGACACAGCGGCAGATCAGGATGAGATGGTCTCTCCTGATCTGCCAATTTTTTCGTCATCCTCTTTGACAGCAGACGAAAAACGTTCTTTAGATCTACCGGAGGTTTTTTCCGGTGCGATCCCCAAAAACGAGCCGTTTGTCCACGTGCTTGGACCCAGTGTCACAATGCACGTGTCAGGATTTCCGTCATCTCTTCGGGCGTGAGGGGGATCGGATTGCCCTTCATGCTGCTCGCCGCGGCACCTCGTTCCACCACCTTGGGGATGTCCTCCTGCGTCAGGCCATAGGCGGAGAGGGGCGGGATCTGCAGCGCCTGGCACAACTCATGCACCCAGGCGATGCCTTCGGCGGCGACAGCCTGGGGGTTACCGGTCAGAAGGCGCGCGATTTCGTCATAGCGTGGCAGGGCGTAATGATCCGGCTGGCGGGCACGCAACGCGCGGATGTTGACCTCCATCACGAACGGCAACAAGCGCGCACAGATGGCGCCATGGGGCGCTTGGAGCATCCCCCCCAACGGCGCAGCGAAGCCGTGGACGGCACCCAGACCAGCGTTCGCCAGGGCTAAGCCCCCGAACAAGCTGACCAGTGCCATGTCCTCGCGTGCATCAGCATCGTTTCCGTGTTCATAGGCACGCCGCAGCGAGCGCGCCGCACGCACCATCCCATCGCGCACCAGCGGATCAATCATAGCATTCGCCCGGCTGGACACATACGGCTCCAGCACCTGAGTCAGCGCATCCAAGCCGGTGCTGGCAGTGACGGCGGGCGGCACGCTGTGGGTTAGCTCGGGATCCACAATCGCCACGCGTGGCAGCAACAAAGTACTGCGCATACTGACCTTGACGCGATGTTGGGGCGAGATGATGACCGCGTTGCGGGTCACCTCTGCCCCTGTACCGGCGGTGGTGGCAATGGCAATTAACGGCGCTGCCGGCTCGCGGATCGCCTGCGCCTTGCCAATGACCTCGAGATAGTCGAACAGATCACCCGGGTTGGTGAGCAGTCCGGCAATCGCCTTGCTGGCATCGATGGCGCTGCCACCTCCGATTCCAACCACCATGTCGCAACCGGCCTCCCGAGCGCACTGCGTCCCTTGGAGCACCAGGTCGGTGGTGGGTTCGTGTGGCACGGAGAAGAGAGTGGCGGTCACCTGATGCTCTCGGAGCAAGTCCACCAGGGGCTGAGTGAGCGCATCGCTCAAGCCGGTGACGACCAACGCATGCCGCCCCATACCTGCCGCAATGGAACCTGCCTGGCGGAATGTACCCCGTCCGAAGAGGATGCGCCCTGCTGTGGCAAATTCAAAGGTGATCACGCTCTCATCCCCATCCTGAATCATCCGGGTAGACGTTGGTGTATTGGACGCTGGTGCGCGGCTCGGCCATCATCTCGGCAACCGTGTCACGCCACACTTGGTAGTGGGTGGTTTCCTTGTGGCGCGCCGGATCTTCGGGCGTGCGGTAAACTTCCACCAGGATAAAACGCGTGGGATCCTCAACGGATTGGATGACGTCGAAGCGGGCGATGCCGGGTTCCTGGACGCTCTGACGCGCATTTTGAATGGTCGCCTCCTTGAATGCCCCGACGTATTCTGGCTTGACGTGTACATGGACATGGACGATGAGCATGGCAAAACCTCCTCACACAGCAACAGGAAAGCGGGTTACTTCACTGAACCAATTCACCATAGAGAACGCATTACCCAACCCTGGTCACTTGCTGAGCACCACTTTCGTCCCGCTCTTGACACTACGGAACAGGGTGGCGTCGCCGATCACTCGTCCAACAATGTTGACCGGGCTGTAGGCGCGCGGGCGATCGTCGGTGCTGACCGGTGTGGGGCCAAAGAAGATACAAAAGGCATGGCCGACCGGCCAATACCCCAGCTCGCCCACGGCCACTTCTTCACGCGCATCCGGCTCTGGGCCGGTCTTGACAGGGATCTCGAAGTAGATTTCATCCCCCCAGCGATTGGCGCGTCCCTCAATGGGCAAGGAATTCCATATCAGCTGGGCAGTCGGGCTGTCGTTCAGATCGGCAGGCAAGGAGACATCTCCCGCAGTGATGGTGATTCGATTCATCGTGACCTACCCCCTCGTTGAGCGAATGGATTGACACTCAGTGCGATTATACCACGGTTTGTGTCCTATGAGGACAATTGGCCTCGCCGGAGGGCATCCGCCAAATTGCTTACGCAATGTTGCGCATCTCAGGAGTTGTGATATAATAAGGGCTATGATGACTTACACACGAGCACAAACTACCGGTGCGTCGTTGCCCGCACGAAAACCCTCTTCCGTATCCCCGCCTGTCTTGCTCATTATCATCACCCTGATGGCGGGTTTCCTGGTCGGCAGCGCTTATCTGGGCTACTTCTTCTACGTCGCCGTCCGGGATGCGGTGGCATATGCCGATTTGCCAGTGTTCCCCTATGTGGATCTGACCTTACCGGTGCTCAATCCGGTGACACAGGTCTATCCCAATCCGCGCGCCGCTACCAATCCCGAGGCCAGCACCGGTCTGACCGGTGAGGCACTGCCCAATTGGGAGGAGTCAGAGCGCGTCAACATCCTGTTGTTGGGAGTGGATAAGCGTCCTGGCGAGTCGATCGCGCGCACCGACACCATGATCTTGATCAGCGTCGACCCGGCAGCTGCGCGGGCAAGCATGTTGTCCATCCCGCGCGACCTGTGGGTGAGCATCCCAGGCTATGGGGAGAACCGGGTGAACATGTCCTACTACTTCGGGGAAAAGGACAAGTACCCGGGCGGCGGGTCGGCACTGGCAATGCGCACGGTGCAGTATAACCTGGGCGTGCCGGTGCACTTCTACGTGCGCGTGGACTTCGACGGTTTCCGACGCATCATTGACACTCTGGGCGGCATAGACATCAATGTCCCCGAGGCAATCAACGATCCTGAGTATCCCGACATGAACTACGGCTATGAGCCCTTTTACATTGGGGCAGGCCTGCAGCATATGGATGGAGACACGGCGCTCAAGTATGCGCGCACGCGCGCTACGCGTGGCGCCGACTTCGACCGGGCACGGCGTCAGCAACAAGTGCTGTTGGCCATCCGCGAACGGGCATTGGCGCTCGACGTCATCCCCAAGATCCCCGAGCTGTGGGTGACGATGGCGGGCACCGTCCAAACGGATCTGCAGTTGATCGACATTCTGGAGCTGGCCAAGCTGGCAGATCGCATCTCGGGCGATCGGATCGAGACCGCGGTGATTGACCATACCATGACAGTTGACTATCGTACCGACACTGGCGCCCGTGTCTTGTTGCCAGTGCGCGAGCGTATCCGTCCGCTCATTGAGCGGCTGTTCGGCACTTCACGGCCGGCGGTGGCGCCTACCCCGACGCCCGACCCAGCAGTGCTGGCACGCGCCCGCGAAGAGGCGGCACGTGAGGCGCGGCGCCGGGCAGAGGTGGCCGCCGCCCTGGAGCAGGAGGGCGCTAAAGTGGTAGTACAGAATGGCACACCACGAAGCGGCTTTGAGCTCGCTGTCGCCGAATACCTGCGCCAGCAAGGCTTCAATGTGCTCCAATTCGGCCCGGCCGATCGCAATGATTATCCGCGCACCGTGATCGTGGATTACACGGGCAAGACCTACACCCTCCAGGTGCTCATTGATCTCTTCAACGTGGCCGAGGAAAACGTGCGTCGCAGCCCCAACCTCAAGAGCGAGGTTGACGTGCGCGTGATCGTCGGTGCCGACTTCCATCTGCCGGAGGCGCACCCCGCCCAGCCGGTGCGCGTGGATGCCTTCATCCAGCCCAACAACCCATAAAGGTGCGTGGATGGTTGATGCTGACGGTGGGCATTGATTTGATCGAGATCGGTCGGGTGGAACGGGCATTGCGACGTCATGGGGAGCGGTTTCTCAGGCGGATCTATACCGAGCGCGAGCTGGCCTATGCCCAAGGGCGCGTTGCTGCGTTGGCCACGCGCTGGGCAGCCAAAGAGGCCACCGCCAAAGCATTCGGCACCGGGATTGGTGCGGTCCGCTTCAACGAAATCGAGGTCCTGTGTGATGAACGTGGAAAACCGGAATTGCAGCTGCATGGTCAGGCCGCTCAGCTGGCGGCGCAGCGCCGTTGGCAACACTTCGCCGTCAGTCTGTCGCACGCCGGAGACTACGCAATGGCGTGCGTGGTAATACAAGGATGATCCTCGCGGATCGCTGCAGGTGGAGTGTAAAACGTAAGGGGTATAACAGGTTTACCATTTGGAACGAATTTTTACCTGCCAAAAAGGAGCATATAACTGATGACCGAGACCAAAGAGACCGCCAACCTCGAAGCCGGTGTAGACCCGCTCGAGGGCATCTTGTTCCGGTTGTGTGTGTCGGTGGGTTTGTTGGCTCTGGCATTGGCATTGGCGTCCCGGTTCGGTTCGTAGCAATATAGAGTGCGTGTAGATTGATCGGGTGCTAGGGCGCCCGCCAGTTGAATCTGTCGTTCGTTTTTCTCCGAAAGGAGATCTGGCAAGGCTTTCAAGCATGGTTTTGGCACAATGTGGCGTTGTCGTGTATGGGCTGTGGCGTGTGTTGTTGTGACCCGGTGGATCTCTCCAGTCTCTCGGTTGTCTCAAAGAACTTACCGAGAAGCCCTGATCCCCCGAAATAGGTGTTCCTCATTTGAGCTAGCCCCTCCGGAGGGTGCGCTCGCCTTCTGAGAAGCTGTCTGGTCACCTATATCTCCAGGAGTGAGCGCTCTTATTGGGCGCGTCACCGCTTCCTGTCCGTCTTCCCCAATCGCATCGGTTGATGTTATAATGCCTTATCTCATCCGAGCAGGCAGATCGTTGAGCAGGCGTGACAGCATTTAGCTTCGAACTTGTGAAAGAAGATGCACGGTGCGCGGCACGCGCCGGCATCATTCATACCCCGCATGGCGATATCCCTACACCCGTCTTTGCGCCGGTGGGCACTCAGGCGACGGTCAAGACTATGACCCCGCGTGATCTGCGCTCATTGGGCGCCACGCTGATCCTGAGCAACACCTATCACCTCTATCTGCGCCCAGGGGCCGAATTAATCGCCCGGCTGGGTGGCCTGCACCGCTTCATGGGGTGGGATGGGCCGATCCTGACCGACTCTGGTGGCTATCAAGTGTTCAGTTTGCAGGCATTGCGGCGTGTGGACGACGAGGGGGTCGTCTTCCGTTCCCATATTGATGGCTCCACGCATCTCTTCACACCGGAGAAGGTGATCGCCATCCAGGAACAGCTTGGCGCGGATATCATCATGCCGCTGGACGAGTGCACCATCCCGCACGACTATGCCTACAATGTGCAGGCCCTGGCACGCACGCACCGCTGGGCAGAGCGCTCCCTGGCAGCCAAGCGACGCTATGATCAGGCGCTTTACGGCATCGTGCAAGGGGGTGTCTTTCAGGAGCTGCGCATCCGGAGCGCCCAATTTCTGCGCGCGCTCGACCTGCCGGGCTACGCCATCGGCGGCCTCAGCGTGGGAGAGACCAAGGCAGAGATGCACCGGGTGTTGGAGTGGTTGCACCCCGAACTCCCGCGCGACCGACCGCGCTACCTGATGGGAGTGGGCAGCCCGGAAGACCTGTTCGAATGTGTGGCGCGCGGCGTCGACCAGTTTGACTGTGTGTTGCCGACGCGGATGGCGCGCAACGGCGCTGTGTTAACCCATCGCGGGCGACTCAACCTGCGCAATGCACAATACGCTGCCGATCCTATGCCTGTTGAGGAAGGATGTCTATGCTACACCTGCACCACCTTCAGCCGTGCCTATCTACGCCATCTCATCATGGCCGATGAAATCACCGGCCTGTATTTGACCACCTTGCACAATCTATATTTCACGCTCGATCTCATGCGGCGCATCCGTCAATCCATCCTGGATGGCACCTTTATGGAGTTCAAGCGCACATTCCTGGCGAGCTATCGCACAGTTGGAAATGCCCAAGACATAGCACAAGCGCCGCCGGAACATCACCCAGAGGACGCACATTACCCCGACGAGGTAACTTCATGTCGTTGATTCAAGCTTTCATTCTAGGCCTTCTGCAAGGTGCCACGGAGTACATACCGGTCTCCAGCTCAGCTCACCTGGTGTTGTTCCCATGGCTGGTGGGTTGGGCAGAGCCGCCGTTCACCTTCGATGTGTTGGTGCAATGGGGCACCCTGGTCGGTGTGATAGTCTATTTTTGGCACGACCTGTGGGCGGTCTTGCGCGCTGTGTTGCAGGGGTTGCTTCAGAGGCGACCGTTCGCCACCTTTGAAGCGCGTTTGGGCTGGTATCTCGTCGTCGCTACACTCCCGGCGGTGGTGTTCGGCTTCTGGCTCAAGCAAGCATTCGAAATCACCTACGGCCAGCCGCCTATCGCGGCAGCTTTATTGCTGGGCACGGCACTGATGTTGGTACTGGCAGAATACCGCGGCAAACAACAGCGCCGCCTGGAGCATATGAGCTGGTGGGACGCGCTGGATGTGGGGTTGTGGCAGGTGGCAGCACTGTTGCCCGGAATCAGCCGCAGCGGCGCCACCATCAGCGGCGCGATGTTGCGCGACCTGGAGCGCCGTGCCGCGGCGCGCTTCAGCTTCCTGCTCTCTATCCCCGCTTTGCTAGGCGCCGGTTTGGTCGCGACGGCGGACTTGCTCCAGTCCGAGTCGCTGAGCAGCGAGCTGCCACCTCTGGCGGTGGGCTTCACGATGGCCGCAGTGAGCGGCTACCTGTGCATTCGCTGGTTGTTGCGCTACCTGCAAGGCCATCGCTTGACCATCTTTGCTGCCTACTGTGCCTTGCTGGGCATTTTCTGCTTGCTGATCGCATGGTTGCGAGGTGGATGAAATGGCGCGGCGTCGGCACACTCGCCCCTCCTGCCTCGTGCGCTTCCTGGCAGCATGGAGCAACCTGCTCCTATGGAGCTTTGCGCTCGCTCTGGTGCTGTGGAATCTGGCACGGATATACCCCGGCGACCGCTGGCTGCCGGTGCGCGTGGGCAACTACTTTGCGCCATGGTTGATGATCGGGGTGTTCGTCGCGCTCGTCGTCGCCATTTTGGGCCGTCGGCGCTGGCTCTGGCGCGTGTTCCTCGCCCTGTGTCTGATCTTCGCGGTGCGCTTTTGGCCCGTTTTGCTGCCTCCCCTGGATGGCAAAAGCGTCGCAGCCAATGCTTCGACCACTTCCTTGCGGGTGATGACCTTCAACGTGCATTATGCCAACGATGATGTGGCCGGCGTCGCCCGTCTGGTCCGAGCTGAAGCGCCCGATCTGGCCGCGTTTCAGGAGTTCACCCAGCCCTTTGCTGACCGGCTGATCTCCGAGCTGGCGCCTGAGTACCCTTATGCTCTGTTAGATCACGGCGAATGGCCACGCCTGGGATTGATCAGCCGCTATCCGCTCGTGGCGTTGCCCACCCCGCCGGATGTATGGCGCACGCAAGCAGCGCGTTGGGCGACGCCGCAAGGGGAAGTCATCATCTGGAACGTGCACTCTTCGCCGTCGGTGAGTCAGCGCGGATGGGAGCGCCAGAGACAGACGTTCCTCGCCATCGCACGCGAGGTGGAAGCTGCTTCGGAGCCGGTCATCGTGCTGGGCGACTTGAACACCACCGACCAGGCACAGAACTATCAACTGTTAGCGGAACATCTCACGGACGTGCATCGCGCAGTGGGATGGGGATTTGGGTTTACCTTTCCAGGCCGCTGGCGAGATCCCTGGCCACTCCCAATCCACAAAGTGCCGTTGATACCGTTCCTGCGCATTGACCACATCTTCGTCAGCCAGCATTGGTTGCCGGAGGAAATCCACGTCGTGCCCGAAGGGCCTGGCTCGGATCATCTGCCGGTCGTCGCCACTTTACGCCGCATGCTTTAGCGAAGTGATCAAACCCGTCACACCACACCGAGAAAGCGGGCGACCACTTCTGCCACCTCGGAGGGCTTCTCGACCATCATCATGTGGCCGGCGTCGTGGATAATGACCAGCTGGGCGTGGGGGATGCACCGGCCCAAGCCACAGCTCTCTTCCGGCGCGATCATACGGTCCTCACTACCACAGATGACCAACGTGGGCAGCGCGATGTTGCCCACCAACTCGGAAGCGTCGAAGTGCGCGCACGCCAGGTAATCCGCATATAGCACCGCAGGTGACACCGCGCGCAGCAACTGGCGGCCGCGCAGGAGCATCTGCCGACTTGCATTTGGTCCATAGATCCGCTGACAGATCCGATCAAGCGCTTTCTCAAAGCCATCTTGGCCGTTTTGCGGGTTCAGGAGCTCCAAGATATCGGGTTGCACGCGCAAGCGCGCCGCACTGCCCGCGATGATCACCTTCTCCAGCCACGGCGGTCGGCGTAAAGCAAGGAGCTGGACGATCGCACCGCCCATTGAATGGCCCAAAACCGCAGCACGCGGTAGTCCGAGGGCCAACACGAAGAGGTGCACCGTGTCCGCATACTCTTGCAGCGTAGCACGCGCGTGTCCACCGGAACGCCCGTGAGCCGGCAAGTCCAACGCATACACGTTGGCACCGGGGAGACGGCGCAATTCAGCCGGCCAGTGGATATGGCTGCCACCTGCCCCGTGCACCAACACCAAGTTGTGCCGCCCGGTGATATCACCGGTATACGCGGCATAGAAGAGCGTCTCACCCGCAACATTTACCGAAGGCATAGGGCGATTGTCTCGTACTCAGCGAGGTAAGTGCGATGGTGCAAAGGCATTCGGGAACAATTCACTCAATGTGGTGACGTAGTAATCGCCTGTCAGGTTGGCGATGACAAGCGTGATATCCGGGGCAAATTCCATCATAACTTGCCGACAGACGCCACATGGCGGGATGCCGTTCTGGGTGACAACGGCAATGGCTACGAACTCACGCTCCCCATCAGACACTGCCTTGAAGATGGCCGTGCGCTCGGCACATACCGAAGGCGAGAAAGCGACATTCTCGATGTTGCAACCGGTGTAGATGTGTCCTGAGGTGGTCAGCAGGGCTGCCCCCACTTTGAAGCGGGAGTACGGAGCATAAGCATGCTCACGCGCTTGCAGGGCCAGCTCGATCAGCCGGGCGTAGTTCATTCAGCAATGCTCTGGCTTTCTGAGGGCACTGACGGCGCCGATGGGGCTTTAGGAGAGAGGACGTTTCCATCGCCGCACGGAATCACCGAACTCGTCACCTGATCCACAGGCAGCCGTTTCACACGTACCTTCTTAATACGCCGTCCCGTGACGGCCAGCACGGTGAGCTCCAGGTCGCCGAAGCGCACCTGATCACCTGTCACGGCGACACGACCCAGACAGCTGTAGATCAGCCCACCTACCGTGTCACTTACGTCCGTGGGCAGCTCAGCGTGAAGCGCTTCGTTGATGTCGTCCAGGTCGGTGCGCCCCTCACAGATTATCTCATCCGGGCCAAGCAGCACCAGCGAGGGTTCTTCGGAGTCGTATTCATCCTGAATCTCGCCCACGATCTCCTCAAGGATGTCCTCGATAGTGACCAGCCCTGCCACTCCACCGTACTCGTCCACAACGATAGCAATATGGACCTTACGCCGTTGCAACTCCTGGAGGAGTTCATCCACCGGCTTAGTCTCTGGAACGAAGTAAGGTTCACGCAGGATGTCGCGCAGGTGCAATGTCTCAAAATGCGGCCAGTATTTCAGGATGTCCTTGGCGTAAAGGATACCCACAATGTTGTCGATCGTCTCGTCATAGACCGGGATGCGCGAATGTCCAGCCTCCACGATCACGCGCAGGGCTTCCTCGATGCTCGCGTTGACCTCCAGTGCGACCATATCAATGCGCGGCACCATCACCTCGCGTGCCAGTGTGTCACCCAGCTCGAAGATGGAATAGATCATCTCCCGCTCTTCTTCTTCGATGATGCCACCTTCTTCACCGGCATCCACCAAGGTTTTGATCTGTTCTTCGGTGACGGTTGGAAAGCCGGCACCTGTGACCGCCGGAGAGGTGCCGGTCAACCATGCGTTCAGCGCTATGCTGGCACGCGCGATCGGTGATGCAATGACCCCCAGCAAGGTCACAGGATAAATGGTCAGCATCGCCACCTGTCCAGGATAGCGTGCCGCGACGGCGCGTGGCACCATCTCGCCCAAGAACACCAGCGCCAATATCAGCACCAGAGCGATCAGACCGACCGCAAGCGACTCATGTGCTACAGCCGACCAGCTCGGGGTGAGCTGCACGAGCTGCGCCACCAGCAGAGGGCTATAGTGCACGACAGCCAGTGCCACAGCCAAAAAGCCCAAAGACTTGGTGACCAGCTGCGTGGTGGCCGATAGATACACGGTGTTATGCGCAAA
>Ga0308395_1001493_pt1 | contig 15072 bp, 16 predicted proteins | sample Hotspr20SampleP4_FD_202097 | JGI IMG/M metagenome (GOLD analysis project Ga0308395, IMG submission 202097) | Hot spring phototrophic mat microbial communities from Mushroom Spring, Yellowstone National Park, Wyoming, United States - 20050930_P4 ...
CCCGCATAAAATCCTTTGTGTCTATTGTTGGTCCACTGGGTCCATCCCAAGCATAGCCTTTGTATATTTCAAGAGTACCATCTTTTTTCAATGTGACAAAATCAGGTACCCCCACATCATTTTGCAAAACAATAGATGTCTTATAAGTGTAATCCTGCATTAACTGATATTTGTACTTATTCAATTTTCTAAAAAATATTTTGTTCATTTTGGAAAACCTCCCATTTTGCATAGAAAATTATTAGGTTTCTATCAAAAAGCTATTGCATTCAATGTTACAACTAACTCATTCACACATCAATTTTTCATTTTATACAATACTTTCAGTATTTGTTACTTAAAAAATTTACTATAAAAAACATGCACAGCCAGCCTTGTGCGGTAACAGTGTGCATTAGTCCATAAAAAAATCCATTTAGAATAACAGACAAAAATTCTTTATAAATCCACTTTAAAGATTATCATGCATTCAAAAGAAAGAATACACATGCTTATACCTGCAGTATCTGAAAACGTATTTGATCTTGCACCTGTTGATGTATCGATAATATACATATCTCCTTTTTGTTCGGGCACATATTCATATATACACCTTACACCTAAATTGATATTTTCATGAAAACTATATTGTATCCCAATGTCAGACTTTAAGTACAATAACCCACCAAAATCATCATAAAAATCCAAATCCCTTTTAACATGATTGTCAATATCACTGGCCTGTGCAAATAAACTTAATGCTACACCTGCTGTAATTGCCCAGCTATCATGAAGATTAAATTTGCATTCACATGCAACATATGGTATATAATACCGCTGTTCATATATAATTCCTATTCCATACACCGGAACTTTTGGGGAACCAGGAGGATATTCAAGATACCCATCTCGTGCTGACATCTTAATGGATTTATATAAAAAACCTATGTATGGCTTTAAACTAATAACATCGTTTATTCTACTTTCAAAACCGATAGTACCATTATATGATGCATACTTTTCAAGGTAATTATCATGTTTTGAATAATTAGTTTTTACCGTGGGATTGTTTTCATCTACCCAGTCTGAATCATCAATGGTACCAATAGTATCATTTATGCCACCATGAACCTGAATTCCTGCAAAGAAGTATTCATATTGTAATGCTACTGAATAATGATAATACCATAAATTGCTCATATTCCAGTTTAGCCTGCTTAATGTTCGGTTATCGTCATAAACATATTCACCTATTGTTCCCTGTACAAAACCTACACCTGTAGTAGTTTCCAGATGCATGCTGCCGGCATAGCTTATAGAATTAATTTTAACAAGAATTATTATTGATAAAAATATTTTTTTATGTATAAAGTTAATACTCATAAATGATATTCTTTATATATTTTAAATATAAAATTATCCACTTAACATTATAAAATTAAACAGCATTTATTCCTAAAAAACAAATCGATATATAGTAATCACTTGCGCATACAATACTATTGGCATATATATTTATCTTTATTTGTCTTTATTAATTTCATCAAGCTGAGATTTCTTCAATTTTGTTATCTTCATTATAGTTCTATCATCCATCCCATGCTTCAATAAGTTCCGTGCAATATTAATTCTTTCCTGCGTTACCCCTTTGAGCAATCCATCCTTCATTCCTTTTTGGATTCCTTTTTGGATTCCTTTTTGGATTCCTTTTTGTATCCCTACCTGTACACCCTGGTTAAACCCTTCTTTCCGTAAGTCCTTCTTTATCTTTTCCAATGTCCGTGACAACATCGTCCCTACCTCCTGTGGTTTTTCTATTGTACTAAGTATTATACTTGTTTCTTCCACCATTCCATGTGATTGCAAATATTGTACTAACCAATACAACAATGTCCTCAGCAACAATGGCTCATTGTCATAAATATGCAATAATTCACGTATCCTGTCAACCGTTTTAAAAAATTCTTCTGTATCCCCTGTCTCAAATAAAAATACTGTGCTGATTACATTCATCATGCTGTGTAATGTTGTTTTGTCTATGGCATTCTCTATAATGGGATAATACTGAAAGTGCGGTATATAAGGCTTACACTGCTTAAGCACCGGCGGTACTTCTATTAACTCCTGTAAACTAACCGGCGCTGTCCACTTTTTGTCACCATTATAAATCAGTATGGGAAATACTACCGGTAAGCGTTTACACTTATGTTTATAGATTAGCTCACGGTATAATTCCATAATATACTGTAACATCCTGAATGCTATGAACCTATCCACGGTTGACTGAAATTCTATAAGCAGGTATAAATACAATTCACTTTCCTTAAAATACAGCTTATAGATGATATCAGCCTCATACTCTTTATACTGGTCGGTAACATAGCTTTTGTCTATGGTTTCAGCTTTTGTAAAATCTACATACTGTACCCAATCCATACTGACAAATGACTGTAATAATTCCTTTACTATCAGCGGATTTGAAAATAAATACTTATAGCCCTTATCATGAATGGTACTCATAGATAACCTCTTTTTTTGTGTGTGGTTATCTATAAATACGCTTCAGAATAAAAAAATTTAAAAAATTTTTGAAAAATTTTTATTAAATTGAATTAATTTATTACTGTTAATTCTTAAATGCATTTTTATGTATTAATAATAACAAATGAACAAAGAACAGCTACTATGAGCTATCCATCATACATAGCGTTATATGAAACTGGAGAGCTTCAAAAACGTATTGAAGCCTTGAACACTATTATTACCCACTGTACGCTCTGTCCCCATGAGTGCAAAGTTGACCGGCGATATACATCAGGAAAATGCAGAACGGGAGTACAAGCGTTGATTGCTTCTTACCATGCACATTTTGGCGAGGAATCGTGCCTTGTAGGTAAATATGGCTCGGGGACAATCTTTTTTGCCAATTGCAACCTTTCCTGCATATTTTGTCAAAACTGGGATATATCACAATTGCCAAATGGCCATGAAGTAAGCCCTGAAGAATTAGCTGATATAATGATACGTCTTCAGCAAAAGGGCTGCCATAATATTAATGTTGTAAGCCCAACACATGTTGTGCATGCCATTGTTGCAGCCCTTCCTTTTGCCATTGAAAGTGGCCTTAATATACCTATAGTATATAACTCGGGTGGATACGATTCCGCTGACACATTACAATTATTAGATGGCATCATAGATATTTATATGCCTGATTTTAAATATATGGATGCTACCATTGCAAAAGAATTAAGTGGTGCAAAGGATTATCCGCAAAAAGCTATTGCAGCACTCAAAGAAATGCATCGACAGGTTGGCGATCTTGTAATTGAAAAAGGCATTGCAAAAAGGGGTTTGCTGGTACGCCATTTAGTTATGCCCTACAATATAGCACGCTCAGATCTTGTGTTTAAAGAATTGGCTAACATTTCGCCGCACACCTATGTCAACATCATGGCGCAATACCGCCCTGAGTATAGGGCACATACTCATAAAAGCCTTGGAAGGCGCATTACCCTACAGGAATTTGACCAGGCAGTACTATGGGCAAAAGAAGCGGGGTTATACAGGTTTGACAGGTAATATAATTGATTTTTAATTGACCTCTATTTTCTTTTTGTATATACTTTATTCCATGCTGAAACCTTCTTCACACCTCATTAACCTTTTTGACCTTGTGAATGATGGTATACTCATTCTTGATGGCAATAATTACAATGTGCTATTTAACAATGAAAAGGCAGAAAAGCTTGTTACCAGCGATGGAAAAACCATTATTATGGACAATGAAAAAATTCAAAATATTGTACAATCCATACAACCTGATAAAACTCTTACTGAACATATTAGCTTAAAAATTGACAATAAAGTCCATCATTTTAAAATAAATATATTAGCCTTCAGTGACAACGGATCTACCCTGATTTCATTTGTATTAACCGATACAACACGATTATTTAAACTGCACCGTCAACAGCAACAGCTCATTGCCCAGATTAGAAAAAATTATTTTGATAGATTTGAATCGTTGAAACAATTAGCCGATTCAATAGCTCATGAAGTACGCAACCCTTTGGTATCTATTGGCGGATATGCTAATCTGCTTATTAGAAAATGCGAAGAAGGAATAGACCATACTGAAGCAAAAAAGTTTTTAACCTATATTGTTGAAAATGCTGAACGCCTCAATTACCTGACACAGCAAATAGAAGAAATGGGCGACCTCAAACGGGTTCAATTGTCAGCGTATGATATAGTAAAATTTTTACAAGAACAACAAACAACGCTCATTGCAGCTGCAAAACAATTTGACAAAGAACTTACCATAACAATAGAAACACAAAACCATTATCACATGTATATAGATTATGATCGGTTACGTTTTGCTTTAACCCGAATTATAGAATTTATTGCGCAACATGCCAAAAATGAAATATTAACCATACATTGCTACGACAGCGTATATGAATATATCATAACAATTACTTTTTCAACAGATATACTTACCGAAGAAGATTTGCCGTATATCTTTGACCCGTTTTACACAACCCGTTCAAATATTGAAACATTTAATCTGTGCATTGCCCAGCGCATCATTATGCTTCATGGCGGGATTATTACACCAGAAAAGAATAAAAACACTATTGTATTACGGATAGCACTGCCGCAGGATAAACGGTTAACCTAACACAAGGCTTAACGATTCACGTATTGCCTTAACTGTTTTATCTATATCATCCTTTGAATGTGATAAAGACAAAAAACCAACCTCATACCCTGATGGCGATAGATATATGCCTTGTTCCAACATTGCTCGGTGAAAAGCAGCAAACTGCTGCATATTACATTCCTTCACCATGTCCACAGTTGAGATTTCACTTTCCGAAGTGAAATATAATGCAAAAATTGAAGCAAAACGCATAAAAAGCACATGCCCTTTGAAAGGCTCCACAACTGGCTTCATCGTTTCTTCAAAATACTGCCCTAAGTCTTCTAACTTTTGGTATGCGGAAGGAAGAAGCTTTTGAAGCGTTGCAATACCAGCAGCCACAGCAATGGGATTTCCTGAAAGCGTGCCTGCCTGATACACCGGACCATCCGGCGCAACCTTTGCCATAATTTCAGCCGATGCGCCATACGCACCAACCGGCAGCCCTCCACCAATAATTTTTCCCAACGTTGTAATATCCGCTTGTACACCAAAGCGCTCTTGCGCACCACCGCGGGCAAGCCTAAAACCCGTGATAACCTCATCAAATATCAAAAGCACGTTATGCTTTGTGCATAGTTCCCTTACCTGCATTAGGTAATCTTTTTTTGGCAATATTAATCCATAGTTGCAGCATACGGGCTCCATGATACAACAGGCAATATCATTGTTGTGCGATAGTACCTGATGCAAAGCATCTATGTCGTTATATTTTACCACTATGGTGTCCTTGGCATTGTCCTTGGTGACACCAGCCGAATCGGGCATGCCAAAGGTTGCAAGCCCCGAACCAGCAGCAACTAACAGGTGATCGGCATGACCGTGATAGCAGCCATCAAATTTAATGATCTTAGATTTACCAGTATATCCGCGAGCAAGCCTGATGGCACTCATAGTTGCCTCAGTACCTGAGTTAACAAAACGCACCTTTTCAATAGAAGGGAATGATTCCACCACCAACCGTGCGATGCTTATCTCCCCTTCATGGGGCGCCCCAAAGCTTGTGCCATTTTCAGCTATTTTCTGAATAGCCTTAACAACATCATTGTCAGCATGCCCCAGGATAAGTGGCCCCCACGACATGCAGTAATCAATAAAATCATTGCCATCTTCATCAATGATATGGCTGCCCTTGCCCAATTTAAAATACAGCGGATGCCCTCCAACCGAACGGAATGCACGCACCGGTGAGTTAACGCCGCCGGGCATATATTTACATGCCTCGTCATACAGTTCTTTTGACCGAGATGTGTTGAGTGCCATGTAACCCCCTCATCAAACCATTTGTTTTTCAATATGTCAACTTTTGAAGCCCTTTTGAAAAAAAGGGCTTCAGAAAAAAATAGACCCTAATCAAACCATTTGTTTTTTAATATGTCAACCGTATGATATGAAATAACCATATCGGCACCTGCCCTGAAAATGGCAGTCATTATTTCACGCACCAGGCGTGCCTCATCACCAAAACCTAATGTTGAAGCAGCTTTCACCATGGAGTATTCGCCACTGACATTATACGCACATACTGGTACATCAACAGCCTGCTTAACACGGTGAATGATATCCAGATATGCAAGTGCAGGTTTTACCATGACAATATCAGCACCTTCTTCAATATCAAGATACACCTCTTTCAATGCTTCACGTGAATTCCTGAAATCCATTTGATAACTGCGCCTGTCGCCAAATTGCGGTGCGCTTCCTGCAGCATCTCTGAATGGACCATAAAATGCTGATGCATATTTTGCAGCATACGATAGAATTGGTATGTGTGTAAATCCCTCATCATCCAAAGCCATGCGTATTGCCTCAATGCGTCCATCCATCATATCCGACGGTGCCACCATATCAGCCCCTGCCTTTGCATGCGACACTGCAGTCTTTGCCAATAATTCCAATGTACTATCATTATCAATTCTATTTCCAACCACCATGCCACAGTGGCCATGACTGGTGTATTCACATAAGCATACATCAGTAATAATATATACATTGCCAAAATGTTTTTTTATCTCCCTGCATGCCTTCTGGATAATGCCATTGTCATCATAGGCACCACTTGCTTTTTCGTCTTTTTTCAACGGTATGCCAAAAAGAATAATAGACTTTACCCCAAGCGCAATATCGGCTTCAAGCTGCTTTAAAAGATTATCAATAGACAGGCGGCTTACCCCTGGCATTGATTCAATAGGCTCTTTTATATGTGTGCCTTCAATCACAAAGTATGGCATGATGAGTTTATTATAATCAAGGAGCGTTTCAGCACACAAGTTACGAATAATTTCATTCTCACGCAGACGTCTGGGCCTATAATAGGGATGCATATAAAAACTCCTTATTAGGTTATTTCAAAGTCCAGTAGCACCGCTTTGGGGAAATTATGACTCCATCTTTTTTAAGTTTTTCCATTATTTTATCAACCTCTTTTTTATCAAGGCCTGTTATTTGTGCTATTTTCCCTGCATTCAGTGGCTCAGATGATTTTTTAAATGCATCAATTACTTTTTGAGTGTTATCCATACACAAACCCCCTTCTTAAAAAAACATTTAAATTAAAAATAGCAATTTGACAGCATTTAGTAAAGAATATTTCACACTTATATAGTTTAATTTACTTAAAAAAAGCCTCAATATGCCTTTTGACGTATTTCCACAGTTAAGATATAAACGATCTTCTCTTTTTCGTTAATTTCATAAAATATCCTGTAATTGCCAATTCTATATCTCCATATTGGAGGTTTAAAATTTACTAGTTTTTTGATATTCTTCCCATAAAAAGGATTCAATCGTAACTGCGGATATACATAATTTTGAATTTTATTATAAATTGTTTGTCTGGTGTTTTTTTGAATACTTTCAAGATCTTTAATGAATTGGTTGGTTTCAAAAATTGCATAGCTACACAAATCTGCCTTTCTTTTTTTGGGCATTGTTTCTACCTTGATTTAAACGCTGTAATAAATCCCTATTGGTCAGAATTTCAGCCATTTCAAATTCATCAACCAATTCATTTTGTTCTATATACCGTAAGGTAGCCGTTTCAATAAAATTTGATATGGTTCTATTTTCTATTTCAGCATATTGTTTTATCTTTTGCATTAATGCATCATCTATACGCAGTGTTACTGTTTTGGGCACTGAAGTCCTCCTTTACTGCAATACAAGAATTTTTATGTCATCCTTATTAATACAAATTAATACAATGTAAAGCAATTGTCAATAAAGTATTTTTATGTACAAAATTTAATTATTGTACACTCCCGCCGCCGAAGGCGGCGGGAGTGTACAAGTATTTATGTTAAATTATTGTTTAGGAATAAATACTGCATTTAAAATAGTTTAAAAATTTATTTTCTAACTTTATTTTTTATAATATTCCACTATTACATGCACTAATCCGTCAATGGTATATTCTTTAGCAACAATATGTGGCGATAGTCCCTGTTTAATGCACTCCTGTGCGGTTATTGGCCCAATGCACGCAACAGTGGCTTGTATATTCCCAACCATTGCCATAAAATTACGCACCGTTGATGAACTTGTAAATGTGATAATATCAGCTGTTTTTACCTCTTCTTTTAGTGTATCATTAACATCAGGTTGAAGGGCATCATAAATATGCACCCTATTGACAATAGCACCAGCCTCTTGTAACCCTTGCGTTAAAGTATTGCGTGCTTTTGCTGAACAGGGAACAAGAATCTTTTTGCCTGTAATATCTACACCTTTGAATGCATCTACCAAGCTTTCGGCAACATACTCAGGTGGCACCAGGTCTGCAACAATAGCATACGCACGTAAGGCATCACGCGTTGCAGGCCCAATGGCTGCCACCTTGCACTGCAACGCCCGCGCATCAAGCCCTACTGCAAACATTTCCTCAAAGAAGATGCTCACAGCATTCTGTGAGGTAAATACAACCCAATCATAGTCATGTAATTTCTTTAAAGCATCATGTAGTGGCGATAGCTCCTGCAATTTTGTTATTGCTATTGTAGGAAACTCTACTACATCAGCACCCAATTCATACAATCGTTTGGAAAGAACGCTTGCCTGCTCACGCGTACGTGTCACCACCACCCTTTTGCCAAATAAGGGCAATGTGTCATACCAGCGCAATGTATTTCTAAGTGTCACAACCTTGCCTATGCATATAATTGCTGGCGGAGTTAATCCTGCTTTTTTTACTTCATAGGCTATTGTTTCTAGTGTACCTGTTGCCACTTTTTGTTTTGGCATTGTTCCCCATGTAACCACCGCAATTGGTGTATCGCTTGGGAAATTTTTTTCCTGTATCAGCCGTTTACAGATAGCATCTAAGTTCTTCATGCCCATAAGGAATGTATAGGTTTTCTGTGGGCTGTAATCAGGCAATGTAATGTCTTCTGTGCCATCAGCTCGCCTGTGCCCGGTAATTACTTCAAAGCTTGCTGCATAATCACGGTGGGTAATGGGAATACCGGCATAAGCCAATGCCGAGTAAAAGGACGATATCCCAGGAACTATCGCATACGCTATCCCTGCCTCTACTAATTCTTCCGCCTCTTCACCACCGCGCCCAAAGATGAACGGGTCACCCCCCTTTAAGCGCACCACCACCTTGCCTTCGCGCGCCTTTTGCACAATGAGTTTGTTAATCTCTTCCTGAGACAGTGTGTGCTGGCTTCCCTGTTTGCCCACATAGATGCGCTCTGCACGGGTATGTTGTAACAAAACTGGATTTGCTAAATAGTCGTAGATGATACAGTCAGCTTTTTCTATGCACTCTTTTGCCTTGACGGATATCAGGCCAGGATCACCGGGTCCTGCTCCCACCAGATACACAAATCCATTTTGTTTCATAGTAGTTTTTCTGCTCCCTGCCCAATCATAAAATGTGCCAGCCTGTCACCTGCACGGATGGGGTCTGTATCTTCAATAGTATGTCGGAAATATCGTGTTCCGTCAACTGAAAGTATTACTCCGGTTAGTATTACTGTTTCATCAACGCAATGTGCAAACGCTCCTAAAGGCACGTGACATCCCGCACCAAAAGCTTTTAAAAACTGCCTTTCAGCTTGAACTGATTTTGCTGTTGCCTCATCATGTAGATGTTTAACGGCTTCAATTGCGCTTTTGTCATCACCGCGGACTTGTATGGCAAGCGCCCCCTGCCCCGGAGAGGGCAAAAAATAGCTGAAAGGCAGCGCCATACTGTAAAAGCCTGATAGGTTAACACCCAAACGTTTCAAGCCCGCTTTAGCTAGTATGATGGCATCAAACTTACCTTCGCGCAGGCGTCTGATGCGTGTGGGCACATTGCCCCTCAGTGGTACGGCTTCCGCTGAAGACAAAACTCGTTTGATTTGTGCCACTCGCCTTAGTGAGCTTGTCCCAACTTTTGAATTTTCTTTTAACGGGAACCAGTGATTGGCGCGGTATGCCTCAGGACGAATAATGATAACATCTGATGGATCCTCGCGTTTTGTGACCGCTGCTACAGCAAGCCCCTGTGTGTCATCGGTTGGCAAGTCTTTCATGGAATGCACAGCCATGTCGATAGTTCCTGATAAAAGGGCTTCTTCCAGTTCCTTGGTAAAAAAGCCTTTGCCTTCAATCTTATCAAAGGACACATTTTGAATACGGTCACCTTTTGTTTTAATGGTAACTATCGCATGCTCTTCTTTTAACTGGCCAGCCACGAAGTTAGCCTGCCACAGCGCCAGTGCACTGCCCCGTGTTCCTATTTTGATCATATTTACTTATGTATCACATTTTAAAATTATTTCACAATAACAAAGTGAATGTTTTTGTGTTGTATTATGGCAAGCTTAATGTGTATTGTGTCAAATAAAAATTGATGAATTTGTTGTTGATGCAGCAGATGGCATTGAAACAACATTTGATGATATTTATTTCCTTTCATCAAGCTGCAAATTTAAAGATTGTACACACACCAGCGAAACAGGATGCGCTGTTCTTCAAGCAGTTGCACATGGCCAGATTGACAGAAAATCCTATGAAAATTATCTGAAAATGGTACGAGAAAAGGCTTATTTTGAATCAACAGTTGCAGAACGTAGGAAAAAGGATAAAAATTTTGGGAAAATGATGAAGAATTATAAAAAGGAAAAAAAGAAGAATAAATTTTGATTAAGCACATTGTCTTTGATATGGATAATACACTTGCTGATAAATTTGGCACCACAATCAGACCAGGAATAATTGAATTCCTTAATACCTTAAAATAAAAATCTTTGATTATTCCAGATATAATATTTTTTTTAGTATTATTGAGCTTCAAATAATTATGAGCTATAATTGTAACCGGCAAATTAAAAAATACACAATATTTTACAATTTAGATTATGCATGAAACATAAACAGCTAATGGTGGCAGAGTAAGTATGAAAACAACCTTTAACAGATTATTCAATATATGTATATCGATTCTAAATACTAAATATGCCAATATTATTATTTTATTAATATTTTCAGTGGTTTATTCATTAGTCTTTAATGCCATTGATTTTATACGATATCCCGTTAAGTATGGTAATACTTTTATAAATACCATACTATTATTCATACTATCAATCCCACTGGTTTTTTACTTTTTTCTTGTAGCTTCTCTAAATAGAACGCTTTTTACTATAATTACACTATTAACAACCTTTTTAAGCTCAATAGTACTTTATTTTATCATAGTATATAAAATCAGAATCTACCTCCTAGACACCTTTATTTTACTTCTTCAAACAAATCCTCATGAAGCTAGTGGGGTTATAAGTTTTGATTTGGTAATTATGGTTTTATGCATTTCACTTATAACAGCTCTATTCTTATATTATTATAATAAACTATACCATAATACATTTGCTAAACGTATTAAAATCACCATTATACTAATGCTAAGTCCTGCGCTTTTTTTGTTATATTTTTCAAGACCTGTAATGCCGTATGCTTTCATTTATGCCATTAATATGTATAATAAATACCAGAAAATCATACATCAGCCCCGTACTGACATATCAGAATTACCATCATCATTTAACGAAGAAAGAAATTATGACCTTAATGTTATATTTATCATAGGTGAAGCTGCTAGGGCGGATCATTTTTCAATAAATGGATATACACGAAAAACATCACCCAACATTGAGAAGTTACAAGTTGTTAGTTTACCAAATATCAATTCCATTTATGGTGTTACCAATAAGTGTGTTCCCTTAATGGTAACCCGTGCAACAGAACATACATTTGAAACTGCATTTAAGGAAACTTCTTTTGTGTCAATATTTAATAAGCATGGATTTACAACTGCATGGATTTCCAATCAGGATGTTATTGACAACAGCTATTCTAATATTGCTTCATTTGCAAATGAGGCGTCAATCAAAAAGCAAATTATATGGAATACAAAAAGCATTAAGAATTATAGTATAAAAAATGCAAATATTTTAGATGAAAACATGCTGCCTGAACTTGATCAATTGCTTAAAATTAATAATAAAAAATTAGTCATTTTACATTGTATGGGTAGTCACTGGGAATTCCATAAACATTATCCTGATGCATTCAGAAAGTTTATCCCAATATGCACAACCAGCAATGTATCACGATGCAATCATGATGAATTGGTTAATAATTATGACAATTCAATACTATATGCTGATTATTTCATATCACAGGTTATACAACGATTAATACATAAAAATGCAATAGTCATATACTGTTCAGACCATGGGGAATTTCTTGGAGAGGATGGCTACTATGGACATATACCTGGAATTCAAAGAAAAGAAATAACAAATCCCGCTATGTTTATATGGATGTCAGATGAATATAAAAAGAGAAATCCCGAAAAATATAATAATCTCTTGGAAAATAAGAATAAACAACTACCCAGCTATGTAATTTTCCACAGCATTTTAGATGCTGCTTCAATAACTAGCGCAGCAGCAAACTATAAACTAAGTATATTTTCTAAGATGTAACAATCTTCAATCATTACAAATTTACGGATTTACCTTAAAGGTTTCTTTTTGAGCCTTCAATTCCCTGCCTGTTGCATATACTATGGGAGAACCTTGAATAAACAATTTTTTCTGTTCCAATTCAGATAAATCACCTTTAATAATATAATAAATAATCCTATCTCCTACCTACAAAGTTCGTATCATTGGGATGTTCAAAGGATTTACGTTCAGGAATATCTTTCTTACTGCATTTAAACTCTTCACGGGCATATTAGGCCGGATAGAATTATAATATTTTAAATCCACACCAACCAATTGCAATGCTTCAGTAAGATTTTTACCCTGTGAACGAAATTTCTGTACATTATCATATATTTCTTTATCCTTCACATAATATATATAATCCGATACTATAGGTATCCCATTTTCATAAGCATCGTTGAATATAGTATAATATGAGAAAAATCGTAAAAACTTATGTTCTTTTATTTTTAATGGATTATTATAGTATGGCGATGCTTTTTCAGGTAACAAATCAGTTGAAAAAATAATTAACGATATAATTGTAATAAATGCAATTATTCCACTCCAAACTTTAACATGGTCGGGAAATGGAGCAACAAGTTTTTGAAGCAGATTGCTTTTTTTGTATAAAAATTGTACAGTATCATCAATAAAAATTGCAATGACAAATAGCATAAATGGCAAAGCAAAAAGCAAGTGAACTTCTTTATATGCAAGAGCAGGAACAATGGGATTAATACTCTTAACCGCAAAAAGCATACATAAAAAGAAAACAACGCCAGGAATAATAACCGATTTTATTGTAATATCTGATTTTTTCCAGACTGGATATAATAATATAAGATATATATAAAATGGTATTCGCCACAATAATTGTGTTTTGGTATACCTATCAAAAAGCTGCCAAAAAGATATGGGAACAAATTTTTCAAGTGTAAAATGATGGCCTGTTATGGCATGGTATCTGGCCATAATATCGCCCGTATAGTAATAAAATACTGATGTCTCAAAAAGAAATAATATAAACAAAACTGCACTATAGAATATTGCATGTTTAATATTTCTCTTAAAATAGCAGAATAACCAGTAAAAAGCCTGGCATAAAAAAAATATCCAGCTCATGGGCACAATATGCCCAGAATAACAAAAAAGCTGATAGCGTTAGATACAAGAATTCTTTTTTATTGTCATCCTTATATTTTAGCAATAAATAAAAAGATGCTGTTATTAATGGACCTCCAACAGCTTCAGGAACCACCTGAGTGCCAAACCGTATAATATATGGACATAACATATAAAGGATCACAGTAATGAAACCTACTATTGGGTTTTTTATTTTTACTCCTATTTTATATAAAAGGATCATATGGATAATGAAAAATAAATTTGGGATTATGAGTGAAACAGCTGGATGGATTCCAAAAATTAATTGACTAAACCAAATAGGTAGAATTAAACCAAATCGTGCAGTCTGATGGTCAAGCTCAGTGTAAGGAATATTATAATAAATATGTTTTGCAGCAAACCAGTAATTGATAGCATCACCGCCAATATCAAACATTCTGAATGTGAAAAATTTATAAATAACAATAAACATCAGTAGCAAGAATAACATCATCCTTTCATTTTTTTGTGAGATAGTATCCATGATGAACTCCTATTTATATAATTAATATCCCAAATCGATTTACACATTTTTTTATGTACAAAGTTGATGCATTAATAATGTTTGTTGAATGAATGTCATAAACATTCAGTTAAACATTTTGCTCATTTCAATACAATTATGAGATTTTTTGTGGCAATTTCAATCTGCAACCGCCTGAAAATTTGTATAAAAATAAACAGTCAAACAGCCCCAAATATACACAATTGTTGATAAAATAATTTAAAGACGTAATTACTTTATACGTTTATATTATTGCAACTAAAAAACGTTTGCTTTTTCCCAGTAACTATCGCACAATAGTAAAAAATTGCATGAGGTAAACACCATGGATTTACTCAGAATATGGCAGGAAGCCGACATCAAGGATGTGCAGGAACATATACTCATGGCTGATGACCTTTTTGGATTTTGCCCAGGCTGTAAAACACCAGGCTTAAAAATTCAGGATTTGCAAAAATGTCCAACGTGTGGAAGGGAATTCAAATATGTAACAAGCAAAGATGCACGGGGCGGGAAAAGTGCTGAGGTTGTGATGCGGTTAAAGAAAAAGCTCCCCCATCTAACATTTGTTGACTATGATGATTACGAACGGTTATCCAGCAAAAACAAGGCTGCCGATTTATTTAAAAATATGTGAGGGTGGGGATTTTATAGAAAAAAGTCAAGAAATTAATTGACTAAATTATGTCGCATAGTACGCTATAGCAAAAATGAATAGGAGGAAGCTATGGCGC
>Ga0308395_1001494_pt1 | contig 15069 bp, 9 predicted proteins | sample Hotspr20SampleP4_FD_202097 | JGI IMG/M metagenome (GOLD analysis project Ga0308395, IMG submission 202097) | Hot spring phototrophic mat microbial communities from Mushroom Spring, Yellowstone National Park, Wyoming, United States - 20050930_P4 ...
CCGGAGCTTTAGCCAAGCGCCCTATTCTTCCCATCCCCCCTTAAAAACTTCGGGGTTTTTGTACCCGGATATGCCAGATAGAGAGAGGACTTGAAGGAACTCAAGCTGCTTCCCCACAAAAATAAAAGGGTGGTCCCTTCGGACCACCCTTTTAATGGAGGGACAAATTCCCTTAACCGAAACCCCTTCGGGAATCCCTTAGCAAATAAATCCCGAACCGGTCCGGAACTCCACCGATGCAGATGAATTGCCCGTACTGTCAAGACCTCGGCAAATATGGCTGACCTTCCGCCCCCCGGAGGGGGTCCTTAGAACCTCACCACAAGGGAAAACCCGGCAAATCGACGATCCCCTCGGCCAAGAGGAGAGGAAGGGGATTTTTTGGAGAGGCTTTTATTTCTTCTCTTCTTTGGTATGGAAGACGGCATGGCAATCATCGCAGGTTTGGCGGAGACGGGCATTGGCTTTCAGAGCGGCTTCGGAATTCTTGGCCCGAATAGCGGCATTCAGTTCTGCCGATGCCGCCCGCATCTTCAAACAAAACTCTTGCCATTTCTGCACTTCGGTGGGTTTTTCGGTTTGATCCGCATGGGGTAAAGAGCCTTGGGCAATCACGGCCAACAGGGCCGCATACCCGGCATAATCTTTCGCCCGTTTTTCTAGCCGGGCTGCCGTCAACGAGGAATCCTTGATCTTGTTGCTGATCAAGGGGACGGCCTTCATCAATTGCTCCAGGTCGGCCACTTTTTCCCATTTCAGGGTGTTGGGATCGCCCTGGCTCATGACGGCGGCGGAGAGGGCTTCAACCGCTTTTTTGGCGGAAGCCAAATCTTTGGCCGAGGCCAGTTCCTTGGCTGCCGCCATCAGGGCTGGAGCGGCCTTTTGGTACTTGTTCGGCTGGTCGTGCCGGCCCAGAGCCAGTGCCAACACAATCAGCGTATTGCCGTCTTTGGCCAGGCGGTCTTGGACATCTTTGAAGGCCTCCTCACTGGCCACCGCTTCCTGAAGCTCTTTGAGATATTGTTCCATTTGGGCTTCCAGATCTTCGGCCGGTGCGTAGCTGGAGACCGGGGCGGCCGGAGAAAGGACATCGGCCGGCGGGAGCTTTTCGGCCGGTGGGCTGGGTTCCTGCTTGGCTGGAGCAGACTGCGGCTCAGACGGGGAAGCTTTTTCCTTCTCTGCCGAAGGTTTTGTTTCCGGAGCGGCAGGTTCTTTTGTTTCTGGTTTGGGGGGCTTTTCCGTGGGTGGTGGTGTAATGGGTTTTTCTGGGCCAGGGGCAGGTTGAGCCGACGGCAGTTCGGGCGTCAACGGTTTGGCCCCAGGTTGCGTTGGCGGGGCTTCGGGGGTTACCGGTTTGACGCCGGGTTGCGCTGTGGGAGTGGGTTGAACTCCTGGTTTGGGTTTGGCCGATTCCGAGCCACATCCTCCCAGAAACACCAGCCCCATCAATCCGATTCCACCGAGCAGACAAACCATGCGAGACCACACAGCACATCTCATTGTTGGACCCTTTCTCCTTTCAAAATGGAACAAAGCTGTTTTAAGTTGACGAGGACCACTTCTAGGGGAAATGGTTTCCCATGCTGCACAACGACCCGATTGTCCGGAGGGATGGAACCTCCCATGCCGGGGGATGATTCCCGTAGGCTTATGCCATGCTAGAAGTCTGCCCACCGGTTTTGCCGGTTCCGGCGGCGCTGAGGCCGTCGGATATTCCTAGGGGATTCAAACGGGCGGGGGATCGGTTCCGGCCGCTGTTACGCTCCGGCTGCTTCCGGCGGGGCGGCCGCTGCCTGGCTCTTAGCCCGTTCAATCGACTGCAAGGCCAGATAATTTTGGCCGAAACGGGCCAGATTGTCTATCTCCTGGTCGAATTGGTCATAGTGGCGTTCTTCTTCCACCAGGAGGTCTTCAAACAGGCGTTTGGAAACGGCGTCGCCGTGGGCGGCACACTGATTGGCAAACTGATTGTAATGCCGGATGGTTTCATCTTCCAGGTGCCGGGCCATTTCCAGCATCTTCGGCACATCCAGGATTTTTTGGACCGGGGCAGCCAAGACCATTTCTACCTCGCCTTTGAGGAAAAGGATTCTCTCGGCCAGACGCTCCACATGGAGCATCTCCTGGATGGCGATGGCTCGGAACAGGGCGGACAGAGGATCATAGCCCTGATCGTCGCAGTGGAAATGGAAATACATATACTGATGGACAGCCGTTAATTCTTCCGCCACCGCCTGGTTCAGCAGGGCAATGCTCTTGTCGTGCACAGCGTTTCTCCTTTGCAAAAATGGGATTGCCGAAATCCACACGCTCTGGTGACAGTCTGCTTTATTATAAAACCCCGGATAGGCTGGAAAAGGTATCCCCCAGAAAAAATCGGAACCCTTTCGCCGAAAGAAGCCCCGCCTCTGCGCTGCCCGCCGAGAAGCCGGCGGAGGCAAAGTCGACGCCAGGTGCGGAGCGTCCCGCAGGGGCCCTGGGCAAGGGTGCCTGGATTCCCGCTTGTGCGGGCACAACACGTTGGCCTCCTCAGCCGGTTTGGGCAAGTTGGGTTAACCGACAAGCAGGAGTTTGCCGGGATTTTGGAGCCAGTCGATCACTTCGGTCAAGAATCGGGCGGCGGTAGCGCCATCGACCAGGCGATGGTCATAGGAGAGGCTCAAGGGGAGCATGAGGCGTTTTTCGATCTGTTCGCCGCGAACCACGGGCATCCAGCGGGAGCGGCCTGCCAGCAGGATGGCCACTTCCGGGAAGTTGATGATCGGCGTGCTGTAGCTACCGCCGACAGCGCCCAGGTTGCTGATGGTGAATGTACCGCCGCGGGTTTCTTCGATGGTAAACTGGGCGGTGCGTGCCCGTTGGGCTACCTCGGCCACGGCGCGGGCAATCTCCGGGATCGTCATGCGATCCACATTTCGGACCACCGGCACGACCAGCCCACGGGGCGTATCCACCGCCACACCGATATTCACGTATTCCTTATAGATAATTTGTTCATTATCTGGCTGCATGTCTAAGGAGGCATTCAGGGCCGGATGGCGGCGAAGGGCCAGGGCAACGGCTTTCATCAGGAACGGCATGAGGGTCAGTTTCACGTCTGGGCCGAGGAAGCCGGGCGGGATGCTTTTTCGCAGGGCTTCCAGCTCGGTAATGTCGGCATCGTCGAAATTGGTAACATGCGGGATGGTCGAAGCGGAGCGGACCATTTGGGCGGCGATGGTGCGGCGGATGCGGGACATGGGTTCCCGACGGATGGGTCCCCAGGGATCGGTTCCCGGCTCTCCGGGCGGGATGACCGGCGCCCAGGGTTGAGCCAGTTCTGGGCCAGCAGGGACTTTGGCCGGGGCAGCCGACGGCGCGGCGGTCGGAGGGACAAACGTACCGGGAGCCGGGGCCGAAGCACCGGAGACGGAGGGGGGCGAAGGTGCAGGGGCGGAGGGAGCGGCTCTGGGTGGGGAAGTCTGGACTCGGGCGGCGGCTGCCTGTACGTCTTCCGGACGGATGCGTCCCCGCGGGCCAGTCCCTTGGACCGTGCGAAGATCGACGCCTAGTTGTCTGGCCAATCGTCGGGCTGCCGGCCCGGCCGGGATCAGCGAATCGGGCACCCCGGCGGAAGAAGCAGCGGTGGGAGCCTGGGCCACCGGACAGGAAGCCGACGACGCCGAAGCGACAGCAACCGACGGGGCTGGGGCAGGCATTGTGCCGTCTGAGAGCGTAGAAGCCGCGGCGACGGCGGTGCCTGCTCCAGCGCCCGAGGGAGCAGGGGTAGGGGCGGCAACGGCCGCTCTACTTGCCGAGGCGGTAGTAGGCGGCGGAGGCGTTGGTCCCGGCGCAGCAGCCGGTTGTTCCGTCTGGACGGTAATCAAAGGTTCGCCTACCTTGATTTTCTGGCCTTTGCGGACATGGACCTTCACGACCTTGCCCGCATGGGGGCAGGGAATTTCGACCACCGCTTTGTCGGTCTCCAGTTCGACGACCGATTGGTTGGCATGAATCTGGTCGCCCTCGGCCACCAGGACATTGACCACATCGGCCGAGTCGATGTTTTCTCCTAATTCCGGGAGTACAAAGTCCATCGGCATGGCAGTACCACCTTTAGACCTAGATACGATTCGGAGTTTTTAGACCAACACGGGATTGGGATGATCGGGGTCCAGACCGAGTTTTTGGATGGCTTTGGGGAGTTCTTTTTGGGGGAATTTTCCTTGTTGGGCCAGGGCAGTGAGAGCAGCCAGGGCGATGTTTTCGGCATCCACTTCAAAGAATCGGCGGAGGGCTTGTCGGCTGTCGCTTCGGCCGAAGCCGTCGGTGCCCAGGACGACATACGGCTTGGGCAGCCAAGGGGAGATGGCCAGCGGCACGGCCCGGACATAATCCGAAGCCGCCACCACAGGCCCCTGGCTTCCTTCCAAAACCTGCTGGACATAGGGCACCTTGGGCGGGTCGGCAGGATGGAGCCGATTGTGCCGATCGCAGTCTAAGCCGTCGTAATAAAGATTCTTATAGCTAGTAACACTGTACACACGGCTGGAGACGGCGAACTGGTCGGCCAGGATGTCCTGTGCCCGAAGCACTTCGCGGAGGATGGCGCCGCTGCCAAACAGTTCCACCCAGGGCCGACGGTTGCCGGCGTCTTTGGTCGAAAGGCGATAGATGCCGCGGCAGATGCCCTCGGTCGATCCCATCGGCAGGATAGGCATTTCGTAATTTTCGTTCATCAAGGTGATGTAGTAGAAGACGTCGTGGCCCTCGAAGTACATGCGGCGGATGCCGTCCAGAATGATGACGGAAAGTTCATAGGCGTAGCAGGGGTCGTAGGCACGGCAGGTGGGGTAGGCCAGGGCGTAGAGGTGGCTTTGGCCGTCTTGGTGCTGGAGACCTTCGCCGGCCAGGGTAGTTCGGCCAGCGGTGCCGCCCAAGATGAAGCCTCGGCATCGCATGTCGCCGGCCGCCCAGATCAAATCGCCGATCCGCTGGAACCCGAACATGGAATAGAAGATGAAAAACGGGATCATGGTAACGCCGTGGCTGGAATGGGCTGAGGCGGCGGCGATAAAGGAGGCCATGGAACCGGCCTCGGTGATGCCCTCTTCGAGAATCTGGCCGTCTTTGGCCTCCCGGTAGTACAGCACAGTGTCGGAATCGACCGGGTCGTACAGTTGGCCGACATGGCTGTAGATGCCGAACTGCCGGAAAAGCGACTCCATGCCGAAGGTGCGGGCTTCGTCCGGCACGATGGGAACAATGTAGCGACCGAGGTTTTTATCACGCATGAGCCGGGCCAACAGCCGAACAAACGCCATCGTCGAGGAGACCTCGCGGCCTTCGCTGCCGGCGAAGAACTCGGCAAAATCTTCCCATTGGGGGGGGTTGAGCTTCATGCGGGCTTGCCCCCGGCTGGGCAGTGGGCCTCCCAGTGCTCTGCGCCGGGCCTTGAGATACTGGATTTCCGGACTATCCTCCGGCGGCCGGTAAAACGCAACCTTCAACACCTCCTGGTCGGAAAGCGGAATGCCAAACCGCGTGCGGAACCGGAGCAACTCTTCTTCGTTGAGCTTTTTCTGCTGGTGGGTGATATTGCGGCCTTCGCCTGCTTCGCCCAGGCCGTAGCCTTTGATCGTCTTGGCTAAGATGACGGTGGGAGCGCCGCGGTGCTCGACGGCGGCTTTGTAGGCGGCATAGATTTTCACCGGATCGTGGCCGCCCCGACGAAGCTCCCGGAGTTGTTCATCGGTTAGATCGGCCACCAGCGCCTCCAGCCGTGGGTCCACGCCGAAAAAGTCCTTCCGCATGTAGGAGCCGGGCATGACGGAATATTTCTGATATTGTCCATCGACCACCTCGCCCATGCGGCGGACCAAAAGACCATCGGTGTCCTTGGCCAAAAGCGGGTCCCAATCGGAACCCCAGATCACTTTGATCACATTCCATCCGGCACCTCGGAAAACACCTTCGAGCTCTTGGATGATTTTGCCGTTACCGCGGACCGGGCCGTCCAGACGTTGTAAATTGCAGTTGATCACAAAGATCAGGTTATCCAATTTTTCCCGGCCTGCCAGGCTGATGGCGCCGAGGGCTTCCGGCTCGTCACATTCCCCGTCGCCCAGAAAAGCCCAGACTTTGGAACGTGCGGCTTGCGGCAGGATGCCTCGGTCAGCCAGGTATTGATTGAACCGGGCCTGATAGATGGCCATGATCGGTCCTAGGCCCATCGACACGGTGGGGAATTCCCAAAAATCCTTCATCAGCCAGGGATGCGGATAACTGGATAGCCCGCCACCGGGGGCCAACTCCCGGCGAAAGTTTTTCAGGTGTTCTTCGGTCAGGCGGCCTTCCAGAAAGGCGCGGGCATAAACGCCCGGAGCCGAATGGCCTTGGAAAAAGACCTGATCGGCGGGTTGCTCGCCCTGTTTGCCGCGGAAAAAGTGGTTGAAGCCGACTTCATACAAGGTGGCGATGGAGGCGAAAGTAGATATATGTCCACCGATGCCGGGACTCTCCCGATTCGCCCGAACCACCATCGCCATGGCATTCCAACGCACTAAGTTTTCAATCCGCCGCTCCAACTCCAGATCGCCGGGGTAGTCCGGTTGCTCCTCCGGCGGAATCGTGTTGATATAAGGCGTCGTATTGCCGGCAATGTACCGGACCCCGCACCGGTAGGCCCGCTCCACCAGCCGATGCACTAAATACCCAGCCCGCTCACACCCGGCCGACACGATCACATAATCCAACGCCCCCAACCATTCCTGGGTTTCCTCGGGATCGGTGTCAGTTCGGGGAAGCAAACCGGCAGGAAGCTGCATATCCGCCGGGGAGACAGATTCAGGAGTCTGCTGCCGATTCATACGCCGCCTTTCCGGAACCAGCAGGCCAATACGAGTAAGACCCTTCCATCGAAAACAGCCGATCGACTTTCCCTCTTCCGTCTGGGAAAAATGGAAAAGTCGGGGATGCTTTTTTATTTTACGGCTTCTCCTCGAAAAGGGGAGAGGGAAAGGGAAGGAAAACCACTCCCTGGGCCGGTGCGGAGCGGAACCCGGGTTGGGCGATTGTCGAATGGGGGAAGGTGCGGTATGATACGGGGTACCCACCTGGATTGTCCCGCCCCTGCCGCTTCGGGAGTCTTGAGTTTCCTGCCCTTGCCGGTTTGGTAATCTTGATTCTGACCCTGGCGCTTGGGTGATGGATGGACCTACCGCGTTTTTCTGGTTTTCCTGGAACAGGAGGAGCCTACCATGTGTTCAGCGCTTGTGTATCTTATGTTGCTGGCGCCGTTGGCAGACCGGACGGCTTCGGCGACGCCGATGACAGCGACATCCATGCAAGTGCCTCCGGAAGAAAAGATTTTGGCCACGCTTCGGACGGGACATCCCCGGTTGATTGCTTTGGCGGAGGATACGGCCCGGCTAAAAAAACTTTTGGCCGAGGATGCCACGGCAGCCGCCTTTTATAAAGAACTTCGCGCCCAGGCCGACGCCTTGCTCCGGGACAAACGCACCGTGGAGTACCGGCTGGTGGGGCCTCGACTTTTGGGCGAAAGCCGACGCTGCTTGGAGCGGGTCTATACGTTGGCCACGGTTTACCGTCTGGACGGGGATCGGCGGTATGCGGAACGGGCCATCCAGGAAATGCTGGCCGCCGCAGCATTTCCCGATTGGAATCCCAAACATTTCCTCGACACGGCCGAGATGACCCATGCGTTGGCTATCGGTTATGATTGGCTGTTCGACGTGCTCAGCCCGGACCAACGAAAGACGATCCGGGAGGCGATCCTTCGACATGGTCTGCGGGAGGGAGAGAAGATTTATCGGCGGGGCGGATGGTGGACAGCTACTCAGTATAACTGGAACCAGGTCTGCAACGGCGGCATGACCGTCGGCGCCTTGGCCTTAGCCGACGAAGAGCCCAAACTGGCCTCCTTTATCGTCCATCAGGCGGTGCGATCCGTCCAGCGGGCCATGCAGGAGTATGGGCCCGACGGCGCCTGGGCGGAAGGCCCCGGCTACTGGAACTACGCCACGTCGTACAACGTATTCATGCTGGTCGCCCTGGAAACCGCCCTGGGCACGGATTTCGGCCTAAGCCAGACGCCCGGGTTTTCTGCGGCCGGGGATTTCCGAATCCATACGCTAGGGCCTACGGGACAGGCGTTCAATTTTGCGGATGCCGGTTCCGGGGCGGGGCCATCGCCGTGCATGTTCTGGCTGGCCCGAAAGTTCAACCAGCCATGGTACGCTTGGCATGAGCGGGAGGTGGTGCTCCGGCAGGTCGTGCGTCGGCCCAGTGCCTTGCATCTGTGGTGGTACGACGGCCGTCCAAAACCGGCAGGCACCCTGCCGCTTGCCCGCCATTTCCGCCATGCCGACGTGGTGCTCATGCGGTCCGCTTGGGACGATCCCCAGGCCGTGTTTGTCGGCTTTAAAGCCGGCGACAACAAGGTCAACCACAGCCACCTGGAACTGGGTATGTTCGTCCTGGACGCCGACGGCGTGCGATGGGCCTTGGATTTAGGGGCCGACGACTACAACCTGCCCGGCTATTTCGGCCGACAGCGATGGACCTACTACCGCCTGGCCACCGAAGGCCAAAACACCCTCTGGATCGACCGCCAAAACCAAGACCCCAAGGCAGTGGCCCCGATTGTGGCCTTTGGCAGCCACGGAGATCGGCATTTTGCCGTGGCCGATCTATCGGCCGCCTACGCCGGCACGGTCGGCAAGGTGCACCGGGGCATCGCCCTTTTGGGCCGACAGGTGCTCGTGCAAGACGAAATCGAAAACTCCGAAGGCCACTCCATCCAATGGCAGATGCACACCAAAGCCCAGCCGGAACTCCGAGGCCAAGAGGCCATCTTGCGCCAAAGCGACCGGACGATGTGGCTCCGAATCTTGCAGCCCAGCGGAGCCAGGTTTGAAAAGGTGTCGGGCAATCCACCGCCGCCGCAGCGACAGGACCCGGACGTGTGCAAACTCATAGTGGTCTTGAAAGGCCAAAAAGAGCCGATCCGCTTGGCCATCTTGTTCCAGCCGGCAACGGCGCCCCCATCGCCTCCGCCGGAGGTAAAACCGCTGGCCCATTGGACCGCCACATTCGGGCAAAAATAAGAAACCTTCCGCCTATTCGAGGAGGGTTAGGAACTGTTTAGCCGAATGCATGGGGCCGGGGTAACATTCCTACAAAAGCACCAGTCCGGCCTCTTGCCGCTGCTTCTTTGCCAGAATACCATAGGAGGGTGGCGCCTGCTCGTTTTTTCGGATATGTCTTTATCTGGGGCGAAGACCTGGTACCGTTAGGCGGACGGTTTGCCCTCCACCGACCGGAAACCCCAACGGCACCATGCAGAAGGAACAAAGATGTAGTATGAATTTCGGTGCATTTATGGCTGAGGATCCAAGTCGGGCCTATGGGGTGGAAGCCTTCCGAGGAGGTTCTGATATTCGGTGGGTAGGGTACAAATTTTCCTTTAGGGGATAAAGTTTTTCCCCGTTTCCCAATGACCGTCGGCCAACGACCGTTTGGAGGCCACCTGTGTAATGAATAAATGTATAATTCTCAGGTTTAGCGGCGTCGTCTGTTTGGCATCGGCGTTTGCTGGGGAGATTTTCGGATGAAAGGCAAAATTCGGCGGGAAAAGCCGCAGATTGTGGTCCGGGACGGCCAGCCGGTCGCCGTCATTCTGGATATCGACTACTACCAGGAACTTCTGGAGCGGCTGGAAGATATGGAAGACCTCAAAATTCTAGCGGCCATGCGCAAAAAACCGCTCCGGTTCCGAAAGCTGGAGGAGTTTCTGAAGGAGTATCCCGGGCGTGTATGAAGTGTATCTGGAACGCCATGCCGAGCGGGATTTGAGACGGCTTTCCGCAGAAAACTTCCGACGCATTATCACTCGGATCAAAGCACTGGCCGACAATCCAAGACCTCCGGGATGTCGGAAAATCGTCGGCGCTCAGAACGAGTGGCGCATCCGCGTCGGCGACTACCGAATTCTTTACCAGATCGATGACCCGTCGCAAACCGTTCGCTTGCTACGCGTCGTCCATCGCCGCCAAGCATATCGGTAAAACTTTTCCCAAGACACACTTGATGTACAAAAAGACATGCCTTCGAAGAGAGCCTCAGCGCGAAGAAGAGCCGGGCTGGTAGATGCAGTCGGGTTCGGACCCGAGGGGGTCGCCGGTAACCGCGTAGGCCCTGGCCCGGCTTCCGCCGCAAATCTGGCGATATTCACACCGACCGCATTTGCCGCGGAAACCGTCCGGCTGGCGAAGGGCCTGAAAGAGCGGGTGCTGCTGATAGGTCTGGACCACCGAATCTTTGGGAAACCGGCCGCACTGGATCGGCAAAAATCCGGAGGGGAAAATTTGACCAATATGGCTGACGAACATCACGCCCCGGCCATCCCAAATGCCCAACGGCGCCCGATGCCCGCGAGCGGACTCCGGGGCGGGGTGCGTTCCATGTGCTGGTCCGTTTAGTGGATTGCCACCCTGCTGGAGCACATAGCGGCGGTAATGGGGGGCCTCGGTGGTTTTGACCGCAAAGGGCTGGTTTTGGGCATGGTACCACAGCCGGGCAAACGCCTGTTCATATTCTTCCGGCCGGAGGCGTTCTTCCTGCAGGGCACGCCCCACCGGCACGAGAAAGAAAACCGCCCACATGGCGATGCCCTGCCCGGCCAGAAGCTCGGCGATTTGGTCCAGTTGATGAAAATTACGTCGGCAGAGGCTGGTATTGACCTGGACGGCCAGGCCCAACTGTCTGGCATAGGCTAGCATCTGGAGAGTGCGCTCGAAGCTGCCTGTCCAACCGCGGAAAGCGTCGTGGGTGGCCGGATCGGCCCCGTCCAGGCTGATGCCGATCCGTTGGACTCCGGCAGCCTTGGCTCGGGCAAACGCCTCCCGGGTGGCCAGTGGCGTGGCCGACGGCGTCAGCACCGGCTCGATGCCACAAGAGCGGGCATGCGCCATCAGTTCAAACAGGTCCGGCCGTTTGAGCGGATCGCCGCCGGTAAAGACCATCGTGGGCCGACGTGGAAAAGTGGCCACCTGCTCCACCAAAGCCATCGCCTGTTCTGTGCGGAGCTGTTCCGGATGGGCGGCGGGCTGCGCTTCGGCCCGGCAATGCTTACAGACCAAATCGCAGGCCAACGTCGTCTCGTAATAAAACATGAGCGGACTATGATCGAAGTCTTCCCGGCTGTACTGCCCATGTGCAGAGGCCATTGCCTGCCGCCTCCCAGAAAAGGATAATAATTTAGCTCAATGAAGCTCGCCGGACACGACCGACGTGCCCCTCCGTTTCTGGAGAGACGTGCTTGTCAGGTGCCGGGCACGCCCAGCGGCCCCTTCCACGCTTCTGGAAATTCTATCGCCCCAGGAAGCGAAGGCCAGAGCAGACGGCCCGGTTTCCAGAGCCAGGGCCAGGCACAAAGCGGTTATTTGCGGGAGGAGGATTTCGGCGATTTCGGCGCCGTTTTGGGGGCAGGTTTGGAACCGCTCTTGGTTTTGCTGCCGGAGGCGGCTTCTTCTTGTTCTTCCAGTTCTCGGCTACGGCGCTCGTTTTCTTCCATTTCTTTCAGGGTAACTTTGGTTTCCAGCGAGTGGCGGAGTTCTTTTTGTTGTTCGCCGGGCGAAGGCGGCAGGATTTGTTTTAGCACGATGTCGTCGAAGTCGATCCAACCGCCACCCAGATAGCCGTAGAGCATGATCCGGCCATAGCGCGGCGTGTATTTCGTATGCCGAGGGGTGAACTCTTCCACATGGACGTTCCAGGTATTCGGTGGTCCTTTCAGGTTGATTTGGCAGCGATAGACCTCTCGCATTTGGGTCTCCTCGGGCCGATAGAGTTTGGGGTTCGTCGCCGGCTGCTGGGGCCGATAGCCGGAGGTAGGCCGATACTCCGTGGCAATCGGTTCACCGCATTTAATGAACACTTTCCCCTGGACGCCGCTGGAACGCCATCGGCATTGGAAGCGGTACGTAGCGCCTTCTTCGACGGGGAAGTAGTCGCTGTAGTACATGACGCCTTCGGCATCACCCACACTGGCGGGGAACTCCAGCCGGATGATCTTATTGGACGGATTGCCTGGCTCCGGAATCCATTTAACCAGCCGACCAAGCGGTTCGCGCTGTTGGCCCCCGCGGGAGTCCCATCCTTTGGGATGTCCAACGCCTTGCTCAAAGTCGCCGATCACCAGATTGGGATTTTCCTTCCAGTTTTTCTCGGCGATGGGGTTAATAGGTTTAGGGCCGCCGGGTTGCCGATCGTAGAGTTTATCGAGCATTTCTTTGACGTAGGTGTGTGGGATTTCGCTGACGGTTTTGGTGCGGGTGGAGACTTCGTAGATGACTTTGGGTTCGGAGCCGGAGAAGTCAACGCACTTGATCACCAGATCGTACACATCCCAATCGTGCCCCGGCACGCGCTCCACGCTGCCCCAGATACCGATATGGGCGTCGAAATCCTCCCGGACGATCTTTTTGACGGTTTCTAGGGGAGTATTCGGACCAAGCTGAATTTTACGGGCCTGGCAGAAATCCCGGACATCGGCCATCGACTCCGGAATGATAAAGCCGCCTTCCCGTTCCAGCTTTTTCCAGATCATATCGCCCACCATTTGGCCGTACCGGCCGTTGTCGAACTTCGACTCAAAATCGAAGGGGATAATGACCTTTCGGCTGTCCGTGGTTTGGCCGGCGGTCCACCAGGCCCAAGTGCCGACAAGCACCAGCGTGCCCACAGCAGCCCATCGGGGCCATCTTTTGACGCTCGGAATGATTCGGAACATGCAATTTCCCTCCTGAGAGATGAAACGGTCCTGTTTTCGTTCCAGGCGGCTTGGCCGGCCTCTGCCACCAGGGGAGAGGCGTACTGCGTTCCCGCTTGCGCGGGAATGACACGATAGCCGGCTCGCCCGGCGGAAATGATACCTATGGTTTTTGGGCGCCGGGGGCGCCGGTTTCGGAGAGCCGGCGGAAGTAATCTCGGATCAGGTCTTCCCAGCCGGCCGGTGCTGGTTCGGACATGCTGCCTAGGATCTCTTTCTGAATATCGCCGGGGAGATTTTCGCTGGTATCTTGGCGGACCTGGAATTCGCCGGCCACATATTGTTTGGCGCTTCGGAGCCCTTCCAGGAGAACCTGACGTTGGCGGAGGGCGTTTTGGTATCGACCGGTCCGAAGGTCTTCTTCGATCTGGGCCATCATGTCGATGAGTTTTTTCAGATCGGTGCGGTGGAAGTTCATGATTTGGAATTGCAGGTCGATGCCTTCGGCTTTATTACGGAGTTCGGCCTGTTTACCGGCCAGACGTTGCATATCGGCCATGCTGCGGGGCTTTGGGGAGGGACCTTCGAGGCCTTGGCCGCCCTGGCCGCTCTCTTTGCCGCCGCCGGTCGCACCGCCGGTGGGGTCTTTGCTATGGTCTTTGATCTGGCCTTTGACGTAGGGGTCGGGAGTAAGTCGGCTGGGGGTGTTTCGGCCGCCTTTGCCGACGGCCTCGTCGCCTACGAATTCGCCGCTGGATTTGCCTTGCCGGCCTTCGCCGCTTCGGCCGCTCATTTCGCTGGTATTGGGCAGTCGGTTGCCGGTGGCCCCTTTGGCGCTCATATTGGAGATGGGTCCATCGGCCACATCCCAACCGGCGCCTTTATCCAGCGAATCGGCGGCACTGCTGGAGACATCCTCCATTTCGTCGAACAGGTCCTCTTCTTCTTCCATCAGTTCGCCGATGAGGTCTTCCAGTTCGCCGGGCAGTTCGGCCATGGGGGCTTCTTTATCGGCGTCGGTTAGGGATTCTTCCTGGCTCCAGCGTTCCCGGTCTGGCGTGTCGGGCAACCATTTTTCCAGGTTGGTTTTAATTTCTTCGGCCCGTTCATAGCCGAGCTGCTCTAGCGGTACCGCAATATCGGCCGTCTTTTTGGTGAGGGCATCCTCGGCCATTTTGATTTCGGTTTGGATTTCGACCAGTTCCTTGGCCAAGGTGGGATTGGCGAAATCTTGCTCGGCCAATTTGCTCAGGTCAGTATGAAGTTCTTTCATGAATTTGGACCAATCGTCTTCGGAGGCGGCCAGGGCTTTGAGCAACTTTTTGTCTTCTTCGGTGAAATCTTCGACGGGTTTTTTGGCCAGGTCTTCAGCCGCCTCCAGAATCTTCTTTCGCTGTTTGAGGAATTCATCCATTTTGTTGTAGATTTCTTCGAGTTTGCGTTTGGTCTCGTCGGGCAGGTCGGCACCGGGACGTTTTTTCGCTTCGGAAAGGATTTCGTTTTGGGCATGGCGAGCGACATCCAACAGTTGCCGAAGGGCTTCGATAATGCGGTCCTGGGTTTGCTGCAAGGGGGGCACGGCCGTGGCAAAGGCCTCCAGAGTTTGCAGCTTCACCAGGCCATCGCACTGCTGGACGGCTTGGAGCATGTCATTGGCGGCCAAGGCGGCCAAGACGCGTTTGATCGTTTGCCGTTCTGGTTTGTCGGTTTCGGTAACCGAGGCGGCCGCTTCGGTGGTCATTTTTTGGATTTCCACCTGGACGGTGCGAACTTCCCGGGCGGCCTGTTGACGAGCCAACAGCTCTTCGTCCTTCATCATCAAGGTGGTGCGCATGCGGGCCCGGATTTGAGCTTCCAGAATTTTCCAGATTTTATTGCGGAGTTGATCCAGTTGGGCCAGGGCTTCCTGGGTTCGGGCCGCCTCGTCGATCAGCAGGATTTTGTGTTCGGCGCTGGTGGCTTCCTGGGGCATGAGATTAAGGCCCCAATCGGTAACCATACGTTCATCCGCCACGGTAGCCCGCAGGATCAGCACCTGGCCGGTTTTGAGCTTATCGGCGGGTAGTTCCAGGCGATATGGCACGGTGACCACATTGCCCGGCTTGAAATCTCGCTCTTTCAGCCAGGTTTTCGGTTCGATGGGCGAGGGGCGAAGTTGCCGTTTGGCCGCGGGGGCCGGCGTTTCTTTTTCCCCGGATTCGGACTGCCCGGATTCGGAGGAGGTGGTTTGGGCCGGCTCGGCTTGTTCGGCCAGTTGGGCGTCGATCAGGAAGGTTTCCAGGCGGATTCGACCGATA
>Ga0308395_1001496_pt1 | contig 15063 bp, 10 predicted proteins | sample Hotspr20SampleP4_FD_202097 | JGI IMG/M metagenome (GOLD analysis project Ga0308395, IMG submission 202097) | Hot spring phototrophic mat microbial communities from Mushroom Spring, Yellowstone National Park, Wyoming, United States - 20050930_P4 ...
TTTTGAAGGTTATACAGGGGACGCGGTGCCCTACGTCGCCGACCTGACGCTGTGGCTGGACTGGCAGCGCAGTCGGGGCACGTTGCCGGCCGAATGGCAGGACTATACACCGCGCCAGGTGGCCGAGGCATTGGGAACCCCGTTGTGGCAGCCGGTGCGTGCGTGGCGGCTGGAGGCGTCCGAGGCTGAGGTGATCCGCGAGGAACGGGAAGGGGAACGCCGCCTGCGCTACCGCACGGCGGCGGGCGAATTGCAAGCACGTTGGACGCTCGGGCCGGATGGCGATTGGTGGCAGAGCGAGTATCCGGTCAAGACGGCCGCTGATATACCGATCGCGCGTCAATGGATCGCCGCACAGCGCTACGTCTTGGATCCGGCCGTCTGGCAGGATACAGCTGCGCCGGACGTCATCCCGGCGATCGAGCTGCCCAAGGCGCCCTATTCGGAGCTGTTGCACACCTGGATCGGCTGGAGCGAAGGGGTGTTGCTGCTCATGGGCGATGAACGCGAGCCCCTGCTGGAGCTGCTGGACCTCATAGATGCGCAATACCGCGAGCTGGTGGTCGGATTAGCACGCCTGCCGGGTGCGCTCGCCCTGGCGCCGGACAATTTAGACGGTCAATTCATCACCCCCACCGCCCTCCGCGACCATATGGCGGACACCTATCGCTTCGTCGCCGACACGTTGCACGCGCACGGCAAGCGGTTGATCGTGCATCTCGGCGGCACGGGGCGTCATCTGCTGCGCGGACTGGCGGATGCCGGGGTGGACGGCATCGAGGGCGTGGCCGGCCCACCGCAGAGCGATATGCCGTTGCCATTGGCGCGGGAGAAAGCAGGACCGTGGATGGTGTTGTGGGGTGGCATCCCCCAGGATTACCTGCTGGCGAGCCAGCCGGAAGAGGACTTGCGCAAGGCGGTCGAAGAGGCGGTGCAGCTGGCACGTGCGGATGGGCGTGTGATCCTGGGGGTGGCCGATCGGGTGCCGGCGCAGGCCGATTGGCGCCGTCTGCGCGTCCTGGCGGAGATGGTGCGGGCGTAGAAACAACACTAACCCTCGACAGGGCGGAGTGCTGAACAGCTGCGCCGGCTGCCGTCCGGTTGTCGAATCGGGCGGACAAGGCAGAACCACCACAGGACTTTCGAGGAGCTCAGAGCCACCATGGCCGACTTCATCGCAGCGCTCAAAAAGTTTGTCGACGTCGAATATGAGACCCAGGTGCGCGAGGTGTACCGGATGTGGCAGCAGCCGATCGCCGTGCGCGTCCACGAGGGGAAGGCGATCGCCAATGTGGAGGTGGTCCAGGTCTCGTGGAACCGAGCAGTGTTGCATTGCGAGGAAAACCTCTCCAAGTTTCGCGAGGGCGATATGTTGCTCCTCAACCGCGGAGACCCCCGGCAGTCGCCCCGCTACCACTGCACTCTGGAGGAGGAACGCGGCACAGAGTTGATCGTGTCCCCGAACTATCCCAATTCGAGCTTCGCCGGCCTGTCTCCCGGCAAGGGTTGGGTTTTGGATGAGGATATCTGTGACCTGCGCCACATCCTGACAGGTGTTCTCGATACCCTGGCCCAATCGGAGGCACGGCGCGAGCACATCCTGGGCATGCTGCGCGGTGCGGTCAGGCCGCAGCTGAGCGTCGCACGCGAGCGAGAAGCCATCCGGCTGGCCGGACACCTGGAACAGATACTGGGGCTCAACGCGAGCCAGCACGAAGCGTTCATCCATGCGTATACGACGGAGAACTACTACCTGATCCAAGGGCCACCGGGCACCGGCAAGACGCGGGTGTTGGCGATGATCGCCAGCGCGCTGGCCGGCGAAGGGCAGCGGGTGCTCGTGACCGCGTTCACCCACCGCGCCATCAACAATGCCCTGCGCACAATCGCGAAAACGACGCGCTATCCACACGTGTTCAAGGTGGGCCAGCAAAGGTATGCCGAGGATCTCGTCTGGGAAGGGGGTGCGATAGCCAATTACGAGACATTCGAACATAGCCCATACCGTCTTCAGGACGGGGGGTTCATTGTGGGCGGCACTTGTTTTGCCCTGCGCACCCGCCGGCTGAGCGAGGTCGAGTTCGACACGGTGATCTTCGACGAGGCAGGCCAGGTGACCTTGCCGCTGGCCATCTCCGGCATGCTGTCCGGCAAGCGCTACATCTTCATCGGCGATCACAAACAGATGGCGCCGGTCATCGTCGGAGAACACGCTGAGGAGTGGGTCACCCGCTCGATCTTCGAGACCTTGTTCCAACACGCTCCAGGCACGATGCTGGACATCACTTATCGGATGAACGCAGAGATCACCGCGTTTCCCAGCCGCCGTTTCTACGGGGGGCGATTGCGCCCGGCGCCAGAGGTGCGCGGGCGCCGGTTGAAGCTCGCTCGGCAGCCACAGCGGTATCACGAGCTGCTCGATCCGGAACGTCCCAGCATCTTTGCCGAGATGCGGCATGCCGAGCGGGACATGCGCGCGCCGGAGGAGGCACGTCTTGCGGCCGAACTGGCCGCGGAGATACTGGCGTGTGGCCTTTCGGCGCACGAAATCGCCATCGTCGCCCCCTTCCGCGCCCAGGGGCGATTGATCCGCAAGTATCTCCACGAGCTGGTGGCACAGCACGACGAGAGCCTCAACGACATCGTGGTGGACACTGTGGAGCGGATTCAGGGCCAGGAGCGCGAGGTCGTGATCGTCTCGCTGACCACCAGCAATCCGGGTTATGCCGCCCAATGTGCGGAATTCTACTTCCAGCCCAATCGGCTGAACGTGGCGATCACCCGGCCGCGTGTCAAGCGCATCGTGATCGGCAGTCCATTGCTCTTCCAGGCGAAGCCGGAGAAGCCAGAACATCACGCCTGGGTGGAACATTTCCGCGCCCTGCATGCCGAGAGCGACGTGGTTACGATCAGCGATGAAGGGTGAAAGTGCGCTGAGTCCGGCTGAGGCATGCCGTCAGGATTGAAGATGTATCGCTGGTGGGTTATCGTCCTGCTCATCGCGGCCGCGCTGCGTTATGCGGCTCTGGATCAGTTGCCACCCGGGTTGCACTTTGACGAAGGCGGCGAGGGCATCGCGGCACTGGACGTGACCCGGGGCAACCTGCGCATCTGGTGGCCGATCGGCGGGGGCAAGGAACCTCTGATGGCCTATCTGGTGCAGCCGTTGTTCGGATTGCTGGGCGCCACGCGCCTCGCATTGCGCACCTATGCGGCCACGATGGGGGTGATCACGGTCGCGGCTACCATGTGGCTGGCGAGCGAGTGGGCGGCTGCCTCGGCCGGGAATGCGCAGCGGCGGTGCGGTGCCCATGTCGCGTTGCCGTTGATAGCCGGCCTGGGCCTGGCGACCGCCTTCTGGCACGTCGCCTACAGCCGCATCGGCTTTCGTGCGCTGGCGATGCCGGCCGTCGAAGCGGTGGCCATCGCCTGGTTGTGGCATGCATGGCGTCTCGCCGAGGTCAAGGGGGAACGCTGTGCATGGCCGCACTTCCTGGCAGCCGGCGGGTTCGTCGGGCTCGGCGCATATACCTACCTGGCCGGTCGCTTCGTACCGCTGGCGATCGGGCTCTTCCTGGCCATAGAAGCGGGCCTGGCAGCCCTGAGCGGACGATCACCGTTGGTGTGGCGCCACCGACGTGGCTGGGTGCTGATGGGGTTGATGGCGTGTCTGGTTTTCCTGCCGTTAGCGCTCTTCTTTCTGAGACACCCGCAAGCCTTCGCCGAGCGCGCAACCGCGGTTTCCATTTTCAATCCGTTATGGAACCAAGGGGATCTGTTGGGCACATTCTTCCATACGACCCGCGTGACGCTGGGCACCTTCGCCGGGTTGAGCGGAGACCCCAATCCGCTGGGCAACCTGCCAGGCCAACCGATGCTGAGCGCCCCATTGGCGGCCTGTTTCTGGCTGGGAGTAGCGCTGTGCTTCTGGCGGCTGGCTCGTTCGATCAGACGTTCCAGCGCTGAGCGCAAGCTGGAGGGCGTTGATGGCGCTGCGCAGCTGGATTTATTCTTGCTGTGTTGGTGGGGGGTGATGCTGTTGCCGGCCATCCTGGCGCCGGAAGGGGCACCCCACCACCTGAGGCTGATCGGCAGCGCGCCGGCAACCTATGTGCTGATGGCGCTGGGATGTGTGGCTCTGTTGCGCACGGTCAAAAACCAAATTGTGTCACCCATTGGGAGGTATTGGCAAAAGGGGCTCCTCTCCCGGTCTGGGAGCGTTTTGATCCGGTTTCTGGCCGATCCGCGTCCAGCCGCTGGTGTGGTCATTCCCCTGATGCTCTTCCTGCCGGTGGGCGGGGTCACAGCGCATCAGTATTTCGTGCAGTGGGCGCAACTGCCGCAGCTGTATATGGCTTTCGATGTATATGCCGAGGAACTAGCGCAGGAGATCGCGGCGGATGACGCGCCGGGAGTCGTGTACGTCATCCCGATGGATTTGCGCGCCGGTCACGAGGCGCGTCATTACACACTCGATTTTCTGTACCACGGCCGGACGCCTTACTATTATGTCGTGGTGGACGAGCACACCGTCGCGTCCCAGCTGAGCCAAGCGGCATCCGGCGCCGGGCTTTTCCGCGTGGTGCGCTGGACGCAGGACAAACACCTCGCGGCGGATGAGCGGGAAGTCGTGACCTATCTGCTGGGCACGACGGCACGCTGGATGGATCAGCGCGTGCGTCCGGTCTATCGGGTGGAGACGTGGGCGTTGCCGTCCGAGCAGACAGTTTTCCGGTTGCCGCTTCCCGACACACCCCACCATGCCGTGTTCGGTGGGCAGCTCGCCTTAGAAGCACTCCATCTGGACTCGGGTGCGGATTGGGTCGGCGTGGCATTGCGTTGGATGCCCCAGGCACAGATGCCGGTGGACTATAAGGCCTCGGTGCGCCTGAGGGAGGAAGACGGCACCCTGGTCTTGCAGAAGGATCGCACCCTGCGCCATAACTGGCATCAAGGCACGCGTCTCTGGCCACCGGAGCCCGTGAACGAGTATTACTGGCTGTCACCTGTGCCCTCGGGAGAGTACACCGTGCACGTGGTGGTCTATGAACCCGACACCCTGATGCCATTGCCGGTGAACGGCTCCGGCGAGCTCGCCTTGGGCAGTGTGCGGGTGGGTCGAGATTAAATCGCGATCGGGGGCAAAAGCCCGTGCGGTCTTTGTCCCCTCTTGCTATGAACTTTGAAGGGCCTGGCATTTTTCCCTTTGCTCGATAAGCGTGCTATAATTCTTATATCTCTATCACTTTAGACATTCTCTCCAGCACTTTGCAGCTGACGAGGAGGTAGACGTTGCTGTCCGAATTTGCCTTCGTGGGCGTTCTGGTCATCTTCGCGACATTACTCCCCGTGGCCGGGCTGGCAGTAGCCTGGCTGATCCGCCCCAAGAAGCCCAACCCCATCAAACAATCCACTTATGAATGTGGCATCGAGGCGCGCGGTGAAACGTGGGTGCAGTTTCGGGCATGTTATTACATCTTCGCCTTGCTCTTCGTGGTGTTTGATGTGGAAGCTGCTTTCTTGTTGCCCTGGGCGGTGGCGTATCAGCAGCTGGCGCTTTATGCCGTGATCGAGGCGATCATCTTCGTGGCGATTTTGGCCTATGCGTTGATCTATGCGTGGCGCAAGGGTGCATTGCGATGGATCTAGCGGCTGCTTGTGGTGAGGACCTCTTATGGAAGCGCTGATCAACTGGTTGGTGACCACGTTCCCTCCACTCTCCGAGGGGCTGGCACGTTTCATCGTTTACGTGCTTTATTCGGCGGTTTTGGCTTTCGTGGCGCCCGTGATCATCGTGGTGGGGTACACTTATATGGAGCGCAAGGTGCTCGCGCGCATCCAGGATCGTATCGGACCCAACCGCGCCGGTCCACTGGGTCTCTTCCAGGGGTTGGCGGACGCCATCAAGATGCTCACCAAAGAGGATGTGACACCCGTATGTGCGGACCGGGTGGTGTTTAACCTGGCGCCCATCCTGGCGACGATGGCTGCCATCCTGGTCTTCGCGGTATTGCCTGTGGCGCCGGGGGTGATCGGCGCGGATCTGCAAGCCGGCATTCTGTATGTGGTGGCGGTCGGCGCTCTGGGTGAAGTGGCGGCCCTGATGGCCGGGTGGAGCAGTCGCAACAAGTTTGCCCTTTTAGGCGCTTTCCGCGCCGTCGCCCAGCTGATCGCCTATGAGATCCCCATCGTGTTGGCCATCCTCGTGGTTGTCATGGCGGCGGGCTCGATGCAGATGAGCGTCATTGTGGCTGCCCAAGACGTACCGTTTGGATTGGTATTGCCCGTGGCTTTCCTGATCTTTCTCGTCGCCAGCATCGCCGAGATCGGACGCAGTCCGTTCGACCTCATCGAGGCGGAAAGCGAAATTGTCGCCGGCTTCCACACGGAGTACAGTGGTATGAAGTTTGCCTTCTTCTTCATCGGCGAGTATATGCACCTGTTTGCCTCGGCTGGCATTGCCACGACCCTGTTTCTGGGAGGCTGGCGTGGACCGTTCGCTGGACCGGATTCGTGGTTCGGTGTCTTGCTCGGTTTCATCTATTTCGTCATCAAAACCACGGCGGTCATCTGGGTGATGATGTGGGTGCGCGGCACCTTGTTCCGCATCCGCATTGATCATCTTTTGGACTTCGCCTGGAAGTTCCTGGTGCCTTTGGGGTTGATCCTGGTGGTGACCGTAGCGGTTGCACTGAAGTTGCCTGTCATCGGCGCCTCGAGCTCGCGTTGGGTCGCGCTCTTGGCCGCGAACCTCGCCGCGGCGTTGCTGATGATGCTCAGTGTGTCCGTCCTGGCGCGACGCAGTCGTTCGGCAGCTCTGCGCGAGGTGGCTGGAGTCGAATGAGCGCTCTCCGACCTTCTCGGGCGGATGGGCCTCACGTTGAGCGGTTGAGTGAAAAAGAGCGATTTGAGGATGCACCACGATGACCATTGAACATGCGGTACAGATTTTCGCGTTCATCATTCTGACGTTGATGACGCTGGGGGGTGGCTTGGCGGTGGTCACCAGCCGCAATTTATTCCATGCCGCTTTGTTTCTCGTCCTGTCCCTGGCCGGTGCGATGGGCTATTACGTCCTGCTCGATGCCGGTTTTCTGGCGATCGTGCAGTTGCTCATCTATATCGGGGCGATCTCGGTCTTGATCCTGTTTGCCATTATGCTCACGCGTGGGCTGATGATGTCCGGGCAGGTGCAGCGCAATGAGCAGTGGTGGATCGCGGCGCTGGTGGTGTTCTTGATCTTCGTCGTGCTGGTCGTGACGCTGTGGCAGACGACATGGCCGATCGCCGAAGCAGAAGCGCTGCGCACCCCCAACGTCGCCATCGCCCAGCTGGGCGCGGCGTTGGTGGGGCCCTATGCCATCCCGTTCGAGGTCATCTCCCTGCTTTTGCTCGTCGCGCTGGTGGGTGCGATCGTGCTGGCGCGCGAGGAAGGGAATCAACCGGCTCAGGCCGACGCTGAGACGGGCGAGTGATCACCTCGCCATCGAGGTGGCGTACCGGCGAGCCTTCTGCTAGCACGCCTCAACGTCGGAAGTTTAAAGAAGCGAGGAACAGCATATGGCGATACCTTTACCCTGGTGGCTGACGGTTGCTGCGGCACTTTTCGCGATCGGGTTGTATGGCGTCCTGTCGCGCCGTAATGCCATCGGCGTGCTCCTGGGCATCGAGCTGATGCTCAACGCGGCCAACATCAACCTGGTCGCTTTCTGGCGTCACATCACGCCCCAGGCGCTCACCGGACAGGTCTTTGCGATCTTCGTGATCGGCATTGCAGCGGCCGAGGCAGCAGCCGGGCTGGCCATCATCATCTCCGCCTATCGTCGCCGTCGTACGGTGGTGGTGGATGAATTGGACACCATGCGCTGGTAGCCGTGCAGCTCTGCATGATCAGACGAGGCTGCGTGCGACGGGATGGCCGAGAGTAGATAAGCACACGGAGCAGGGGTGCCATGGAGTTTATCTTTAACCTCACGCCACTGATACCTCTCTTCCCCTTGTTGGCGTTTGCGACCATCGTGTTGTTGACCCATCGCCACAATCGGCTCAGTTCCAGCATCGCCATCGGGGGCATCGCCCTGTCCACCGCATTCGGTTGGACACTGGTGCTGGCAACTATCCTGGGCGGCGAACATGCCTGGGTGGAAGGCTGGCAGCTGCGTGTGCCCTGGTTGCCCGCGGGCACCACCGTGCTCGAGCTGGGCTTCGCGGTGGATGGCTTCACCGCAGCGATGCTCTTTATGGTGCCCTTCGTATGCTTGATGATCTTCATCTACTCTCAGGGTTACATGAAGCTGGGGCAGCCGGATCAAGATCCACGTTACGCCCGGTTCTTCGCCTATATCTCGTTGTTTGCTGCGGGCATGTTGGGGTTGGTGGTGGCGCGGGACTTGGTGCTGCTGTTCATCTCCTGGGAGGTGATGGGCCTGTGCTCGTACCTGTTGATCGGCTTCTGGTCGTTCCGCAGGGCGGACAGCGAGCATCACATTGACGCGGCACAGGTCGTGCGCGCGCGCCAGGCAGCGCTCAAGGCATTCATCACCACGCGCATCGGGGATGTGTTGCTCTTTTCGGGCATTGCGCTGTTGTATAGCTACACCGGCACGCTCACGTTTCGCGAGCTCTTCCGACCCGAGACCCTGGAAACCCTTCAAGCCATCTCGCTGCTGGGCATGCCCGCTGTGACGGTGATCGCGCTTTTGGTGTTCGGCGGCGCAGTGGGCAAGAGCGCCCAGTTCCCCCTGCACGTGTGGTTGCCGGACGCGATGGAGGGTCCGACACCCGTGTCGGCGTTGATCCATGCCGCGACGATGGTGGCGGCCGGTGTCTATCTGGTGGCACGCACGTTGCCACTTTTCATCGCCGGTTTTGCGGTGGCCGATGCGCCCGCGCTGCATTGGGTGGCGGTCATCGGCGCTATCACGGCTCTATTAGGAGCGACGATCGGCCTGGCACAGGATGACATCAAGCGCGTGCTGGCTTATTCCACCATCAGCCAGCTGGGCTATATGATGATGGGATTGGGGCTGGGCAGCCTGGTGGCCGGCATCTTCCACTTGTTGACCCATGCTTTCTTCAAAGCGTTGTTGTTCCTGGGCGCCGGCTCGGTGATCCATGGAGTTGAGCATGGGTATCACGCCGCGACACATGGTGACCATGCGCATACAGAACATTTCAGCCCCAACGATATGAAGATGATGGGAGGGCTGCGCCACCGCATGCCGCGCACGTTTGTCGCGTATCTGGCGGGTGCCCTGGCACTGGTGGGAATCGTGCCCTTTGCCGGCTTTTGGAGCAAGGATGAAATCCTGGCCGAAGCGTTTCACCTGTGGCGCGCCGATGGCGCTCTGAACTTGCCCTTCTGGGTGTGGCTGGCAGGCACGCTGGGCGCTTTCTTCACCGCGCTCTATATGGGGCGCCAGCTGGGGCTGGTCTTCTGGGGAGAACCGCGCCATGCGGCAGCGCGCCATGCTCACGAGTCGCCGTCCAGCATGACGGTTCCGTTGCTCATCTTGGCCCTGTTCGCCCTGTTATTTGGCTTTGTAAACGCTCCCTTCCTGGGCAGTCCGTTGCATCACTTTATGGGCGATGTGCACGAAGCGAGTGAAGTGGTGCATGCGGAGGCAATCCCCTTCAATGTCACCGTGGCCGGTATCTCAACGGTGTTGGCGGTGGCCGGGCTGCTATTAGGCTGGGGGCTCTATCGCAATTATCGCGTGGGTCAGGTGGAGCCGTTCCGGATGATACTCGGCCCCGTCTTCACCTTGCTGCGTAACAAGTACTATATTGACGAATTCTATCGCTGGGCGATCATTCGACCCGTAGTTTGGCTTTCCGAATTCTGTTTCAATATTGACGATCGGTGGATTATCGATCCTTTCGTGGACTTGGTGGGCGCGGCAGGTCGCGCTGCTTCGGATGTTGCACGTGTGGTGGACAGCGTCGTGATAGATCGCTGGTTTGTCGAGGGCACCGCGCAGCTCTTCAACGCGGCCGGGCGTTGGTTGCGCTATTCGGAGACCGGATATGTGCAGAATTACCTGCTCGTGGTGGCCGTGACGATCCTGTTGCTCTTGGGGCTTTATCTGTACTTTTAATTGCGAGGAGGCAGCGCACTGATGAATTTCCCATTCCTCACCTTGATCACCTTCATCCCACTGCTAGGCGCTGTCGTGGTAGCGCTGATGCCGGGCAAACGCGAGCGCGCGCTCAAGCGGGTGGCCGTGTTGTTCAGTGTGCCCTCATTGGTGCTCGCGTTGATCGCCTGGCTGCTCTCCGCTCAGACGGCAAGCGAGATGCAATGGCTCGAGGAAGCGGTCTGGATTCCCACCCTCAACGCCTATTATCGCGTAGGCGTAGACGGGATCAGCCTGCCGCTCGTCTTCCTGACGACGCTCCTGACCACCCTTTCCCTGTTCTATTCCGCCTATACGATCACGAAACGCGTGAAGGAGTTCTTCGCCCTCTTTTTACTGCTTGAGACGGGCATGATCGGCGTCTTCGTGGCGCTGGACTTGATCTTGTTTTATATCTTCTGGGAGGTCGGCCTGGTGCCGATGTTTCTCCTGATCGGGATTTGGGGGCAGCCGCAGGATCGTCCGCAGTACTCGGCCATCAAGTTCTTCCTCTACACCCTGGTCGGTTCGGTGGCCATGCTCTTGGCTTTCATCGCTATCTATCTGACTACCGGCACGTGGAATATCTTGCAAATCCCATCGCTCAAACCCCTGGCGGGCAATCCGGCATTGGCGATTGCCGCTTTCTGGGCGATCTTTCTGGCCTTTGCCATCAAAGTGCCTTCCTGGCCCTTCCATACGTGGTTGCCGGATGCGCACACGGCGGCACCGACGGCCGGCTCCGTGGTGCTGGCGGGCGTGTTGCTGAAGCTGGGAGGCTACGGCATGATCCGCATCTTGCTGCCTTTCTTCCCGGATCTGTTCCGCCAGTTCGCGCCGTGGATCGGGGTGTTGGCGCTGGTCAGCATGATCTACGGTGCGTTGGTCAGCATGGCACAATGGGATCTCAAGCGGCTGATCGCCTACTCGTCGGTGAGTCACATGGGCTTCTTTATGCTGGGGCTGGTGGCCGCGGCGGCTTCGCTGGACGTCGCCGAACCGGTGTTGAACAGCCGTGCCATCGCGCTGAACGGCGCCGTGCTGCAGATGTTCAACCACGGCATCATCACCGGGGGGCTGTTCTTCCTGGTGGGCGTCATTTACGAGCGCACCCACACGCGTGACCTGAAAGCATTCGGCGGATTGAGCGCCAAGATGCCCGTGTACTACGGTGTGATGCTTATGACAGCTTTGGCCTCCCTGGGGTTGCCGGGACTGGCCGGTTTTATCAGCGAGTTCATGGTGTTCCGCGGAGCTTTCGCCCTTATCCCTACCTATGCCATCATCGGCATCGTGGCGATCGTGTTGGGTGCGGCGTACATACTATGGAAGATCATCCAGCACGTCTTCCTGGGTGAGTTCAGCGAGGAGCGCTGGCAGAAGATTTTCAACCCGGCACATTGGCACTTTTCGTTGGATATGGCCCGTTTCGAGGTGATCACCATGGCGCCGCTGCTGTTCTTTATGGTGCTGGTGGGCGTCTATCCGGCGCCGGTGCTGAATGTGATCAACGCCGCGACAACCGCGCTATTAGCGGGTTTGTGAGCGAGGATCACCTTTTGATGAGGAGCAGCCGGTCAATCCATAGGCAGCGGGCGATAGAGGAGGGACAGCCTTGACGCTTACTCAATTGCTTGTACTACTCCTGCCGGAGCTGGTGCTGACACTGACCGCGTTGGTGGTGTTGGGGCTGGATATGATCTGGCGGGATGGGGGCCGGTCGCAGCGGTTTCTGCTCTGGATTGCTCTGATCGGCTCCGTAGCGCTGATAGCCGTTACCGTGCTCATCTGGCCGTTGGCAGGCACGGGTGGGTTGCCCATCGCCTTCGTGACCGACAGGGAATTCGGCAGTGACCAGGTGCCGATGATGGCGTTGGATTCACTGGCTCTTTTCTTCAAGCTCTTCACGGCGCTCGTGCTCATCCTGGTGTTGCTGGCTTCGGGTGATTATGTCCGGGCGCGCATCCGCTTTCGCGGCGAGTTCTATGCACTCATCCTGTTCGGTGGCTTGGCGATGATGTTGGCCGCTGCCGCCACCAATCTTTTAATGATCTACTTGTCGCTTGAATTTCTGAGCATCACCAGTTATCTGCTCACCGGTTATCTACGCGAAGACGAGCGCTCGACCGAAGGGGCGGTCAAGTACTTCATTTATGGCGCGACCGCTTCGGCAGTGATGCTGTACGGCTTTTCGCTGCTCTATGGCGCGACCGGCACACTCGATTTGGCCGGCATCGCCGCGGTGTTGATGGGTGGGGTGGTGCCTGTGCACTGGCTGGTGTATCCGGCATTGATCACGGTGTTGGTCGGTTTGGGCTTTAAGATTGCCTTGGTGCCGTTTCATCAATGGGCACCGGATGCCTACGAAGGGGCGCCCACGCCGGTGACCGCTTTTCTCTCGGTGGGGCCCAAAGCGGCCGGTTTCGCCGTGTTGATGCGCCTGCTTCTCACCGCGCTCCCGGGCTTCCAACTCGACTGGATAGCGGTGTTGGCGGGTGTCGCCATCGTCACCATGACGTTGGGCAACCTGGTGGCACTCTGGCAGAGCAATGTCAAACGTCTGCTGGCGTACTCGAGCATCGCCCAGGCAGGCTACATGCTGATCGGTTTGGTGGCGCTTGCCCCCGAAGCGCACAGCTGGACGACCGGCCTGAACGGTTTGCTCCTGTATCTGCTTGCTTATCTCTTCACCAACTTGGGCGCATTCGCAGTGGCGATCGCGGTGGAGAATCACACCGGCTCGGCCCAGCTGGATGCCTTCGCCGGACTGATGCGCCGCAATCCCTTCCTGGCGATCACGATGTTCCTCTTCCTGCTCTCGCTGATCGGCATACCGCCTACCGCCGGCTTTGTGGGCAAGCTGTTCGTCTTCGGCGCTGCCATTCAGCGGCAGATGATCATGCTGGCCGTGGTGGGCATCGTGAACAGCGTCATCTCGGTGTATTACTACTATGCCATTATGCGCCAGATGTTCTTCGGCGAGGCAGTGGATGCCTCTCCCTTCGATGAAGGCCCCGGTTTGCGCGTCGCGGTGGGCGTGGCGGCTGGGATGGTGCTGATGATGGCGCTCTATGCCGAGCCCTTCATCCGTCTGGCCAGCGAATCGGTCAGTCTTCTCGCGGCCTCGTTCTAGGCGAGCGCCCAAAGTCCTCGCTCAACGCAGGCGCACATTTGTCCTTTGGGCATCTTTCTGTATATTAAGAGATATGCGAGGAACATTCTCCCATATTGAGGAAGGAGAAGCCGGATCCGAGATATGAACTTTCAGGATAATGGGGCGCGCAATCGTTTGTTGGCCGTGCTGTTCGTCGGCGTGCTGATGGGTGCGTTGGACATCGCCATTGTCGGGCCGGCGCTGCCCGCCATCCAGCGTCATTTTGGCGTCGAGGACCGCTCGCTCGCGTGGATCTATGCCGTCTATGTGTTGTGCAATCTGGTGGGCACGCCGCTCTGGGCGAGGTTGTCGGACGCTTTCGGTCGCCGTTCCATTTACATTCTAGATGTGTTGCTGTTTGCCTTGGGCTCTGCGATGGTGGCATTGGCGCCTTCCTTCGCGGTGGTGCTGTTCGGGCGCGCGGTGCAGGGTTTGGGCTCCGGGGGCATCTTTCCGGTCGCCAGTGCGGTGATCGGCGACACATTCCCGGTGGAAAAGCGGGGCAGCGCCTTGGGATTGATCGGCGCTGTGTTCGGCATTGCGTTCATCATTGGGCCGGTGATCGGGGGTGTCCTGTTGCTCGCCGGGTGGCAATGGCTGTTCGTGATCAATCTGCCCATCGCGTTGGCCATCATCGCGGCAGGCTGGCGTCTGTTGCCGACGGCGCGACCGGCACGCCCAGGCGAGTTCGACAAAGCCGGAATGGCCATCCTGGCTATCTTGCTTGCCTCGCTGGCATATGGCATCAATCGCCTCGATACGACCGCGATTGTGGAGAGTCTGAAATCGCCGAGTGTGTGGCCCTATTTGTTGATTGCTACTGTGTTGTTGCCTCTTTTTGTGTGGGTGGAGCAACGGGTCACCGGACCGGTTTTGCGCCCTGGGCTTTATCGCAGCCGCCAGATGCAGCGGGTCATCGTCCTGGCGACCGGTGCGGGGTTGGTCGAGTCGGGGATCGCCTTTATCCCTCAGCTGGCGGTGGCCGCCTATCATGTGGCTGCTTCTACGGCCAGCTTCATGCTCCTACCGTTGGTGATCGGCGTATCGGTCGGCTCGCCGATTGTCGGCCGTTTGCTCGACCGCTATGGCTCACGGATCATCGTGCTGGGTGGGAATATGCTGATGAGCGCCGGCATGTTGGGACTGGCACTGTGGGGGGCTCAACAGGTGTTCCTCTTTTACGGGAGCACCGTGTTGATCGGCTTCGGCGTCGCCAGTTTGATCGGTGCCCCGTTGCGCTACATCGTGCTGGGTGAAGCGCGTCCGGAGGAACGTGCCTCGGCGCAAGGGTCGGTCAACCTGTTCATCGGAGCGGGCCAGATGGTGGGTGGCGCCGCGATCGGTGCCATTGCCGGCTCGCTGGGTGGTGGAGTCCAAGGGTATACCACGGCATATCTCATCGCTGGCATACTTTCTTTGTTGATGGTGTTCGCAGCACTCGGCTTGAAGACACGCGTCCAGGAGCTTCAGGCGAGGCGACATAGCGAGGAATTCGCGGGTCTGTGACACGCAAGCAGATTCGCGGTGGCCGATCACAACAGAGGTCTTCAAAGCGAACTCCAAACGGTCCAATATCCCTGTAAAATGAGAAAAGTTGGACATTTTTCCACGCTTTTTCCACATTGACGAATGCGTCCGGTGGGTTTACAATTCAGGCTGATGGAGTGGCGTGTCATTGGGGTGATCAGGTCGGCAAATTTATGAAATACCATATTTGGACGATTGGCTGTCAAATGAATAGCTCCGACTCGCTTCGCGTCGCGGCAGCCCTGGAAGCCCGCGGATGTGAGCACA
>Ga0308395_1001499_pt1 | contig 15046 bp, 11 predicted proteins | sample Hotspr20SampleP4_FD_202097 | JGI IMG/M metagenome (GOLD analysis project Ga0308395, IMG submission 202097) | Hot spring phototrophic mat microbial communities from Mushroom Spring, Yellowstone National Park, Wyoming, United States - 20050930_P4 ...
TAGTTTATTGATAGTTTCATTGTGGATATCAACAATGATCTGTTGAAAAAAATTTTACTAGATATTTTATTATACGAGATAAATTCCTTTACTTTGTAGCAAACCTTAAAAACATAAAAACCATGGCGAAAAAAGCAGTTAAAAAAGCAACTAAAAAAGTTGCTAAGAAAGCAACCAAAAAAGCTGCAAAAAAAGCAACAAAGAAAGCAGCAAAAAAAGCAGCTAAGAAAAAATAACACTGCTACAAGTGCAGTGTTTAAGCCCTTCCGCACAGGAAGGGCTTTTTATTTTTAAACATTTTTTTCATCTTTGTTCTTTTAGTTACAGCAAAAAAATCTGTATGTTTGTAGATTGAAAAATACAATCATTTTACTTCCAAAAAATTTTCAAATATGCTTGGATTAAAATTTACAACTCCTCTTGAGTGGATTGATATAGCACAACAAAACATCAAAGAAATTTTAATTGATCATGCTTATTGCGAACAAAAAGCAGCCAGCCATGCCATCTCACTTATTGTCAATTTTCCTGAATATCCAGAATTAGCAGAAGTAATGGTTAAATTAGCACAAGAAGAATTACAACATTTTGAAATGGTCTTGCAAAAACTTAAAGAACGAAACTTTGATTTTGGATGTGAACGCAAAGATCCTTATGTCAACGATTTGTATAATTTTATAAGAAAGGGCGGTCGTCGTGAAGCAGTACTCATTGATAGATTACTTTTCGCAGCAATGATAGAAGCCAGAAGTTGCGAGCGATTTAAATTGTTAAGTGAACATATTTCTGATGATGATTTAAAAGAATTTTATAGAACACTGATGATTAGTGAAGCACGACATTATACAACGTTTATTCAATTGGCTAAAAAATTATGTGGACATTTTGAAGATATAGATAAACGTTGGCAAGAATGGTTGGATTATGAAAACACCATCATTCAAAAATATGGTAAAAAAGAACTGATCCATGGATAATCTGATAGCAGAACATACAACAGATAATAAATTTACTAAAATGGCATTGACCAAAGAAACGCCTTTAATGAAACAATACAAAAGCATCAAAGCACAATACCCTGATGCGATATTGTTATTTCGTGTAGGCGATTTTTATGAAACCTTTGGTGAAGATGCCAAAATTACTTCGCAAGTGCTGGGCATTGTATTAACGAAACGTTCTAATGGTTCTGCCGCAGAAGTGGATTTGGCAGGTTTCCCTTATCATGCCTTAGATAATTATTTACCTAAATTAGTAAAAGCAGGATACAGAGTGGCTATTTGCGATCAATTAGAAGATCCTAAGTTGGCTAAAACCATCGTCAAACGCGGCATTACGGAATTGGTAACACCGGGCTTACATCTTAATGATAAGATATTAGATCATCAAAAAAATAATTTCATCGCATCTTTAGTATTTGATGAAAACAAGAATTTTGGTGGAATAGCATTCTTAGATATTTCTACCGGCGATTTTCTTGTTACCGAAGGGCAATGGGCATACCTTGATAATGTCCTTCAAACGTTTCAACCAGGCGAAATTTTATTTTCCAAATCCAAAAAAGATTGGTTGCAAGATCAATTGTCTAATCAGTTTTATACTTTCTTTTTGGATGAATGGCATTTCAATTTTCAAAATGGATATCAACGACTCACACATCATTTTGGTACTACCTCTTTGAAGGGCTTTGGTATTGAAGATATGTCTTATGCGATTGCTGCTTGTGCGGGCTTATTGCACTATCTTGATGAAACAAAACACCATCATATTCAACACATCACTACTATCAAAAGAATAGATGCTTCAGAATATGTATGGTTGGATAAGTTCACCATTCGTAATTTAGAAATCTTTAAACCCAATCACGAAAACGGCAAAGCCCTTATTGACATTTTGGATAATACCCAAAATCCAATGGGATCCAGAATGATTCGTCAGTGGTTAGCTATGCCGTTGAAAAATATCCATACCATCCAACAACGTCTGGATATTGTAGAATACTTTGTTCAACATTATGATTATTTGAAAGAAATTCATTCGCTCATCAAATTAGTAGGCGATGTTGAACGAATGATGGCAAGAAGTGTTGCAAAACGAATTACTCCACGTGAAGTCAATGTCTTGAAAAATGCGCTTCAATACATTCAAAAGATTCAACAATTATTAGTGTCTACACAACATCCTGCATTATTGAAATTCGCTGAACAAATCAATCCTTGCGAGTTATTAAAAGACAAAATTCATCAATATCTGGAAGAAGATGCTCCCTCTCAAATTGGCAAAGGCAAAACTATAAAGCCCAATGTCCATCCTCAATTGGATGAATTAAGATACATTGCTTATTCAGGAAAAGATTATTTAATTCAAATACAACAAAGAGAAATTCAACGCACAAACATACCTTCCTTAAAAATTGCATATAACAATGTATTTGGTTATTATTTAGAAGTTACTAATGCGCATAAAAACAAAGTCCCGCCCGATTGGATTCGCAAGCAAACATTGACGAATGCAGAACGTTACATTACACCTGAACTCAAAGAATATGAAGAAAAAATTCTCGGTGCAGAAGAAAAAATATTGGAACTTGAAACGGCATTATTCAACGAACTTGTAGATTCTATCAACCAATATACTGCCCCTATTCTACATAATGCAAGAATTATTGCTCAACTGGATGTATTACTAAATTTTGCTCACTTAGCCATTTCTTATAACTACACGCGTCCTGTTATTAACGAAGGATTTGACTTAATTATCAAAGAAGGAAGACATCCTGTTATAGAAAGACAATTACCCCCTAATGAACAATACATTTCTAATAGTATTCATCTTTCTCCTGAAGATTGTCAAATTATGATGATCACAGGACCTAATATGAGTGGTAAATCTGCACTATTGCGTCAAACTGCACTCATTGCTTTAATGGCTCAAATCGGTTCTTTTGTTCCCGCAGAATACGCTGAAATCGGCATCTTGGATAAAATCTTTACTCGGGTTGGGGCTACCGATAATATCTCATCTGGCGAGTCCACATTTATGGTAGAAATGAATGAAACAGCCAACATTTTAAATAACATCTCCAATAGAAGTTTAGTGCTATTAGATGAAATTGGTCGTGGAACAGCCACTTACGATGGTATTTCTATTGCCTGGGCAATTGCAGAATTTTTGCACGAACACCCGTATCGCCCCAAAACCTTGTTTGCAACACATTACCACGAATTAAATGAAATGGCAGAACGTTTCCCACGAATAAAAAATTTCAATGTCTCTGTCAAAGAATTGGATGGTAAAATTATATTTTTACGAAAATTAAAAGAAGGCGGCAGTGAACATAGTTTTGGAATACACGTGGCACGAATGGCAGGAATGCCACAAATAGTCATTCAAAGAGCTGAAGAAGTATTGAAAATTTTAGAACAACAACACCAAATCCAACCATCTAATAATATCCCATCCACAACCACTTCTACCAAACCCATTCAATTAAGTTTATTCCATTTAGAAGATGAACGATTAAACAAAATACAAGCCATCTTAAAAGCAATTAATCTCAATACCATTACACCTATTGAAGCATTAATTAAATTGAATGAAATACAAAAAATTATTAATGAAAAATAAATAGCAATGAATATCAAAGAAAGTATAAAAAATTATTTTTCCAAAATCCCTGCCTTTCTCTCGGGAATGTTAGTAGGCATCGTGCTTACAGGATCCTTTTTTTTATTTAAGATAAATGAATATATCTTACAAATAAAAGAAGCCATCTATCCTAAAATCACAGTTATACAAAGAGATAATGCTACATCTACTAATGAAGAAAAAACAAAAACTTCAACACCATTTAAAAAACAAAAACAATCCATTCAAAAAGATACGAATATTGAAAGTATCAATGATGTAACGACTTCCAACAACATCTTGGAAGAAAAAGTTATTTCTGAAAAAGTTATCAAAATCATTTCTTTATCATCGCATTCATCAGATACGTTGATAGCACAAATCGCTGATGTTCCTATTGCTAATGAAGACAAAAGCATCAAAATTATTTTCAAAAAGACACCTTTTAATAACAAAGGATATTTCTACGAAAATAATGCAATAGTAGTGTATGGATTAGAAGATATTCCTTATATCAACATCTATGAGTACAAAGGTGAATTGTATATGAAATACGATAAAGTACTTTTTCATTTGCCTTATGCAGACCAATTTCAATCTTTCATAAAAGTAAATGATGATAGTATTTTAGCCAAAGTCAATGAAGAACCTTAAAATTAAATGTTTTTTATCTCGTGCATTAAATATCTATGAAAGTACCATTTTTCAAATATCAAGGGGCGGGCAATGATTTTGTAATGATAGACAATCGTTCGCAACAATATCAATTTTCAACTCAACAAATTCAACAACTTTGTGATAGACATTTTGGTATTGGAGCAGATGGTTTGATTTTATTGGAAAACAGTTCAACTGCCGACTTTAAGATGATTTACTTCAATTCTGATGGCAAAGAAAGTACAATGTGTGGAAATGGCGGTAGATGTATAGTTGCTTTTGCTAAACATCTATCTTTGATTACAAGCACTACGACTTTTGAAGCCATTGATGGAATGCACTATGCCAAAGTAATAAAAGATAATTACATTCGCCTACAAATGAAAGATGTAAGTTCAGTAGAACGGTACAATAATGATTTTGTTCTTAATACGGGCTCGCCCCATTATGTAAAAGTTGTAGAGAATATCAATACTATCAATGTATATGAAGAAGGTAGAAAAATTCGTTACAGCGAACCCTTCAAAGCACAAGGTATTAATGTGAATTTTCTGCAAATTGTAGATGAAAATACCATCATCGTTAGAACGTATGAACGTGGCGTAGAAAACGAAACACTTTCTTGTGGTACGGGTGTTACTGCATCGGCTATTGTGGCATCTATTCTATTTAACAAGCCCAAATACTCTGTAAGTGTATCAACAAAAGGCGGCACACTTCAAGTGGATTTTGAATTAAAAAACAATATCTATCAAAATGTATTTTTATCAGGAAATGCAGATTATGTATTTAATGGTGAAATAAAAATTTAAATAAAAAAAATACTATAAATTTAACACAAAGGACACATTAGTTAAAAGTAATAAGTTACAAGTTTGAAGTAAAAGGAAATATTTTTCAATGTGATGATGAGGTGTTTTAATACTTTTCACTTTGAAATTTCAACTAATTATTGTGGTTAAATTTTGAAGTGATGAGTAGTAATTATTTTAATATGCTTTTGCAAATAATACTCTTTGCTTACTTGGTTTTCCTGAATAGATACATTTTCCTTCTTCTAAAGGATTATTCAATGGAATACAACGAATTGTGGCTTTTGTTTCTTCTTTAATTTTTAATTCTGTTTCAGATGTTCCATCCCAATGAGCATAAATAAATCCACCCTTGTTTTCAAGAATATCTTTGAATTCTTCCCAAGTATCTACACGATGGATGTTGTTTTCCAAACGTTTTTTGGCTAAATTCAACAAATTTTTTTGAATATCTCCTAAAAGATTTTTGACATAATTAATGGCGGTATCTAATGGAACTAATTCTTTGCTAAGAGTATCTCTGCGAGCCACTTCTACTTGATTGTTTTGTAAATCTCTCTTACCAACAGCAATTCTTACGGGAACGCCTTGCATTTCGTATTGAGCAAACTTCCATCCTGGTCTTTGTTTATCATCGTCATCAAATTTTACAGTAATGTTTAATTGTTTTAATCCGTTAATTAGTCCTTGAATTTGTTGGCGAATTTCTTCCATTTCTTCAATGCCTTTGTAAATAGGCACTATAACGACTTGAAGGGGTGCAATCTTTGGTGGAAGTACCAATCCTAAATCATCACTATGAGACATTACTAATGCTCCCATTAAACGGGTAGATACGCCCCAAGAGGTTGCCCATACATATTCTAATTCTCCGTTTTTGTTAGCAAATTTTACATCAAATGCTTTGGCAAAATTTTGTCCTAAAAAGTGGGAAGTTCCTGCTTGAAGGGCTTTACCATCTTGCATAAGGGCTTCAATGCAATAGGTTTCTACTGCACCAGCAAATCGTTCGTTAGGTGTTTTAATTCCTTTAATTACAGGAATAGCCAATGTATTTTCAGCAAAATCTGCGTAAACATTCAACATTTTTTCGGCTTCTTCAATGGCTTCTTCTGCTGTTGCGTGTGCAGTATGCCCCTCTTGCCACAAAAATTCAGCCGTGCGTAAGAACAAACGCGTACGCATTTCCCATCTTACTACATTTGCCCATTGGTTGATTAGTAAAGGTAAATCGCGATACGATTGAATCCAATTTCTGTATGTGTTCCAAATAATAGTTTCAGATGTTGGACGAACAATGAGTTCTTCTTCTAATTTTGCGTCTTCATCTACTACTATTTCTTTGGTTTGTTCATCTAATTTTAGGCGATAATGAGTTACAACCGCACATTCTTTGGCAAATCCTTTTACGTGCGATGCTTCTTTGCTAAAGAAAGATTTTGGTATAAACAAAGGGAAGTAGGCATTCACGTGCCCTGTATCTTTGAACATTTTATCCAATGTTTGTTGCATTTTTTCCCATATCGTATATCCATAGGGTTTAATTATCATACATCCTCTTACAGCACTATAATCTGCAAGTCCTGCCTTTAATACAATATCATTATACCATTGACTATAATCTTTATTTCTTGGAGTAATTTCTTTATTGGTAAGCAATTGTGCCATATTTTTTTGTGGCAAATATCCTACAAAAAAGAGGATTATCAAAAAATATCTTATAGAGTTAGTTTGAAAGTTTGAAGGTAATACGTCTTTTATCTACAAGATATGAGTAGCCAAGAATGGACTGATACTAAAATTGTTTACTTGTTCATTCTTCCATCATCATCATTTGAATTATTTGTATTTTTGCCTTGTTATGAAAAATAAAAAACAAACAAGCATTTTAAAAGATAAAAAAACGATTAAGTCAATTACTTGGTTTGATAAAATTAATCAATTGCCTGAAAGATATTCAGAAAGAAGTATTTTACTTTTCTTTTTGGGATGGGCATTGTTGATGGCAATGATAAATTTTAATGCGCGGATTAGTGAAGCCCACGATGATGCTTTGTACATAGAAGCCGCATATAGATTTGTTACAGAATTTCCAAACTATTTTTATACTGTAAATGCTCCTTTTTATCCAATGTTTTTGGCTGTTTTGATGAAATTATTTGGATTTAAACTTATTGTTTTCAAACTGTTTAATGTTTTGTTTTTATTGCTATCTGTTTATTTTCATTTTAAAGCATTCTTTAAAAAAGTGCCTTTTGTTGTATTATTACCTGTAATGTTTTTTGTTTCAGGAAATCATCATATTATTTACTTTTCTTCAATAACTTTTACAGAATCAATGTTTATGTTTCTTCAAGGACTTTTGTTTTACGTTGTTCATTTGTTTTTAAATAAATATGTGCATTTGCAACACAAAGATTTTAGGCGTTTATACAAAGAATATCTTTTAATTGGTCTTTCTATTTTTTTATTAATGATAACAAGAAGTGTTGCCATTGTTTTAATTCCTACAATTGTTGTTTTCTTTCTTTGGATGATAAAAGATAAAAAAGCCATTGTTTATTCTATTCTTTCTTGGTTGGTTTTTTATTTACCTTACAAATTATTGATTCGTTTGGTATTTGGAAATGTGAGTCAATATTCTAATCAATCCAAGATATTATTACAAAAAGATCCTTATGATGCTTCTCTGGGACAAGAGGATTTTGCAGGGTTTATTCAAAGATTTTTGGATAATAGTGAATTGTATTTAAGTAAAAGATTTTTTCAAATCATTGGATGGATGAATGAACAAAGCACCGACACGTATGGAATACTTGCATTATTAATGTGGGGGTTATTTTTGTGGGGTTCTTGGAAGATTTATAAACAAAAACAGTATCTTTTATTGTTTTCTTCTATTTATACACTTGGTTTGATGGCTTTGTCTTTTGTTATTTTACAAGCAAGGTGGGATCAGCCAAGAATAATAATGGTGGCAATGCCCGTTTTATTATTAGTTTATTTTTATTTATTTTATCAAGTATTTCACACATCTGTTTTTTGGAAAAAAGTATACACACTTTTGATATTTATTTTTATTGCTTCAATGATGATTTCTACTATTAAGAGAGGTATTAATAATATTCCTATTGTAATAAAAAATTTACAAGGAGATATTTATTATGGCTATACACCGGATTGGCAAAACTTTTTGAAAGCAAGTGAATGGTGTGGAAAAAACTTGCCTGAAACGGCTTATGTGGCCAGTAGAAAAGCCCCAATGAGTTTTATTTATGGCAAAAGAAAATTCTTCCCTATTTATAGTGTCATTAAAAAAGATCCTGAAACCAATCAATCCAATCCTGATAGTGCTTTGATATTCTTCAAAGACAATAAAGTAACGCATATTTTATTGGCCAATTTAAGAGTAGATCCTACCAAAAACACAGGTCAAGTCATTAACACGATACATAATATATTAGAGCCCGTCTTTAAAAAATATCCTGAATCCTTAAAACTTATTCATACAGAAGGTGAAGTAGAACCCTGTTATGTCTATGAAATTCATTATCCTGAAAATTTAAAGTAACTTATCAAGATGAACATTCCTTTTCACTTAAAAATAGGAGAATGGCTGTACAAACACGCTTACATGATGTATCAGCCCTTGTATTTTTATTACAAAAGACAACAAGAAAAAATAGAAATAGAGTGTATTCAAAAAATTTTACACAAAAATGATAGTGTAGTAGATATAGGTGCTAATGTGGGATTTTACACGCTGTTGTTTTCTAAAATTGTTGGCGATAATGGAAAAGTACTTGCTTTTGAGCCCGATATAGATAATTTTGAAAAATTAAAAAGGAATACCTTGCACTTGAATAATGTGATAATAGAAAACAAAGCCATTTCAAATTATTCAGGAAAAATAACTTTGTATCATTCACCTTTGAATGTAGATCATAGAACCTACCCATCGGACGATGTTCAACAAGCATATCAGATTGATTGTATTACTTTAGATGATTATTTTCAAATGATTAACAACAACATTCGTCTTTGCCTTATCAAAATGGATATTCAGGGATTTGAGCCCATTGCTATTCAAGGAATGTTGCAAACGATTCAAAAAAATCCACAAGTGTCTATGATTACAGAGTTTTGGCCGTATGGTATTCAAAAAGCAGGTTCTTCGGCTACAAGTTATTTACAACAATTAAAACAACTTTTTTCTTATATTTATTTGATAGAAAAAAATGGCGTTCAACTAATAGATGATAAGTTTGAAAAAAATCTTGAATACAAGCCATTTGTTTATTATAATTTATTGGCGTCAAACAATGCTATTTTTTAATTAGCAATTATCACTTTGTTTCCAGATTAATGCAAACGTATTTGTGTTTTTTGAAGGATTTAGTAAACTTTTAGTAGATGTGTATTTAGTATGAAAAAATTATTCAACCCGAAATTATTGATGTTTAGTAAACTTTTAGTAGATGTGTATTTAATAAGTACTGCGGGCACGGTTCTGATCTTATTGTGAGAATGGATTAAAGTCCATTACTACTTAAATGGATATTTTTACAAAAATGATAAAAGGGTACATACAAATTCAAATCCAATTCAGCGTGCTCAATAACAATTAATCGTTTTTTATGCCACAATTTTTAATTCTTTGATAAGGTTATCGGCTTTGCCGATTTTTTCTATGATCCACAACACATAGCGAATATCTACACATATTGTACGATTGTATTGTGCATCAAAATGAATCTTGTGGCTAAGTGCTTCATAATTACCATCAAAAGCCAAACCAATCAATTCACCTTTTCCATTTAAGACAGGAGAACCAGAGTTCCCGCCCGTAATATCATTAGTGGTGATATAAGTAACTACAATGTCATTGATGCTTTTATCAGCATAATTTCCAAAGTCCTTTTTAGTAGCCGCTTCAACAAAATCTTTTGGTAAGTCAAATTCATAATCACCTGGTTTGTATTTTTCTAAAACACCTTTGAGCGTACAAATTTCTTTGTAAAATACAGCATCTTTGGGGCTATATGGCTTTACAACACCATAAGACAAACGCATTGTAAAATTGGCATCTGGATAAAATTCTTTTTTGCCTTTGTACATTTCTATTAATCCTTTTTGATATTTTTGTTGCAATAAGAAATTACAATTTTGAAATTTGTTGTATTCAGGAAGAATTTTGGTTGAAACTATTTGATAAAAAGCATTTAAAACTGAGAAAGCAGGATCTTTTTCAAGTACCGATTTATCAGGATTTTCCAGCCACTTTTCAAATTCACTTGGCTTTAATAAGATGGTGTTTTTGTATAAATCATTAACAAAGTTTTGATAGGCGGTTAGTGAACTTTGGTCATTGTCGGTCATACTAATATCTTTGCTAATTTTGTCGTAAACATTAGAGGGAACAAATTGTGCATCAATATCGTCTTTGTATTTTTTCAATAAAACAGCCGTATTTCTTTGATCAGAAGGCAAATCAATTTCCTTATTTAATTCTTTTACTTGTTCAAGGTATTGTGTTTTGTTTTTTGTAATATCTTCTTTTGATAGTTGTAGCAAGGATAATAAACGGTAAGTGTAAGAAAACAATTGACTACCTAATATCCCTTCTTGAAAATAGATTCGGGCTTTGCTATAGGGCTTCCAGTTATTAAAGCATTGTTCAAATTCTTGCATTAAGTTAATATACTCTGTTTTATTGTTTTGTTTTGCCCATTCTATGAATTTTTGTTCATCGTTCTTTTTCTGTTCGTAAACTTTGTATTTCAAAAGTTGTTTATTTTCGCCATCAAAAAATTTCCAATAGTTCGCTACACGAGCATAATACGATGCTAATTTCAATTTTACGGCTTCGCTTTTTTTCATTTCTTCCATCATATTTTTTAAGCGAATATCACGAAGTTCTACAGTGCTTGGATTTTCTATACTGGTTTTTAATTCCACACCATAAGAAGTTTCAAAGCGATTGGTTCCACCAGGAAAGCCCATTGTCATCGTATAACTATTTTCTTTAATGCCTTTGATGTTGATGGGGATAACATATTTTGGAGTAAGGGGGATATTGTCGGGGGAATAATCTGCAGGTTGTCCATTTTTATCGGCATATACACGAAAGATGCTAAAGTCCGCAGTGTGTCTTGGCCATTCCCAATTGTCTGTGTCGCCACCAAATTTCCCCAAACTTTCAGGAGGTGTTCCTACCAATCTTACATCTTTATATCTTTTGTATACAAATAAAATGTATTGATTGCCCGAAAACATTGGAACAATGCGTGCTTCACAATTGGTTTTCTTTTCGTCTTCGCTCAATTCTTGTTGTGCCAATCTATTTAGTATTTTAGGTAATTCACTAAGGGTTTTAAGAGCATCTACGTTTTTTAATTCATTATTTACTTTGTCTGTTACATCCTTGATTCTTTCTAAAAATTGAACGGTTAAGCCAGGAACATGTATTTCTTCGTTTAGGTTTTTTGCCCAAAAACCATCTTTTAAATAATTGTGTTCAACGGTACTGACTTTTGCAATGGCGTCGTATCCGCAGTGGTGATTGGTAAATATCAGTCCTTTGTTGCTTACTATTTCACCAGTACAGCCGCCACCAAAAATAATAACCGCATCTTTTAAAGAAGATTTGTTTGCACTGAAAATTTGTTCCTTAGTAAGTTTTAACCCTTTTTTTACCATATCTTGATAGGTCTTTTCGCCTATTAAAAAGGGCAACCACATGCCTTCATCTGCAAGAACGCTTGTAATGATTCCAAAAGAAAGGCCAAATGCGAGAAGTTGTTTCATTTTTCTCATAAAAAATTTTTTTGCGGCGTAAATAAAAGATAAATAATACAATAGTGGTAATGTTATTTAGATAAATAAAGAATTTTTTGCGATGAATAGAAAATGAGAGTAGAATGGATATTTATAAAAAAGTAATGTTGGTGTGATTATTCTTTGTTTTTTCAGAACAAATTAATTTAAATACGAAACATTATTGTTTATTATTCCCAAAACAATTACTTACAATTAACCACTCACCATCAATCATCAACAATTTCCGTATATTCGCAAAAAATAAATTATACAATGTCAAATAAAAACAAAGAAACAAATATCTATACTTTAATTTTAAATGAATTAAAAAAGAATTATCCTAAATCCTTTAATTATAAGCAAATCGCAGGAAAATTAAAATCACGTATACCAGTTACAAAAGAAGAAGTGGAAAATGTAATTAAAGAATTGCACAAAAATGGTTTAGTAACCGAGCAAAAAAAAGGTAAATATTGTTTTAAGAAACCTGACCAATATGTAGTGGGTATTATTGAATTTACAAATCGTGGCGATGCCTATTTGCTCACCGAAGATGGACACGAAGATATTTACATTAGTGCAGAAGACACAGGTAAAGCGTTTCACGGTGACTATGTAAAAGTTAAATTGCTTGACAAAAAGAAAAAAAAGTTGGCAGGAAAAGTAGTAGAGGTTATTAAACGATCTAAGAACCAATTTGTTGGAAATATCCAAATTAAGGATGATTATGCCTTTGTCGTTCCTGATTTTATTAAACTACACAAAGATTTTTTTATACGAGAAAAACATATCAATGGGGCAAAAAATGGAGATAAAGTAGTAGTAGAATTGATTGATTGGAAAGATGGAGATAAAAATCCAATTGGTAAAGTGGTGAAAGTATTGGGTAAGCCCGGCAAGCACGAAACGGAAATGCATGCTATAATGTTTGAATATGGACTTACAGATAAATTTCCCGATGAAGTAATTGCTGAATCAGAGGCCATTCCTGAGACCATTCCAGCAGAAGAAATTCGTAAACGTCGTGATTTTAGAGATGTTTTGACGTTTACCATAGATCCTGTTGATGCAAAAGATTTTGACGATGCACTATCTATTCAAAAACACCATAGTGGATTGTGGGAAATAGGAGTTCATATAGCGGATGTATCTCATTATGTAAAGCCACATACCGAATTAGATAAAGAGGCATTTTTACGTGGTACTTCTATATACCTTGTAGATAGAACGATTCCAATGTTGCCCGAAAAATTAAGTAATAATGTATGTTCACTTCGTCCTAATGAAGATAGATTGTGCTTTAGTGCTGTGTTTTTAATGGACGAACAAGCCCGTATTCATCATCAATGGTTTGGAAAAACAATCATTCATAGCAACAGACGATTTACTTATGAAGAAGTTCAAAAAATTTTAGAGACAAAAAAAGGCGACTTTGTGGAGGAATTACTCTTATTGGATAAGTTAGCCAAAAAAATGCGAGAAGAAAGATATAAAAAGGGATCTATTATTTTTGATAAAGTAGAAGTCAAATTTCACCTTAATGAAAGCGGTATTCCAACAGGAGTGTATTTCAAAATTCAGCAAGATGCCCATCGTTTAATAGAAGATTTTATGCTGTTAGCCAATAAATCAGTAGCAAAATTTTTAAGCGAAGTACCTGATTATATTGATAAAAAAGATAGAAAAAAATATGGATCGGTGTATAGAGTGCACGACTCGCCATCAGAAGAAAAATTAGAAGAGTTTGCAAAGATATGTGCCCGCCTTGGTTATAAAGTAGATATTCGCAATCCTGAAAAAACAGTGAGTTCCATCAATAAAGTATTACAAGAAGTCAAGGGCAAAAAAGAAGCCAATATGATAGAAATGCTGGCTATTAGAAGTATGGCAAAAGCCATTTATTCCACTCACAATATCGGGCACTATGGTTTAGGATTTGAACATTATACACATTTTACATCCCCTATTCGTAGATATCCTGATGTGTTGGTGCATCGCCTATTAGAAGCCCGACTGAATGAAAGAATGTATTCTAATAAAGAAGAGTTAGAATACTTTTGTAAACATTCTTCTGAAAGAGAGCGTGTGGCAACCGATGCAGAACGTGCATCTGTGAAGTACAAACAAGTAGAATATATGATGGACAAAGTGGGAGAAGTGTTCAATGCAGTCATTACCGGTGTTACAGAATGGGGAATATATGCAGAAATTACAGAGAATTTATGCGAAGGAATGATACGAATTAAGGATATAAAAGATGATTTTTATATTTATGATCCTGAAAATTTTAGATACATAGGAAAACATTATAGAAAAGTTTATTCTCTTGGTGATGAAATTCTTGTAAAAATTAAAAGTGCTGATTTATTAAAAAAACAAATTGACTTAGAGATATTTAGTGGTCAACATAAAAAACTAAAAGGGAAAAAGAAGTAGATTTTTATTTAATTTGTTATTATTACATTTAGTATTTTTGGCATTGCTAATTTAGTATACATTCAAAATCCATAAACTCCTTATTTATCTCTTTATGAAAGAAAATGTTAAGAGTGTATCTTATCATCTCAAATGACTTTGAGTAACATTTTGTCCTTCTCTTGAATCTTGCTAAATAATGTCTTATTAAACTATTCATCCCCTCTATTGAGTACGTTTCTTTCTTACTTACTTTTTATGTGTTTTTGTGATGGTAATACACTATCATAACTCCGCCAATAATCCGTAAAAATTTTTCAATCTTAAAGTTCTTTATCTGCATATAAAGTTTTTCCGCAGACGATCCACTTCTATCTCCTACATAAAAACCAAGAACTTGTTTTCTATCTCTACTATAAGCGCACTAGCTCTATGTTTTGTTTCTCTCTCTTTAATGTAACTACATAACTCATCCATTTCTACAACCTTAAATTCTGTATGATAATTTTTTTCCATCTGCTCAATACTTTTACCTAATTTTTTAACCCAATTCATCACACTTACATAACTTACTCCTAAAATCCTTTCAATAGCTCTAAAACCCATACCTTCTAAGTCTGACATTACCCCATCTTTTTATTGTTTTTCATTGAAAAAGTATTTATATTTGCGGGAAACAATTGTTATGAAAAAACTTAGAGAAAATTACAGCACTA
>Ga0308395_1001501_pt1 | contig 15036 bp, 12 predicted proteins | sample Hotspr20SampleP4_FD_202097 | JGI IMG/M metagenome (GOLD analysis project Ga0308395, IMG submission 202097) | Hot spring phototrophic mat microbial communities from Mushroom Spring, Yellowstone National Park, Wyoming, United States - 20050930_P4 ...
AGCTTTGCAGATTGCTTGACTTCAAAGCGGGGCATGGTCAGTTGGGTGAAGAGGGATGATGCAGAATTATAGCACAGAATCAACGGGTTGTGTTAAGTTTTGGGTGCAAAGAGCACGGATTCAGGTCACATTTTGCGTTGCCGACGCGCCTCTTCCTCGATGCGGTAGACCCAGGCAAGCAGTTCAGCTACAGCCACGTAGAGTTGTGGAGGGATTCGTTCATCGAGCTCAAGCCCGATGAGTAGTTTCACCAATTCTGGCGATTCGTGTACATAGACGCCAGCCGCTTTGGCTTTTTCAATGATCATCTGCGCAAGTAACCCCCGCCCTTTGGCTACCACCCGTGGTGCATCGTCCCCCTTTTCGTAGCGCAGAGCCACCGCTGCGGCAGGCGGCGTGGTCGGGCGGATATTTTCGCCGTCACTCATCCTGCCTCCTCCGTTGGGAACGGGCGCCACTCAAGCTGGGTAAGCGGCAGGGCGTCGGCGGCAAAGTGGTCAAGGAGCTCATGCATTCGCTGACGCAACAACTGTTCGGTTGCCGGCTCGGCTGCCGCTACGGCCACAGTGACTCCTTGCGGTGCAACCGACAGCCAGAAGGTGATCGGCCCAAGTAGCTCGGAGGTTACCGTCAAACGTGACTGCCATGGCCGCTCCTGCGATTTTCCGGGTTTGCCCTGGGAATGGCTCGGGTCGTCATCGGGGGCATCGACGGTCCATCGCGCCGTCGCTCCTGGCCACGGTGCAAAGAGGAGGTCGATACGACCCTGCGCCAAGGCATCGAGTTGGCGCTGCACGATGGGGAGGAGACGCTCGGGAATCGGCCCAGCCGAAGTTGGCTCACCGCTTGACGTGGTCGGGACACCAGGAGCTGCTGCGCTGTTTGACGGTGTCTGGGCTCCCTCGGTGACCGGACGGGTAGAAGTGACTTGAGTAGGGGGGGGCGATGCAGAAGACTCTCCTTGGCCCATCGGCCACCGGGGCGGTTGCGTTGGCTCCGAGGTGGCTAAACCAAAGAGGCGCTGCAAAAGCGCGACGATGCCGCCAGCAGCGGTTCGCCCGGCAGCAGCTGAGGTGGCTTCGCGCGGCGACGCCTGCGGTTCGCGGAGCAGTTCTTCAAAGGGGTAACGACCATTGACCCATTGGGCGAGATGGGCTTCGTAAAAGAGACCCGACGTGCGCAGCGTATCGGCAAGTTGCTGTGCGGTAAGCGGGGCAGCGCGCTGGATGAGCTGATGATCAGTGGCAGCTAACGCCGCGCGCACGGCCAGGTAGGGGGGAAGGCGCTGGGCAGAAGGGTTTTCGCGGGTCGCAGTAGGGCCAAAAGGGGCGGGCGCAGAACCAAAAGGGGAACCGCTCGCACCCGGCGTCGGCGAGGCAGTCGTTGAAGTAGAGGGGGTGGACAGTGGGGAGGTGGTGGAAGTAGTCGGCGCGGCGGAAGCGGGAGAAAGTGGCTGGGCAGTAGGCGGAGCAGAGGAGGCTGCTGTTGCGGAGGGAGAGGCAGCAGCGGCAGAAGCGGCTGTCGAAGCCGCTGCAGAGGAGGTGGTGGCGAGAGGAGCGGGAGGAGGAGCCTTGGCGAGCGGCACGGGCAGCGGTTCAGTTGGCATGGCACTGCGGATCAGTTGCCGCAACAACCCCGCTGTGGGCGACCACTGTGTCTGCGCTGCCGGTTGACCAGTAGTCGAAGAGGGTGACGTTGGGGCGCTCGGCGCAGTGGCTTCCCGGGCCAAGATCTGGTTCCCCTCGCGCCGGACAACGACCAGCTCCAGCGTATCGCCGCTTTTGAGCGAGCGATCCATCGCCAGCGTCATCTCCTGACCGGCAACGAGCGCCAGGAAGGTGCCGTTGGGTAGCGGCCGCTGGATCGTCGCACGGAAAAGGGCCCCCTCCTCTAGCGCAGAAGGGAACTCGCGGCCGATTGCAGCGACGGGCGTGAGGCGATGGATCGCTTCTGTCCGCACCGCGGGTTGCTGTTCGGCCAGAAACTCCTGAGTGAGGAGGCGGACACGCGCCGCCACGTCGGGCGGAATCATGGTGTTTCAGGGGGGAGACGCTTCCAGGCGCGCAAAAGCCGGGCTAGGCTATGGTAGGCGGGGATGATATGGGCTTTCGCCCGTTCCAGCGCCTCTTGGGCAGTAACCAGTGCTTCCAGTCGCTCAGAAGCAGCATGGGGGACATCCTGGTCGGCAGCAACCAGAGGGAGTAACCCTGCTGCGATCTCTTCCGCCTCCTCCCAGGCGTTGCGCTCGATTGCAGCAAGCAGCGCTTCACACTGGTTTTGCAGCGCACGGTGGGGAGGAAGGGTGGCGGGATTCATGGGGAGTCGGTGGGGGAGTAGGTTTTGCGCCGGGCCTCTTCGGGCATTTCGGCCCAGGCATCGCGGATGGTGCGCAAAAGAGTCGCCGCCTCTGCCAGCGGGGCAGCGCTGTTGAGGGCGTTGGCGTGCATCAGCCGCTCGGCGATGTAGTCGTAGAGCGCAGCGAGACGTTCGCCCAGCTCACCGCCTGCCTTGACATCGAGCGACCCTTTTAGCCCTTCGATCACGATGGCGATCGCCTTGTTGATTGCCGCGCTGCGCTGCGGGATGTTGCGCTGCTCAATGGCCACTTCTGCTTGGGCAATCGCCAGCAGTGCGCCGTCAAAGAGCATCAGAATTAGCTGGTGGGGTTCAGCGGTCTGCACGGCGGTCTCCAGATCGACTTGCTGGTAGGCGGAAACACCACTGCGGCGATTGAGCATGAGAACTCCCGATCATTACGACTTATTGGAGAAGCGCCCCAATTGCTGGGTCAAATATGTGCTGGTGGCATTCATTTGACCCACGATGCTGTCCATCGCGTTAAACTGCCGATAGTACATCGCTTCGATGCGGCTAAACCGATTTTCCAATACTTCTTTCTGTTTGTCAAGAAGTTTCACCGACTGTTGCAACCCTTTGACGCGCAGGTCAAGCAAACCGGAGCTTTGGGTATAGCTATCGGTAAGGGTGATCCCTTTGGTGGCCAATCCGTCGGCGCTTCCCACTCCGCCAAAGAAGGAGGCGACCGCTGCTCCGTTGTTTTCCAGTGCAGTGGTGAGCTTCTGGTCGTTGATCTTCATCCGCCCGGTGGTGTCAAACTCAACGCCAAAGTCGGAAAGGCGGGTGTAGTCACCCACCCCGGTAAGGTCCTGGCCAAGTACTTGCCGAAGCTGGTTGCGCAGTCCGCGCAGTGTGGCATCGCCGTAGAGATCGCCCGCTTTTTTGGCCGCAGCGTCGTACCCAGAGAGGGTATCGATCTTTTGCATCACAGCATTATAGCTCTCAGCCAGCTTTTGGATGGCGGCTTTGGCGGGCGCCAAATCGCGCTCTACGGTCAGAGTCTTAGGCGATGAGGTCACTGCGGTTAAGGTAAGTGTGACATTGTCGATGACATCGCTGATCGTATTCTTGCTGCGGGTGACCGAAACCCCGTTGACGGTGAGTTGGGCATCCTGGGCGCTTTGTACGCGGTAGAGCGTGCTGCTGCTGTTGGTTGGTAGGGTATTGGGGTCGCTAAAGGTTAGACCAGCAAGAGCCCCTGTTCCGGTAAGGGTGAAGGCGTTGGCCGCACCCGTCTCTTTGCTGGAGATCACCAGTTGGTTTACTGACCCGTTGTTGATGATCGAGGCGGTCACGCCGGCATTAGCAGCATTGATCTGATCACGCAGTTGCTGGAGTGTTGTGCCAGAAGCAACGTTAAGCGAGACGGTGTTGCTGCCAACGGTAATATCCAAGGTGCCGCCGCCAGAGGGGTCGAACTGGGTGGTGGCGCTGGTGGCAACGCGCTGCTGCTGGGCCAGCTGCTGCACTGAGATGTCGTAGCTTCCCACTGCTGCCCCTGCTTTGGCGGTGGCAGTAAAGCCAGCCCCAGAAGCTACGGTGGTTTTGGCAGCAGTAAAGGTATCGCCGTTCTTGAGTGCTTCCAGCGCCTTTTGCAGCTCCCCAAGCGCCGATTTCATCTGGCCAAAGGCCGATATCTGGTTGTTGAGCTCCGTTTGCCGTTTTTCCAGTCGTTGGAGCGGTTGCCGCTCGATCTGCATCATCTGGCTGACCAGCCCGCGGATGTCTAATCCGGAGCCCATTCCGGTAGCAGTGATAGCCATGATTGACCTCCTTTGTCGTTGCCGTTACGCCTTCTCGCGTACTAGCAAGCCTTGCAGTTTGTCAAGTGCTTTGGCGATCTCCAGGATCTCCTGCGGCGGGATCTGTTTGATCACCTCCTTGGTGGTGGTATCGACCACCTTGATCACCAGCTTGTCGGTTTCTTTGTCCACCTGGAACTGCAGGCTGCTGTTCATTGCCGTCACTGCCTTCTGCACCTTGGCTGTTGCTTCCTCCACGGTGCGCCGGTCTAGCTTGCTTGCAGTTGCCTCTGACTGCCTGGTTGCATCGTCTACTTCAGGGGCAAGCTGCGTAGCGTTGGCAAACGGCTGCGGTGTTTGGCCTACAGAGCTTATCTCCACCCCTTGCCGCTCTGCGCTTACTGTTGGCGAGTGAGCGATGTTTGGACGGACAGTTGCCGCTGCTGCGGGTGTCGGGGTGATCGGGGGGGCAGTGACCGGAGCGATACTCATCGTCCTCTCCTCATGGGACACAGGCGGCGCGCGTACCTTTGCTGACGCGGCCGCCCAACAGGGTCACTCTGCGTGCGCGGACTTAGCGCAGCAGGCTCAGCACGTTTTGCGGCACGGCGTTGGCTTGCGCCAGCATCGCGATGCCCGCTTGCTGCAGGATCTGCGCGCGCGAAAGCGCCGCGGTCTCTTGCGCAAAGTCAGCATCCCGGATCCGGCTGCGCGAAGCCGAAAGGTTTTCGATCGACACCTGCAAGTTGTTGATCGTTGTCTGAAAGCGCGACTGCACCGCCCCAAGGGTGGCGCGAACGTCATTGACCTGCTTCAGGGCGTTGTCGATCGCCGAGATGGCACTCAAGGCCTCAGACACCCCAGTGATGGTGTAGGTGGTGCTGGTGGCCCCTGAACTTCCCGCAATCGCCGACTGGGTTCCGTCGAAGATATTCAGTGCATCGATGGCGATCTTGTCTGATGCGGTAACGCTGGACGCAGCCCCCGCCGTATAGGTGCCGTTGGTATCAAACCCGCTTGCAGTCGTCGTCCCCGAGAAGTTGGCCCCCACCTGGAAGACGAAAGCGGTTCCGCTTGCGCCGGTAGCTGCCGACAGCACCTTGACCCCGTTGAATTCGGTGTCGCGGCCAATGCGCTCGATCTCAAGCTGCAGCTGGCGAAACTCTCTTTGCAAAGCGTCACGGTCCCCTTGGGAGTTGGTGGCGTTCGAGGACTGTACCGCCAAGTCACGCATCCGCTGTAGGATATTAGTGATTTGATCCAACGCCCCTTCGGTCACTTGGGTCATTGAGATCGCGTCGTTGGCGTTGCGCACTGCTACGGTCATGCCCCGGATCCCCGAGGTCATCCGTTCTGAAATCGCCAGCCCCGCCGCGTCGTCCTTGGCCGTATTGATGCGCAGCCCAGAACTTAACCGCTGCATCGCGGTTTGCAGATCAACCCCGCTCTTATACAGGTTGCGCTGGGCGTTCAGGCTCATGACATTGGTGTTGATGACAGACATGGCGTTCTCCTTTCGCAAGGGTTACTGGATAGTTGCATGTGTGTTAACGGCATGAGTGGCAAAAACTTTAGGGCAAACGAACAAAAACCCGGTTTTTGCCCGCCCGTTTTGCCTCGTAGAGGGCAGCGTCGGCGCGGGCAATGGCCTGGTCCAACGTCTCCGCGGCAGCAACCTGGGTCACTCCTGCGCTGAAGGTGATGACAAGATGCCGCTCGTCGACGAAAAAGAGGTCGCGGGTAAGCGCCCGTTGCAAACGGCGGATCACTTCAGCAGCAGTCTCAGCATCGGTATCGGGCAAAAGCACGACGAACTCTTCCCCACCATAGCGGCCGACCACATCCTGTGCGCGCAGGTGGGTACGCGCCATGGTGGCTAGGTACTTCAGTGCTTCGTCACCAGCTTGGTGCCCTAGGGTATCGTTGAGCTTTTTGAAGTTGTCCAGATCCAGAATCGCAAGCGCAAGCGGGGCGGGGTGGCGTTTGATGCGCTGCTGTTCGCGTTCAAAGGTAGCCTGAAAGCCTCGACGGTTGAGTAACCCCGTGAGGGGGTCGCTGCTAACTTGAGCGCTTAACTCGGCTAGTTGCGCTTCTAGCGCCTGGATACGGGCGTTGGCCGCCTCGGCTTGGGCTTTGGCTTGGGTAAGCTCGTGGTGCGACTGGGCAATCCGCTCGTGCATCGTCCGAGTCTGGTCGACCAAGGCGCGCAGCAGCGGCGTTACCTCGGTGATTTCACGCGCCGCCTCGATTGTGTCGGCTGCTTGCTCCAACGCCTGTTGGTAGTCGCCAGAGAGCGAGGTGACCGCGGCCATCTCGTCAAGGAAATGGGCCAGCAGCGCTTTCAGCTGCGTTTCGGCTTCGCGCCGTGCGGCAACGATCTGTTGCTGGCGCTCCAGAATGTCGGCGATCCGCCCCTCGGCTTCGCGCAGAAGGGCGAGTTGATCGCTCGCATCCTCGTTGCGGAGCCACTCAGCAAGAAGTGCTACCTGGCCACGAACCCAATGTTCGTCGGGGACGAGTAGTTCGATGTTTTGAAGTAAAACGGCTAACAGGTGGCGGAGCTCGGCGATAAGCGCCTCTTGGTCGCTTGTTGTGCTGGGTCGTGGTAGAGGGGGCTCGATGTCGGAGCTACTCTTTTCTGAGGATGAGAAAGGGGCTACACTTCGCTCGTCAGCGGCTAAGGGCGCCTCTTCTTCTGCCGTTTCGGTTGGGGCGCGTTTCCAAGCTTCAACCAGCCGGTCAAGCCGCTCAAAGAGCCGCTCGGGGTTTTTGGTTGCCAGCACTCGCTCAAGAGAGTGCCGTTTCATCTCGGTAGTCCAGTCGCGATGAGGAAGCTCCCAGGCGGCGATCAGGCGGCGGAGAAGGTCGCCCCAGCCCAGATCAAGTAGCCGCTGCAGGCGCGGTGGCACTGGTTCGGGGATGCCAGCCAGTTCGCAGTACTGGCGCGTGTAGTGATCTGGGGTTGGCGGCAGACGGGCTGCAGCCAGCTTGATGAGCGTCTCTTTGGCGATCTGCGCGGGGGGTTTATTACTGGCCATCTTCGCTTCCGATCAGAGCGGCATTCCAGGCAGGCAAAGTGTGTTCCAGAAGGTAATGGCGGAAGACCCACTGCCGAAGTTGCTGTCCCTCCTGCCACAGCGCGTCGCGGTCAGCTAGTTTACTGCGAATCGCCTCGATCCACAATGCCGGGTCGTTGGGCAAGCGGGTTACCGGTGGATTGTTTTCCCGGTAGGGGGTGATGTCGGTGCAGATCACCGGGTAGGCAAAGGCGCCATATTCCAGAAGCCGTAGGTTACTTTTGGCTTCGTTGAATTCATTTGTCTCTAGCGGCGCCAGAGCCAAATCCAGGTTAAGGCTGGAGAGTCGCTCAGGGTAATTTTCAAAATCGACCCACCCGTGTTTCTCAGCAACCAGATGCTCAAATTCTGGCAACCACATGCCCATGAAGACCCAGTCAACCTCATCACGTGTTGCTTCGATCACCGGAATAAGCAGCTCAAGGTCGCCGCGGTGCTGCATTGCGCCGACCCAACCGACGCGGGGTCGGCGACGGTTTACGGGACGAAGCTGGAAGTGTGGTTCCCAGAGTTCGCGCGGCAAGGCGTTCGGAATGACGTAGATTGGCAAATCCGGGCGCAGTTCGCTCAGAAGGTCAGCTAAGGGAGGGGTGCTGACTACCGCTGCATCAGTAAGAGCGAGCATACGGCGCAGCTTGGCTCGGGCATCCTTGTTGCTACGGCGGGCGAGTTCGAAAAGACTGCTTTTACGCGGCACAGCATCGAGTCGATCATCCATGCCAAAGACAAGGCGCATTTGGGGGTGAACCTTGCGCCAGGCCGAAATTCGCTCCTCAAACGCGGGACCCAGGCGTTGATGCAATAGCACGGTGTCGGGTTTGATCTTGAGAAGCTCTGCTACCGAGGGGATGCGTGGCGCATGTTCAGGGACATACTCGGCTTGGAGCCAGCCAGCCTCAATAAGACCGCGTAACGGTTGCCGCACTCGGTACTGGCCGCTTCCCCCAGCAACGGGAAAGCCAAGAACCTTAAGGCGCTCCTTGTGGTGTCGCTGCCAAGAAAGCGGGAATAGAAGGTCAATTCTGGGTTGGGTGACTCCATAATCAAAGTGGACTGGGGAAAATGGGTCGACTGCAATCTTTTCTCCCCAGCGGGAAAAAAGAGTCTGCGCGTCCCGCTTTTTTTGTTCCAGATGAGCAAGCTGAGCAAGCGGTTCGGTCAATATACGAGGAATAACAGCTCCTCCGTGATGGATGAGACGAGAGAGGGGTTGGACAAGGATGCGAAGTCCAGCAGCGCGCACGCGGAGACAATAATCGATCTCAAAGTCGCTGTTTGAAAAAGCAGTATCAAATCCGTCCAGCTGAAGAAAAAGTTCCCGCCGGGTGGTTAAACCAACTGATGAGACTGCACTTACTTGGTGCGGCAGCCGCAACTGACCAAGGTAACCGATCTCGTTTAAATGGGCTCCATGAAAGGCTGGCCGATGGCTTGTCCATGTTTCAGCAGCTCCCCCTAACCAGAGACCAGCTGATTCAATTTCACCAAGTTCAGGCCGGACCACCAAAGGACCAACGACACCGACTTCAGGACGGAGCACCTCGCGGACAAGCCTTTCTAGCCAATAGGGTTCACGCACTTCGCAATCTTGATGAAGAAAGGTAAGCACCTCTCCTTTGGCATGGGCAGCACCGAGCGTCAAAAGGCGAGGCAGAGAGTAAGGGCCATCATCACGTACGACACAGACGTTTGGGTACTGCGTTTTGATTTCAGACAACAGCAAAGCAATGTCCGGATCTGTCGTGGCGTGGTCGACAAGAATCAATTCCCAGTCTGGATAATTGGTATAAATAAGTATGGACTCAAGCAGAGCGGCAGTTAGATGAAATACGTCGCCTATAGGAACGATCACGCTTGCTTTGGGCAGCGGAATAGCTGATTCTAATCGCCAAGTTCCAGGAAGGATCCCCGATCTTATTTTTAAATCCATGTTTCTTCTTATTAGATGGTCTTCAAGGGCCTGACGTCGAACAAGCGCAACTTCCTCCGAAGCGTCTGAAACACCGAATTGACTGCTTGTAGAATGAGGGAGTGATACTAATGGTTCACCGACGTGCGCAACTGATTTTGTTTCGCAGAGTCGCAGCAAAAGATCATAAATCTCAGCATTAGGATAGGGGCGGACTCCACCTAAGGATTGAACGTCAGAGGTTCGAAACCAAACAGTTGGGGAAATATAGTCGGTGGCAAGAAAAAGATCTAGATCAAAGTCGGGTTTAAAATGAGGAGAGATGCGCTTTTCATTGGCGAAGTAATCATGGTCGCAATAGACAGCAGCGACATGAGGGTTCATGATGAACTGGTCAGCAACGAGCAAAAGCGCATGAACATCAAGAAGAAAACCAGCAGGCAAAACGGCAAAGAAGTCGCCGCAATGGTCAGGAAGAAGTGCATTGATGATTTCAGCGCATGCCTCGGGAGAGTCTAAAGTGGCAACCTGCAGCCATCCAAGAAAGTCAGTCTCGGTAAAAATCGGATCGGGCGCTGGTTGGTCAGAGACGACAATCCAGCGCCAATTTCGATAGAGCTGGTGTTGAAGGGCATCAGAAGTAATTGCAAGATCAGGAAAGTCTTTTTTTCGGGCAAAACTAATAAGGGTAATCAATGGGTTGTGCTGCCACTGAAGCATTCGCTCAGCAAGGATCTCGGCGTCGGCTTCCTGCAGCGAGCGCCGTTTGCGCCATGGTTGGTAGTGATCCTCTGGGATGGCAAGCGCCTCTTCACTAGGTGGATAGATCGGGGTGAGATCGAGATTTTCTGGCTGATCAAGAAATAAAGGTTGTTCTAAAACCTGATTTAATATCGATGCATATTTATGAACATGTTTTTCGATTATTCGGTTTTTAAGGATATATTCGCGCGCAGCTTGTCCGATAGAGTGTCTTTTTTCTGGATTTTCAATTAGGTCAACAATGGCGTTGTACCATGCGGCAGGGTCGTTTGAAACAATGACCCCAAGACCGCTTGATTTTGCCTCGTGATAGACTGGAATATCAGAAATAACCGCTGGGATTTCCAGGGCGCTATATTCAACCCATTTAATATCAGTTTTGCATCTGTTAAATTCGTTGTCTGCTAGCGGAATAAGGCCAATATCTATCTCAAGATCATTTAATCGTTGCAAATAGTGCCAATAGGAAACGGGCGTTCGGATAATGAGCACTTGATCGCAGGCGCGCAGATTTTCAGTGGCGGCTCCCCACAATACAATTTCAACTTTGTTGCCATAACGATTGGCAATTCGCAACAGCGCCGATTCAATAATTGCTAGATCATAACAATGACTCTTTGTTCCAGCAAAACCGATTCTGATTTTATCTTTAGGTTTTCTTTGTGGAGGATTTGGTATTAGTGATAAAGGTAGGTGGTTTGTGAAAACAAAAATTTGAAGTTTATTAAACCTTCTTGCTAGAGATTTCCTGAGAAGATCTGAGGAGCAAAGAACTTTGATGGAAGGGTTGTCCAGCAATTGCTTAATATACGGAATAGAACGGAAATGTTGTTCGTATTCTACGTGTGTAGGTTCTAACTCAAAAATATTATCATCGATTTCATAAACTACTGGTTTCTTTGTTTTTAGTATCTCTTCAATATCTCTTTTTGTATCAGCTCTCGGATAATCTCTGTGGATAATAAAGAGATCAAAACTGGTAAGGTCTTTTGGTAGCTCTGAATTAATGATGGTTATATCAAAATATTTTTCAAGAAGCTTTAGTGGGAAATATAATCTTAAGCAAAACATGGGATTGGTTATGCTGAATCGTGTCAAAATCCCAATTTTTGGTTTTTTGCTTTCAATATTTGTTGATGTGTTTTTTGTGATGTAGTTTGATGCGAGTTTTAAAAGACGATAATAACCGTGAATTAAGGCAACAAGATCTAATCGGTCAAATTGAAAAGCATCGATTGCGCGCTGAAGTAAAGTATCTTTTTCATATAAAATTCTCTGGTTAGGTGTTTGTTCTTTAGAGCTTTCTCCTTTTCTACGGTATTTTACCAAGGGAGTGTCAATGTAGCGATAGTTCCCTGTTAGTGCAGCGCGAAAGCCGAGTATTAGATCATCGAAAGTATTGCTGAATCTGATTGGTCCAAAATCTCTGAAGAGTGCTGTAGTAAAAGCTTGGGTTGCTCCAATATGAAGTGCAAAATTCCAAGCCATGTCTTTAATGTTAAAATTGTATTCAATTATTGGCGGAATCCATATTTCTCCGTTATGAACTAATTGAACTGGTGAGTGACAAAGATAATAGTGTGGTTTGCCGGCATCGATATAATCGGCTACAATAGCTTTAACTCGATCTGGTAAAGAGATGTCGTCCCCCCAGTTCTCAATAAAAATTATATTTGATGTAATGCTGAGTACAAGGTTGAAATGGTTGATAAAGCCAATATTTTTTTCGTTTCGGCGAACGATACAGCGTTTAACATTATTTGGCCTGGATTGGCAGTCAGCAACAGTTTTTTGTATTATTTCCCATGTTGCGTCAGTAGAACAGTCGTCGCTGATTATAAATTCATCTATCGGATATGTCTGTGAAAATATGCTTTCGATCGCTTCTTTGACATAGTCTTCCTGGTTAAAGGTCAGCATTCCTACTGTAACTTTTACAATTTCATCCATGTTTATCTCCTTCCTGAATTCGTGCTCTCTCATGCCACTCCGAACGCAAACTGTTAATCACTGCGTACAAGGGGCCGTATGAGAGGATCTGTCCCCCCATTTGCCTATCAGGGGGGCATGGATGCGTGGCTCGGCCTCCTCGATCCGCTGTCTGTAGATCATACCGCGAAAAAACGGCTGGCAATGCAAAACATTTGCGCCTTCTGGTCGGCAATCACCCTGCTCATGCGCACAATCATCGTCTTGATTAGGTTGCCCAAATCGTCCAGATGCCCAGCCAAGCCTACGGGAGGCGCAGCCGACTTAAGGCGCCGCGGGGCGTATCGCCCGTTTCTGCAACGCGCCAATGACCTCAGGCAAAGCCTCCTCCAAGCGCTTGGGTGTCATCTCAACCAGCAGCTGAGCACGAGGACCTACCTGGGCCAACACAGGCTCAGGAATAGCCAACTCGAACTGCGGATCATTGTTCAGGCTCAGCAGCCATACCCCCCCGCCGGCGGGCAGACAGATGACGCCCCCCGGTTGGACCAAGGATTCGCAATCCCCCGCCCAGCGCCAAAGTGTGGAGCCGTCAGCTTGCACCAGCGCCAGGCCATGTAGCCGGACGGCCACCGGCGCGTTGGCTATATCCAGGCGCATGCGCAGCAACGGCGCCAGGTCTTTCGGCAACACCAACTCCAGATTCTGGCGGCGGCCGTTGGCCTCATAAAGCGTGGCGGCACCGCGGGCCTCTCCGTAAGGCCTTGCCGTGCCATCGGCCAGTTCTGAAATGTACAAACGGATTTCCAGCGTTGGACTCGGTGCAGACGGCAGCGCTGCTGGGACTTCATAAAGCGAGGACCCAAGCGCCGGCAGCGCACCGTCACTGGCCAAGGCGATGAAATAGACGGGCCTAATCAGTCCCTCTTGCGCTCCCTGGGGGGATACCGAGCGCAAGCCAGGCGCCGCAAATCTCCAGGGGGTGACCACTGAGCCCTGCACCACCCGTTGGCCATAAAGCGCCACCTGGGAAAAGTGGGCATGGAGCAGCTCAAGGAATTCGGTCTCGTCCAGTTCCTTGACATGAAACGGGTTGGGTTCGGTCAGGGTCTCGTCATACACCGGCCGGTTCGGGCTAGAGATGACCAACAGCCCGCCAGGACGCAACACGCGCCGAATTTCACGCAACATCGCCTCGTGCTGGTCGTGGTGCTCGATGGTCTCGAAACACACCACCACGTCTACCGAGCCCGATTCCAATGGTAGGGCCGCACAATCCCCCTGAACAAAACGCAGATTCGGCAGGCGGTATTTTTCCGCGGCGTGCCGGATCACTTCCGCATCGATGTCCACCCCTACCACCGTGTGCGCCGTCGTGGCGAGCAAGTGGCTGCCATACCCCTCACCACAGGCTACATCCAGCACATCCCGCCCCTTGGCCAGTTCAAGGGCCAACAGATAGCGGTGCAGATGCTCGGCATGGATGGCGCCGCCGACCTCAGGCACGTAGCGTTCTCCCGTAAATTTCATGCTGAAAGTCTCCTACAGATGTAAACCTCGGTCATGGGGCCAGCGACCCCTATGGACGGCGCCCACCAGCGGCGCACCTCAACGTCAAAGCCACATTCCCGACTCACCCTCTCGGCCAGGTCGTAGCCAAAGCGCCAGGTAACCAGCGACCCCTGCGGACTTTGCGGATTGCCGTGGTACTCCGGCTCTCCCACCACACGCACGGAGCCGTCTGCTTCCCGGAAGGCTACCTGCTCAGACTTCACCCGGTCGGGATAAGTGGGCGCCGTAAACAGGCACACGCCACCAGGGCGCAGAGTACGGTGAATCTCCCGCATTGCCTGGAAAGGGTGGAAGAGGTGTTCCATCACGTCCAGATGCAGCCATACATCGACGCTTGCATCTGCCAGCGTCAGCGCCTCCAGATTTTCATTCCGGAGTCCATGAATGACGCTACCAAAGGGGTACCCAGGAAAATAGCCGGTTGGCAGGTAATTCACGCAGTTCTTTCGCAGCCAGTCCGACAACCCACGGAAGCACGGCGAGCATTCACAAATAACAAGCTCGCGTACCACATCACGTGGATAAATGTCGAACAGCGCTTTCGCCATCGCACGCTCGCGTGTGGCGCATCCGCTAAACGTTCGATGGCTGCAATTTATTGGTTGTGTTTCGCGATGAAATGCATCCCATTCAGGTATTTCTACATCATTCAAACAAATTGGGCAACTCACAGCAAGAAAGTCCATCAAATTCTCCGCAGAAGCCAGTTTACGAAAAAGAAAAGTTCCATGCTATTGAGACCCTTAATTTCTACGATGGCCAACAAGCTTTGGATGCTTAACTCAGAGTGTCAGATTTTACACAAAAGCGTCAGTCTATCTAAATTCTGGATGCCACCCCAATTGAGTTCTTGTGAATCCATTATCAGAAGACCCGCATTCTGACAGGCAGACACAAATAAATCAAAATCCATAATGTTTCTAGCGTGGGGGTTTTTGCCATAATGATCGGCCCCAGGGCCTCTGAAATTTGAATGATGATAAAGAGCCAAACCATTTTGCTTTAGTATTCTCGATGTATCCTTTAAATACGAAAACATCAAGTCCATGGAGAAATGAACCATTGTGTCGTAGGAGATAATGGCAGTGACACTGTTATCATCGATCCCGGTATAGTCATACCCATTTCCCAGAATATACTTGACATTTTCGTCACTACTGAGCCTCTGCCTACATTTCGAAAGATTTGATTCAAATACATCAACAAGTGTTAGATATTTTGCTCGTTTTGCAATCATTTCACTATGTCTCCCCCATCCACAGCCTAGCTCGACTACGTGCGTCAAGTCGAGCTTTTTAAATTGCTCGTAGAAAGGCGTACCATCGTTCCAAAAAACAAACGTCCACCGCTCCGCCTCTTCGTAAAACGGAGAAAATTCCCATGGTTTTTTTACAATATCCACTTCAGCTAAAAGTTTGCTCATTATTTACTCCTAGATATTTAGCAACACTTTCCAGGTACTTTTTCTGACTGTTGTGTATCGTTCCGACCTTAATCATGGAACCCACAAGTTCATGCATCCTCTTTATCACCTGAATCCGTGTTCTCTCATCCCAAACCGAACACAACCCGTTGATTCTGTGCTACAATTCTGCATCATCCCTCTTCACCCAACTGACCATGCCCCGCTTTGAAGTCAAGCAATCTGCAAAGCTCACTCTCACCTCCTATTCCGGGCTGGCGCTGA
>Ga0308395_1001503_pt1 | contig 15020 bp, 12 predicted proteins | sample Hotspr20SampleP4_FD_202097 | JGI IMG/M metagenome (GOLD analysis project Ga0308395, IMG submission 202097) | Hot spring phototrophic mat microbial communities from Mushroom Spring, Yellowstone National Park, Wyoming, United States - 20050930_P4 ...
CGGCAGCATTTGCAGTATTTGCCGTATGGTGAGTTGTTTGTATCGCAGAGTCTGAAGGGCTTTGATGTCCGTTACAAGTTTACGGGCAAGGAGCGAGATGCTGAAACGGGTCTCGACTACTTTGGCACTCGGTATTATGATAGCGATTTGAGTATTTGGTTAAGTGTAGATCGCATGGCGGATAAGTATCCTAGCCTTAGTCCTTACCATTATGCAGCACACAACCCAATCAAGTACATTGATGTTAACGGAGATAGGTTGTGGATTAAGTTTTATGTTGGCTTTTTATGGTGGCGAAAGGTGCTTTATGTGGATGGAACTATATACATTAAAAAAGGAACACCTTACACAGGAAAGATGACACCTTTTTTGACACAATGCCTTGAGGCTTTAAAGACAATTAGCAGCACAGAGTTAGGTAAGAGCACGATTAGTGAATTACAATCTTCAAGCAATAACTTTATTATAGTGAAGAGGAGGAGCTCTGGATTCCGCGAAAAGAATTACGAAAAATCACATGCAAAGGCACTGGGTAATGGTCTAGTAGGTGGTGCTGGTGGGAAAATTTTTTGGAATCCTTCAGGAGAAGAAGTACCAACAACAAGTGGATTACGAGTGGAACCTGAAGTAGCTTTAGCTCATGAGATGTTTCATGCATTAGATGCAAATAGAGGATTATTAAATGATTTGCTGGAACAGAATTTACTACGTGCTGAGTGGCAGGCGGTGTATAGGGAAAACATACTTCGGGAGCAATTGGGTAAACCTTTGAGAACATATTATATTGTGAATTGGAGGGGTGAGGGTGTGGGTCCTTATATGTTAACTCCTGATAATAAACCTAAAAAGCCATACTGGTATGAAAATTAAACCGAAAAATATTATGAAATATTTCATAGGAGTGATTTTAATTTTAATATTCACCTCATGTACAGTGAGGAAAGAATTCAGGGTCGTAAAATTTCGTCCTGAGGGTTATATAACATGCAAATTACATGTGCCTAAAGATTGTGAAATTAAAATAAGAGAGTACCCTGGACCTTATGGGGGAGGAGAAATATTATGCGTTTATAAAGATTCATCTTTTATTTATATTCATAATCCTGGAGTTATAGAGGAAGACATATACATATATAGATATTTTTCTATTAGAAAATTTATACTTCAAATTATGATGCAAATTGATGAATTTATTAGTTCAATTAGCACCGCACTTAGTTTCCATTTATATCCAGATGATTGGCTCTATGTTTCATCTGGTATGAATGATAAAGCGTTATATTGGAAGGACATTTATGTTGAGATATGTACTATTGGGTATGATAACGTACCACAAGAAAAAAAAGAACTTTTCGATAAATCCTTGGAAACTTTGAGAGTGAAATTTTCGTTATTTTGCTCACCCAATTGTATAAATATAAAAAAATTAGAAAGAAAAGCGAAAAAGAAGTTCAAAAAAGATTTATTAAAAAATTTAAGTATATGCATGTAGTTTTTAGAGTAATAAAAAAAGAGCATGAATGAATATAATTTGTAAAGTCCGTTACAAGTTTACGGGCAAGGAGCGAGATGCTGAAAGGGGTCTCGACTACTTTGGCAGTCGGTATTATGATAGCGATTTGAGCCTGTGGTTAAGCGTAGATCCGCTAAGCGATGCCCGCCCCAACCTTTCTCCTTACCACTACTGCCAGTGGAACCCGATGGTGAGACGAGACCCAAGCGGTGCCTGGGAATTATAAGTTATGGTAGTCAAGGTTAAATATCAAAAACAATAAAGTTTATTTTTATTATATTAGCTGCAGCAGCTTTGGATTTCAAAAGAATGATGAAGAGATTGAAAAAATTTTTTTACTTTTTACAGACCCTGTTTCCCATATTTCAAACACTATTTTTAATTTTTTTCCTCTTTTATGAAAGGAATTAAAGCGGTTTTTTTGAGCAAAACAAACTATAGAAATTCCAAGAGATGTGGAAATGACGTATTTTGGAATTTTAGATGTTAAAGATCTTTGCGGAGACAAAGGGTAGATTTATGACAAGGTCAAGGTTAGCACGAGATATTTTGCTGGCGGTATTTACTTTGTACATTTTGATAATTGTCAAGCTTTAATTTATCCTCATTTTTGTGTTATCCGTTGGGGGATCCCCCCTGTGTCCCCCCCTTATTAAGGGGGGATCAACCCTATCCTTATACTAGATATAAAAATTGCTGAAATTTTACCTAGCTTAATAATTTGACACGAGAAATTGGTCATCCCTTCAAACCCAAAAAGCCATCAAATTTATTTTTTATTGTGCTTTAACACCACAATTTATACAATTCCTCAATAAGATGCCTTTAATACAAAAAAGTCGTAGAAAAGTTCAAAAACTAACCCTCATTTTTAAAGAGGAGATTTCCTCAATTATTTCTTCTTTCTTTAGTTCAAAAAATTAAAAAAACTTTTAGAGACAACTAGTTAGAAAGATCCGAAGGTTTATTTTTGAGAATTTATCTTATTTAGAACAAGGTGATCAATCTCATCAGCTTGTTTTTGGGCTTCTTCGAGAATTCGGTTAGCTTCTTGCTTGATTTGTTCTGCCCAAGTTTTATCTTCAACACCCGTAAGGTTGATAAGTACATTGTAGTATGCACCTTTTATCCCAGCTAATGCAGCGATAGCTCCAACTCCTGCGTCTGTTACGGAATTTGGGTTTCCGATTTCAACCATGGCTTTGCAAACTGGCAAGGCTTCAAGGCATTTTTGCATAGTCTTTAGCGGCACGCTGGTTGCATATTTTGTGGCTTCTTGTATTGCTTGTTTGCGAGCAAGTTTTTCTTCTTCGGTGGTTTTGGGTAGACCATATGCTTCCATTACTTTGTTAAATGCTCTTGTATCTTCGTCCACCAAGTAAAGTAGATCTTCTTTTATGGCTTGGCCTTTTTCAGCCCAATGGCTAAATTCTTCCCAACGGTCATCCCATCCTGGTTTGTGGGAACTTAAGTTAGCGACCATTGCACCAAGAGCAGCTCCTAAAGTTCCGATATAAGCAGATACTGAACCTCCTCCCGGAGCGGGAGATTCACAAGCAACTTCATTTGCAAACTGGCGACAAGTTAAGTTAATGAGTTTCTTTTCTTTTTTCTTGTCTTCCAGAATGTATTCAATAACTTTTTCTCTCGGATTGAAGGGCTTTACATCGTTCAAGCCCATGCTTTTAATGGCAATTTTAACAAGTTCTTCTTCGCTAACCCCCAAAGAGCGTTGTTGCTTTGCTAGAAAATATTTTCCAGCATCGATGAGGACACGTTTTGGGATTAAACCTACGATTTCAGCACCTGTAACACGCACTCCCCGAGCTTCGGCCTTCTTGCACACTTCTTCAAATGCCACATGTACTGGAGTAACGGAAATATTGGTAATATTCATGCTCACTTGTGCAATGCCAAATTCTTCGATGTACCAACCAATGGCTTTGGTTGCTTTAAGCGATCCTGGTATCATGACAGGTTCGCCATTCTCATCACGAACAATTTTCCCGGTGATTGGGTTTCCTTCGCGAAGTGGACGACCTTTCTCTCTGACATCAAAAGCGATAGCATTAGCTCTCCGCGTACTGGTCGTGTTGAGGTTAAAATTAATAGCCACCAAAAAGTCTCGAGCACCAACGGCAATAGCTCCTGTTTTCGGATTGAATTTAGCTGGACCAAAATCAGGTTTCCACTTCGGATCTGCTAATTTTTTGGGAAGTCCTTCATATTCGCCTGCTCGAACATTAGCTAAATTCTTTCGTTCAGGATAAAATGCAGCTTCTTCATAGCAATAGACTGGTATTTGAAGTTCGTCTCCAATACGTTTAGCAAGTTTTCGAGCATACTCTACAACTTCTTCCATGGTAATATTGGCTACGGGCACCAGAGGCAAAACATCGGTTGCCCCAAAACGGGGATGAGCACCTTTATGCTTGGACATATCAATCACTTCAGATGCTTTTTTTACAGCAAGGAAAGCTGCTTCTACGACTTCATCAGGCGTCCCAACGAAGGTCACGACAGTACGATTGGTTGTTTCGCCCGGATCTACATCTAGCAACAATACGCCTTTCACCGACTCTATTTCGTCGGTAATGGCTTTAATTATTTCCATGTTCCGACCTTCACTAAAATTTGGTACACATTCAATTATTTTTTCCATGTCTATATCGATTTTATTGGTTTTCCATTCACAAAAACTTGTTCTATGTTATTTCTTGCAAAATAATAAGGTATGGCAGCAAGAGATGAAATATGTCGAGTTATAAGTAAATTGGCCTTACGTTTAGGGGCGATAAATCCTACCTCTTTGTCTAATTCCATGGCTTTTGCTCCATGCAAGGTGAGAGCTACTAGAGCTTCTTCAGGTAAAAGTCCACCGTAAATGCAAGCCAACGACCAAACAAATTGCATGTTTCCGCTTGGGCAACTGCCAGGATTAAAATCCGAAGCCAAAGCTAAAGGTAAACCAGCATCAACCATTTTTCTCAGAGGAGCATAAGGTAATTTCAAAAAGAAAGATGTTCCAGGCAAAGCCGTTGGAATAGTAGACGAATGTTTCAAAAGATCAATTTCCTCATCTGAAAGATGTTCCAAGTGATCAACACTTACGGCCTTATGCTGAACACCAACTTGAACACCACCCGTATGCCCTAACTCGTTGGCATGTATTTTAGGTTTTAAATCAAATTTACCTGCAGCTTCAAGTATTCGAGCAGTTTGCTCAGGTGTAAAAAAACCTCTGTCACAAAAAACATCAACATAATCAGCTAGATTCTCTTTAGCAATTTCTGGTAACATCTCATGGATAATAAGATCCACATAAGCATCTGGATTTTGCTTAAACGCTGCAGGAAAAGCATGTGCTCCTAGGAAAGTTGCTTTAATGGGTATAGGTAAATTTTCTTTTAATCTTCGAATAACACGAAGCATCTTGATTTCAGCTTCGGTTGTAAGTCCATACCCGCTTTTAATTTCGAGGGAAGTTGTTCCGTACGACATGAGTTCTTCAATGCGAGCACGTGCAGCTTCGAACAAATCCTCTTCACTCGTCTTGCCAAGGATTTGAGCTGAATTAAGAATTCCCCCACCTCTTCTAGCTATTTCTTCATAGGTCAACCCACGAATTTTGTCCACAAACTCGTTTTCTCTGCTGCTTGCAAAAACCACATGGGTATGCGAATCACAAAAACCTGGCAGCACATGCCGTCCATTTACATCTAAAATCAAATCACATGAACTTTCGTTAATATTTAAGTCTTGCATCGTGCCAACTTCAACTATCCGATCGTCTTGGATTAGAACAAAAGCATTTTCCAGCCGTGGAGGCTCATTCATGCGAACTTGAGGGTGTTCCTCGTTCGTCTTACTTGCCAACCACAGGACATCAATATGCTTAAGTAAAACTTTCATGAATGAATTTTTCTGCAAGCAAACATAAAGAAAATCTCGCTAACTAAAGAAATTTTTTCAACTTTCTTCTACTCTTTAGCAGTGTGGTTGTACTAACTTTTCATGATGCAACTCTTGTATTTCAGGGAAAATAATCGATCTTAAAAAATTTTTCATTTTTTTAACATGAGAAAAATAGGGTTTATATTGTGAAAATAGCATAAAAAGATTTATTTTAAAAATGTGAGTTTTAAGTCTCTGGAAGCACTAAATCTTGCAAGTATTTACAAAAAAATCATACACCAGTCAATGTTAAATGCGTTTAAAAGAGTGACTAATTATTTTTTTGCATACCATTCTCATGGATATAAATGCATACCTTTGCCATAAAATTGTTTGTACCATAATGAAAATTAGTGGCTTTTCCTTTGTTAGGAATGGAAGCAAGTTGTATTATCCTGTAAAGGAATCTATTCAATCCATGCTTCCTTTATGTGAAGAAATTGTTGTGGCTGTGGGCAAAGGTGATCCAGATGATACCAGCCGCGAAGATATACTCTCCATTGGAAGTGATAAAATTCGCATCATTGATACTGAATGGGATCCTCGTTACATGGTACGTGGAGCTATTCATGCTATACAAACAGATATTGCTAAAGCTGCTTGTACGGGAGATTGGCTTCTTTACTTGCAAGCTGACGAAGTAATTCACGAAAAAGATATTCCTGAAATTCGACGCAGATGTGAAGAACTTTTAGATAAACCAGAAGTTGAGGGCTTACTTTTTGACTATTATCATTTTTGGGGCGATTACGACCATTATCACAATTCTCATGGCTGGTACAAACATGAAATTCGTATAATTCGCAACCTGCCTGAAATTCACTCTTGGCAAAGTGCTCAATCTTTTCGTTATTTTTATTATTACGAACATCCTTATCAAAAAGGAGGAACGAGAAAATTACGAGTAGCCAAAGTTAATGCTCACATTTACCATTACGGTTGGGTGCGTCCACCTCATCTTATGCAAAATAAAAACAAATACCTTGACATCAATCACAAAGGAAAAGAAAAGGTAGAAGAACTGTATAAAAATAAACCGCTAGAATTTGATTATGGTCCCCTCCAAAAACTTGCCCTTTTCAAAGGAACACATCCCCTCGTCATGCAAGAACGCATCAAACAAATTTACTGGAAAGATAAACTTCAATACTCAGGAAAACCAAATCCTAATCGTCCTTTACATAAACACGAACGTTTTAAATATCGCTTCCTAACATTCATTGAAAATAATTTTCTTGGAGGGCGGCAACTATCTTCATTTAAAAACTATCAGCTTTTAAAAAATATATGAAGTTTATTATTGATTCATCCATTAGACACTGATTGCAGCTTATTTAAAAGTTTTCACAAAAAAAGAGAAGGAACCGTAAACTTTTTTCTTAATTTGCATTCAAAAAATAAAGTTATATTTGTAAAAATTTGCTCATGAAAAAGGGGTTCATTGTTTTAATAAGCTTTCTCTTGGTAGTTCTTCAGGGGTGGGCTTTGCCCATAGATTCTGCCAAAGCTCACTTGGTAGCTTTAAATTTTTTTAATTACAAGCAAAAGCAAACTTCTTCTTTAAAGATGATACTCAAGGAATCATCTACAACAGCGTATTATGTTTTTGGTGGAGAAAATCAGTTTGTCATTGTTGCTGGAGATGATGCAGCTTATCCTATTCTTGGTTATTCTCTTACTTCGAGTTTTGGTGATTATCCATTGCCTCCAGCTTTAAAAAGTCTTTTGTCGTCTTACACAAAACAAATTGAGATGATCAGATCCCAGAAAATAAATGCAACGGAGGAAATTGCAAGTGCGTGGGAAACATGGATTAATAAAAAAGTCACAAGTGAAGAAAAAAGTTCTGTAGGACCTTTGTTATATTGCTTGTGGGATCAAGGGAGATATTATAATGCCCTTTGTCCGGAAGATCCAGCAGGTCCTGGAGGGCGAGTATGGGCTGGCTGCGTAGCTACCATGATGGGAATGACCATGTATTATTATCGTTATCCTACACAACCTAGTGGCTATCATAGCTACAATTCTTCTTACGGACCACTTGCTGTTGATTTCAGTCAGCGTCAATACAATTACAATGAAATGCCCTACCAATTACGTGGCGATAACCTTCAAGTTGCCACATTACTTTTTGACTGTGGTGTTTCAGTTAATATGATGTATGGTCCTGATGGTTCAGGAGCCTATATGGAAGATGCTGCCAATGCTTTGAAAACATATTTTGGCTACAATTTATCGTTGTACCTTGATTATAAAGATAATTATTCGGAATCTACCTGGATTAATAAATTAAAAAACGAGTTAAATGCTGGTCATCCTTTGCCTTATGCGGGATTTGATCCAAGCGGCGGACATGCTTTTGTTTGCGATGGTTATGATGATCAAAACATGTTTCATTTCAATTGGGGATGGAGCGGATATTACAATGGTTTTTATTACATCAATAATTTAAATCCTGGCTACAATTTTAGTTCGGGTCAACAAGCAATTTTTGGAGTTTACCCTTCTACAGCTTACAACCCTAATGCATGTGGAAGTTATACGATGCATGAAAAGTCGGGGAGTTTACAAGCAGGTTATCCTTTCAGCAGTTACGGAAACAATTTAAGTTGCTCTTGGCATATACAACCGACAGACACTATTGTCAACATAAAATTATATCCCGGCTATTTTTCCACTGAGCCTTCAAATGATGTTTTAAAAATTTATGCAGGGGGCAATACATCAGCTCAACTTCTGGGAACATATAGCGGAACTTCTATTCCTTCTGAAATAGTTGTTCCAGCACAAGAGGCTTACATCACTTTTCAAACCAATGGGTCCATTACGGATCGTGGTTTTCATATTGATTATTATTGTACCAACCCCATATTCTGCACGACAAATAATATTCTAACAGAACCAGAAGGTTTTATCACTGACGGTAGTGGATCTTATAATTACAACAACAATACAACATGTCGTTGGATTATTAGACCAGATAATGCAAAAGGGATACTTCTTCAAATCATTACGCTTGCACTTGAAGCCAACGACAAATTATATATTTACAAATATCCAGAAAACAATTTATTACAAACCCTTACAGGAAATATTTCCAATCAAACATTGTATTTTCCTTATTCTCAACTTAGTTTAATTTTTAAATCGGACGAATCCATCACCTATCAAGGATTTTCTTTGAAATATTCGGCGACTTACGCTTCTTTGGAGGAAAGAAACGACGCTTATTTACATGCTTTTGTTCAACAACATCGTTTAAATCTACATTTTTATCATTTTTCTGAAGGGGATTATTTTTTAAAGATATTCAACTCTGCAGGACAACTCGTTGCTCAAGAAACTATCCATATTGCCTCTGATGATGAAAGTTTTTCTTTACCAATGCATGTCAATCCAGGTCTATATTTCATGCAAATTCAAAATAAAATTCTCGATATACATCAAAAAATCATGATCGTAAATGAGTGAAACATAAAATCACGTGAAAAAAGGCTGCCAAAGTGCAGCCTTTTTTATTTTCTAATGGGCTTAAGAACTTATTCTTCGACCTTAGCTAAAGCTTGTTCTAGATCGGCAATAAGATCATCTACATCTTCGATGCCAACAGAGAGGCGTACAAGTCCATCGGTTATGAAAGCTACTTTTTTAGCTTCAGCTGAAACGCTTGCATGCGTCATGGAGGCTGGATGTTGGATTAAACTTTCCACACCACCTAGGGAGACAGCAAGAATAATCAATTTTACATTGTTCATCAATTGAACACCAGCACTGTAGCCTCCTTTAAGTTCAAAACTAATCATGCTGCCTGGGCCACGCATTTGCTTTTGAACGAGATCGTATTGCGGATGTGAAGGCAAACCAGGATATTTTACCCAAGCAACTTTGGGATGTTTTTCAAGGTAGGCAGCAATTTTCATAGCATTTTCTTGAGCTTTTTCAATTCTCAGTTTTAAAGTCTTAAGGCCACGCATAACTAAATAGGCTTGATGTGGATCCATGTTAAAACCAAGCGTTACCATAGTTTTTCGTAAGACTTGATGCACTTCTTGAGATTTCGAAACAACAACACCTCCTACAATATCTGCGTGACCGTTTATGTATTTCGTCAAAGAGTGTAAAACTACATCAGCACCTAAATCAAGTGGGTTCTGCAGCACTGGACTACAAAATGTATTGTCCACAACAACATACAAACCTTTGGAATGGGCTAATTTAGATATGGCTTCAATATCTGCAAGATCCATGGTTGGATTGGCAGGAGTTTCTAGGAAAATCAATTTTGTATTGGGCTGAATGGCTCTTTCTACATTTTCTATTTTAGTTGTGTCGATAAATGTTCCTTCGATCCCCCAACGTGAAAGATAATTTTCCATGAAAACCCGAGAAGCCCCATAAATGGCTGCCGTGCTAACAAAATGATCGCCCTGTGAAAGCAAACCAAGCATCACCGTTGACACTGCTCCCATGCCAGAACTGCAAGCAATAGCTCCAAACCCATGTTCAAGCAAAGCCATTTGTTGCTCAAAGGCATCAATGGTAGGGTTACCTATACGGGTGTAAATAAAACCTTTTTCTTTTCCAGCAAAAAGATCAGCTCCGTGTTGAGCATTCTTAAAACGAAATGTCGATGTTTGGTAAATAGGGGTCGTTGCACTTCCAAAAGGATCTTCCATTTCAGCCCCATGAATTAACCATGTGTCAACTTTGTACTTTCTTGAATCTTCCATTTTTTTCGCAAAACTACATATTTTTCAAAGGACTGAAAATTGAGTACTTTTGCAAAAAGTCTTTTTGTGAAATACATTTTAAACCCTTTTGTAAAATTACCAGGCTACGATTGTTTTGGTTGCTCGCCTAACAATCCCATCGGGCTGCGAATGCAATTTTATGTAAAGGATGATCTTGTGTTTTGCGATTGGAATCCTTCAGAACACTACCAGGGTTGGTACAATGTGTTGCACGGTGGAATACAAGCAACGCTTATGGACGAAATCGCTAGCTGGGTTGTTTTCGTAAAAATTGGTTCTTCTGGGGTTACTAAAACCATTACGGTTGAATACAAAAAACCAGTATACATCAAATGGCCTATTCACTTAAGAGCATGGTTAGTTAAATACGAAAATCCCATAGCCAACATCAAGGTAGCATTGTATTCCAACAACGAGCTTTGCTCAGAAGCTGATGTAAGTTACTTTGTCTATCCCGAGGAAATCGCACGTCGTAAATTTTATTATCCAGGACTTGCAGCTTTTTTAAATGAAAATGATGCCTATGAATAGAATAGCCGTATTTCCAGGAACATTCGATCCTATTACCATTGGTCACGAATACATCATTCGTCGGTATGCCCCTCTTTTCGATAAAATTTACATAGCCATTGGCCGAAATCCTGAAAAAACAAATTATTTTCCTTTGGAAAAAAGGCTCGAATGGTTAAAACTCGTTTTTTCAGACATTCCAAACATCGAAGTGGAAGCTTATGATGGCTTAACCATTGACTTTTGCAAGCAGAAAGGGGCTCGTTATATTTTACGTGGTCTTCGCACCTCGGAAGATTTTGAGTATGAGCGTCGCATTGCCCAGATTAACCGTATGCTTGATCCAAACATCGAAGTTCTTTTTCTACTCACTCGCCCAGAACATACCCCCATTTGCTCAAGTGTCGTTCGTGAGATCCACCGCAGCGGTGGTGATGTATCCCTATTTGTTCCCAAAAAGATTGCTCATCTCATTCAGCAATGCAAACGAGAAAAATGAGAAAAGTTTTCTTTGTATTCGTAGGAGTATTTATCTTTTATTTTCAGTCTTTTGCTGCTTATTCTGTGATTGAAGGTAAGGCTCCCGGAGGGGCTGGCTTGCAAATTCGGCTTTATGAGTACGAAGATTTTATTTCTTATAAAGAAAAACTCGTAGCTGTTGCTCAAATTGATTCGAGTTGTAAATTCTCTTTTAAGCTGAAAATTTATGAAAACGAGGTTAAAATGTTATTTTTTCGCATCATGTATTTTCAAACGGTCAAATTCTTTTTGCCAGCAAATGTTACTTATGAACTGGAAATAGATAGTTTTTATTATCGAGATCCTTTGCGAATTTTTATTCCAATTCTTTCAAGCATAGAACTGCCTGTCAGAATTAAAAATGCCGACGAAAAAGATATCAATACCCTGGTGGGTGCGTTGCAAACTACATACGAAAAGTATGTGACCACTGTTTTAGCTGGGGGGCGAGATTTAAAATATAACCTTTCGTTCAAACGTCCCTCTCCCTCGGTGGTCAAACAGCTGGCCGATTCGCTTTTTTATTTTTTTGGTCATTATGAAAACCCTTATTTCAAAAACTTTTTTACTTATACGCTAGCTCAATTTTATCTAGTTACGCAATATGCTAATAAAACACAGCTTTATCGGGAATTTCTTTACAACAAACCTTTTTTATACAACAATCTTGCTTACATGCAATTTTTTACTTCCATGTACGACAATTACATTTTAACTGAATCGAAAGCCGTACACATGCAAGATATAAATGAGCATATTCATCGAAAAGTTAATTATTTAGCTCTTCTTGATTCACTTGGTCGAGATACACTACTTAAAAACGAAGTTATTCGTGAAATGGCTTTAATCCTAAATGCCAAAAAATGGTACAGTTCAAGAACGCTTTATTTTAATCAAGATTCAATCTTAAAATTGCTTGAGCAAGAAAAAAAACATACGCGTTTTGATTTACATGCAATGATCATCGATAATCTTCTTTTCATGCTTACACGTTATAGGAGTGGACAACCTGTTCCTACTTTTCAATTTTTATCGTTAGATAAAAAGCCTTTTTCTACCGATTCCCTTCGGGGCAAATACATTTACCTTATTTTTTTTACCACATGGAGCAAAGCCTGTCTTCAACATTTAAAAGTGGCTGAAGAAATTCAAAAAAAATGGAAAGATAGCTTGCAAGTTATTCCTGTTAGCGTGGATTTGGAACCTCTTAGCGTTCATTTTTTTGCTCGAGAAAAAAAACTTAATTTGACATTTTATCATTTCAATGGGGATTATGTAGGATTGGAAAAATTGTCTGTTGTTTCTTATCCCCAATGCATGTTCATCGACAAAAACGCACGGTTTATTCAGCATGTGGCGCTTTGCCCTGCAGAAGGTTTTGATGCTTTTCTCACTTCATTTTTCGAAAAAAGAAAACCAAAAGAAAAAGAATGAAAATTTTTTCATTATTATTTCTCTATTAGCATCTTCATCAGTAATTACCTAGGATCTCATTTTGTTAATTTTTTCGTTTCCTCCTTTTTTTCAAAAAATTTTAAAGGATTTTGAAGAGATCGTTCAGGAAATTCACTTGTTTCATCGAAACAGTTTTATTTTTTGTTCTTTTAGAAATTTTTGCAAAATTTGTAGTGTAAAAAATATATAAAGCTATGAAAAAAAATCGGTAAATGGATGGTAGTATTTGTATCATTGATCTTTTTATTTAGTTGTAAAAAAGAAACATTAGGAGATTGGTCTGATTTTTATTTAATGAATATGACAAAAGATACTTTTATTGTTAAGGCAATAGATGATTCTACTTATATTTATAAATTTACTATGTATCCGCAGGAGGAAATACTTTTTGCGGAAGAGGATATTTCTGATAAACATAGATGGTGTGATAGTATATTTATCTATAAATATAATGACACTAATAATGTATATATAAGTTTTAAATGCAACGAAGAACCTTATAATTATAAGTTAAATTGTTTTAATAGAAATGATTGGGTTGATACCATATATTATAAAAGAAAAGTCCATGCTAATGGTTTAGAAACATACTTTATAAAGGAAAGATGCTTTTTCAAAATAGAAAAGGATAAAATCATTAATCCATAAGGCATGAGAGCAAGGTTAATTTTAATATGTTTATGGTATAGTTATGTTTTGTTGGGTCAAGATACATTGTTTAATGAGGCGAAGTATTGGGTATGGCGAGATAGATTGGTAAATGACTTCATGGTACCTAATTATACAGGTGATATGGCTCATGATGGAAGAGGGATAGTGTTTAATGAGCGAGGAATAACTGGGTGGCACCGAGCTAAAGATACTTCAGGAAATATTACAAATTTTTATGGTGGTTTTAATATAGGCGATGAAGGCTTTGAACTTGGGAAATACCTCATTGTATTAGCCACGGAGTGGCGCTTATTGCATAACAGTGGTTTACCCACTAAACAGACGGAAGCAGAAATTTATTGGGCCCTAAAAACCATCGATCGGCTTGATTTTAATGCGGAGCATCATTGGTGGTATTTTTGGTCAAAAGGACAGAACGATTGGGGAGGACTTATAGATGGTTTTATGATACGAGATGATGTGTTCACAAATTTTTTATGGTATAATCCTACCTATCCTACCCCCGAAAATAATATAGATTCAGCATATTTTAATTTTTTTAAAAAACATTATTCGCTTAGTTCTATATCTGATATTCCAAAATATTTAAAGTTTAACGCAGATGCTTATGAAAATTACAAATATCTAAATCAAGGGGCAGGAGGAAATAAAGGTAAGTATATCGACCTAAATATTATGCTGACTGACAATTATAATAACATCTACGATTTAGTGAAACTAATGGAGCGAAAAAGAATATCTCGAAATAGTGATAATTATCCTGAAGATGCTGGTTTTTCAGGGGCTATGGCTGGTTTATATAGCTGTTTTGATGATAAATCCAATGATTATGACTTTGATAGAAAGTATTATAATTATGATCCAACGTTTAATTTTCATAGGAGCGAATTTAGGAATTATCATTGGACAGGACCTGAGGAATATTCACAGGATAATTACATAGGTCTTTTGCAGGGTTTAGTAGCTGTGCGTAAGTTTGTAAATTCTGATGTAGTAGTAAACGAGATGAGATTATCAGCGTATGCAGCTCAAATTATAGATAGAATAATTTATTCTATTAAAGATAATGATTCTTATCCTGAGAATTGGGTAATTGATAATCGGGTGACTGACGAGTGTGTTAAAGGTGTTCGTTGGAGTGAGTATATCGATAAATGTTATATTCCTGATGTGTGTTTTAGCCATTTTTGTAATGCAGGAGGCGCACAAGCAGGGATGTTTTCGTTTGCATTTTACAAAATACATCAATTATATTGTAGTAGTGATTGTCCGGGTTGCCATACAAGTGATGATATTGGACATCAAGGAGTTTCTATACTAAATCAAGGTTGTTTCGATAATTCAACTGCAAAAATGAGTGCTATTTTAGGGACATTAACAGGTGAATTGGCAAATGAGAAATGTTGTTACTTAATAAATTGTAGCGATGATAATGAATATCAATATCTTGATTTATTATATTGTGCTCTTCATGGAGGGACACCCGTGAGAGGTTACTCTTTTTATGATAATATTTTAAATACAACGAGGTGTCCTGTAGTTTTTAGTAATAGATCCGAAGGAAATTTACTTTCAGCTATGATTATTCATAATTTGTTAAAATTATTAAGAGGTAGCAAATATAATTATCAAAATTATCAAGTGAA
>Ga0308395_1001507_pt1 | contig 14993 bp, 7 predicted proteins | sample Hotspr20SampleP4_FD_202097 | JGI IMG/M metagenome (GOLD analysis project Ga0308395, IMG submission 202097) | Hot spring phototrophic mat microbial communities from Mushroom Spring, Yellowstone National Park, Wyoming, United States - 20050930_P4 ...
GCTTCAAACTCCACGTCGCCGCCGGAGATGCCGAGCTGCCGCCGCCATTTCACGAGGTGGGTTGCCCCACTTATCCCTTCGTGAACGTCGCGCTGGACGGCAGCACCGCCGACTTTATGCAACACGTGCCGAGCCAACACTATGCGATCGCGTACGGCGATGTGCGCGAGGAGGTCACCCTCCTGTGTCGCTTGCTTGATATCGAGCTCATCCGAGACTGAGCCATTGGCAACCGAGATCCCGCTGCGAATGCCAGGAGTTCTTGGGATGGGGTGCGCTGCTTCCATCCCTACTGAGCTGGACGGCGCATCCGCTTCAGGACGCCACAGGATAAACCTTGCAGCGGGGACCGTAAGACCGCTTCACCGACTGAGTGGAGCGGCCGCTGAAACCACCCATCCGGGCTTAAGATGCCGGCCCAGAGCCTTTGCCCTGGGTGCAGCTTCCAGATTGGAACTCTAATTCTAATGCATATTGAAGGAGAGGATGCGATGTCAACAAAGTATTGGGCCGATATCCCGGTTGATAGCGTGCCTGTCATCAAGGTGCCCCCGCCAGGGCCCAAGTCGCGCGAGTATCATGCCCGCGCCTCTAAATATATGAAAGGCTACTCTTCGCAGGTGCGTCTATTCCCAGTTGTCTTCGAAAAGGGCCATGGCGTAACCCTGACGGACGTGGATGGCAACACCTACATTGACTTCTCATCAGGCATCTACGTCACCGGGTTGGGGCATTGCCATCCCAAGGTTACCGAGGCGGTGCAGAAATATGCCGCGACGTTGATGAACGCTCACGATTTCACCACCCCCATCCGCATGCAGCTGTTGGAGAAGCTCGCCGAGATCACCATGGGAGAAGGGGATCGTAAGCTAAACGGCGTGCAGTTCTACGACAGCGGCACTGCTGCGGTGGAGGCCGGGTTGCGCATGTGTCGCGCGGCGACCGGCAAGTTCGAGTTCATTTCGTTCCATATGGACTTCCACGGCAAGACGATGGGAGCGGTGGGCTGTGGACGGCTGGATCCCAGCCAGGGCTTGCGCGCTCCGGGCTTCTTCCTGGTGCCGCGCGGCAATTGCTACCGTTGTGCGTTTAAGATGAAATATCCGGAGTGTGACATCTACTGTGTGGATTACATCCGCACGGTGATCAAGGAAGAGACGGCCGGCCGCGTCGCTGCCATCGTGCTGGAACCCATCCAGGGTTGGGCCGGCTCGGTTGTGCCGCCGGACGGATGGATCCAAAAGATCCGTGCGCTGTGCGACGAATACGGCATCCTGCTGATGGCCGATGAGGTGCTCACGTGCATGGGACGCACCGGCAAGATGTTCGCCATGGAACACTGGAACACGGTGCCGGATGTGATGACGCTGGGCAAAGGCTTCGGCAACGGTTTCCCGGTCACCGCGATGTTGGTCAGCGAGCGGTATAAGGACAAGGTCGAGACCATCAGCGCCTCGACCTCCTATGGCGGTAATCCGATGGCATGCGCTGCGGCGCTGGCCTCGATCCAGGTGATCGAGGAGGAAAACATCTGCGAACGAGCAACCCACCTGGGCAATCTCTTGCTCAAACGGATGCGCGAGATGCAAGAGCGCCATCCTATCGTTGGCGATGTGCGCGGTGTCGGTTGTTTACTGGGCATCGAGCTGGTCAAAGACAAGGGAACCAAGGAGCCGTTTGAAGAAGCCGGTCGTATGGTCTACCAGAAGGCGTTCTCAAAGGGCGTGGCGTGGATCCCCGCGTGGCATATCTTGCGCATGTCCCCGCCGATGATCATGCAGGATGAGATCGCGCTCAAGGCGATGGACATCATCGAGGAAAGCATCTACGAGACGGAGAAAGAGTTGGGGTATATCTGAGATGGCCAAGAGAATCATCCGCTTTGGCGTGATCGGCTGCGGTCTGATGGGACGTGAGTTCGCCAGCACGGTGGGGCGCTGGTGCCATCTGCTCGACCTCGACTTCGAGCCCCAGATCATCGCGGCGTGTGATACCCATCTCGCCGCAGCGCAGTGGTTTCGGGATCAGATCCCCTCAGTGCGTCTGGTCACAGCGGATTATCGGGATCTGCTCAACGAGACGCAGATTGAGGCGATTTACTGTGCCGTGCCCCACAACCTGCATGCCCAGCTCTACATTGACATCATCGAAGCGGGCAAGCATCTGATGGGCGAGAAGCCGTTCGGGATCGACCGGCAAGCCAATCAGGCGATTTTGGAGGCTGCCGCACGCCATCCCGAGGTGTTGGTGCGCTGTTCATCCGAATTCCCCTTCCATCCTGGTGCCTATCGCATCGGCCAGTGGATGCGCGAGGGACGTTTCGGCAGGATCATCGAGGTGGAAGCTGGCTTCTGGCACAGCAGTGACCTGAATCCGCAGAAACCCATCAACTGGAAGCGACGTTGCGAGACCAACGGGGAGTATGGCTGCATGGGCGACCTGGGCATGCACGTGGTGCATCTGCCGCTGCGCTATGGGTGGAAACCGCGCAATGTGCGTGCCCTGCTCAGCAAAATTGTCAAAGAGCGGCCCGACCGCAGCGGCGCGATGGTGCCGTGTGAGACGTGGGACAACGCCGTCCTGGCATGTGAAGCCGGCGTGGATGGCCAGGAATTCCCCATGCTGCTTTCGATGAAGCGCATTGCGCCCGGACACGCGAATACGTGGTTCATCCGCATTGCCGGCACAGCGTTGTCGGCTGAATTCAGCACGCGCAATCCCAAACAACTGGCCTGGCTGCCCTACACCCCAGGAGGTGATCAGGTCTGGCAGGTGGCCGATGTCCCCTACCAGTCGGCCTATCCGGCCATCACCGGGAGCATCTTCGAGTTCGGTTTCTCCGACTCAATTCTGCAGATGTGGGCCGCATTTTGCGATGAGCTGGTGAACGGCCGGGATATGCGCCAGCCTTTCTACTGTGCCACGCCTGAGGAGACGGCGGAAAGCCACCGTCTTTTCACCGCAGCGCTGGAGTCGCATCGCAACGGGCAGGTGGTCCCGGTGGCGTGATTCCCGATAAGAGCGATTGCCGGCTCTGCGGGATAACTCCCAAAAAATCAGAGCCCCTGGAATTTTCCCAGGGGCTCTGCGATGCTTTTCGTCGTGTGCGCGGCTGTGCCTCAGCGCGGCGGCGCCATCATATCGAGGCCCAGCCCCAATCCCAGCTTCGGCGGTTTCTCCCTCTGGTCCTCTTTGCCGAATTGGATGCGTTCTTCGTTGTCTGTGATCACCTCCACCGCCAGGCCGAGCGACTGTAACTCTTTGACCAGGACACGGAAGCCTTCGGGAATGCCCGGTTCCTCGATGGGTTGGCCCTTCACAATGGCCTCGTAGGTGTTCACCCGGCCTGTCACGTCATCGCTCTTGACGGTGAGCATTTCTTGCAAGGTATACGCCGCGCCGTAGGCCTCGAGCGCCCACACTTCCATCTCGCCGAAGCGCTGACCACCAAATTGTGCCTTGCCACCTAGCGGTTGTTGCGTCACCAGGGAGTATGGGCCGGTGGAGCGTGCGTGCACCTTGTCCTCGACCAAGTGCGCCAGCTTCAACATTGTGATCACACCCACGGTGACCGGCTGGTCGAACGGTTCGCCTGTCTTGCCGTCATATAGGATCATCTTGCCGGTTGTGGGCATCGGGACGTCCGCTGCACGCATGCATGCGATGGCCAGTTGATCGATTTCCTCGGCGCCCATGTGCTTCAGATCAGCTTCAAGGAGTGCCTCAGGCAGGCGAGCGTAACGCGGATCAGGATTGCGCTCCCGCTCCTCACGCAGGAAATGCAGCCATTCGCGCAAACAGGCAATGCGCACCGCCTCGCGGGCTTGTACGCCCAATGCCTCGGCGCGGCGTGCGCCCTCAAAAGCCAGCAAAAAGTCCGGGTCATAGCCTCGCTCACGTAACCACTCGCGCAGCACAGCGCGCCGGGCGTAGACGCGATCCATCGCCAACCGCTCTGGATCGTATCCCTGCTCACCCAACCACCGCACCAGATAGAGCGCGATCACCTCGTCCTCATCTTCCACATCCTCGGACGAGATATCGTCTTGGGCGAGGAACCAGCTCCAGGCACGTTCGCTTATAATGCGCCATGCATGGTCAATGAGCCAGGCGCGTGCCAGCTCCGCGGCGATCTCGTCTTCGCGCGCCCCGTCGAAGACAGAGGAGATCGCCTGGAATCCCAGGCGCGATGCCGCCCAGCCCAGGTGGGTTTCCAGGATCTGGCCGATGTTCATGCGCGCCGGCACCCCCAATGGGTTCAAGATGATCTCGATGGGTGTGCCATCTGCCATGAAGGGCATGTCCTCAACAGGCACCACCTTGGAGATGACTCCCTTGTTGCCGTGGCGGCCGGCCATCTTGTCGCCCTCGGTGATCTTACGCCGCTGGGCGACCATGACGCGCACCATCTTATCCACGCCAGCGGGCAGGTCGCGATGCTCCTCGCGGCTGAACTCGCGCACGTCAACCACGATGCCTTTTTCGCCGTGGGGGAGGCGCAGGCTGGAGTCTTTCACCTCGCGTGCCTTTTCACCGAAGATGGCCCGCAGCAGCTTCTCCTCCGGGGTCAGCTCGGTCTCCCCCTTGGGGGTGATCTTGCCCACCAGGATGGAGTTCGGACGCACCTCAGCACCGATGCGTATGATGCCGTTCTCATCCAGGTCCTTTAGCTGGTCCTCGCCCACATTGGGAATGTCGCGGGTGATCTCCTCCGGCCCCAGCTTGGTGTCACGCGCTTCGACCTCGTGTTTCTCGATGTGAATAGATGCAAATTTGTCGCGGCGCACCAGGTCCTGGCTGATCAGGATGGCATCTTCGTAATTGCCCCCTTCCCAGCTGAGGAAGGCACACAAGACGTTCTGGCCCAGTGCCAGCTGGCCATATTCCGTGGAGCTCGAGTCGGCCAGGACATCCCCCTTGCGCACCCGATCGCCCTTGTGGACGATGGGCCGCTGGTCGATACATGTGGATTGGTTGGAGCGATTGAACTTGCGTAGTGGGTATACATCCAACCCACCGCCGTCCCTTCGGATGACGATGCGATCGCCCGTGACGCTGATGACTTCACCGTCCTCACGGGCCAAGATCACCTGCCCTGAGTCGATAGCGGCCTGGAATTCCATGCCGGTGCTCACGATCGGTGCTTCCGGGCGCACCAACGGCACTGCCTGGCGTTGCATGTTCGAGCCCATCAACGCACGGTTCGCGTCGTCGTGCTCCAGGAAGGGGATCAGCGCGGCGCTGATGCCCACGATCTGCTTGGGGGATACGTCCATATAATCCACGCGCTCGGGGCTTTCGAGGAAGAAGCTTTGATGGCGCCGCACACTCACGCGCGGCTCGATGAAATGGCCCTTTTCATCCAGCTTGGCGTTGGCCTGGGCGATGGTATAACGGTCTTCCTCGTCGGCCGACATGTACACAATTTCATTGGTCACCACCGGTCGGATCTTGATCGTTTCCTCCAGGGGCAACTGGCTGATACGGGTTGCCAGGGCTTCGTCAATCGGCGTCCCCTTTTCGGCGATCACCTCGCCTGTTCTGGGGGCGATCACTTTCTCACGCAGCACCTTGCCGATCAGCCTGTCCACGTCCTGAGGCGATACCTCGTTGATCACCTTGCGATACGGCGTCTCGATGAAGCCGTACTCATTGACGCGTCCGAAGGTGGCCAGGCGTCCGATGAGGCCGATGTTGGGCCCTTCGGGGGTCTCGATGGGACAGATGCGCCCGTAGTGGCTGTGATGGACGTCACGCACGTCGAAGCCGGCCCTTTCACGGCGCAGACCACCCGGCCCCAAGGCGCTGAGGGTGCGTTTATGGGTGAGCTCGGCCAGCGGGTTTGTCTGATCCATAAATTGCGACAGCTGGCTGCCGCCGAAGAACTCGCGCGTGGCGGCCACCACCGGGCGGATGTTGATCAGCGCGGTGGGCGTGACTTGTTCCGGATCGCGGATCGACATACGTTCTCGGATCACCCGTTCCATGCGCAGCAGCCCGATGCGCAGCTGGTTTTGGATCAGCTCCCCCACTGTTTTCACCCGGCGATTGCCCAGGTGGTCAATGTCGTCCGGCGATTCGTTCCCATTGTTGACCAGGATCATGTGGGCCACGACTTTCACCAGATCGTTGGGCGTGAGCGTGCGCTGATTAAGTGATTCGTGCAGGCCCAGGCGACGGGAGAGATGATACCAGGTCACCTTGCCGAGCGGCCGATTCGCCAGATACGCCTCCACATCCTCGAGGGTTGCGGACTCCTGGCGGCATAAGCGCCGGTACAACTGCACCAGAGCCTCGTCGACGGGCAGGTTGCGGACGCTCTGTACCAGGGCAACCGCCTCGGCGCGATCCATGTCGGCCTCGGAGACCTCAAACAGGTCCAGCAGGTCACCGAGCACGCCCCCTACTTCTTCACTGGTATAGGGGTCGAGCCGGCGATTGAGCTTATACCGCCCCACTTTGCCCAGGTCGTACCGCCGGGGCGAGAAGAACAAGGAATTGAGAAACGCCCTGGCATTCTCCAGGGTCGGCGGATCTCCTGGCCGCAGCTTCTTGTAGAACTCCAGCAGCGCCTCTTCGACCGACTTCGTCGGGTCACGCTCGATGGTGGCTTCGATATAGTGATAGTCGGAGTGTACGTCCTCCGTCTCGAAGAGGCGATACAGCTCCTCATCGGTGCCGTATCCCACCGCGCGCAGCAGGATGGTGACCGGCAGCTTGCGTTTGCGGTCCACCTTGACCGAGATGACGTTTCGCTTGGATGTTTCGAACTCCAACCATGCCCCTCGGTTGGGGATGAGCTTGGCGAAGCACAGCGCGCGGCCGGTGACCCGATCCTCTTCCACCGTGAAATATGCCCCTGGCGAGCGGATCAGTTGGGAGACTACCACCCGTTCAGCGCCGTTGATCACGAAGGTGCCGTTATCCGTCATCAGGGGGAAGTCCCCCATGAACACCTCCTGATCAATGATCTGTCCGGTCTCTTTGTTGATCAGGCGAACCTTCACCCACAGAGGGCTGGCGAACGTCATGTCCCGTTCGCGGCATTCCTTTTCCGAGTACTTCGGTTCATCGAAACGGTAATCGAGAAAGTGCAACTCCAGGTTTTTGTTGAAGCTGACGATGGGCGAGATTTCCTGGAACAGCTCCCGGAGTCCTTCTTCACGGAACCAGCGGAACGACTCGATCTGCACCTCGATCAGGCGCGGCAGTTCCACTACATCCGGAATACGGGCATAGCTTTTAGATGCTCTCGTATATGCCATAGGTTTTCCACTCCTCACCTGCGCGATACTGGATCCACCAAAACATTCCCAGCCACAAAAATTGTAAAGCTGGACCGGAAATTAGAGAAACCTTATCCTAACCGATGATCGGTTTTCGATCTTTCAGAACCCTTTTCGCCACCGTGGAAGCGATCGGGACGGACACGTGCGAAGGGATTGAAACGGTTGCGATACCGCCTCTTCGGGGTAAATGTGCCAATTCCGGACTGAACGCAGCAATTTGGGTTTGTGGTCGCCAAGGACGATCCATCCTGCCGGCCGACCGGCAAGGGGTTTTATATTTGCAAAAGGTTCTTATACTCCAGATAGATATGGTTGTCAAATTTGGGGGGTGAAAGTGTTGAAAGAGTCCGTTGAGACGTTACCGACGACGCCGCAATACCAGGCGGGGCAAAGGGAGCGCTACAAGATTGCGCGCAAGTATGGCGCGGCCAAGGCATATCACGGGTTGCGGCGGTGTCGCTATGTGGGATGGCTGCGCTGTACCCTGCAGGCATATCTGACGGCGCTGGTGCTCAACCTCAAGCGGCTGGTGCGCCTGCTGACAGGTGTGCCGTTTCGCGGCTGTGCTCCCGTGGTTGCCTGACCCAAGGCGGAGTCTGCCTGGAGGAGGAAAAAGAGGGATAGAACGGGAGCAAGGGGGCAAAAGATGGGCCGATGACGCCGGATGCGGCGGATCATCCGGGCTGAATGAAGCCTGTAAACGCGCTATTAGGGTAGTATGACATTTTTCAGCCCACTTTTTCAACACCCTCTATTATGAAAATCTAAGTCGCCGGAGGACTTTTCGTCAGCCGCCCAGGCCCACCTCGAGCTCCCCAGCGATCTCAAAATGCGGCGTGCCTTGCGCATCCGTCAGCGCACGATAGACCACCAGCTGCACACCGTCGGGCGCGAGCGCCCCAGGCAGGGTGAAGACATAGTCGTCGCGCACCACCTCGCCGGGCAGCCACCGATCGGTCGGATAGCTGTTCCACACCGGCCGGTGATCCTGAATGAGCATCTGCCCGTCCGCTGCGCGCAACGTCTCTCCGGCCAGGCGCGGACGCACCGAGACCGTGTAGTCAGCGCGCAGGGGCGCATCCGCCTGCCAGTACAGCGACAGGCGCCACCGCGGCGCATCCGAAAGCGGTCGCCCCGTGCTGCCGCTGAGCGGTTGGGGCAGCAGCGCCGTCTCATAGCCGATCACCCGCAACCCTCCTCCCAACTGCCACGTCACAGCGCGCGCCGAGGCGGGCAATGCAAACTCCGCGCGTAGCTGGGTGCGGATCAGCTCCGCTCCTGCGGCATAGCGGTGTCGCTCCGCCAGACAGTCCGGCTGTGCCGCGACGGCCTGGCGCGTCAGATAGATGACCTCCGGCAGCGACCCATCAGGCCCTGCAGGCAGTTGGCAGACAGGCAAGGGGCGCAATGTCGGCGCCGCCCCCCAGATGACGCTCAGGTAGCTCAGCGCCAGCCATTCGTCGTGCTGCGCCAGGATCACGGCGTCCGCAGGCGGCGCATCCGCCAGGATCGCCCAGCCCGGATCCAGCGCGGTGTCTCCGGGCTGCCAGCTTTGATCGGCGCGCGGCCAGCTCATAGCGAAGCGGTGGGCAACCAGCCCCAGCAGCACGACCACCACCAACACGCGCAGCACCGCTCCGGCAGCCGGCGCACGGAAAAGCGCGGACAATCCCTCCAGCAGCGCTGCCACGCCGGCGGCAAACCCCAACACCACCAGCGGATAGGCGGGCATGATCACCTGATACCAGTTGCCAAAGCGATCCAGCCAGCAGAAGGCGAAATAGAGCACCAGGGTGGAGGCGATGAACAGGGCGCGCCGGCGCCCCAGCCACCACAAGCCCACCAGCCCGCCGAGGAGCACCACGAGGGTGAGCTCCCCCCAAATCAGCGCGGGGAACTCACCCGTGAACAAGGGGCTCAGCGTCAGGCCCGGCGCCAGTTCGTCGCGCCCCTGATGCGTGGTCAAGAAGTCGAGGAACCAGGCGGTGGCATCCGGCCAGCTGCCCTGTCCGCGCCACTCCGGATGGGCGGCACCGCGCCAGTAGACGTAGGCATAGGACAGCACGGGCAACACCACCAGGCCCGCCGCCTGCCCCAGCAAACGCCCCCGACGCAACAGCGCGGGCTGTCGTGCCAGGATGAACCACACCAAAGGGGGCAGGATGAGCAACACGGTCACCAGGTTGGCCAGGCATGTGCCGCACAGCAGTGCCAGCCAGAGCAGCATCCGATCCGCCCGTGCCGCGTGCGTGGTGAGCTCCTCCTCCCAGCGCCACGCCAGCCAGACGATCAACAATGTCTGCAGCACGGCCGAGGTGTACTGTTCCGTGGTGACACTGTAGTACCAGAAGAAGTAGGTGACAGCGTAGAAGAGCGTCGCCAGGGCAGCTATCGGCCAGCGGCCACGCGCCGCGCGCAAGCACAGGTGGTAGAGCACCACCAGGGCACACAACGCCCAGAGGGTCGAGTAGGCGGAGAGCCTTTGCACCGGATTGAGCGCCCAGCCGAAGAGCCAGCCGCTCAGGCGAAACCACAGCCAGCCCCCCATCGTGTAGAGCGGATAGCCCGGCGCATTGCCCGGGCGCGCCTGCACCTGGGCATACTGATGGGTGATCAGATCGCCACCATAGAGCTCCTCCGGGCGCAGGCCGGTGTCCAACGTGAGCAGGTAGAGCACCCCCGCGAGCATCACCACGCCCCAGCCTGCCCAGCGCGCCAGGTGTGGCGAGCACCACAGATCGGCCACGGCGGTGTCCGATGTATCCCCGTCTCCTGCCACAAAGCGGCACAGGCGCGCGAAGAGAGCAGTGATTATGGTGCGCTTCACGGCTGCTTGCTGATGATCGGCAGGTACACTCCACGCCCCACCGTGATGACCACGGAGGAGATATTGTACGCGGTGTTGCTATACGCGCCATCGCCGGTGATGGCAGCCGTGTTGGTGATAAGATCGCCCGGCGTCAGCCCACTGCTCAGCACGGCCAGCACCTGAATCGTCCCGCCCGCACCCTGTGCCAGATCGGCCACCTGCCAGGTGTAGCTGAAGCTGCCTGTCGGGGTGACCGCCGCACCGCTGCTGATGTAGCTGGCATCGCTGAAGATGATCGGGATGGGCAGGTAATCGCTGATGACCACGTTCTGGGCCAGGGTGGGGCTGTCGTTGGTGAAGACGAGCGTGTAGGTGACCGTTTGCCCCGCCGCTACGAGGGTGGGCGTCGCCGTCTTGCTGATCATCAGGCCACCCCACCCGATGCGCGCCACGAATGCGTCCGTCGCCCCTGAGAGGCTGGCATCCAACGCATTGACGGTGGGAAAGTCGCCGGAGTTCGTCCTGCCGGTCAGGTAAATGTCGCCCGCGGCATCTGTCGCCACGCCATAACCGACATCGTCGTTGCCACTGCCACCCAGATAGGTGGAGAGGCCCAGGGTGTATGCGCCGGTGGTGCTGATCAGCTGCGTCACAAAGGCGTCGCTCGCGCCGCGCAAGCCCCCTTGCAGCGCGTAACGCCTGGGGAAGTTCCCGGAGAAGGTCTGGCCGACAATGACCGGGCTGTCATTGCCGTCCAGCGTCAGGCCATAAGCGACATCGTTCTGGCTGCCACCCATGAAGGTGGAGTAGGCAAAGGTGTACACGCCTCCTGCATCCACAATGTAGGTCAGGAAAGCATCGCCCCCGAGGCCGATCGAGGCGCCGCCGCCATAGGTGGGTTGCACCGCGTCCGCAGTGTGCGGGAAGTCGGTTGAGCCCGTGTTGCCGGTCACCCAGGCGTTGCCGTTGCCGTCCACGGCAATGCCACGCCCGGCGTCCACAAATTTGCCGCCCAGATAGGTGGAATAGGCATAGGTGTAGCTGCCGCTGGTGGTGATCTGGGCGACAAAGCCATCCGGATAGGTGATCGCCGCTGTGGCTTCCAGCTCGGCGGTGGGCAAGTGTAACCTCGCCACGCCCCACACCGGCTGCGGGGCATTGAGCAGGGGGAAGTCCGACGAGGAGGTCTCGCCCGTCACAAAGATGCTATCGTCGGTCGTGTCCACGGCAACTGACAGCGCACGATCCGTGCCGCTGCCGCCCAGATAGCTGGAATAGGTGAAGGTGTAACCGCCGCTGTTGGCGATGCGCGTGACAAAGGCATCCCAGGAGCATGGGGCAGGTGCCCCACCACAGGTCGGCTGGATCGCCGTCGAGGTGGTGAAAAAGTTGCTGGAAGTAGTCTCGCCGACGACCACGGCATCGCCGGCGCCGTCCAGCGCCACACCACGTCCCCTATCGACCCCACTGCCACCCAAGTAGGTGGAATAGGCAAAGGTGATTGCCCCGCTCTGGGTGATGAGGCGCGTCACGAAGGCATCGTTCCCCAACCCCTTGGTCGCCTGAGGTGCGTTGAAGGTGGGGAAGTCGCCCGAGTTGGTCTCGCCCACGATGGTCACCGCGCTGCCCGTATCATCCACCGCGATGCCGTACGCGATGTCCGAACCGCCGCCGCCCAGATAGGTGGAGAAGCCGTAGGTGTACACATCGCCCACGCGCAGCAGCTGGGTCACGAAGGCATCCGAACCATCACGGCGTTGCGTCTGGATGGCGGCATACGTGGGAAAGTCACTCGAGGTGGTGCTTCCTGCCACATAGATATTGCCCGCCTCGTCCACCGCAATGCCGTTACCCGACTCGTCCCTGCCGCCGCCCAGAAAGCTGGCATAGCGCAACACCGGATCAATCACCAGCGGCCATCTCGGGTCATACCCGCGCACCTCAAAGCGCACCAGCACGGGCAGGCGCACCATAAAGAAGGGTGTCCGCGGTGGGGCGAGGAGCACCCGATAGCGCGCCGTCACCGCCCGCTGAGCGCCGTCCACCTCCTGATAGGCCCATGGCGCTGCCTCGACCAGCGCACCGCGCGCCGTGCGCAGGCGCAGCGCCCCATCCGGCAGCACTTCAGCTGCGCGGACGCCCCAATAGGCCAACTGGATGCGCCGTGGATGCACGCCCGGCGCCAGGCGAAACGCGCTCTTGATCCGGCCATAAGCGCCACTGTAGGTCAGATCAACGCCCGGGTAGAGGTTGTGGTACACAATAGCGCCGTAAGAGGGTACGTTCACCCGCCATTGCGCCGCATCATTGCCCAGGAAGAAGTTGACACTGCCCGGCAGCGGTGCAACGCCCTCCACCTGGGGATGTGCCCGCGCACCCGGGAAGCTCAGACGCACGCGCGTTGCCGCGGTGCCCCCCTCCCCGGCCAGGCTGAAGATCACCTGGCGGGGTGTGAAGTAGAGCGTGTGCCCCGCGCCCGGCGCAGCAAACCGCACCGCCGCCTCCCACTGGCCCTGATTGGCCACGAAGCGCAGGGGCAAGTGTGCCAGAGCATCCCCATGGGGCGCCACCGGCGGCATCGGCGCAGCGCCCGGCGAGGGCAGCGCCGCCTGTGCCCCGCCGACGAGGCGCGCCAGCACAGGTGCTGCAACGGCCAGGCCCAACAGGGACGCCAAAGCCATCACGATGAGCAACCGCACAGGACGAGCGGGGACGGAACGGTGCTTTCCTTCGCTTAGGGGTTCTCGAGCTGCCTTCATTGCATCCTCCCTCCTTCGGCAACAGCAGCCCACACGAACTATGGCGCAGCACGGCACTTTACTTATGTCACACGTATTATACCACAGATTGGCAACCCCGAGCACCCCCTCTGGCGATCAAACCCCCCGACGAGGATGCCCCTGCCGCGCCCACTTGTCGAGAACCCCTCCCCAACCCTGTAGTAGGATGGCAGTGAAGGTGAGCTGCTAGATTTCGAGCTCGATCTCGCCGCGCAGATAGGTCACGGCGTAACCGCCTATCTTGACGCGCGCGCCGCAGTCTTCGCAGAAGAGCTCGCCGCCACGTGCGGACAGCTGGCGCGCGGTGAGCAGGCGCTTGCCCAACCGGCGTGACCAATAGGGCACCAATGAGCTGTGCGCTGAGCCGGTGACGGGGTCTTCGGCGACGCCGGCGCGCGGTGCAAAGAAGCGCGAGACGAAGTCCACATCGCTACCCGGCGCCGTCACGATGATACCCAGGCAATCCAGCTCGCCCAGCTGCGCCATGTCCGGCTTTAACGCGACGATCTCCTCCGCCGAGGCAAACACGGCGCAATAGTCGCGGGAGCGCAGCACCTCAAGTGGCGTGCGCCCCAGGCCACGCACCAGCGCCGCAGGCGTCGTACAGGGCTGTAACGGCCGCGCCGGGAAGTCGAGCACCAACATATCGCCCTGGCACTCCACGGCAAGCGGCCCGCTGACCGTCGTGAAATGGATGGTCGAACCGGTGTAAGCGCGGTAGTTGAACAGCACGAAAGCAGCGGCCAGCGTCGCGTGACCGCACAGGTCTACCTCGACTTTGGGCGTGAACCAGCGCAGCGCGAAATCGCCCTCCCGCGGGAGCACGAAGGCGGTCTCGGAGAGGTTGTTCTCGGCGGCGATGTGCTGCATCAGCGCATCCGCCGGCCAAGAGCCTTCCAACAGGCAAACGCCGGCCGGATTGCCCGCGAATTGCTTGCTCGTGAACGCATCCACGTGGAAGTAGGGTATCTTCATATGGCGGCCTCCCTTGCGTGCAAATGACGCATAAAGAGAGACCTGCGCCCCCGAAAAGGGCACAGGTCTCAGGAACAACGTGTTTCCCATCAGCTCCGGAGACGCCCTACGCGACTTCGGAGTTGGTGTTGGCCAGTGGGATCTCCACCACAGCTGCGGGTGTTTCTTTCCTGTGGAAGGAGAGCCCTTCGCTGCCCGCGACATCCACCACAACGGTGTCACCGCTGCGGAACTCGCCGCGCAGCAGGCGCACCGAGAGCGGGCTCTCGACGTGCTTCTGCAGTGTGCGGCGCAACGGACGTGCTCCGAATTGTGGGTCATAGCCCTCGACGGAGAGCCACTCGCGCGCCGCCTCGGTCAGCTCGATAGTGATGCCGTGCTCGCCCAGCCGTGCTGCGATCTCCTTCATCTGCAAGTCCACGATCTGCTTGACCTGCTCGCGGGTCAGGTTATGGAAGATGACGATCTCATCAATGCGGTTCAGGAACTCAGGCCGGAAGGTACGCCGCAGAGCGTCTTGGATTTCGCTGCGCATCTTGCGCTGATCCACCTCGCCCGAGCTCTCGCCGCGGGTGAAACCGATGCTCCCCCCCTTGGCGCCGAACTGAGTGCCCACGTTGCTGGTCATGATGATCACCGTGTTGCGGAAGTCCACCACGCGGCCTTGTCCGTCGGTGAGCCGCCCATCCTCCAGGATCTGGAGCAAGGCGTTCCAGACATCGGGATGCGCCTTCTCCACCTCGTCGAAGAGGATGACCTGATAGGGACGGCGGCGCACCGCCTCGGTCAGCTGGCCGCCCTGATCGTAGCCGATGTAGCCGGGCGGGGCGCCGAAGAGCCGGCTGACCGTGTGGCTCTCGTGATACTCGCTCATGTCAATGCGCAGCAGCGCGTCCTCGTCGTCGAAGAGGAACCAGGCGAGCGCCTTGGCCAGCTCGGTCTTGCCCACACCGCTCGAACCCAAGAAGAGGAAGCTGCCCATCGGACGCTTCGGGTCCTTCAGCCCGGAGCGGGCACGTCGGATGGCATCCGAGACCACGGTGATGGCCTCATCCTGCCCGACGATGCGCTCATGCAGCTTCTCCTCCATGCGGAGCAGCTTCTCGGCCTCGGTCTCCATCATCTCGTGCAGCGGAATGC
>Ga0308395_1001512_pt1 | contig 14971 bp, 9 predicted proteins | sample Hotspr20SampleP4_FD_202097 | JGI IMG/M metagenome (GOLD analysis project Ga0308395, IMG submission 202097) | Hot spring phototrophic mat microbial communities from Mushroom Spring, Yellowstone National Park, Wyoming, United States - 20050930_P4 ...
TAAACACTCGTTCCGTTCTCATCCTCGTCAACGGCCGGTCGTATCAGGTTCGGCACGGGCAAACCCTCTATGAAGCCATCCACGGCGGGGTTTCGGCCAATACAGCCAGCACCGGCGGATAAACACCCGCTGGAACGGCCTGCCAAAACGGGACGATCTTCCTTGGTCCCTGAGCCGGCCGTTCGCAGCCCAATTCCCCAGAGGAAAGATTGCTGAATGGGTACCGAACGTCTTCGGATCGGGCCGGAGAGGTACTCAGAGGCTGACCCGAAGATCGGTTTTTCAGTCAGAGGTACCCCCCAACCAGCGGCCCCCAGACTGCCAAAACCCTAATCAAACGGCATTCGGGTAAACGGGAAAGGTTTGGAAACGGTTTAGCCCGTCGCCCGGCTACTCATTTCGGGACAGCCTCTTCCCGAACCGGAAGCCTTTTTATCGAATCGGCTCCTGGCCCAGGCTGCGGAGGCGGTGGGTTTGGGTGCGGAGCGGCTCATCGGGTTGGCCGGCCAGCAGCTTTTCCACCTCCTCTAAAATGGCTGGGTCTTTGGTCGTTGCCAGGAGGGTGATGGCCGCCGAACGCACCTGAGGATCCGGATCCCGGCATAGCCAGACAAGCCAGACCACCGGTTCCACCCCTGCCATAGAGGGTAACCGACGCACCAAGTCCAGGCGCACCTGGGGGTTGGGATCGACCAATTGCCGGGCCAACTGGATGGATACATGTCCAAATCCACGGCCGGCCAGTTCCGCTTGAACCTCCTTTTGCTCTTCTCCGGTGCCCCAGGCCAAAAGCCCCAGCAATTCCCCGACCTCCTTTTGCTGAAGATGGTCCGGTTTTTCGGCCTGAGGGTCCGGCCCGCCAAAGCTAACTTCGGAGGTCTGACCCGGCTTCTGCGTCGAATCCCCCGGCCTAGGGAGATCTCCTGCCTCCACAGAGTGTGGGCAACGGGCCGATTTCTGCTGCAAACTCCCAGCCGAGGCAACAGAAACTTTTGTCGGGCCTTCCAAAGAGCCGGTTTGCTTGGCTTTGGCAGTTAGATGCCGTCGGTTCGGCTCGGTCCCATCAGGAGTTGTGGGCGGAGGGGAAGGGGGGCCGGAAGCGTCTAGTTCCGAAAATCCCTCTTGGGAGTTTTCTGCCGAGCCGGTCTGGGACAGGCGAACCGCCTGGTTCAGCCGAGGTCTGCCGACCGCCCCAGGCATTCCCGGTCCCGAAAGTTTCCCAGCCACAGGAGGAACCCCCCTTACTTCCATTGGCTCTCGAATCCTCACTACGAATTCCGACGTGGGAGATTCCGGCATGGAAGATCTCGCCGTGGAAAGTTTCGGCGTGGAAGAATCTAGGCTCGAAGATTCCGGGAGGGGAGATTCCGGCATGGAAGAAGGGGAAGATTTTGGGAAAGAAAAAGACGAGGTGGGCCAAGCCGACCGCTGGGCGTGCAGGGTATCGGAGCTGGAACCGGGCAAACTCGGCAAACCTTCTGCAGAAAATCCTGCTCCAGGCAGTCCGCCCCCGGGCAGCCGAAACCCCGCCATCGGATCGATGATCTCACGCCCAGAAGGACTCCCTCCGGAAGAGGTTTCTTCGGAGAAGGTGGGCTGCTGGGGGGACCGGCCGGACTCCGTAGCACCGCTCTCTGGGGCAGGGCCGCCGGACTGACCCAGATACACCAGCAGGTTCTCACAGGCGGCAATCATCTGCACCCGCTCCGGAGAGCCTTCCGGCGGGCGCCAGGCCAAAATCCACTCCGCCAATTTCTGGGCCAGCAGCCGGGAATGGGGAGGGAGCCGTTCTTTTTGGTCAGCTAAGCTCTTGGCCAAGCAGGACAACGATCCGCTGACCTGATGCCAGGCTTGATTTTCCCACTGCTGTTGGAGTTCTTGAAGTTCTTTTTGGGCAATCTGAGCCACCTCTGGCCGGGGGTCGCAAAGCCCCTGGACCAAGAGCGGAATACTGGCCGGGGTGTGGGGAGCGAGTTGGTGGAGTAGATCGATAGCCTCTTCCGAAGGGAGGGTGGGCAACTGAGGAAGGAGTCTGGAAATTGTCCATTTTGTCCAATCTACCCAAATTGCCAGACAGGTGATCCCGATCGCTCCCAGAACCGTGGTACGCAGGAAAAACCAAACCCAAAAGGATCTCCCCCTGGCGGTGGGTGGAGTGCCCACAGCTGCCAGGGTTTTGGAAATGCCGGAATTCCGGGCCTTAGGAGCCAGCGATGGATAAGGGGACATCCTGAAACTTCCTTCCATCCGCCCAGCGGAATGGGTATCTTGGCACTCCTTCGACCCACCAGGAAGGATATTCCCCCGATCGCCCCAAAGCCACCCCGAGGGAATTCCCAAAAGAGGGGGATTCGGCTTTGGGTGAGGGATTTTCCTGAAAACAACCCGTCTGGGCAAGAGGGAAGTTCCGCTCGAAATGGCCTCGAAAGCTCGAAAGGGCATCCCGAAGGGCATCAGGATGGACGTGGCTAAGAAAAATACCAGCACTATCCCCGCGGGTATTTTCAAAACCCCTAAATATTTGTTGCCATTATACCACTATTTTGGGGGATTTGGAGTTGAAGGGGGGAGTTTAGGTATTTGCCAGTTTGGAGTGCCGTTATGGTACGATTTTTAGGGGGTTCGGGTGGGGGTTTCGATGGATAGCTGGGGGTGCCGATCCACCACCCGGTCGGGCCAGACAACGGCAATTCTGTTGAGGGCCTCCTGACCGACAAGCCCAGAGGAGCAACAGAGACCGGCTCTTCTCCGCCCCTTGAAACGGCCATTCCGTCCCAAGGGTGCCCTGAGAGGAGCATTACCCCTGTGGGGACATCTGCTTGCGATATTGGGCGATCTGGACCTGGCGGGCCTGGAACATGGCCTGTTCTGCTTCCGGCAGTCGGCCTGCTTTTTGGCAGATCAGACTCAATGCCACATAGCTAAATGGGTCTTCGGGTTCGAGTTGGCAGACCTTTTCGGCATGTTCGACGGCTTCGTCATACCGGCCCAGCTTTCCGTAAAAGACACTTAAAGCGGAATGAGCAAGGGCATACTGGGGGTCTTGATCGAGAAGTTCCCGAAGTTTTTCAATGGCGGCTTCCAATTGCCCGGACTCTTGCAGACGGATCGCCTCGTCGTACATTTCTACGCTGGTAGGCATGATCAACTCCATAAAATGGGTAAATTAGGGAATTTAAGAAAGGCAGGTTGCTTACATGAGCGTGTCTGGAAATGGCACAGCTCCTCTCTGCTTTCTTCCGTTTCACTTCAGTGTAAACGGAAAACCCCTTTTATGCCAGAGGCTTAGCCAGGCCCCTCAGCCTCCCTCACACGTATTTTAGGAAAACCCAGCAAAACAGGATCAATCCCCGTAGAAGGCCTATCCGATACAAGTTGTAGGCCTGCTCTGGAGAGCGAACCGGAGCGGGCTCACGGCCACCATCCGATGGCCGTCAAGGCGTTTCGCCCGGTGCATCCTTTTTTTCCGCAAAGGTTCTTTTCGGTGAGTACTCTTCAACTGAGCCTGATTAGTCCGGAGGCGCAGATCGGCCGGGGGGTAGAGATTGGGCCATTCTGTGTGATCGAGTCGGATGTGGTCATTGGGGATCGATGTCGATTGGCCAGTGGGGTGGTGATTCGGAGCGGTACCCGACTGGGGCCGGACAACCGTATCTTTGAAGGGGCGGTGCTAGGGGGCCTGCCGCAGCATGTTCGGATGCCAGAAAAACCCGGCTTAGTGATTATCGGGGCGGGCAATGTCATTCGGGAACATGTAACCGTGCATCGGTCCCTGTATAGCTCCGAAGCCACCCAGATCGGCGATAACAATCTGCTGATGGTCAATGTGCATGTGGCCCACGATTGCCGGTTGGGGTCCCATATCGTGGTGGCCAACAATACGATGCTGGCTGGACACATCGAGGTGGGCGATCGGGCTTATCTGTCGGGGGCCGTGGCGGTGCATCAATTTTGTCGGATCGGCCCCTATGCGATGGTCGGCGGACAGGCCCATATCACGCAGGATGTGCCGCCGTATGTAACCGTCGATGGCCTGAGCAGCCGGATTGTCGGCTTGAACTTTGTAGGGCTTCGTCGAGCCGGTTTCTCCTCCCAAGACATCCTGCAGCTTAAAAAGGCCTATCGGGTGATTTACCGAAGCGGCCTGAAATGGGAGGAGATATTAGAGGTGCTGCGCACGGAATTTGCGGAGGGGCCCGCCGCCTTGTTTTATCCGTTCCTTGCCAGCAGCAAGCGGGGCATCGTCTCCGAACGGCGTCCGCCGGCCGAAGTTACCTTGAAATTGCTGCGTCCGGAAGCGGACGGCCAAGTGGAAACCATCTCCATCGAAGAATTGCCCCGCCGACAGGCCGCCGCCGGGTAAAGGGTGGCTCTATCTTCGTTGGGGCGACCAGAGGGGGGCTACACCAGTTGTGTAACAGTTTGGCCGAACTACCAACAGTTTAGCCGAACGGAGCAATTTGCCTTTCCCTTTCCAGGAGAGGCCGGCGGTGCCGTCGGCACCCTGGGGTGAAGAGGACGCTAGGAGGGTAGGCCTTTGGCCCGCCAATGGTCGTGCGAGCCATCCCTCCTCCGAGTAAAGCCCCTCCATTCTGCTAAAATTCTCCTCCCAAGGGGGTAGTCTCATTCCTGGCGATCTCGCCTTTCGGCAGTCCCCCGCTTTCTTTTTGGGAACTCCCAGAGAGTGGCCATAGTAATTTTGCCCGTTTGATTTCTCCCCGGGCATCCTTATAGATTCCAAGCGGGGTTCTTTGTCCCTCTCTTTGGGGTAGCAGAGAGGGTTTTTCCCCATTTTCTGAAGTTTGGGGAATGGGGCGGTGCGTGCCGGAAGCCGGAGACCCCATCGTGGTCTTCTCCTCCGGATAAAAATGCTACCAAAACCGGAACCATTCCCTTTCCGAACGGGTTTAGAACAGAAGGAAAGCCTATTGTGGGGGACGAAGCAAGAAAGGATAATAAATAAAAGGAGAGGAGGGATCCACCTCCGGAGGACAGAGAGCCATGCGAACCCATATCCAGCAGTTCCTTTACTGGGTGATTTTGCTCGGGGTGGTCGTCGGCGTTTTTATAGAAGAAGTCCCGGCCCAGGAGCGCTCTGGCCGAGGACGGTGGTGGGACCGTCGATCTTCGGAGGGCCTGCCCGAGGATCCGGCTGCCCGCCTGCGATTTCGGATCGAACGGGCAGAGCGAATGATCGGTATGTTCGATGCCAACCAAGACGGCGTCATCGAACCCAACGAAGTCCGAGGGCAAATCCGATACATTTACGAACGGATGGCTAAAGAAGCCGGTCTGGATCCCACTCATTCGATTGCGGTGGGCGAATTCCGCTCTGCTGTGATCCGCCATATTCAGCAAAGCGAGCTGCAGGCGAAATCCCCTCCGGGGGCTCCCGGCAGTGGTAGGGCAACGGGGGGCGGGCCAAGCCCACCGGGAACAACTCCTTCCGGTTCCGCCGGGCCGGGTGCAAGGAGTGCTTCTGCAGGGGGGGTGCGGGGGTTCGATGCCCCGGGAAACAATCTCCCCAAGCCGTCCGGTTTTGTCGTTCCAGGCAGCAGTTCTGGAAGTGGGGGCAGTAGTTCTCTGGGCAGTTCTTCTGCTCCCCCGCCGGGAAGTCCAGAACGTCAGCAATTGGAAGAACGAGTCCGCCAATACGCCCAGAGTCTTTTCCGACAATATGATGCGAATAAAAACGGAGTTTTAGAGCGGGAAGAATGGCAGCAGATGCGCGGTTCGCCCGAAAAGGCAGATCGAAATCACGACGGCGTGATCACCCTGGAGGAATTAACCGCCCGAGAATTAGAAAGAAACCAGTTGGCTTTATCCGGGAGCACTCCCACGAGTAGTTTCGGCAGTTCTGGGACGAGTTCCTCGCCCTCGGCAGGCGGCGCAGGAAGCACATCGAGCTGGACTTCTACTAGTTCGGGTTCGTCGAGCAGTTCTGGCAGTTCTTCTCGATCCACCGGGAGCAGATTCGGTGGGAGCGGTCCGTCCCTGTCTTCTTCTAGCACCGGTAAATCGGGTCAGCCGGCCCGAGTCCGGTTTCTCACCCCCTTGGAACGACTCCCTAAGGGATTGCCCGACTGGTTCGTTCAAAAAGATGCCGATGGCGATGGGCAGGTGTCTATGGCAGAGTTTGCCACCGAATGGACCGACGCCAAAGCCGCCGAGTTCCAAAAATATGACATGAATAACGACGGCTTCATTACGCCGGAAGAATGCCTCCGGGCCGAAAAAGCGAAATAGCGCACCTTTCCAGCGGCGGCATTTTTTTGAGCTGGCGTCCCTTTGAACACCACTTTCCCAAAATGGGATGGTTGACTCTCAACCTGGTCGGATTTAAGAAGGTACGAGCCGTTTTCGCCGAATGAAAAGCCCTTTTTCCCTCTCCCCTGGCCGTCCAGCGTGTAGTCTGGCCGGAGGCCAGGCTGAGTGAGTGGGCGAAGTGTCATTCCTGGGCAAACAGGAATCTACCCCCCTTGTCCTACCCAAATCCCCTTCATCCCACGGAGCTTCCCCATGCACAACCCGAAACTCCATTTTCCCTAAAAAACCCCTTGACTCCCAAGACAGTATCTCACCCGGCTTCACTTCGCTCAGCCGGCCTCTCGACGGCCAGGGGAAAGGCGAGTTAGTTCCCTCGGCTAAAAGATTACGAAGTCAGAGGCTGTTCCGAAATTCCTTTTTTAACCGGATGTACCACCACCCGGCAGCCCCCCGAGGTGGCCAAAACCCTATAAAACGGCAGTTTGATAAGGCAAATCGGCTGGCAAAGGAAGGAGGGCCGTCGTCCGTGATCCATTTCGGGACAGCCTCTCAGACTTTTTGGAAAGTGCGGTGGGCCTATCTAAACCGTCAGAAAACGCGCTGTTTCAAGGCCCCACATACCGCCACAGCTTCCCATAGGGGAAAGAACAAGCAGAGGGTTACCGGCCGGAGCGGTTAAATCGGCCTTGGCGTCCGCTTGTGCCTCCCTGGAAGGGGAAGCCCCCTTGGGAGCCGAACTGCCCCTGAAATCTCTGAAATTGTCTCCCTTGGCCACCAAACCCCGAAAATCCCTGCCCCCCGGGTATCATAAAGGGCATCTGGACTTGCCCGGCCGGTTGCTGTTGCTGTTGGCCGGGTTGGGTTTGTTGCTGGCGTGCTCGGCTGGCAGCGGAGGTTCGGCCAAACTGGACATTAGTGCCCATTAGCGCTGACAGTGCCTGCTGCACAGCCACCGGATTGGCGTTTTTGAGGTTGACGACTCGAATGGTTTGGTTCGACTCCGCCGCTGCCGCGTCCAATTGCTTGACCAATTGTTCCACCTCTTGGAACAGTTGATCCGGCGCCACCACGATGATGGAATTATTCCGGGAATCCACACCGATAGCCATCTTTTGCTGGATATCCACTTGGGAACTCCCAGCGCCGCCTCGGCCTCTGCCACCGCCCCCGCCTCGGAGCATCTGGATGAACTCCTGCGGGGTAGGAGGGCGCTGGCCCGCTCCGCCCCCGATCAACCGGTCGCTATACACTTCTCGGAGTAACTCGGCGATATCTTCGGCTGCTGTATTGATGACCGGAATGACTCGGGCCTTGGGTTGGACGGCCACCGGTTCCGGTCCCTTTTCCTGATCCAAAATCTTCAGGAGCTCCTCGATCATTTCGGTATCTTTGGGATTAGCCTGCACGATGAGGGCATTCAGTCGGGGGTCTGGCGTGATTTGGATGGTTCCAGTCGGAGCAAGTCCACCCGGCGGTCCGCCTGGCCCGCCCAGGCCCAACAGGGTGCCTAAAATTCCACCACCGGCATCGCCCAGGGCAGCCCCGGCAATATCGCCCAAAAGTCCCCGGCCCCCACCCATCGGGGGACCGCCGCCCGAGGAAGCACCGGCCGCCCCAAAAATCCGCTCCAACAAATCCGCCACCGCCTCCGCCTTCGCATGTTTCAGGTAAAAGACGGTTACGTTGCTCTCGGGCAAATTGGAAGCGATACTGTTCAAAAGATTCTCAAAGGCATCCAGGGCTTCCAGGTCTTCGGAGGCGATCATGATGCCGCCCGGCCCCGGGGCCACCACAATCACCGGCGGTTCCTCAGCACTCCGGCGGGCCGTCGGCGGGGTACCGGCAGCCGATTCGGCCGGTTTCGCCTCCGAAGCAGAAGAAGACGGCGCCTGTCCAGAAGGCGCCGGCAAAGCCGACGGCGTGGCTTCTGCCCTCGGAGGGACCGAGGGCGTTGGTCCGGTTTGTTCTGCCACCGGCTTTTCGGAAGCAGGCGGCGTCGGAAGTTGCTCGGCGGAAGAAGGCGTTTGCAGCGTTTTCGCCGGAGACGCCGATGGCGATTCTCCTGCCGACTTTTCTTCCGACGTTTCCGACGGGGCCGTGTAGGAAGCTAAGAAAATAGGCGTCCTCGTTCGGTGGAGGGAAGAGGGCCATCGGTCAGCGGTCTTTTCCCCCGCAGGTTTCGGAAGGCCCCGGGGAACCGGTTGGCCGGTTGGAGCCTTTGGCGGAACGTCCGGGGGATTGGTTTCCGGTTGCTGGGGGCCGGCACCAGGCATGGGCGGTACACCCCCTGGCATAGCAGGATGAGTATCAGTACCTGCCGTCGGCGGGCCGGCCGGTCGCCAAGCTCCTGGTCCAGGAGTTCCGGGCGGTTGGGGGGGAAAAGGCGGTTTTGGAGCGGTCCCGCCGGGGCCGCCTCCCGGGCTGGAAACACCCGCCGGGCTGGGGGAACCAGAAGGATGGCCTGCCGGGCCGACTTCTGCAGGAGGCCGGATGATTCGGGTCCGAAGTGCTCCGCCTGTAGATCCGCTGCCGGAGTCCGGCAGCCCCAATGGCCCAAACAGTTGCTCCAAAAGTCCCTCCGGCGTCTCCGATGGCCTGGAGCCAGTCCCGCCCGAAGTGGCCGACGAACCAGTCCCTTCAGGTCGTCCCGGTTCTTCTTCGCTGCTGGGCCGCATGGTGGGGATCACCGCCGATGGCCGCACCACCCGAATGCGATTGCGATGCATGGTAGGCCAAATTTCCAGGGCACGATCCAGCACGTCTTGAGCTGCTCGACCGGTAATGGGCACGGTGCGTACATTGCCGCCCCGGCCCGTCCCGGTGGCTGTCTCCCCGCCCGTCTCGCCCATCTTTTCCAGCAGCAATTTGATCTGTTCCAGTTGGGACTGGGTGGCCCGGACCAAAAGTTGTTTGGCCGTGGTATCGACTTCGATCTGCGGCTTGTTCGGATCCGGGGTATCTCCGATGCCGAAGAGTTTCTTGAGCGAAGTGGCCGCCGTCTGCGGGTCCACCCGGGAAAGCTGGATCACCTCGATTTTTCGGGGATCGGCTTGCAACTGTTCCAAGGTGGCCCGGATGGTGGCATGTTCGCTCGGCTTGCATAGGGCGATCAGATTGCCGGTCTTCGGATCGATGGCCACTCGGGCGTCCGGCGACCCGGCCAGCAGAGTCTGAATCACCGCCAACACGGAGTTCGGATCGGCCGGGGCGACGGTATAGACCTCCAGTTGCGGCGTCTGATTCAGGTCGCTTTTGGCCGCATTTTCCGGCACATCTAAAAATTTCAACACCTCCAGGAGCCGGTTGATCTTTTCCTCTTTGCCGCTTACTAGCAGCCCTTTGCCGGTAGGGTCAGCAATGACCCGGATCGAGCCGTCGGCCGAAGCGGCCTGTTCCGGCGGGATGTCCAAAAACTGCCGGAGCACCGGCAGCACATCCTGGGGGCTGGCATATTGGAGGGGCACCTGGCGAAGTTGCTGCTGCCGATGGATGCCTTCGGGGTCCTCAGCCCGCTGGATGGCCCGCCGAATGGCCCGCAATCGGCCCACCGTCTCGGTTACCAACAGTTGTCGAGATTTCGGCAGCGAAATGACCGACCCTTGCGGACCGATCATCTTCTGCACTTCGCCCTCGATCTCTTCAGGGGTGAGTTTGTCGAGCTGGAAGAGTACCGAAACCACCTCATAGGTACCCCGCCGATCCAACTCTTCCACCGGAATCGTATCGATCAACAGCGGCGGAATTCCGTTTTCCAGGTTAATCACCATCAGCATCCGGTTCCGCCGGACCAGCACATACCCTTTGGTTTGCAGCACGCTGTTGAGCAGATCGATGGCCTCGGCCGGTGTGTACGCCTTATCATCGGTATAGTTGAACGTACCTTTGGGCGGGTCGTCCATGATCAGCGATAGCCCCGCCTGCTGAGCAAACCATTCCAGAACATCTTTCCACGGCTGATAGCGGAAATTGAACCGGAGTTTCACCTGGTCCAGCGGAACCAGAGGCGACCCAACCGGCTTGGCCGATTCAGTCGGTGGAGAAAGCTCCGGCGGTTTGGCAATCGGCTCACCGGGTTTGACCGATTCGGAACCCGGTTTAGCCGGTTCGGCTTCCGGTCTGGGAAATTCCGGTTTAGCAAGTTCAGCACCTGATTTAGGAAGCTCCGGTTTAGCCGGTTCGCTCGGTTTGGCCGGGCGAGCCGGTGTGGCAAGTTCCGTCGGTTTGGCCGGTTCACCCGCTTTGCTCGGTTCCGTGGGTTTGGCAACAGGCTCACCGGGGTTAGCCGGTTCGGACGGTTTAGGCGTCTCAGCCGATCGGCTCGGTTCGGCTGGCTTAGAAAGTTCCGTCGGCTTAGCCGATTCGGTGGGTTTGCCCAGCTCGCTTGGTTTGGCCGGTTCGGCGACGCCGGGCGTAGGCGGAACCGGTTCCCCCTTTTCCATCACCGATTCCGGTTTAGCTGGTTCGGCTTCCGGTTTGGGAAGTTCCGGTTTAGCAAGTTCAGCGCCCGGTTTAGGAAGCTCCGGTTTGGCCGGTTCACTCGGTTTGCCGGGTGCCAATTCCGGTTTGCTCAGGGCAGAAGCCGAAGGTTCTGGGGTGGTTTGGGCATTGGGAGCCGGAGTGGTGCCCGCCGGTGCCGTTCCTGGCGTAGAAGCCGGAGCTAAACTGGCCCCCGGCTGGGTGCCGGCCAAGAGCCGTTCCCATCGGCTTTTTTGTTCTTGGGTTAACAGTTGGGCCAGTTGGCGTTCGGTTTCCGCCCGGACGATATGGGCCCGGTCTTTACTGGTAACGGCCAGCCGATCTTCCCGATCCCGCAGGATTTTGGCGACCTCGGCTTTTTGTCCCTCGGTAAGTCCGAGTGCCAAGGCCACATCTTCCTCGGCCAAACTGGCCAGGCCCAGTTTCTGGAGCCGAATCTGTTGGAGTTTCTTTTGCTGTTCTGGGGTAAGCAGGGCAAGACCTCGCCGCTCCGATTCCCGCCGGAAAGGCAAGAGCTTTTCCGCCCGCTCCCCGGGGGAAAGGTTCCGCAATTGTAGGGCCAGTTCCAGGGCCTCGGCTTCCCGAGCGTCCAATAAGGCAGTCAATTTTTCCTGTTGTTCCGCCGAAAGGGCCAACTCTTTGGCCACCTCCGGGTCGTCCAGGAAGGCTAAGATGCCGACAAACGTCGGCTCCGCCGCCCAGACCTGCGCAGATATCCCTAACATCAATCCTATCCCCATCACAGCGGCCATCACCTTCCCAAACCGACCGCCTTTCCAATAACCCGATGGCTTTCGGGCCAAAATGTTGAAGTTCCTCTTCACAGCGGCTCTCCTATTTCATGGTAAAGATGGAGAGGGGATTTCAGACGTTTGCGAGGATCCAAAAATAAACCCCACCATTTTGGTTTGAGGATCGTTGCACCCTAGTTGATCTAAGAGCATGTTTGATCTAGGAGCATGGGGCAACGTCTTTGGGGACCATTTTGGGGGGTGCAATATGCCTCTTTGGAGTCAAAAACCTCCTCTGGTACCGGGTAGGCCCACCCCTTCGACTTGCCTTTCTTCCATTGTAACAACATTTAAGGAAAATAGGCGAACAAAATCCTGTGGGTTTTGCCCGAAAGGGTGGATTTGCACCCCACTAAAGGATCCCCTATTGGGCTTCCTATTGGTATAAACCCCGAAAAAGGGCCAGAGGGACGGTGTTTTGGGCGGAACGCTCCGGGAGTAAAATGAGCAAAAAAGCTCTAGCAAAATCGGTTTTTAGCAGATATAATTAACAAAAATGACGTGGCTCGAAGGGGGCTGGTCCTTGGAGGGCCTTTCTGACTTGCCGTCAGGCCGCCAGAGGGCTTCCTCCGAGAGGAATCCCCCCGAAAAAGGAGAAGGGCTAATGAGGCGTCTTCGCTGGGCGTTCTTCGGCGTGTTGCTAGCCCTGGCGGCCTGCGGCGGGTACTTATCCGGAACGCTTCTGCCCTGTTGTCCTGATGGGCTAGCGAAAGCCCAGATTTGCTGTTGCCTACCGGTTTTGTCCGGGCCGGAAATCCCCTGTTGTCCTCCAGAGAAGATGCCTGGCCCCATTTCTTCGGAGGAGGCAGCCGAATCTTTTCCTCCGGCAGGGGTGTGCCAGTGTTGGCCCACGGAAAAATATCTGACCACGTTTTCGACGCTCCGCTTTTGGCCACCCCAGGTGGCGGTTTGGAATGCCACCGGCCCCCATCTGCTGTTGGAGCGTTTTTCTAGCGGTTTGAACGGGCTCTGTTTCCAGATGCCTCCGCCTTTGAGGCCCCGCCTGCAAAGCCTCTACTGTATCTGGCGGAAATAATCGACCGGCCCCGTCCTCCGACAAACCGTTTTGGCCTTTTCCTTCTAGTTCCTTCTAGGACTCTTTTGTTGAGGAGAGCGACGTATGTTTGCGAAGATATTCTATGCGTATCTGACGATGATTGCCTTCAGCCTCAGTCCGGTTGCATTTGCCGGTACGGAGGACGCCAAGCCGGCGACCTGTCCCTGCGGCTCGGCCTGCCAATGTCCGGAAACTTGCCCGTGTTGGCAGGGAGGCCCCTGTGATCAGTCCTGTGGGTGCGGAGCAGGTTGTTGCTCCGGGCAGGCTTGTCCGTGCGGCGAAAACTGCACCTGTGGACCATCGTGCCCATGCGGGCCGGGTTGTGTGTGTGGGTGTGGTAAAGCCGAGCAGGCGAAGACTGCCTGCCCCTGCGGCTGCAATTGCCCCTGTGGGGAAAACTGCCCGTGCGGAGACACCTGCCCATGTGGAGATGCCTGCCCGTGTGGCTCGGGTTGTCCATGTGGAGAGGCCTGCCCCTGCGGCGACGGTTGCCCCTGCACCCGATAGGCCGCGCCCGGCAAATAGGCCAAGCATAGAAGAAGTCCGAACTTAGGACTCCGAACATAGTCCGAACATAGGAGGAGGTCCCCCAGGATAACCGCCTCCTTGTGGGAATTCGTTGTCGGCCAACTGCTGCACAACGGACCGAATCCGGCTTCTCGACAGGGATGTCGAGAAGCCTTTTTTATTCCACGGTATTTTCCACTCCTGGTGGTCAGGTAAGCAGGAAGGAATCGGGAAATTCCGGATAGAAGGCGAGATTAGACGTTGGCCGAGTTTTCTGCCAGCATGGTCCGGAGCTGTTTGTAGTCGGTCTTTCCGGTGCCCAGGACTGGCAGTTTTTCCAGGTGGATCACCTGGTGGATTCGCATGACGCCGCGGAAACCGGCCTCAGCCAGGATGGCGTTGGCGGCTGGCAAATCCAGGTCGGTCCGGGTAGTAAAGAGCACGATCCGCACGCCTTGCGGCGTTTCGATGCCTTCGACGGCCACCTGGGGCCCCTGTTCGGTGAGCGGATACCGGTTCGTGAGCGGCTCTTCCAGGGCCGGCAGCGAAATCATCTCGCCGCCCGCTTTCAAGAACCGTTTCAGCCGACCTTGGAAAAACAGGAATCCCTCCTCGTCCTGTTGGACCAGGTCGCCGGTAACATACCACTGTTTGCCGTCCAGTTCGACAAACGGCGCTGGCCCCGGATGAGCGAGATACCCCCGGAAAACCGAAGGCCCCCGGACAAGCAACATGCCGGTTTTACCCGGCGGCAACGGCCGGTAACTTTCCGGATCGACCACGCAGACCTCGACGTCTTTTACCGGCAGGCCGATGGAGCCTCGTTTGATCCGGCCCGGCCGATTGGCCGCCACCACCGGCGAGCATTCGGTAATGCCGTAGCCTTCCAATAGGATCGCCTGGGGGGCCAACTTTTCGGCCTGTTGGAAGACCGCCTCCGGGCACTTTTCCGCTCCGGTAACCAGAATCCGAACGGTTTGGAGCTGTTCCGGCCGGGCCGCGCTAAGCATATACCCCAAAAACGTCGGCGTTGTTACGACGATGGTAGCCCCATAGGCGGCAATGACCCGCACCAGCCCGGCTGCATCCGTCGGGTCCGGATGATGGACCATTCTGGCCCCGGCCAAAATCGGCGCCAAAAGATTCGCCAGCAGACCGAAACTATGAAACGGCGGCAAAATGCCCAGCACCACATCCGCCCGGACCGCCTGCAATACATCCAAACAAGCGCAGATGTTGGTGATCAAATTCGTATGACTGAGTGGGACCGCTTTCGGCGCACTTTCCGAGCCGGAGGTAAACAAAATCACCGCATCATCGTCTGGGCGGGGCCGGCGGAGTTCCGCCTGGGGGAAGCCCAGGTAGGTGCGAAGCAAGGCGGCCAGGGCTTCCCCTTTCCCCACTGCCGCCCGCAGGTCTTCCAGGAAAAGGTACTCGGCGCCCGGCACCTCGATGTGCAGCCGATCCACCAGCCGACGCGAGGTGATCACCTGCCGGATCCCATGGGTTCGCACCGCATGGGCCAGATACGCCGGGCCGGTGGTCCAATTGAGCATGGCCGGCAGTTTACCGGCCATTTGGAGGGCCAGGAAACTGACATCGGCGGCCACCGACGAAGGCAGCATCAGCCCTACCACCTGCCCCGGCAAGCTGCGGAACCGTCGGGCCAACAGGTGCGCCCCCACCCAAAGCCGACGATAGGTCAACACGCCCGACAGTTGATCCGCCGTGGCCACATCGTCCGGATGCCGAACCACCCGCTGCCAAAAGGCCTCGGGAATGGTTTCGGCCAACACGGCAGGCGGTTCGGTGGTGCTGGGCGGTTTTCGCCACAGCGGCGGCACTTCCAAAGGCACTTGGGCGGTCGCACTAC
>Ga0308395_1001514_pt1 | contig 14952 bp, 7 predicted proteins | sample Hotspr20SampleP4_FD_202097 | JGI IMG/M metagenome (GOLD analysis project Ga0308395, IMG submission 202097) | Hot spring phototrophic mat microbial communities from Mushroom Spring, Yellowstone National Park, Wyoming, United States - 20050930_P4 ...
CGGCGGCTGTATGGGCCGCCGCCGTTTCAATGGCCTCTGCGCGGCCTAGGGCAATGCAACCAGAACGACTTCCCGACCTTCCGAACGCCCTTCATGGTTTCAATGGCCTCTGCGCGGCCTAGGGCAATGCAACCGGGCCTCCTGGCCGTGTCAGTGATCGCCGCGATATCGGTTTCAATGGCCTCTGCGCGGCCTAGGGCAATGCAACTGATACGCTGGGCATTCAACCCAGCAACCAATGTTGAGGGTTTCAATGGCCTCTGCGCGGCCTAGGGCAATGCAACTCACGGTTCTGAGCTGGCTCGCGTTCTCAGCAACGCGGTTTCAATGGCCTCTGCGCGGCCTAGGGCAATGCAACCGGCCGTCACAGAACGACTTCCCGACCTTCCGAACGGTTTCAATGGCCTCTGCGCGGCCTAGGGCAATGCAACGGGGGGACTATGAAGCCCCACCCCGCTACGCCGTAGCGGGTTTCAATGGCCTCTGCGCGGCCTAGGGCAATGCAACAAGGCTCTCCGGGTACGGCGCATGCCCGGATCATATTCTGTTTCAATGGCCTCTGCGCGGCCTAGGGCAATGCAACCCTTTAAAAAGGAGGGAGCAAATGGCGCGAACGATTGTTTCAATGGCCTCTGCGCGGCCTAGGGCAATGCAACTATCTAGCGGTGAGTTGGAGGCCCTACACCCCACCGCTGGTTTCAATGGCCTCTGCGCGGCCTAGGGCAATGCAACGAGAGTAATATTCGATGCCCGTTCGGGCACCTACTGGGCGTTTCAATGGCCTCTGCGCGGCCTAGGGCAATGCAACTCCCAGAAGGGTGTCCGGAGGGTTTTGCGACGGCTCGGCTACACGTTTCAATGGCCTCTGCGCGGCCTAGGGCAATGCAACTATTCGGCTTTCTCTATTGGGGGTTGAAAGTTGGCCCTTGTTTCAATGGCCTCTGCGCGGCCTAGGGCAATGCAACAACGCGATCACGCTAATGGCCAGGAGGGCTGGCCCCTCCGTTTCAATGGCCTCTGCGCGGCCTAGGGCAATGCAACCGCTCGTGTCGTAACTGCCCATAACACAAGGGGTTGCAAGGCCCCTTTTACCGGACACTCCCATAAGGGGGGTGATCGAAAAGTCCTTTTTCTTTCCAAATTCCCCAATTTTTTCTCCATAACTTCTTGCTTCGATTAAGGTTACGGCTAAATTGCCCGACCCCCCTCCAAATTCCCCTCTGAAGGGGGACTCGGCAAATCGCCTCCCAGCCCCTTCCGCTCGTCTTTTCAGAATACCTGCGGGGGTGAAGATGTCAAGGCCCCCCACTGGAATTTTTAGGGGATTTACTGGGCCTTGCTGGCAACTCCCAGACACCCCTTCGATCTAGCCAGCCGGAACGCCTGGGCAGAAGACCGCTGGATTCCTGCTTTGGCCGGAATGTCCTGGTCCGGTGGGCCGAAAAGGGATAGAGGAAGCCCCCCCTCCCGCTAATGGATGGACAGGCGGGACGCCTGTCCTCCCACTCCACCGGCGGGTTATTTCACCTCCAGCAGGATGCTTTCCGAGTGGCTGTTGAACTCCGGAGCGTACATGCACTGGATGGAGGCAAAACCGGTCTGGTACTTGCCGCGGTGTTGCACACGGACCGAATACTCGAATACATACGTGCCTTTGGGCAGGTAGTCGATGAAGAAGTGGCTGGCTGTGTCCCGGGTGGATTCATAGTAGGCCAGGCCGTCCCGGAACCGGTATCCGGACAGGACGTTGACCGGTTCGGTGCCGCTGCCGCGGTAGTCCTTCAGGTGGACGTATTCCATGTCCCGGTCGGTGCGGATGACGATGCGGCAGACCAATTCATCGCCCACCTGCACGGGCCCTTGGACCGGCTCTAGGACCGGGCCTTTCTTGGTGAGCTGTTTAGTATAGAGCCGTTTTTCGATCTTCAGCGGCGTGGCCGTATGGGCCGTTACCTTGGTCATGTCTTCCAGGTATTGCCAGTGGAGGCTGCCCCAGGCAACGCCCGGGTCGGTCTTTTTCAGCACGACCTCACCCATTTGGGGTTTGATCTCGGCCCGGACGAAGCGTTTTTCGTAGAAGCCGGTGCCCGCTTCGACCTTTTCCGGCTGGATCTGCTGGCCGGCTAGGCTGACCTCGACCAAGGCCTGGGAGGCCAAGAGGTTTTCGCCCCGCAGGAGCAAGGCGTAGATGGCGTCGGCCGTGGCCTTGGTGGTCTTCCAATCCTGGGTCTGTTTCTGTTTGAGGAGCCAGACTTTGCAGTCTTCGACGGCTTTTTGGTCGTTCATCACTTCGTCGAAGGCTTCGATCATCATGGCCTGGGTTTCGATGGGCGCCCGGAACCACCACCAGGACAGTTCCAGATCGCGCCAGAACATGCCGAGTTCTTCATCGCTGACGCTGCGCTCTTTGATGGAGCGCATGATGGCCTGGGCCGTCTCAGCGTCGCCGAAGCGTTTCAGGGCAATGGCCAAGTGGGCCTGGGATTGCCGATTGGCCAGGTCGAGCCAGTACTTGCGGGCCTGATCCAGGAAGTAATCCACCGCCTCTTTATACTGCGGCTGGATTTTCTGATCTTCCAGGAAGAAACTGCGGCCATAAAGATACAGGGCAATCGTGGGCGAGAGGTGGTTTTTGTCTTTATGGCCGAATCGGAGGATGTCCCGGTAGATGCGGTCGATCCAGGCATCGAGCCGATTGAGCGACTTGATGGCCGGGCCGATGTCGATCTGTTTGACGCCCAGATGGCGGAGTCGGCCGAAGCCGGTAGTAATGTACAGGGTGATGTAATCGTTGGGCGGTCCGCCGGGGAACCAAGGCCAGGCGCCGTCGGGATGCTGCATTTCGGCCAGTTTCTGCAAGGTGCGGGTAATTTCGCTGTCCAGCCGATTCTGGTCGAACAGGATGCCGACATTGCGGCGGGCCTGGCTTTCGGCCTGGGCCTGGCGGAGCCAGGGCGTCTCTTCCAGGATGACCGATTTGAGGTCCTGGTTCTTTTCCAAGGGGCTGTCCAAGGCCGGAGTGCCTTTCCACTGCTCGAAGACCCGGCGGATTCTTGGATCGGAATTGGCGATGTGCCGGGCCAAGGCGTTGGCATACAGGCGGTTGAACACCTGCTCACTGCACTCGTAGGGGGATTCCATCAGATAGGGCAGGGCCATCACCGCATACCAGGCCGGGTTGGACACCACCTGAACGGTGAGCGTCTCGCTGCGCAGGGTGTCGGAGCGGCCGGAGTCCAAGAGCTTTTTGAACTGGAACTGTTTGGTTTGCGGCCCGCGGATGGGCAGCGGCAAGGACTCGGTAACCAGGACCCGTCGGCTGAGGACCGGCAACATGCCCTCTTCGCCGTCGGAGAGCCTGCCGGTCGAACCGACCGCTTTGTAGATGATCGGTCCTTGGCCGTCCGGCACCGTCAGTCGCCAAGAGAAGCTGCGGGACTCCTTGGCGGGGATTTCAAACGGCTGGTCGATCGCCGTGTTGCCGAACGGGGCATCGACATTCTTTTCGGTTTGGGCGTCGGCCAGGGTAAGCCGAACCGTGCCTTTTTGCACCGTGGCCGACTGGTTGGTTACCTTGACGGTAAACTCCAGCACATCGCCTTCCCGGAGGAAGCGTGGCGGATTGGGCTGGACCATCAGGTCCTTGGCCGTTACCACACTATCCTGCAACAGCCCGGCCCGAAGCTCCGGATCATGGGCAAACCCGAGGAACTTCCACTGGGTCAGCGCTTCGGGCATGGTGAACTCGATGCGGACGCGGCCTTCCTTGTCGGAAACGAGCGCGGGGAAGAAGAAGGCGGTTTCGTTCAGGTTTTTGCGAGCCGAGACCTGGGCCAAATCGGGTCCGGGGCTTGGCGCCGGGCCGGCGCCGGGGCCTGCGCCCTGCCGTTCATGGGCGGCTTTGCGAAGTTGTTCTGCCTGTTTGTCTTCGCCGGCGGTGGCCGCTCGATCGGCTGCCTGTGGTGCGCCCCGGGCATCCTGCAGGGCCATGCGGCGAGCGGCCTGGGCGCCGTTCATCATTTCCATTGCCGGCGCTCCGGGCGGAGCGGCTGCCAGGGGCATGACACCGCCTTCCCGCAGGCCTTTTCCGCCCCGGCCAAAGAACATGTAGCCCCACAAATTGGCCACGATCTCCGGAGCAAATTCCCGGTAGGTCATCGTGGCGTCTTTATAGGAGATTGGCCAGCCGCCGTACCAGTGCTGCAAGGATTTGAGCATGTTTTCGAATTGCATGTTCAGATTGGAGTAGTCGTGGCGGAACACGCCGAAGCCGCTCATCCAGCCGTGCGGCAGATAAGCATCCAACGATTGGTCGTACAGGGCGGCGACCATTTCCGCTACAGCCCGTTTGGCGTCCGAGCCGGTGATGACGGCGGTCCAGGTTTCCTTTTGACCGGGCTGGAGCTTGGAGACAAAGCGTTCCCAGGAGATGGTCAGTTTCTTGTTGCTCCAGGGGACGTCCACCTGCCGTTGGGTCAGATAGGCGCGGTTTTCCTGGACATGGGTAATGCGGACGGTAAATCCGCCGCGCATGGCCTCGGTAACCTTTTGTTTGACGGCTTGCTGGGTGGCGCCCAGCTCGGTCCAGAAGGCCTGGAGGACCTTCCGGCGGTGCTCGATTTCGATGAAGGCCCGGCCTTTGTCATAGCCGGTCCCCCACAGGGCCATGAACTCTTCGCCCGGCTCTAAACTCCACTTGGGAGCCCCGACGAAGGAGGGGATTTTGATAGGAAACTTCTTGGCGTCTGGATCGAGGACCTGGAGGGGCAGAACGGCGGTTACCTTTTTGCCGAAACGGTCCTGGGTTTCCAAAACCGCCCGGTAGGCACCGGGTTTAAGCTGGAAGGAGCGGGTGGCTTTGCCTTGGGCGTCGGTGGTGATACCCTCTTCGGCGACCACGTCGCCCAACTCCCAGCTATTGGGATTGGACAGATCGGGCGGGGATTCGGTTTTCTTGGATCGGTCGGCGGCGGGTTGGATGCCCCGTCCCCGGAGGGGCCGCGGCATATACGGATAGTCGCCCAAACGGGCCCGATGGACCTTTTCCGGCTCTTTGAGGGCGTGGATTTTCAGCTTGCAATCGGCTTTTTGCCCTTCGCCGTCCAGGGTGGTGGTGCTGATGGTGATTTCGACCGGTTTTTGGGCGGTGAGCCATTCCGGTGCGGACATCGAGGCGGCCAGGGCCGTATAACCTACCTGGGTGGTCCGCTGAGCCGAGCGGGTTTCCCCGGCGGTGTCGGTAACATCGGCCGAGACGGAGAAGACGAAGATCGGCTCATCCTTTTCGGACACAGATAGGTCCGGCCGGGCCACAAACTCGACGGTGAACGAGCCGTCCTGCTTGGTGCTGGTTACGCCGTGGGCGATTTCCTGACTGCCGGAGACCGGTTGCCGCCACCAGAAGCACCAGTACCACCAAGGCGGATAGCGGACCTGCCGGACCACCCGCCACCGGACCTTGGCGCCGTCGATAGCCGCCCCGGTATAGGCCAGGGCTTTGCCTTCCATGACCACCTTTTCGTTGAGTTTGGGTGCGGTTTTGGGGGCCTCTAATGTAACCTGGAACTTGGGCCGTTTGTACTCTTCCACCCGCACGGAGGTAGCGCCGGGGGGTTGGCCATCCACCCGAATGGTCATCTGGCCGGTCAGCCGATCCCGCGGCGCGGTAAACGCCCCGTCAAACGAACCGTAATCGTTGGTCTTGTGCTGCCGGCGTTCGATCTCTTTGCCGTTGGTATCCACAAAGACCACCGTGAGCGTCTTGCCGGGCAGGACGGAGTACTGGTCGTTGTTTGGGTCGGCCCGGAGACAGATGCCTTTGTAATAGATGGTCTGGCCGGGCCGATACAGCGAACGATCCGTAAAGAAGACGGTCCGGGTGTAGGGATCCTGGTGGTCCCGGCCTCGATATATCCAGAATTCATGGGCGCTGGCCAACTGCTGGTCCTTATACCGGGCGAGGAGAATGTGCTGCTTCTGATGAATCCCTTGGACGCTGAACAGACCGTTGGCGTCGGTTTTGACGGTTGGTCCGGGCTCCCAAGGCCGATTCCAATCCTGCCGGATCCAAAGCTGGACCTCAGCGCCTTCGATCGGCTCGCCGGATTGGGCGTCCAGAACAAAGCCTTCGATTTTATCCTCTCCGTTGCGAGTGCGTTCCACCAGGGCCAACCGGCTGACCCAGAAATCCGTGGCATGGATGACATGCCCCAGTTGGCCAGCACCGGCGCCCTGGGGAGGTACCGGAAAAGCCGGATCGTCGCTGGCCAGCAAGACATAAAAGCCGGGTTTTAGATCGGGATTGACCGGCAGTTCTTCCACCCGTTCCTGATAATCGGGCGTGGGCGGCAAATTGACCGACCATTCCAACACCGGCTTCTGGGCCAGCAAAGCCCGGCGTTGATTGTCGTCGAAATATTCCGGCCGATTCTTGCTTTGCCGAATCAAATCCTCCCAGTTAAGCGAAACCACCCGGAAATGGACCTTGTCCAAGTTCCGATAGCGGACCTGGATCGTTGGCCAAGGCTGGTTCCAGACCCGTTCGGTGGTAATTTGCAGACTTTTGGCCTCGATTTCCTGGACCAGGTTATGGCACATCCGGCCGCCAAAACTTTCCGGAAATGCCTGGGCGCCTTGGAGGGCGATTTTGCGGGCCTCCACCAGATCGCCTTCGTCCCGAAGCACCTGGGCCCAATAAAACCGGGCACGGGCCGAAATCTCATGATCGCCATTGCGATCCACATAATGCTTTAAGGCGGCTTTGTACCGCTCGTTTTTGTTTTCGCCCACCGCCTTGTTATAGCCGAAATGCAGCCGCCATAAATCGGTATCCAAAAAGGCGGCCGGGTCCTTGTCGTCCTTGTGGAACTTCAGCAGGGCCTGATAAAGCATGATCGCCTTGACCACGGGCGAATCCGCGTCGGTGGTCTGGAACTTCCAGTCCATGAATTTGTCTGCCGGGTCGAAGATGGGGCTGTCGGCCAACAGTTCAAAGGCATCTTCCGGCTTGGCCGCCGCCTGCTCGCCGGAGGTGTAAAACTCCAGGGCCTCATAGGCGATGAAGTCGAACATGGTGGGCCGATAGGCGTCCGGCACATTGCCTTTCTGCAGCAGGGCGTCGTACTCACTGACCGGCGTTTTGCGCAAAATCTCCTGCTGGACCAGGGCATTCATAAAATGTTTGTCGATCTCGGCGAAGATGCGAGGCAGGTCCCAGGTGAGGATGTCGTCTCCGGGCGGCTGGGCCGTGGCTGTCCGCTCCATAAACCGCCATCGGTTCTGCTGGAAGAAATGCCAATACCAATGGGCCAGAATGGCCTCCATAACGTCCTTCATGGGTTTGGGGGCATTGTCCAATTCCTTCTGTAGCCGGATGATCTTCTCCTCCGGCTTGTTGCCCTGGATATTGGCCTCCAGGGCGATTTTGGTGCAGATGGCCCGAATAGCTTCGGGGTATTTCTTTTCTTTCAGGGCCGACTGGATGATCGGCTCCAGGCGTTCAATGGCCGTCTTCGGCAACCCCTGATTGATGGCCTCTTCCACACCTTTCCAGGCTTCGGAAAGCTGGGGTCCTTTCTGGGCCAGGTCAAGTCGGGGCACCGCCGCAAAACCGACCAAACCAACCACCAACCCAAGCAACACCAACCCAACAATCCTGACTCGATTCATCTGCGACTCCTCCCATCGGGGACCTAAGCAGAAACACGACCTAAAACAGAACGACTTTATTGTATTTCTTTTTCTTCCTTTGACTTTTCCTTGGAGAGTGTAAGCACTCAGAAACCGTGGGAATCAACTTACCCGGTTTTACCATTTTTGCAATCCGGAGGTTGCCTCCGGGGGATAGGCCTTGGAAAGGGGGATAGACTTCGGAACCATGCGATGGCCTAGGCGATCCAAAGGCTCCGGCGTCCGGACAGGTGGCCACAAACCCGCTGAAACTGCAAGTTGGGACAATCTCTTGGCATTTGGTTGAAAATTAGACGGATGGCGTGGCCAGAAAGTTCCCGGAAAATTCGCCAAAGTTCCGAAACAGATACTTCTGTAGTGTGGGAAAGCCCCCCCTTTCTGTGGTATAGGCTTTAGAATCGTTTCCGAAAATCCCTCCGGCGTCCGAAAGGGGAGATTGTTTCGCTTCCGGAAATGGGTAAAATATGCTTCTTCTGAAGCTGTGGTCTTAAGGAGATATAGTGTACATATTGATAGTGTATCTTTTGGAGATACAAAGCGGGAAACTCCCCCTCCGAACACCCCCAGCCCTAGTTTGACTGTATCCTCCCCGGTCAGGCCCATACCATTTGTGGGGTTCAGAATTGGCCCGGACACCCCAGATCGGGGTAGTTGGGCCCGGATACAGTCAAGCTAGAAAGCTAGATGCCGGCAGGCAGATTAAGTAACCCTTTTGGTTCAAGCCATCTGATTTGGTTTCACCTATCAGACCCAGTCCTTGAAAACAGCGGTAGAGTGGGATTCTTGAGGGATAGTTTGGTGGTACCATGGGAACCGAAGGAAGGGAGCTATGGGGCCTTCCTGCGGAAGAGGGAGGTATGGGGCCTTCCTGCGGAAGAGGGAGGTATGGGGCCTTCCTGCGGAAGCCGCAGTCCAGGCTTGTTCCCCCGTAGGCGGGAATCCAGGCATATGGACTTTCTTTTTCTCCTTTCTGGATTCCCGGTTGCGTGGGAATGACACCTCGCAGCGTGCTTCGCTTCGCTCTCAGGCGTTCTGTGCGGCGACGGGGAGCGGCGAGGTCCTTCATTCGGCTAAGTTGAATGTATCCACCTATCCACCGGAAGCAATGACCACAATCGGTGGGGTTCGTGCCGATTTTTTACCCCCTATAAGTTAGAAGGGCCTGGCCGGGCGGATACAGTCAAACTCACGTATTAGGTTTGGTTTTTTTCTGGCTTGCCAAGGAGCTATCCATGCCGGTTGCCAAGGTCTATCCTGTGCCCAGCGATATTGAGATCGCCCAATCTGCTCAGTTGTATCCCATTGTGGAAATCGCTCATCGACTTGGTCTGGGGGAAGACGATCTGGATCTGTACGGCAAATGGAAGGCGAAGGTGCATTTGGATGTGCTGCATCGGCTCAAAGATCGGCCGGACGGCAAATATGTGGATGTTACTGCTATTACCCCAACCCCCCTTGGCGAGGGGAAAACGGTTACCACAATCGGGTTAAGTCAAGGGCTGGGGTATATCGGCAAGAAGGTCATCACTTGCATCCGGCAACCTTCCATGGGGCCGACCTTTGGCATTAAAGGCGGTGCAGCCGGCGGGGGGTATTCCCAAGTGGTGCCCATGGAGGACTTCAATCTCCATTTAACCGGGGATATTCATGCGGTCGGGGTGGCCCATAATCTGTTGGCCGCTGCTATCGACGCCCGCATCCTCCATGAACGGGAACTGAGCGATGAGGAACTGGCCCAGTTGTGTCCGGAGGTACCCCGGCTGAATATTGATCCCCACTCGATCCTTTGGCCTCGGGTGGTGGATGTCAACGACCGGGCGTTGCGGAACGTGGTCATCGGGCTGAAGGCCGGTCAGGCGGATGCCCCTTTGCCGGCCGGCAAAACCTTGCGAGAAGTGGTGGACCAGCTCCCCCCCAGCACCGACGGCGTGCCACGAATTACCGGCTATGACATCACCGTGGCTTCGGAGCTGATGGCCATCTTGGCCTTGGTGGATGGGTATCGGGGCTTGGCGGATCTTCGAGAGCGCCTGGGCCGAGTCGTTTGGGGCTTTAGCACGGCGGGCCGACCGTTGACGGCCGAAGACCTCAAAGTGGCTGGTGCCATGACCGTGCTGATGAAAGACGCCCTGATGCCGACTCTGATGCAGACCTTGGAAGGCACGCCGGTGTTTGTCCATGCCGGCCCGTTTGCCAACATCGCCCATGGAAACTCTTCGATCATCGCCGATCAGATCGCCCTCAAACTGGTAGGCCCGGACGGCTATGTGGTCACCGAGTCGGGCTTCGGAGCCGACTGCGGCATGGAGAAGTTCTTCAACATCAAATGCCGGTATTCGGGGCTGATTCCGAACTGTGTGGTGTTGGTCTGCTCGGTCCGGGCGCTGAAGATGCACGGTGGGGGGCCGAAGGTCGTGCCTGGCCGTCCGCTCGACCCCGCCTACACGCAGGAAAACCTGGAGCTGCTCCGGCAAGGCCTGCCGAACATGGTCCAGCATGTGGAAAATGTGCGGAAGTTTGGGGTGCCGGTCGTGGTGGCCATCAATCGGTTCACCACCGATACCGAAGCGGAAATCCACCTGATCCAGGAGGCGGCCCGCCAAGCCGGCGCCTCCGACTGCGTGCTCAGCGAAGTGTGGGCCAAAGGGGGCGAAGGGGGGGCGGCCCTGGCCCAAGCCGTCGTCCACGCCTGCCAGCAACCCAACGGCTTCCGGTTCCTCTATCCGTTGGATATCCCCATCAAAGAAAAGATCGAGATCATTGCTCGGGAGATTTACCGAGCCGACGGCGTGGACTTCCTCCCCGCTGCCGAACGGAAAATCGAGCTCTATACGAAATTAGGCTATGACAAACTGCCCCTTTGCATGGCGAAGACACACCTGTCGTTTACGCACGATCCGAACCTGAAAGGGGCACCCCGCGGTTGGCGGCTGCCGATCCGGGATATTCGGGCCAGTGTGGGGGCCGGGTTCCTGTACCCGCTGTGCGGCGAAATACGGACTATGCCGGGCCTGCCCACCCGACCCGCCTTTATCGGAGTGGATATCGACCAAAACGGCCGGGTGGTGGGCCTGTTCTAAAAAGCCCGGCTGCCCAGGGGAACCGTCCTCTCTTTTTATTTCCTGTTGTCCGGAGGGGATACAATGGAGGGGGCAAAAGGCGGAGCCGGCATACCTTAAGGAGGCCTCCTTATGCGACTCCTGGCGCTGGTTCAAGGGGAATACGGCCGGCGGATCGCGCAAAACCTCCAGCATCATGCCTCCGACTGGACGGTGCGGGTTTGGCAGGTGCCGGGCCTTTCCATGGAAGAGGCAATGGATGAGCCGGAACGGTTTATCCCCGCCGACTTGGACCAGGCCGATTTGATCCTCTCGTTGGGTGAGTCGCCGGCCGTGGCGCTGTTGGTCCCGCTGCTAGTCCAAGCTACTGGCGCCCGAGCGGCATTGCCCCAGTGGACCGAGAGGAATGGCTCCCGGTGGGCTTAGCTGGTCAGCTCCAGCAGGAGCTGGCCCACCTGGGCGTGGCCGCCGTCTTTCCCAAACCCTTTTGCAGCCTGACCGAAACAACCTATAACCTCCGGGCTTCCCCCAGGAGCCTTCCGGATTCTAGCAGTCCTCTCCGGGCTTCCCCCAGGAGCCTTCGGCCTCCTACCCAGGGCTATGAGGATCCGCTGATCGCGGCGTTTGCTCGGCGGTTTGGTCGTCCGGAGCTGCGGGTGCAAGTTGGGCCGGACGGAAAAACCATCCAGGCCGTGGAACTGCTGCGGGATAGTCCCTGTGGTTGTGCCCGGTATGTGGCTCAGCGTCTGGTGGGCGTTTCGACAGACGATGCCTATCTGCAAGCCGGTCTTTTCCATCACCAGTTTCCCTGTCTGGCCAGTATGTGCCGGATTGATCCTATGTACAAGGATACGCTGATGCATGTGGCGGGGAATCTTCTGCGGGAACAGGTGCGCGAGCAGGTCGAACCGTTTTGCACGCCCCCGGTGTATCTGCGAGCGGCTGAGCATGTGGAAACACCTCCGGTGCCCGATTCCTCCTAAAAATCCCGCGGAGACCGCCGCCTCCTGCCTATCCGGTGTGTGGACTAAACAGGAAGGAATTTGGGTGAGGGCAGAAAGACAAACGAGGAGGACTAGGCAATGGCACAGCCCCTTTCCCCACCCCAGCAGAACCATTCCAGTTTGGAAAAGGTGGTCTTGGATGTGCCCACTCTGTGGGCGGACCACCATGTGCTCAAAGTGCGAGAGGCTCTGCTAAGCCTTCCGGGGGTTCACTCGGTCTATGCTAGCTCCGCCTGGAAACAGGTCTTGGTGCATTATGATCGGGAGAAGGTGGACCGGTCGGCCATAGAAAAGAGGTTGGCCGAGGCAGGCTATCCGGTCGGTGTAGGCCAGGCGCCGGTGCTGGTCCAGCCCACAGCCAAGCGCCGAGACCCCCAATGGGCCGACTTACGTGTCCGAACTACCCAAACCAACCAGGCCGACATCGAAATGTCCGGCGAATTCCGACGGTATTAATCCACCTGGCACCGGTAGCCAAAAACCGATCGGTATGGCTGTAACCTCCTGTATTCCCTAGGGAGGAGTGGCAGAAGACGAGGCAACCTGTGTTGCATCAGTAGCTCCGGCTAAGAGGCTCTCCCGGTGTTCCCTTTCTAGCCGGATTCACCACCAACCGGCGGCCCCCAGACTGCCAAAACCCCTAATAAAAGCCAAAACCCCTAATAAAACAGGCCATTTGAGAAACCTGAAGGGTTTGGAAACGGTCTGGAGAGTGCCGCCCGAGTACCAATTTCGGGACAGCCTCTAAGAAGGCAGAACGTTAAGAAATTTGGTGCCCTGATCAGCGGAGAGGAAAGCCCATGGCCAAAAAGAGACGTACTCCCCAGGAAGCGAGCCGGGATCCGGCAGCGGTGGCGCTGTTGGAACGGGCGGAGAGTCTGGGTGCGGAAACCTGTTTTAGCCGGGCCGACCAAATCGTCCCCTGCCCCATCGGGGCGCAGGGGCTTTGTTGTCGGTATTGTGCGATGGGGCCGTGCCGATTGGTCGGCGAAGTGGACCGGGGCGTGTGCGGGGCGGGGATCGATACGGTGGTGGCCCGGAACTTTGCCCGTGCGGTGGCCGCCGGCGCAGCTTCCCATTCCGACCATGCCCGAGACTTGGCTTATACCTTGTTGGCGGCGGCCGAAGGCCATGCCCCCGATTACCAAGTGCGGGACCCACACAAACTTTTTGAGACGGCCCGTTGGTTGGGCGTTCGGGTGGCGGATCGACCCATCCAAGAAATCGCCCGGGATGTCGCCCTGGCCGCCCTGGGAGAGTTTGGCCGACTGGACGGCCATTTGGCCTACCTGAAACGGGCACCTGCAAAACGCCAAAAAATCTGGCAGGACCTCCGGATCGCCCCACGGGCCATCGACCGGGAAGTCGTCGAAATACTCCACCGGACCCATGCGGGCAACGACCAGGACGCCGAACACCTGCTGGATCAGGCGATGCGGTGTGCATTGGCCGACGGGTGGGGCGGCTCCATGCTGGCCACCGACCTGAGCGATATTCTATTCGGCACCCCGGCTCCGGTCCGCTCCGAAGCCAACCTGGGCGTGCTGCAACCGGATATGGTCAATGTGATCATCCACGGCCATGAACCGACGCTTTCGGAAATGCTCGTGGTGGCCGCCCAGGATCCGGAACTTCTGGCCTATGCCCAAACCAAAGGGGCCAAAGGAATTAACCTGGCCGGCATCTGCTGCACGGCCAACGAAGTGCTTATCCGGGAGGGCATCCCGCTGGCCGGCAACTTCCTCCAGCAGGAGCTGGCCATCCTGACCGGAGCGGTGGAGGCCATGGTGGTGGATGTCCAATGCATCATGGAGGGGCTTTCGCCGTTGGCCCAGCAGTTCCACACCGCTTTGATCACTACCTCCCCGAAAGTTCGCCTGCCCGGGGCGCTGCATATGGAGTTTGACGAACACCGGGCGCTGGAAGTGGCCAAACAGATTCTTCGCACAGCCATCGACCGCTTCCCCCAACGGGGCGAAGTGTTCATCCCGGATATCCGAACCCCTCTGGTTCCGGGTTTTTCGCACGAATACATCGACTACGCCCTGGGCGGCCTGTATCGGGGATCGTTCCGACCGCTCAATGACGCCATCATGGCGGGCCGCATCCGGGGCGTGGTGGCCGACATCGGCTGCAACAACGCCCGGCTTTGCCACGACGAAAACCATTATTATCTCGTGGCCGAGTTCCTGAAAAATGATGTGCTGGTGGTGCAGACCGGCTGCGGTGCGATTGCCAGCGCCAAACGGGGCTATATGACACCGGAGGCGGCCCTGGAGTTGGCCGGTCCCGGATTGCGCGAAGTCTGCGAAGCGGTGGGCATCCCGCCGGTCCTGCATATGGGTTCCTGCGTGGACAACTCCCGGATTTTGACGGTGCTTACGCAAATGGCCACCGAAACCGGCCTGGGCGACGATATTGCCGACATCCCCGCCGTCGGGATGGCCTCGGAATGGATGAGCGAAAAGGCCCTGGCCATTGCCACTTACTGCGTGGCTTCCGGGGTCTATGTGATTATGGGCGGGCTGCGCAATCCGCTGGCCGGCAGCCAGCGGGTTACCGAACTGATCTCCGAGGGCTGGCAGAAGAAGGTGGGCGGACGTCTGGAGTTTCTGGAAGACCCGCAGGAGATTTTGCGTCGGGCTTTGGCGCATATCGACCAGAAACGGGCCGCCCTCGGCCTGGAAGAATATAACCCGGCCCAGTGGGGAAAATCCGGCGATCGGGCTATAGAAGACCTTCTGACGCTGCCGCTGGAACAGCGCCTGGAAGCCATCTATGGAAAATGTTGACGCGGTATCGGAGGAAAGCCTCTGGGAGGAGGGAAATCGGCCATGTCTCGTTACATTGCCACCCGAGCCATTCGTGGGGCCAACGCCTTGGTGGCGGAAGCAGAGGCACTGTTGGACAAAGCCCTTGCCGAAAAAGGACCGGACAGCCCGGTGGCATTCCCCAACACGGCCTATTATCTGCCGGTTACCTATGGGATGCTGAACCTGAAAGTCACCAAGCTGGCCGATCTGCGGGTCTCGTTGGACCATGCCCGGAAGCTGCTGCATCCGGTGCCGGACGAGAAGGTGTGGGTGCCCTATTTAGGGGAGACGTTGGATAGCGGGATGGCCACGCTCCTGGCAGCCGAAGCCATCGAAGCGATCCGTTTTGTGTATGGCCAGCAGCCGGAACCCTATCCCGGTATCGAA
>Ga0308395_1001515_pt1 | contig 14948 bp, 12 predicted proteins | sample Hotspr20SampleP4_FD_202097 | JGI IMG/M metagenome (GOLD analysis project Ga0308395, IMG submission 202097) | Hot spring phototrophic mat microbial communities from Mushroom Spring, Yellowstone National Park, Wyoming, United States - 20050930_P4 ...
TAAAAAAACTTCTTCCTCTTTCTTACCAAGAGTTAACCTATCAGGTTTTTAAGCTTTTTGATGTTGATTTTGAGGAAAAAGAGTTAAAAAATTTGATCAATCAAGCCTATGCCGATAATTTCGACATCAAAGAAGTCATTAACCTTTCTCAATTAGATGAAAATACTTATTTGAATGAACTTTGGCACGGCCCAACCGCTTCTTTTAAAGATTTGGCTCTTCAGATAAAACCGCTTCTTTTTTCCAAAGCCTTGGAAAAAAATAAAGAAAAATTAGACTATCTTATTTTGGTTGCCACTTCTGGCGATACTGGGGCGGCGGCTCTTTCTGGTTATAAAGACAAAAAGAACATTAAAATTATCGTTCTTTTTCCCAAAAATGGAGTCTCTTCGATTCAAAAATTATCGATGACAACTTTTGAAGGAAAAAATCTTGCCAGTTTTGAGGTTGAGGGAAATTTTGATGAGATTCAAAAAATAGTAAAAAATATTTTCAATGATCTTCAATTTAATCAATTTTTAAAAGAAAAATACAAAACGGTTTTATCCTCAGCCAACTCTATCAACCTTGGCCGATTAATCCCTCAAATCGTCTACCATCTAAAAGCCTATTTTAATCTTGTTAAATTAAAAAAAATTAATTTCGGTGATAAAGTCGATTATGTTATCCCAACTGGTAATTTTGGTAATATTCTCTCCTCTTTTTATGCTAAAAAAATGGGTCTTCCAATAAATAAATTAATCTTGGCCAATAATATCAACAATTCCTTAACTTTTGCTTTTAAAAATGGTCTTTATCAAACAAAAGAAAACATCTTAAAAACCATTTCTCCCTCAATTGATATTGTGGTTGCCAGTAACTTTGAAAGACTGCTTTTTCATTTAAATCCCAATCCAAAAACAATAAAAAAAATGATGAATAAATTTTTAAAAACAAAAACTCTTAAAATTCCTAAAAAAATTTTTCAAAAAATAAAAACTCTTTTTTATGCCAACTACTCAACCGAAGAAGAAACAAAAAAAACCATCAAGGAATGTTTTTTTAAGAAAAAAATCCTTATCGATCCCCACACTGCCGTTGCCTTAAATGTCTATCAAAAATATAAAAAAGAATTCTTGCCCAAAGTAAAAGCTATAATCGCCTCAACCGCCGCTTGGTACAAATTTCCTCAAGCAGTTTACCAAGCTATTTTTGAAAAAGAAGAAAAAGATGATTTTAAAATAATCAATCTCTTTAAAAACAAAATAAAAGATCTTAAAATTAATCCAGAAATTTTAAATCTTCCCAAAAAACCAATCCGTTTTAAAAAAGTCCTTCCCAAAAATGAGGAAAAAATTAAGGAAGAAATTATCAATTTTTTAAATACTTTTTAAAATTTTTCTCTTAAAGCAATAGCCTCAATCTCAATCAACGCTCCTTTTGGTAAAGATGCGACACAAACCGTGCTTCTTGCTGGTTTATGAAAAGAAAAATATCGACCATAAATTTCATTGACTTTTTGAAAATCATTGATATTAGTTAAAAAAATGGTGGTTTTTATCACTTTATCTAAAGAAGAACCGGCTTCTTTCAAAATATTTTTCAAATTTTCTAAAATTTGTTTGGTTTGGTTTTCAATGCCTTGGACTAAATTAGAGGTTTTTGGATCAATGCCAATCTGACCGGAACAAAAAACAAATTCACCAACGACTAATGCTTGTGAATAAGGCCCAATTGCCGCCGGTGCCTCTCTATTATTGATGATTTTTATTTTTAAATTATCATTTTTCATTTTTATTTTTTATTTTTAATTTAATACATTATCCATTACTGCTCCATAATTGGCACTTAAAACATGTTGAGCATATCGACCAAGCCAACCACGGCTGACTTTTGGCTTAAAGGGCTTTAAATTTTTCATTCTTTTTTCAAACTCTTTTTTTGAAATTAAAAGATCAATGGTTCTTTTTATGGCATCAATTCTTATTCGATCACCGTTTTTCACGATGGCGATTGGTCCACCGGAGGCTGCCTCGGGTGAAATATGACCAACACACAAACCCCTTGTTCCACCAGAAAAACGACCATCAGTAATAAGCGCCGCTTTTGTTCCCAAACCTTTTAAGGCTGACGTTGGTGAAAGCATCTCTTGCATTCCCGGACCCCCCTTTGGCCCCTCATAACGAATAACCACCACATCGCCATCCTTAATTTTTCTTTTTAAAATAGCATCAAGAGCCTCCTCTTGAGAATCAAAACAAACTGCTTTGCCTTCAAAAACCATCATCTCTTTATCAACACCAGCAGTTTTGACCACCGACCCATCTGGGGCTAAATTTCCATACAAAATCGCCAGCCCTCCTTTTTTAGAAAATACATTATCTTTGGTTCGAATCGCATCTTCATCAGGTTTTTTGGCTTTTTTAATATAGTCACCAATTGTTTCGCCAGTGACTGTCTTTTTTTCAAGATGGAGGGGAGCATTGGATGATTCAACTACTGCTTTTAAAACTGAGGCCATCCCGCCTGCGCGATCAACATCTTCCAAATGAATCTCTGGTCTTGATGGTGAAACTTTACAAACGTTAGGAGTTTTATCGGCTAAATAGTTAATTCTTTTTAAAGGATATTTGATTCCCGCCTCATAAGCTAAAGCCAAAGTATGTAAAATAGTATTCGTTGAACCACCCATGGCCAAATCTAAAATAAAAGCATTATCAATCGCTTCTTTAGTGACAATATCCCGCGGCCGAATTTTATTTTTTATTAAATAATCAATCACTTCAACCGCTTTCTCAAAAAGAGCTATTCTTCTTGGATTAATCCGCCATTTACCTTTTTCTTTATCCACCCATTCTGCCGCAGGAATCGTCCCATTACCAGGAAGTGCCAAGCCAATCACCTCTGATAAACAGTTCATTGAATTGGCAGTAAACATCCCAGCGCAACTGCCACAAGTTTGACAAGCAGATTCCGTTAATTTAACTAATTTTTCATAAGAAATTTTACCGGCAGCATATTGACCAACACCTTCAAAAACGGAGATTAAATCAGTATTTTCTTGACCAGCAAGCATCGGACCACCAGAAATGTAAAGAGAAGGAATATTTAATCTTACCATGGCATTAAGCATAGCAGGAACAATCTTATCACAATTACCAATCCCAATCCAAGCATCAGTGGGATGAGCACCGATAATCGTTTCAATTTGATCAGTAATTAACTCTCTTGATGGTAGCGAATACTTCATCCCAAAATGACCCATGGCAATTCCATCATCAACTGCTCCACCAATATTACAGTACCAAACATTAAAACCTTTCTTTTTTAACATTTCAACCAATTTTTCGCCAAGATATTGAAGATGAGTATGGCCGGGAATATGAGTCGTATGGGAATTAATCACAGTAATAAATGGTCTGTCTTTATCAGCTACATGTTTAAAAATTCCGGCAGCAATCATCAAAGAAACTGCCGGAAGCATATGATATCCTTGGGTGATAATTTTACTTCCCTTCTCTTGAATATTTTTAATCCCTTCGTTAATAAAACCTTTGTTTTTCATAAGATTAAATATTTATACAAAAGATCATTGGAACTTATAATTTGATAATTAAATTGATGTTTTTTAAGATTTTTAATAATTTTATCAAAATCATTTTTATCACTTAACTCAATCCCCACTAAAGCCGGCCCTTTTTCTTTATTGTTTTTTTTAATATACTCAAAAAGAACAATATCATCGTTTGGGCCCAAAACATTATTAACAAATTTTTTCAGTTGGCCTGGTTTTTGAGCAAATTCAATCAAAAAATAATGTTTTAATCCTTGATAAACTAAACTTTTTTCTAAAATTTCTGGATATCGAAGTAAATCAAAATTACCACCGGAAATCACACAAACAACATTTTTTCCCTTAATCTCTTTTTCTAAAAAATCTAAAGCAGCAATTGTGGTTGCCGATGAGGGCTCAATCACAATCCCTTCATTTTGAAATAAATCAATCATCTCGGTGGCAATTTTTCCCTCTTCAACTACCAATGTTTTATCAACAAATTTTTTGGTTATTTCATAGGTAATTGACCCAACTTTTTTAACCGCAATCCCATCGCAAAAAGGATCAATTGATTCAAGAGAAATGGGAGAATTGTTTTTTAAAGCTAAATTCATACTTTGGGTTCCTTTTGACTCAACCCCAACTACCTTAATATTTTTATTTTTACTTTTTAAAGATAAAGAAATCCCAGAAATCAAACCACCACCACCAATGGGAACAATCACATAGTCAATCGCCCCATTAAGCTGCTCATAAATTTCCTCACCAATTGTTGCTTGACCAGCAATTACCTTTTCATCATCAAAAGCATGAACATAAACGACACCGGTTTTTTTGGCATATTCTTTGGCGAAAAAAGAAGATTCATCATAATTTTCTCCCTCTAAAACCACTTGAATATAGTTTTCTCCAAAATATTTAACTCGGTTTATTTTTTGAAGGGGAGTGGTTTTTGGCATAAAGATTGTTCCTTTGATTTTAAGATAAGAACAAGAAAAAGCCACTCCTTGAGCATGATTACCGGCTGAGGCAGTCACTACTCCTTTCTTTCTTTCTTCATCATTAAGTTGAGATATTTTATTAAAAGCACCTCTTATTTTAAATGATCTTACCTTTTGTAAATCCTCTCTTTTAAAATAAATATTTGCTTGGTATTTTTTTGATAATCTGTCACATAATTCAAGGGGTGTTTTTTTAACCACTTTTTTAAGATTATTTTTGGCAATCTCAATTTCTTTTAAAAAATTTTTCATATTTTATTTTTGATTTTCTGGCCGCAACTCTATAACTTTAGCCCCTGCCTGCCACATCTCTGAATTTCTCATTTTGGTTAATTCTTTTTCCAACTTTTGACGATAATTTTTTTGACGGTTTTTTCTTATTACTCGTCTTGCCTCATAACCTGAAGCCACTTTTTGATAAAGTTCTTTAAAAACTGGCATAACTGCTTTTTTAAACTTTCCTTTCCAATCTAAAGCTCCCCGTTGCGCGGTTGTTGAACAATTGGCATACATCCAATCCATTCCTTTTTCCCCGACCATCGGCATCAAACTTTGCGTTAATTCTTCAACTGTCTCATTAAACGCCTCCGATGGAGAGTGTCCTTTTTTTCGAAAAAGCTCATACTGCGCTTCCATTATCCCAGCTAGTGCTCCCATTAAAACTCCCCGCTCACCCACCAAATCAGAATAAACCTCTTTTTTAAAGGTGGTGGGAAAAAGGTAACCAGCGCCAACTCCAATCCCCATCGCCAAAACTCTATCTTTTGCTTTGCCGGTGGCATCTTGATAAATGGCAAAAGAAGCATTAATTCCCCGTCCGGCCAAAAAATGTTGGCGGACAGAACGACCAGCGCCTTTTGGCGCAACTAAAATTACATCTATGTCTTTTGGCGGAACAATTCCTGTTTCTTTTGAAAAAGTAATTCCAAAACCATGAGAAAAATAAAGTGCTTTCCCTTTGGTTAAATATTTTTTTATTTTTGGCCAAACTTCAATCTGACCAGCATCAGAAAGCAAAAAACAAACGATGGTTCCTCTTTTGGCGGCTTCTTCAATTTCAAATAAATTTTTTCCCTCCACCCAACCATCAGCTAAAGCTTTCTTCCAAGAAGATGAATTTTTTCGCTGGCCAACAATGACATTAAATCCATTGTCTTTCAAATTTAACGCTTGGGCCGGTCCTTGTACACCATAGCCCAAAATCGCAATCACCTCATCTTTTAAAACTTCCCATGCTTTTTTTAGGGGGAATTCTTCACGGGTAACAACTTCTTCAATAACACCCCCAAAATTAATTTTGGCCATATGTTTAATAAATTTAACTGATAACTAAATAATTAACATCAATAACTTCGATAATTTTTTTTATTTGTTTGGCAATGGTATCAATTTTTGATTCTTCAATATTAGTAGTAAAATTAATTGTTGATATTTTTTTACTATCGACGGGATGGGCGGTTAAAGTCTCAATATTAATCTTTCTTTTTAACAAAATATTAGCCACCCGATATAAAACTCCCGGTTTATTTTCGCAAACAATATTGTATTGAACAGTTTTTATCATATTTTTTAAACAAACTTTTATTCTAATCTTACTTCATCAACCGCTGCTCCTTGAGGTACCATGGGAAAAACATTATGTTCTTTTTCAACAATCACTTCTAATAAATAAGCGCTTTTTTCATTAATAAATTCTTCTAAAGATTTTTCCAATTGAGAAAAATCATTTACTCTTTTTCCCTTTATTCCATAACCGGAAGCGATCTTTAAAAAATCCGGATTTTCCATATAAGTAAAAGAATAACGCTTGTCGAAAAATAAATCTTGCCACTGACGTACCATCCCTAAATAAGAATTATTTAAAAGAAGAATTTTTATTGGTAGTTTTTCTTGCATTATCGTCCCAAGCTCTTGAATGGTCATTTGCAATCCACCATCGCCACAAGAAGCAATGACTAAATCTGTTGGTTTGGCCAATTGGACTCCAATAGAAGCCGGAAGAGCAAAACCCATTGTTCCAAGACCGCCTGATGTAATATAACTATTAAATATTTTATACTGATAATATTTAGCGGCAAACATCTGGTTTTGACCAACGTCAGCCACAATTATCGCTTTGCCGTTTGTTTTTTTTGATAAAATTTCAAAAACTTTATCCATAGTAATTTTATCTTTAAACTTTTCTTCCCGTTTTTGGTGAAATCTTTTTTCTCCTTTTCCAAGTTTCTCAAACTCAAAAAACCAATCTTTGTGAGAATTTTTTTTAATATGAGGCAAAAGAGAGATTAAAACTTCTTTAGCATCACCCACCAAAGAAACCGTCGTTTTCACATTTTTATCAATTTCTGCTTCATCAATATCAATATGAATCACTTTTGCTTTTGGAGCATATTTTGACAAAACGCCAGTTACTCGATCATCAAAACGCATGCCAACCCCAATAATTAAATCCGCTTGATTGGTAAGTTTATTGACAGCATAATTTCCATGCATGCCAACCATTCCAACATACAAAGGATGGTTAACAGGAATAGTACTTAAACCATGAAGAGTAACGGCAATTGGTAAATTGGCTTTTTCTGCTAGTTTCAAAAGTTCGTTTTGAGCGAGACTTATAATTACCCCATGACCAGCGATAATCAATGGTCTTTTTGATTGATTAATAATATCGGCGGCTTTTTCAATTTTTTCTTGATTAAATTTGTTTAATTCTTGATATTTTTTTAAAGAAAAATTTTTAGGATAAGAAAAGTCAACTTCTTCAAACTGGGCATTTTTTGTAATATCAATCACCACCGGTCCCGGCCGACCAGTTCTGGCAATATAAAATGCTTTCGCAAAAACATCAGCAATTTCTTGAGCTGATGTTATTTGATAATTCCATTTAGTAATTGATGTCGTAATTCCAATAACATCTGTTTCCTGAAAAGCATCAGTACCAACAACAGAAACTGGCACTTGACCGGTAATACAAACCAAAGGGACTGAGTCCATCATCGCATCAGCAATTCCGGTGACTAAATTTGTCGCACCAGGGCCCGAGGTAGCAAAACACACCCCCACTTTTTCCGAAACTCGAGCATAGCCTTCGGCGGCATGGGCCGCTCCTTGCTCATGACGGACTAAAACATGACGGATTTTATTTTGATAATCATATAAAGCATCATAAATTGGCATATTAGCTCCGCCTGGATAGCCAAAAATCACCTCTACCTTTTCATTAATTAATGATTGAATTACCGCTTGAGCACCAGTTATTTTCATATATTTTTTTTAATCACTTCTGATAATCTTTTAATAGCCTCACTGATTTTTTCTTCAGAAACATTGGTAAAATTTAAACGAAAAGTATTTTTACCCTGTCCTTTTTTGACAAAAAAATAACATCCTGGCACATACGCTACTTTTTTCTCAACTGCCTGCCAATAAGTTTTTACGCTATCAAAATTTTTTGGTCCCTCAACCCAGATAAACATTCCCCCCTCCGGCTTAGTCCAAGAAAAATCTTTGGGAAAGTATTTTTCTAAAGCATCAAGCATCGCTTTTTGGCGTTTTTTATAAATTTCAATAATCTTTGGCAGATGGTTCTTAAAATCACCAGTTAACAGATACTCAGCGGCAATCAATTGTGAAAAACTGTTGGTGTGAAGATCAACGGTTTGCTTGGCAATATTAATTAAAAGAAAAACTTCTTTTGGAGCAACATAAAAACCAATTCTTAAACCAGGTGATAAAATTTTGGAAAAAGTAGAAAGATAAACGGTTTGTTTTGGGGCAAAAACTTGTAAAGGCAAAGGTGATTTACCAAAGTAGCGCAAACTTCCATAGGGATCATCTTCAATGGTTAATAAATTAAATTTTTTAATGACTTTGGCTACTTCTTTTCGTCTTTTTTCACTCATTGTTCTTCCGGTTGGATTTTGAAAAGTAGACACCAAATAGAGAAATTTTACTTTTTTTTGTTTTAGTTTTTTTTCTAAATCAGAAGGGATAATCCCCTCCTCATCAGTTTTAATCTCTAAAAACTTTGGTTGATAAGGAGAAAAAGCATCAACAGCACCAATGTAAGTTGGCGCTTCAACGGCAATATAATCAGCTGGATTAATAAAAACCCGGGCGATAAGATCTAAAAACTGTTGACTACCAGAAACAATGCCAATATTTTCAAAAGTTGTTTCAATTCCTTTTTCTTTCAAAAAGGAAACCAAAGCCTCCCTTAAAGGTTTTAATCCCTCAGTCGGCCCATATTGAAAAGCCAAAGAACCATATTTTTTAATCACGAAACTGGCTAACTTTTCAATTATTTTTGTGGGAAAAGTTTCTTTTGCTGGTAATCCTCCGGCTAAAGAAATCATTCCCGGTTGATTAATAACACGAAGAATTTCCGCAATTGCGCTTTTTTCAATTTTTCTTACTGCCTTTGATCTTAGTTGGTTAAAATTTTGATTTTTCATATCTATAACAAAAAAACCCGCCTTTTTGGCGGGATTAATTTTTGTCAACAAACTTTTATCCCGCCTATGGCAGGTTAATAAGGATGTTGACAATAATTAAATTTTTATTGACACTTTTCATAAGGATAAAAACGTATATTACACCTTTTTTAAATAATTTTCAAGTGATTTTTTATCCAATTTTTTATTCTTTCTGTTGCGTCTAAAATATCTTTTTTATATCCTCCAAAAGAAATCCGCAAATGTCCTTCGCCATTTTTTCCAAAATCTGACCCGGGAACGACAGCAACTTGGGCTTCATATAAAAGTCTTTTTGCCATTTCAATACTAGAGATTGGTAAATTATATTTAACAAACATATAATAACCACCTTTTTGGGGAATATTAGAAAAAAATGATTTTTGTCTGTCTCATTTTTTAAATAAATTCGATAATTTTTTGAGTAAACTCTGTTGTGGACACAGGATTTTCTTTATTAATATCATAAGTCCCAATACCAGTACTTACTGCTTTTTCAACTGCTTTTTCTATCGTTTGGGACTCTTTTTTTAAAGAAAAACTTAAATCAAGCATCATAGAAGCTGACAAAATCGTCCCAACTGGATTGGCGATATTTTTACCAGCGGCTTTGGGAAAAGAACCATGAATTGGCTCATATAAGGCTTTTTTTTCACCAATTGATGCTGATGGCAAAAGACCAATCGAGCCGATTATCACCGATGCTTCATCGGTTAAAATATCACCAAACATATTCTCAGTTAAAATCACATCAAACTCCTTTGGTTTTTTGATAATCTGCATTGCGGCATTGTCAACATACATCATCTCCAAAGAAACTTCAGGGTATTTTTTTGCCAGCTCTTGGACCACTTTTCGCCAAAGACGGGAAGTTTCCAAAACATTTGCTTTATCAACCAAAGTCAGTTTTTTTCGTCTTTTTTGCGCCAAAGAAAAAGCCAGTAATGAAACTCGAACAATTTCGTCTTTGGTATAAGTTGCGGTGTCAAACGCCATATTATTTTCTTGACCTTTTTTGCCAAAATAAATCCCACCGATTAATTCTCTTACGACAATAAAATCAACTTTCTCAACAATCTCTTTTTTTAACGGTGATTTATCAACTAAAGATGGAAAAACTTTAATTGGCCGCAAATTAGCATAAAGTCCCAAACTTTTTCGAAGCTCCAAAAGTCCTTGTTCTGGTCTAACCTTAAGATTGGGATTTTGATCGTAGTAAGGATCACCAATCGCCCCAAACAAAATCGCATCGGCTTTTTCTACTAAATCTTTAGTCTCTTTTGGTAAAGGAACACCAGTTTTTAAAATTGCCTGATGACCGATTAATCCTTCAATAAACTCAAATTGATGATTAAACTTTTGAGCAATTTTTTTTAAAACTAAGACAGCGCAACTTATTACTTCCTTTCCCACGCCATCACCTGGTAAAACAGCAATTGTTTTTTTCATAAAAATAAATTTAAAACTTATAAATACTTTCTTGGGTCGGCAATTTTTCCCTCAATGGCTGAGGCAGTTACGGTTGCTGGTGAGGCTAAAAAAATTTTGGCGTCTTTTGATCCCATCCGACCAATATAGTTGCGATTGGATGATGAGATCATCTGCGCCCCCTTCCCCACCACCCCCATATGCTTACCAAAACACGGACCGCAATTGGCTGATTCGATATTAGCCCCAGCCTCAGCAAAAACTTGTAAAATTCCTTCTTTTAAGAGGCGATTATAAACTTTTCGCGAGGCTGGAATGACAACAAAATTAACTTTTGGATGAACTTTTTTTCCTTTTAAGATTTTGGCTGCTTCAACAAAGTCTTCATAACGACCGTTGGTACAAGCACCCAAAAAAGCATCGGTAATTGTTAGAGTTTCAACTTTGGCTAAATCTGGACTTTGACTTTCTTCGGTTTTTTTTCGATATTCTTCAATTTTTGAAATAAAAGTGACATTACCAGGTTTGTGAGGAAAAGCAACACAGGGCTCAATCTCTGATAAGTCAACCTCAATTACTTTTTCATAAGAACAGTTTTTATCGGGTAAAAAAACTTGATAGGGAAATTTCGCTTTTTCTTTGATGTAGGCTAAAGTTATCTCATCGGCCTCAAAAATCGCACTTCTTGCTCCCATCTCAACCCCCATATTGGCAATGGTAATTCGCTGTTCCAAAGAGATATTTTTCAAAGCCGGCCCACCAAACTCAATTATTCTTTTTGAAGCGCCATCCACCCCAAGTTTTCCAATAAGATACAAAATCAAATCTTTGCCATAGACACCTTTTTTAAATGAACTTTTTAAATTAAAACGAATTGTTTTTGGAACCTCAAAATCATATAAATAACCCGTGGCTAAAGCATAAGTCGCATCGGTTGTCCCCACCCCAAAAGCCAAAGCTGAAAAAGCGCCATTGGTACATGTATGAGAATCGGTTCCCAAAACCACTTCTCCTGGTAAAATACAGCCATCCTCAATCAAAACCACATGCTCAATCCCATCACCTTCTTTATAACAAAAACAACCTTGCTCAAAAGCAAATTTTTCCATCAAATCTATTCCTTCAGAAACAGCCACTGATGAAGAAGGAACTGTATGATCAGGAATAAAAAACACTCTTTTTGGATCAAAAACTTTGATTGGTTTTTGATGTTTTTCAAAAATATCACCAAATTGACTTTGAAAATCTTTGATAGCCGGTGGACCAATTACCTCATTAAAAAACAAAATATCAATTGGTAAATCAACTTTTTCTCCCGCATAAACTTCTTTTCCCAAATGAGAAGAAACAATTTTTTCAACAATGGTTTGACCTTTTTTTACTTTGATTTTGTTTTTTGTCCAATCGACTTTCTTTTCTTTTCCTTTAATAATTGCCTCAACTTTCTGTCTAATTTTGCCAATTTTTCCTCCAAGCATAAAAGTTTTAATATCTTCATTAGGATTTTTAATCTCAATTTCTTTAGCCTCAAAAAAAATCTTTTTCTTTTCAAAGTCAATCACAACTTCCTTATTCATCTGCCAGTTAACTTTCTCATCGATAATTAAAGCCGGAAGTCCATTATTTAAACAATTTCGATAAAAAATATCCGGATAAGAATAGGCAATTACCGCCTTGACATTGTTGTACTGTAAAGCATAAACCGCTTGTTCTCTTGAAGAGCCACAACCAAAGTTTTTCCCAGCTACGATGATATTGTTTTCTTCTTTTTGACATCTTTTTATAAATTCTTTATCGTAGTTTGAAAAAGCATATTTGGCAAAAAAGGCTTTATCGGTTGACTCTTGAAGAGTCCAGGCAGGGATAATATCATCGGTATTGATATCATCGGCAAAAATTGAGGTAATTTTTCCAAAAATTTTAGTAATCATAAATTTAAAAGTTAATTTTTAACATTAGTTGGCGTAAATTTCTATCGTCAACTTCTTTTATCTGATCGGCTAATTTTAAAAATTCTTTGTAAACAATATCAATCTGTTCTTGAGTTAAGTGATAGTTTAATCTTTCCAAACGATACTTTAAAGCAGCCCGACCTGATCTTGCTGTTAAGATAATTTTTGAGGAAGGAATCCCCACTTCTTTTGGATCAATAATCTCATAATTTTCTCTATTTTTTAAAACTCCATCTTGGTGAATACCAGAAGAATGAGCAAAGGCGTTTTCCCCAACAATTGCTTTATTTTTCTGGATAGGCATCCGCATCATTTGAGAAACTAACTGACTGGTTTTATAAATTTTTTTCGTGTTAATTTTTGTTTCAAAATTTAATTTTTTAGTTTTTAATATCATTACAATCTCCTCCATTGCCGCATTACCGGCTCGCTCACCAACACCATTAATCGTTGTCTCCACTTGTCTTGCTCCATTTAAAATACCAGCTAAGGTATTGGCCGTTGCTAAACCCAAATCATTATGACAGTGAACCGAGATAATCGCTTTATCAATATTTTTCACATTTTCTTTTAAAAAACGAATTTTTGCCCCAAATTCGTAAGGTAAACAATAACCAGTCGTATCGGGGATATTAACAACTGTTGCTCCAGCTTCAATTACCGCCTCCACCATTTTTGCCAAAAATTGATTGTCAGCTCGACCAGCATCCTCAGCATAAAACTCAACATCCTCAACATATTTTTTTGCATATCTTACCGCCCAAACTGCTTGCTCTAAAATCTTTTCTCTTGTTGATTTAAATTTGTATTTAATGTGAATGTCTGAGGAACCAATACCAGTATGAATTCTTTTTCTTTTGGCATATTTTAAGGCTTCAAAAGCCGCATCAATATCTTCTTTTTTCGCTCGAGTTAATCCACAAATAATGGGTTTTTTTACAGCTTTGGAAATTTCAACTACCGATTGAAAATCACCAGGAGAGGAAATAGGAAAACCAGCCTCCAAAACATCAACCCCCAACTCCTCCAAGGCTTTAGCAATAGTCAATTTTTCAGACACATTTAACTGACAGCCAGGAACCTGTTCACCATCCCTTAAAGTGGTGTCAAAGACAAAAATTCGAGTTTTTCCCATATATAACAAAAAAACCCGCCTTTTTTGGCGGGGTATTTTTTTAAAATTTTAACCAAAAAATCATCTCCCCGCCTTAAAACGGGCAAGGAGAATAAGAGCTAATAAATTTAAAAAATTTTTTCTAGTCATAATATGATTTTTATCATAAAAAAATCATAAAGTCAAGCGGATTTAGGTTCTATTTTAAAACTCAAAAACCTTGTTTTTTTGTACTCTTTATATTTCGTAAGCACCTCATTACAATAATTTCCCGACGCTCCGGTTTGAGTGTAATAATATTCACAACCGTTTCCCAAATGTTTAGAAGCAGCGATTTTTATCGCCTCATCCGGCCAATTATCGCAGTCTTTTGGTGGCTTACCCACTCGATTTCTTGTGAGATAAGCAAAAATAAGAGCGTTGTCAAAAAGAACACGACGATCATTTTTGGGGATAATTGAAGAAATATACTTGTAAGCTACCTGTTGTTCCCATTCAGATATTTGAAGTATCCCCACAATCTTTAAATCATTAGGATCACCGATTGGATTTTCACAACGAGTACCGACTTTGATGCTGTCTTCAGAAACTATTCTAGTTTGCGTATTATATTCAAAACCATAACAAGGATCCCTTGCTTCAGTAATCCACCAACTATAAGTGTTGTAAATTCTTATGATTGAAGGACTATTATTTTTAAAGCGTTCCCCTGTTTCAATCGTTTTAAAAGCATAAAGAAGGGCCACAGGAATACCTGCGCGTTTATTCACTTTTTTAAATATCTCAGTCAAGCTCGTTCCTGGTCGCGTTATTAATATACCTATCTTTTTTTCTTCTTTTTACATTTTGATTTTTGATTTTTAATATAATTATCCTATGCGCCGTGGAATTGCTACTTTTGGTTTAGACTATGGTCGCTGTCCCCCTTGGCTTTTTAAGCGGATGGTAAGACTGGCTCGTTCGATTGTAATTTTGATGGTTGAGTACTTTGGGCCGGAAACCTTTTTAGAAAGACTTTCCGATCCAGTTTGGTTTCAATCGTTTGGCACAGTTTTGGCTTTTGACTGGAATGCTTCGGGATTAACAACAACCACCTTAGGCGCTTTAAAAACCGCTCTTTTTGGTTTAGAAAAAGATTTGGGAATTTTTATCGCTGGCGGCAAAGGCAAAACCTCAAGAAAAACACCGGATCAGATTTTACAGAAGGCAGAAATAGCCAATCTTTCTTTTTTACAAGCGGAAAAATTAACCTTTCTATCGCGGCTAACCGCAAAAGTCGACTCAGCTCTTCTTCAAGACAACTTTCAAATTTATCACCATTCATTTTTGTTTACCAAAAAAGGCCATTGGGCCGTCATCCAGCAAGGAATGAACACGACCGTAAAAAAAGCCAGACGTTATCACTGGTATTCAGAAAAAATTATTGACCCCACTTTAGAACCCCAT
>Ga0308395_1001516_pt1 | contig 14931 bp, 14 predicted proteins | sample Hotspr20SampleP4_FD_202097 | JGI IMG/M metagenome (GOLD analysis project Ga0308395, IMG submission 202097) | Hot spring phototrophic mat microbial communities from Mushroom Spring, Yellowstone National Park, Wyoming, United States - 20050930_P4 ...
TTTTGTGCTTTTGCTGTTAAAAAAAATACTCCTATCTTATCTCCATAGTTTTTTCTTATTGTCTTTAAAACCTCATAACCATTAATATTGTCCATCATTATATCGAGTATTACAAGATCAGGTATGCTTTCTTTGAGTATGTATGATAGGAATTCTTTTCCGTTTTCAAAAGACTTTACATTAAACTTTTCATTCTTTAGGTGAAGAGTTATTATTTCTCTTATGTCTTTTTCATCGTCAACAACAGCTATATACCCCATTTTAACCTCCTATTCTTTTGGTATTATTATTTTAAAACAAGACCCATTTTCTTTTTTATTTTCTTCACATATTACTTTGCCATTATGTACTCTTATTGCTTCTCTTACAATTGAAAGACCTAAACCACTACCACCATTGTCTTCTTCCCTTGTCCTATTCTTGTTTATCCTATAAAATCTTCTAAATATATTAAGCCTTTCTTGTAGTGGTATACCAGGTCCATTGTCTATAAAACTTATTGATATTTCATCGCTATTCTCATCTAGTTTTATCTCAACATACGCATTTTCTTTTTTATCATGGTATTTTATTGCATTCTCAAGTATGTTATAAAAACTGTAATACATCAACTCTTCTATTCCGTTAATCTTTATATTTTTGTCTGGATTATATACTATATTAATTCCTTTCTTTTTTGCAAATGGTGTAAGGTCTTTTATTACTGAGTCTATTATTTTGTTTATCTGTATTTCTTTTTTTGAATCAAAAAGGTCTAGATGTTCAACCTTTTCTAATTTTACAAGGTCGTTTATTATTTCATTTAGTCTTATTATGTTTGCTTTTATTCTCTGAGTATAATACTTTTCTTCTCCACTTAATTTTTCACTCAATACTTCAGCATATCCTAGGACTATTGATAGTGGTGTTTTAAACTCATGAGTTATATCAGATATGAATCTTGACTTTAGTCTTGATAGTTTTTCTTCTTCTGTTATGTTTGATACTATTAATATTATGTTTTCACCTGTATTGTAAGCCAAAAAGTTGTATATTATAAAGTCTTCTTCTGTCTCTCCTCTTATAGGTATCTTTGTGGTAATTGTCTTTTTTTCTGTGCTTAATGTTAAAAACTCAATTATTTTTGAGTTTTTTAGGCATTCGTAGTAGTAAGAGTTTTCTTTTATATTTGTGTTTAACATGATTTCTAATGATGAGTTAAACATTATTATTTTCCCATTTTTGCTCAAGAGTGCAACACCTATTGGCAGGTTTTCTATAAAGTTTGTTAAAAGATTTGTTCTTTCTTTAAGTTCTTCATTTCTTTTGTCTATTGATTCTGCCATGTAATTGAGTATTTTTGCTATTAATTCTATGTCTTTTTCACCAAAGTATGTTATTCTTGCCTTATAATTTCCTTTTTCAATTTCTTTTGCAAAGTTTATTATATTAGATAATGGAGTAAATGTTGTCTCTGTAAATAACATTATGACAAGAGTACCTAATACGAGAGCAAAAACAAGATATTCTAAAAATACTGATATGTCTATACTGAAGTCTATTTTTTTTCCAAGTCTTATATAATTTTTTTCTAATTTCTTTACGACGAATAGTGTTTCTTCTCTGAATGAATATCCATTTAATGTCTCTTCTTTGTAGAGTAGATTGTCTTTATTATCTCCAAAAGTATCATAGGTTATATATCCTTTTTCGTCAAATAATGTTATTCTATAGTATTTTTCAAGTGCTTCTATTTTTCCTTGAGATAATGTATAGTCTTTTTCTATATTTTCAATCTCTTTTTTGATTACTTTTTTCTTTAATGCTTCTCTTGTTTTAAGATAGAATCCGAGTATTGATATACCTATTACTAATAATAGACTTATTGTAAGACCAATTTTTATTTTTCTCATCTTATATTTCTATTCAAACTTTTTTTCTGTATGTTTTATTATATCACCTTCAACCATATAGATTATGTCTTCTGCTATGTTTGTTGCGTGGTCTGCTATTCTTTCAAGGTTTTTTGATATTGTAATTATGTTTATAAAAAACTCAGCTGACTCTGGATTATTCTTTATCTCACTTATGCATTTTAGTATTATTGACTTGTTATAAGAGTCAACTAATAGGTCTTTCTTTATCACTTCTTTTGCTTTCTTTATGTCTTTTTGTATTAATGCGTCTATTGATAGGTCTACCATTTCCTTGCATATCTTTGTTATGTATTCTATTTCAGCAAAGTTTATCAAAATCTCATACTTATTATAGTAATTATTTTCAATTAAGTCAAGAGATCTTTCACTTATATTTACTGCAAGGTCTCCTATTCTCTCAAGGTCATTATTTATTTTTAATACCATTACAACAAATCTAAGGTCTACAGCTATTGGTTGTTGAAGAGCAAATATTGCTAAAGCCTCCTCATCAAGTTTGTTTTCCATTGAGTCTGTTATCTTTTCATTGTTTATTACTGTTTCAGATAAGTTCTTGTCTCCTTCAAACAATGACTTTATCGAGTAATCAAGTGATTCTTTTATAATTGTTGCCATCTGTATAAGGTCTTTTCTTAAACCCTCTATTATCTCATCTAAATGAATTTTTTTCATTTTTTTTTCTCCTTATATGTTTTAAAATATTTAAATTTTTTGTTAAAATTTTTTTTATCCAAATCTTCCTGTAATATAATCTTCTGTAAGTTTTTTTGAAGGCACTGTGAATATCTTTTCTGTATTATCATATTCTATTATTTCTCCTAGGTACATGAATGCTGTCATATCTGAAACTCTTGCTGCCTGTTGCATATTGTGAGTAACTATAACAATAGTAAAGTTTTTTTTAAGTTCAAGTATAAGTTCTTCTATATACCTTGTAGATATGGGGTCAAGGGCTGAGGTTGGTTCATCCATGAGCAGTACTTCTGGTTTTACTGCTAGAGCCCTTGCTATACATAGTCTTTGTTGTTGCCCTCCTGATAAACTTAACCCACTTTTTTTTAGTTTGTCTTTTACCTCATCCCATAATGCTGCAAGTTTTAAACTCTCTTCAACAATACTATCTAGCTCTGTTTTATTTTTTATTCCCCATATCCTTGGGCCATAAGCAACATTATCATATATTGAGAAAGGGAATGGATTAGGTTTTTGGAATACCATACCTATCTTTTTTCTTAGTCTTATTATATCATAGTTATTTTCATATATATTTTTTTCTTCAAAGAATAAATAACCCTCTATCGTCACATTAGGTATTGTATCATTCAGTCTGTTTATAGACCTTAGTAAAGTTGACTTCCCACATCCAGAAGGTCCTATAAGTGCTGTTATATTGTTCTGTAATATTTTGGCATTAATATTTTTTAACGCATGTTCTTTACCATAATAAAGATTAAAGTCTTCTATTCTTATTATTTCTTTCATTATAAATTACCCTCACTTATTTTTCTAAGTTTTAGTCTCAAAAAGAAAGCTATTGAACTTAACATAAAGACTAAAAATATTAGTATCAGTGTTGCTCCATATGCTATTGGCCTTACTTTTGATAGTTGAGCGTGTTGGGTTGACAAGGCAAATATATGATATGGTAATGCCATAAACTTATCAAATATTGATCCTGGTAAGGTATGCAAATAGAATGCAGCACCTGTAAAAAGTATTGGTGCTGTCTCACCTGCTGCCCTTCCTATACTCAATATTATACCTGTCATTATACCAGGTCCTGCAGATGGGATTAGTACTTTTTTTATTGTCTGCCATTTTGTTGCACCAAGTCCAATAGATGCATCTCTATAAGATTCTGGAACTCTTTTTAAAGCCTCTTCTGTTGTGGTTATTATAACAGGTAATACTAATAGACCTAATGTAAGACCTGCACTCAGTACAGATTCTCCTATTTTCATCCCTGTTACGAATATTCCCAATCCGAATAGTCCGTAAACTATTGATGGTATTCCAGCAAGATTCTTAATTGTTGTTCTTATGAGTGTTGTAAACTTATTTTCTTTTGAATATTCTGATAAATATATACCTGCTGTAATACCAAATGGAACAGAAAATATAACTGATACTATAGTTACGTATAGTGTACCTATTATTGCTGGGTATATACCACCCTCTGTCATGTTTTTTTTAGGAAATGTAAATAAAAACTCAAAAGAGATTTTATCAATTCCTTTTACCAATATATCATAAAATATTATTATCAAAGATGAAATTACTATGAGAGTTGATAGTGAGACAAGTATTATACCTATTTTTTCTATTATAATTTTTTTGTTTATAATATGCATTATATTTTCCTCTTTGTTATTTTATTTGACAATAAGTTTACCAAAAGTGTTATGATAAATAGTACGAAACCTATTGCAAATAAAGCATGATAGTGTTTTGAGCCTATTGGTACTTCACCCATTTCTATGGCTATATTTGCTGTCATTGTCCTTACTGAGTCTAAAAACGTTTTTGGAATTGCTGGTGCATTTCCTGTCGCCATTACTACTGTCATAGTTTCACCTATTGCTCTTCCAACACCAAGCATAAAACTTGCAAAGATTCCTCTCTTTGCATATGGCACAACTATTTTTATTATAGCTTCCCATTTTGTTGAACCTAAAGATATTGATGCATCTCTCATATCTTTTGGAACATCTTTTAATGCATCAGTTGAAATACTAATTATTGTTGGTAGTGTCATAAGAGCAACAAGTATTGAACCATTGATTGCGTTAAAACCATTATTAGTTCCTGTTAATTCAGCTAAAAAAGGTCCAATAAGTGTTATACCTATAAATCCAATTACTACTGATGGTATTGATGAAAGTATTTCCATAATGTATCTTATAAAGTCTGATATTTTTCCTTTTGAATATTCTGAAAAAAATATTGCTGCCCCGATTCCTATAGGCATTGATATAACAAGTGATCCTACTGAAACCATAAGTGTACTTATAAAAAGAGGTATTATTCCATATTTTTCTTCTACACCACTTGTTGGATCCCATGAAGTTCCAAAAAGAAAGTCTATTACACCATGCTCTTTAAAAAATGGTATAGACTCTTTTAGTAAAAATATCATTATTGCCATAAGTATTGATATTATAATAATACCAGATATTGTGAATATGCTTTTAGCAATCTTATCTATTCTTAATATTTTTTCTGTACTTTTATATTTAATCATTTGCCCCTCTCTAATAAAAAGAGGCACTAACTGTACCTCTCTTTAAAATATTAGTATTACTTATTTATCAAAGGAAAAACTTCCTTATTTAATTCTTTTGCCTTTTTTTCACCTAATGGGTAGAATCCGGTCATTTTAACTATGTCTTGACCTTTTTTAGATAAAGCAAACTTATAGAACCTTCTTATTTCTTCTCTCTCAAGTCTTTTATCTGATACATATTGGAAAAGAAATCTTGCTATAGGATATTTTGCAGATAAAACTGCCTTTTCGTCTGTCGGCATCATGTTATTTACAGTAACTATCTTTACTTGACCTTTTACATCATTTAAATAACCTATTCCAACATATCCTATTCCACCTTTGTCATTTTTAATTGCTTCAACTATTTGAGCACTTCCATTCATTCCCATCATCTTAGGTGAGTAGTTTTGGTTGTTTAATATGTGTTCCCTAAAGAAAATATATGTACCTGAATTATTTTGTCTGCCATATAGAGATATTGCTATATTAGGGCCACCGACTTGTTTCCAGTTTGTTACTTCACCCTTGTATATTGCTGCAAGCTGCTCAACTGTAAGGTTTTTTACAGAATTTTTAGGATTTGTTATTATAGCTATAGCATCTATTCCTAACTTTACCTCATAGATTTTTACACCTTTTTCTTCAGCAAGTTTTTTCTCTTTATCTTTTATCTCTCTTGAAGAGTTTGCTATATCTACGGTATCATTTATAAGTCTTGCTATACCAGTACCAGATCCACCACCACCGACGTTAATCTCTATACCTGTTTCTTTTGCAAAGTCTTCTGCAAGAGCCTGAGCAAGTTCTAACATAGTATCAGAGCCTGCTATCTCTACAGCTTTTTTCTGTGCATAGATAGCAATACCAAATGCTATCGCTATCACTGCTATAATTTTTTTCATTGTTTTCCCCCTAAGGATTTAATTTAAAGATGTTATATAAACTTAGATTGGCTATATTACAAAAATGTTACGATAATGTTACAATAAGATTAATTTTTATTATCTTTTATTTTTGCAATGTATTCATAATTAATCTTTTTAGAAATAATAATAATTGTTAAGGGTATTGAGAGTATAAATGAGATAAGAGTTATTACATCTTTTGAAAATAAAAAATGGGTTATAGTTGATACTACAATAGAGACTAAAAGAGGGAGTAGAAACACTATTATAAAGCCTTTTGCTTCATTTTTCTCTATTATTTCAATTTCAACCTTATCATTTAATTTTAACTCGTTATTAGAGTATGCAACTATTTTTCTCTCATTACTTTTGCATATCTTGCTTATGGGACATGTGTGGCATGTTTCATCATTATCTTCTCCAATATTCACAAGGTATAACCCTTTTCTACTGTTTATTATCTTTTCTATTATGCCTATTTCTTTCATTATAGAACCTATACGTATTTATTTATTGCTTTTATTAGTCTTTCCTTTGTTATTACTGGGTCTTCTACTATAAGTTTTGATCCTGCTATTATATCAATAAATCCTAATTCATTTGGGTATCTTGGTACAATATGAAGGTGTAAGTGACTTATACTTGCACCAGAGTTTTCTCCTATGTTATAGCCTATATTAAAACTTTTGGCATTGTATTCTTTTTCAAGAAGGTTTAATATACACTTGGTGAGCCTATTTATCTCTTTTTCTTCTATTTCAGTCATTTCTCTTATGTCTACAATATGCCTGTTTGGAACAATCATTATATGACCGACATTGTATGGATATAAGTTTATTATTATTGTTGCTATACTGTTTTGATATATCTTAAGATTTTTTTCTTTTTCACTATTGTTTATTACCTCACAGAGTATGCAATACTTTATGTCTTTTTTCTTCTGTAGGTAAGGTATCTTATTTATTGGGAATAGATTTTTCCATTTCATTATTTTCTCTTTAAAATAAACTATTTAAAAATTTTAAATCAAAATTTAATAAATAGAAAATTATTGTAAATTCTAAAAATAATTGATAATATAAAAACTTAAAAACTGTATTTTTAAGACAACTTATGTTTTTTTATAGACTTTCTTTATATAGAGTTTTGAATGAATAATATTCATTAATCTTCTTTTATTTTAAACCAATTTTCTACTTGTTAAATAACTTAATTTTTAAGTTTATAACTTTAGATTTGAAACTTTTGTCTTAAATATTTATTTTTTCTAAATTATTGAAAATTTTTGATTAAATTTATTATTTAAACAATAAGGAGAGAATTATGCACAAGATAAGTGATGCTTGTATAAACTGTGGTGCTTGTGCAGGTGTATGCCCTGTTCAGGCTATTAGTGCAGGTGGTAGCCAGTATGTTATAAGTGATGCTTGTATAGATTGTGGTGCTTGTGTTTCTGTATGTCCAGTTGGAGCAATATCACCTAAGTAATTTTTAAGGGGGATTTCCCCTCTTTATTTTTTCAGGATTTTCAGGAGTTTTTTATGGAAATATTTGATATACCTTTTGAAGATGAGCTTAAAGATAATTATTTAACATATGCGATGAGTGTTATTATTGGTAGAGCCATTCCTGATGTAAGGGATGGTCTTAAGCCAGTTCATAGAAGAATAATATACTCTATGTATAACAGTGGTTTAAGGTCAAATCAGAAGACTAGAAAATCTGCTAAAGTAGTAGGTGAGGTTTTGGGAAACTTTCACCCTCATGGTGACAGCCCAGTTTATGAGGCTATAGTTAGGATGGCACAAGAGTTTTCATTAAGATATCCACTTATAATAGGGCAGGGAAACTTTGGGTCTATAGATGGTGACCCTCCTGCTGCTATGAGGTATACAGAGTGTAAGTTATCTAAGCTTGCAGAAGAACTTGTTAAAGATATAGAAAAAGACACTGTTGACTTTATACCTAACTATGATAATACAACAACAGAACCTATTGTCTTACCTGCTGGTTATCCTAATATACTTGTAAATGGTGCAGTAGGGATAGCAGTAGGTGTTTCTACAAGTATACCACCTCATAATATAGCTGAGGTTGTTAGAGGTATAAAGGCTTATATTGATAATCCAGACATAAGTATTGATGCAATTGTTGATAAATACATTAAGGCACCAGACTTCCCAACAGGTGGGTATATTGTAGGTTATGATAATATTAAAAAAATCTATAAAACAGGAAAAGGTAGTTTTAGGATTAGGGGTAAGGTAGCAGTAGAGGATAGAGATGATAAGTTAAGTATAGTTATAACAGAGATACCTTATGGAATAAAAAAGTCTGACCTTATTCTTAAGATAAAAGAGTTGTTGGAAGAAGAGAAGATAAAGGGTGTTGCTTATTTAAGAGATGAGTCTAATAAGGAAGGAATAAGGGTTGTATTAGGTCTTAAGAAGGGTGCTATACCTAATATAATTATCAATCAATTATATCATCATACACCGCTTGAAATTACATTTAATGTTAATATGCTCGCTATTTTAAACAAAAAACCAATACTGTTTAATCTTAAGGATATTATAAGAGAGTTTGTAGGTTTCAGGAAAGAGATCATAATAAGAAGGTCAAGACATGACCTTGGGGTTGCTGAGGCAAGACTTCATATTGTAGAAGGTCTTTTGAAGGCAATAGACAATCTTGACGAAGTTATCAAAATAATAAGAGGAAGTAAGACTGTCAAAGATGCTAAAGATAATCTTATTGATAGATTTGGGTTATCTGATACACAATCTCAGGCTATACTTGACTTAAGGCTACAAAAACTGACTGCTATGGAGAGGTTGTCCCTTGAAAATGAGTATAATGATCTTGTTAAAGAGATAAATTATTTAAAAGAAGTTCTTTCAAGTGATAAACTTCAGTATAAAATAATAAAAGATGAACTTACTTATATAGAAGAAAATTATCAAGATGAGAGAAAAACAAAAATACTTCATAATGTTGAAAATATAGAGGAAGAGGACCTTATAAAACCTGAAGACTGTGTAGTTATAATATCTAAGTCAGGTATGATAAAGAGGATGTCTTTGAATCTTTTTAGGGCTCAGAGGAGGGGAGGCACAGGTAAAAGTGGGGCAAAGACAAGTTCAGATGACTTTATAAAGCACTTTATTATTACTAACACTCATAACTATATAATGTTTTTTACTAATCTTGGTAAAGTCTATTATATGAAAGTATATGAAATACCAGATGCAAGTACTGTTTCAAGGGGTATTAGTGTAAAGACACAGTTAGGTCTTTCTGATAGAGAAGAGATTCAATCATATCTTGAGACAAAAGAGTTTTCTGATAAAGAATATGTAATGCTTGCAACTAAGTTTGGTAAGGTTAAAAAGACGAGTCTTGATGAGTTTATAAATGCAAAGAAGAGGGGTATTGTTGCAATAACTCTTCAAGATGGTGATGAGCTTGTTGCTGCAATAAAGACAGACAATAAGAGTGAAGTTTTTATTGCAACTTCTATGGGTAAGGGTTTGAGGTTTAGTGAAGAAGAAGTTAGGTCTATGGGAAGATCTGCTGCTGGTGTTACTGGTATAAGACTTAAAAATAATGATTATGTCATAGGTATGATATCTGTTGAAAAAGATAAGTCTATACTTGCAGTTACTGAGAGGGGTTTTGGCAAGAGAGTCTCTTTTGATGAGTTTAGTTCTCATGGTAGAGGCACAGGTGGTCAAATATATTATAGTATTTCTGATAAGACAGGAAGAGTTATTTCTATTATCTCTTGTAAAGAAGATACAGAATTGATGATAGTAACAAGGTCAGGTATGATTATAAGGGTTGAGACTAAAGAAATAAGGATTATGGGAAGGAATACTATGGGAAATAGGATTATAAGGCTTAAAGAGGATGATATGGTTACTGATATAGATGTTATTGATTGATTTTTTAATTGATTAAAATTTTTATTAAAATTTTAAAATAAAAAATTAAAAACTTAAATATTTTGATATGGAGTTATAGATTGAATAAGAAAAAGTCTTTAGGTAAGGGGCTTGCTGCACTTATAAGTGACTTGCCAGAAGAGTTATTGGATGACTCTGAAATTACAGATATTCAAGATATTCCTATAAGTAAAATAAAAGAAAACCCTTATCAGCCAAGGAAAAGTTTTGATGAGGAGAAGATTAAAGATCTTGCTGATTCAATAAAAGAGAATGGTATTATTCAACCACTTGTAGTGAGGCCCAAGAATGATTACTATGAACTTGTTGTTGGAGAGAGAAGATTAAGGGCGGCAAGGCTTGCTGGGTTGTCTACAGTTCCATGTCTTGTCAAAGACTTTAATGATGAGAAAATTGCTGAAATAGCACTTATTGAAAACTTACAGAGGGAGGACTTAAATCCTTTAGAGGTTGCTTTTTCTTATAATAGGCTTATAAACGAGTTTGGTTTAACTCATGAAGACCTTAGCAAAAGGGTTGGTAAAAGTAGGACAGCAATAACTAATACATTAAGACTTTTAAAGTTGCCACCATCTATTCAAGAAGATATTATGAAAGGCCTTATAACAGAGGGTCATGCAAGGGCTTTGTTGTCTTTGGATGATCTTGAACAAGTGTTTTATGTAAGAGATAAGATAGTTAATGATGGTATTTCTGTTAGAGAGACTGAGGATATAGTAAAGAGTATTAAGGGAAAGAGTATTCATATAGAAAAGAAAGATTCTAATAAAGAGAGTCATAAAGACCCAAATATTTTGGATATTGAGGAAAATTTGTCTCGAATTTTTGGTACAAAAGTTTTTATAAAAAACACTAAGAATAACAGAGGCAAGATAGAAATAGAGTATTATAGTAAAGAAGACTTTGAAAGGATAAAAAAAATATTAGAAGGATCAAATCAAAGGATCTGGATATAAATTGGCAAATATAAAATTATTGAAAATATTTAAGATAGAAAAATATATAGCAGAAGTATTGATAAAAAACTTTTTAATATCTATAATTTTTTTTCTTGGTGTTTATCTTTTTTCAAATATATTTGCAGAACTTCCTTCTCTATTAAAAAGGTCTGATTATAATGACTATGTTACAGTGCCTAATGTTATACACTATTATAGTTTGAAAATACCTGACTTTTTCCTTACTGTGTTACCTTTTGCATTTCTTTTTGCAACATCTTATACACTTGGTAAGTTTTACAGAAATAATGAAATAATAGCTTTTATATCTTCAGGTCTTAGTCTTACAAGGATTACTTTTATAGTTGTAGTTATTGGTTTTATTATAAGTCTTTCTGTAATGTTTCTTAATTTTTCAGTTATTCCTTCATATAATTATAAGTCTGCCTTAGTTGAGGAGAAGCTGTATAGAAAAGTTAGGATTGAGGATGAAGATAGGATACAAACATATGGAGATAATGGTATAAACTATTTTGCCAGGATTTTCAATGCAAGGGAAAAGGTTTTTATAGGAATAATATTGCTTAAGTCTTCTGATCAGAGTGTTAGTGTTTTAGAAAAGAAAAGACTTAAGATAGAAGATATTGAAAACCTTTCTGTTGAAGAGCAGATAAAGACTATCTCAAAAGAGATTGACTTTAATTTAACAGACAGTTTTAGTTATTCTTGGGGTGTCAAGGCAAACAGAATGAACTGGGATGAGACCTCTGAGAAATGGGTATTACAGAATGGTATTTATTGGGAATGGGATAAAAATGGTAATATAACTAAGATAGAAAAGTTTGACATAAAAATAATTGATGAGATTAAAGAAAAACCTAGTTTTTTTGCGAAAGACACTAAAAATATAAAAGAAATGAATGTTAATGAGTTTCTGGAGCATATTGATAAACTTAAAAAATCAAAACAGCCATACAAAAAAGACCTTGTTGAGTTTTATTCAGAGAAGTATTCAAAACCTTTTTCTGTATTTATTTTAGCATTACTTGCTACTTCAATAGGCAAGGCTTTTTCAAGAAAAAACTTGTTTATAATGACACTTTTACTGTCATTTTTAATAGCATTAGTTTATTATCTTCTTATAAATATTGGAATATCTATTGGTAAGGAAGGTGTTTTACCACCTTTTATTGCTTCTTTTAGTGGAAATATAGTAAGTATTTTTATATATTTTTATCTTAAACATATTCAATCTCTATAGTTGGCATATATTTTGCTGTATTGTAATTAGCTATTTTTAGGAGGTAGTATATGAAAACATCAATTTTTAACAGTTTAGAACAAAATAAGAATGATTTTGTTCCTATGGATAAGGTTGAGGAGGCTCTAAACATTTTTGCAGATTCTACTAAAAGTAGGATAAAAAAACTTTGGCAGGTCTTAGATATTACAAGAGAAAAAGTTATGAAGAATCATAATATAAAACAAGGTATAATATACTATAACCTTGGAGAAGAATATATGAAAATTGGTATGAATGACTTTGCTAAAACTTGTCTTGAAATATCAAGCCAGTTGTTGGAAGAAGAAAAAAGACTCTATAATTCTGTAGTTAGCTTACTTAGTAGGATAGATAATATCGAAAGTAAGATATTTAGTTTATCTTAGTTATTAGCCCTCTTTGAGGGCTTTTTTATTTTTTATGTTTATAAATAATTAATTTTAAATTTTTTTTAAAAATTTTATTGATTTTTTATTTTTTGTTGTTATAATATATAATTAAAGTTGCTTATAAAAAATATAATTTACAAATATAAAAGTAAGTAAATTATTTTTTGCTCTATTTCCATTAAGAAGGAGGGAAAAGATGAAAAGGTTTTTTGTAAATATATTAATGAGTATTTTTACTCTATCTTTCTTTGTTGGATGTCAGAAAAAAGGAATGGAAGTTTCTGACAAAGAAAGAGACCAAAAAATAATCGCAACATTCGTATTGGGTAAGGTTGCCAAAAAGACACAAGTTGGAAACTGGGATATAGTAAAAGTGGGTGATATTTTAGACCCAAATCAGGTTATTAGACTTGCTGAAAAGTCAAGGCTTACTCTTCAAACAGAGACAGGCTCTGTTATAACATTGAGTGATGAGTCTGAAATTGTTATATCTTCTATAATAAATCCTTCGACTGGTGATGAAAAGACTGAGGTTAATCTTTCAGAAGGTAAGGCAGTGGTTAATCCAAGAGATATAAAAGGTTTACCTAATTCAAGTTTTTCAGTCAGAACTCCAGCAATGGTTGCGGGTGTAAGAGGTACTGTGTTTAGTATTGAGCACTCTAAGGGTGAGTCAAAGGTTATGGTAAAGGAAGGTAAGGTTGTTGTAAAACCTGCTATTAAGAGTGAAGTTCAAGAAAAGTTAGAGATAGAGGTTAAGGAGGGACAAAAAAGTTCTATAGATAAAAACACTGTTAAAGAAATAGAGAAAAAAGTGGCAGAAAACAAGATTGAAGATATAAAATTACAAGATAAAGTAGAGGCTATAACTGAAGAAGAAAATAAAAAACTTGAAGAAGATGTAAAGTCTATTGTTAAGTTTGACTTAAAAGTTGATACAGAAAAGGAACAAGTAGTAAAGAAAAATACATATTCTCTTACTGTTATTGCATTAGGCTCTGATATATATATAAATGATGAGATGAAGGGTAGTGAGTATATGTCAGCTTTATATCCTGAAGGAAAGATTAAAATAGAAATAAAAAAAGATGGTAATGTTTTACTATCAAAGGAGATTGAACTTAATTCTGATATTACTGTAGACTATACTCCAATAGATAATTTTAAAAAAGATGTAAATGAGACTATAGAAAAAAAAGAACTTACACCATTATATAGTATAAAATTAGCTAACTCAAAGTTGTTTATATCAGGAGATTATTCTATAGGTGTATCTGGAACAAAGGTTGTATTTACTGATAATCAAAAGGTTTTAAAAGAAGTTTATTGTAATCCTAAGGTAACCCCGCTTATAACTGAGAAAGCTGTTTTTGTTTATGATGGAGGTATAAGTGTCTACTCTTCTACTGGTGAGTTGTTAAATAAGGTAAAGATAGGCACTATATTATTCCCAACAGACTTTGGATTCCACAAGGGTGTTGCTTATATATATGATTCTATTGGTAATGTATTAGGAATTGATGAAAAAGGTAATAAAGTATTTGAAGAAAAAATAAGAGGAACTATTACAGGAATTGGGGTTAATAATGGTTATGTAAGTATTGCTACTGTATCAGGTATTTATCTGGTAAAAGATGGCAAGATAGTCTCTAATTTTGAAATAAGTGGTACAAAGATTATAAATAAAGTAGGTATATTAGGTAATAAGAATAAGTTTTATATTGTAGTACCTCAAGATAACAATATAGTAACGATAAGAGACTTAAGTGGTAATATAATTGGTAAGATTTCTGCTGTGCCTGCTGATGTTGAACCAGTTGCAGATGATATTTTTTCATTAGTATATTCAAATAAGGCTGTATTATATAATCTTAATGGAGAAAAGATAAAAGAAGTAACATTCTCACCTGGTAATTTTGTTATAGGAAACGGTGCTATATATACATGGGATAAAAATAAGGTTTATGAATATAGAGTTAACTTTGAAAACAGAAAAGAGTTACCAGAAGAGATAAACAGTGTTTCAGTTTATGGTGACAAGATTGTTGTCTACACTAAAAAGTTTAATGTATACAATTTAAATTTTTAGGTTAACTTAAACTCTTAATTTCCCTCTTTCTTTAGTAGAAAGGGGGAAGTTTTATTTATTTTAATTGTCAATTATTTAATATAAGCAATTTTAAATAAAACTAATTTTTTATAGTTGAAGATTTTAAACCCTCTTACTCAAGAAATACTAGATTTGTCTTAGTGCTTTCAAAAATATTAGCA
>Ga0308395_1001525_pt1 | contig 14858 bp, 11 predicted proteins | sample Hotspr20SampleP4_FD_202097 | JGI IMG/M metagenome (GOLD analysis project Ga0308395, IMG submission 202097) | Hot spring phototrophic mat microbial communities from Mushroom Spring, Yellowstone National Park, Wyoming, United States - 20050930_P4 ...
GTATGAGCATCTTCTGGGTAGACCCTGAGATAGTCAGAGCGCGCATCGAAGCTTTGCCCTATGTTAGACGGGCCGAAGTACAAGTGAGGTTACCAGCCCAGGTGAGCATCACCATTGAGGAACGCATTCCGAACCTGGTGTGGCAGTCGGTTCGTGATGACAAAGTGTGGTGGATCGACACAGAGGGCATAGCATTGGAACCGCGCGGCATTTTGGAGGGAGCCATCGTCGTAAGGGATGAGAGTGTTCAGCCTTTGGTTCAGGAGGCTGGGCAGAGACTGGCTCCCTCTATTTTGGCATCCATCCGGGCATTGCAAGCCCTGTTACCAGAGCTCAGGGAGATGACGTATCAGACGAACTGGGGCATCGGATTCAGAACCGGTGAGGGGTGGCCCGTTTATCTGGGAGACGAGCACCAGATGGAGTTTAAGCTCGCAATTCTTAAAGAACTGCGGAGACGGATCATCGCACAGGGAGCCACTCCTCGCTACATTGACGTGCGGTTCCCGCCAGAAGCACGGTTTCAAATCGAACGTTAAGATGCCATATCTTGTATGTTGAGATCTTGAAGATTGCCAGATATTGTGGTACGCTATGAGAATTCATCCAGCTCAAACGGTCTCCTGACGCGAGTTTCGTGAGGAGAGGGCTAGTGGAACGCATTGTGGCCTGCATAGATGTTGGTACGTCCAAGATATGCACCTTGATCGGCGAGGTGGATCAATCCAGCGACTTGCGCATCGTAGGTGTCGGAATTGTCCCCTCACGCGGCATTCGTAAGGGTGTAGTCGTCAATGTGCAGGAAGCCACTGATGCCATCCTGGCCTCTGTGGAGAAGGCTGAGCGGTTGGCCGGTTATGAAATCGAGAGCGCTTATGTCGGGTTGGCAGGTGCGCACATTGCGTCCATCAACAGTCGCGGGGCCGTGGCAATCAACCGTGGCGAACGAGGTATCCAGCCGGCTGACGTTGAACGCGCCCTTGATGCCGCACGCGCTATCCCCATTCCTTACAATCGCCAAGTGCTCCACGTGATTCCGCGCAGCTACATACTGGATGGCGACGATGGGGTGCGAGACCCCCTGGGCATGCAAGCATATCGCCTCGAAGTCGAAGCCCATATTATTACGGGGGCTACAACCTCTATTCAGAATCTGGTCAAATGCGTCCAATCTACCGGTCTGGGAATTAATGCGTTGATTCTGGAAGCTCTGGCCTCTGGGGAAGCCGTGCTGACTGACGCTGAGCGTGAAATGGGGGTTGTGTTGGTGGATATAGGAGGTGGCACTACAGACATCGCGGTCTTCATCGAGGGCAGCATCTGGCACACAGCGGTGTTACCTGTAGGGGGCGAGCAAATCACCCATGACATAGCGGTGGGCTTATGCACACCCTTCGCCACGGCGGAAGAACTCAAGATCAAGTACGGAAATGCCCGTCCTAGAAACGTGCAGATCGAGGATTTGTTAGAAGTGACGGCCTTCGGAGAGGGCAATCACCAAAAGGTGTCACGTCATTTCCTGGCTCAGATCATAGAGGCGCGTGTTGAAGAGATTTTTGAGTTGGTGCATCAGGAGATCAAACGCTCCGGTTATGACGGATTGCTACCGGCAGGTATTGTGTTGTGTGGTGGGAGCGCCGACCTGGCCGGCATCCGCGATGTAGCACGCGATGTGATCGGTATGCCGGTACGGGTCGGAATCCCATACAACCTACAAGGGCTGGTAGATGCCTTGGGGCGCCCTGCATATGCCACGAGTGTCGGGCTGCTGCAATGGGGTCTGCATCGCGATCCAGGACAGATGGCCCGGCCACGGCGTAACGAAGGTTCCAAGATACTAGACTGGCTGAAAGCTTTGTTGCCGGACCGTTCCGGGTAGGCATATGGCGTTACTGTATTGCAGATTGCTGATGGTCGGACATTGTTGTCATGCTGAGGGTGTTCAACGAAAAGGTCACGCACATCCTAGAAGGGAGAAAAAAGATGGAATATAACACATATGAACCCGAAAAATTTGCTCAGATCAAGGTCATCGGTGTCGGAGGTGCGGGCACCAATGCGGTCAACCGTATGATCGCGGAGGGCTTGCGTGGCGTTGAGTTCATCGCAGTCAATACAGATGCCCAAGCGTTGTTGATGAGTGAAGCTCCGCAGCGTGTGCGCATCGGCGACAAACTCACGCGCGGTTTGGGCGCCGGAGGCAGACCTGAAATCGGACAGAGAGCTGCCGAGGAGTCAGCAGAGCAACTGCGCGAGCTCGTTGTGGGTGCCGATATGGTATTTATCACATGTGGCATGGGAGGTGGCACCGGCACCGGTGCTGCTCCGGTTATTGCCGGACTGGCCAAAGGTAATGGTGCGCTCACCATTGGTGTGGTGACACGACCGTTCAGCTTTGAAGGATCAAGGCGTCAGAAGGTGGCCGAAGAGGGGATTGAGAATCTTAAAAACAACGTGGACACCTTGATTGTAATCCCTAACGATCGGCTGCTGGAGCTCGTGGATAAAAAGGTATCCATGACCCAGGCTTTTCGCCTGGCAGACGATGTGTTGCGCCAGGGTATCCAGGGTATCTCCGAACTTATCACGGTACCCGGCCTGATTAACCTCGATTTTGAGGATGTGCGCACCATTATGAGCGAGGGAGGCTCCGCCTTGATGGCTGTGGGCACGGCGAGTGGTGAAAATGCTGTTGTAGAGGCCGCGAAGAACGCTGTATCGAGTGCCTTGCTGGATGTCAGCATCGACGGGGCACGCGGCATCCTTTTCAATGTGACCGGCCCGAGTAGCTTAAGCTTGCTGGAAGTGCAGGAGGCTGCTGAGATCATCCATTCCAAGGCCCATCCCGAAGCGAACATTATATTTGGAGCGGTTATCGACGACTCGGTGGGCGACACGGTGCGTATCACCTTGATTGCCACCGGATTTGATGGTAGCAAGGCGCAACGCAAGCCCGTGATGACCGCGGCGGCGACGTCCACAGCAGGTGCGCGTACCATACCGTTTCCGCAGCCATCCCAGCACAAATCAGCAAGCGAGCGCAACGAGATGGACATCCCAGCGTTTTTGCGCAGACATCGCTAGCGGCCAATCCGACGCAGACGTCATTGCCAGATTGAGATATTCCCACTCATTGCCTAGTGGTCGGGCTAAGGACCACAACGCATCCCCACTTGCCCCTGACCAAGGGTCAGGGGCAGGGTGCATTTTGTTTTAGAAAAGACGATGGTGGGATGGGCACCCCAACCCGTTTGAGAAGAGAATGGAGCGGTTGAAATCACCGCTAGGGGCGATAACGTCCCCCCAGGAAGATACGCGGACAGCGCGTTCACCAAGTGTGACTTTCTACACCGGTCTTCTGTGAGCCACTGCTATGCTGCTGTCCAGCACACGCCATTCCCGATGACCCCTTTGAAATCCATTCTCAAGAGCAAAACTGTGACTCCAAAACTGTGACTCAAAGCAAAGTATGGTATACTTATCTTCAAAGGCCACAGCTGGGGACAAACCTGGAGACAATCGAGCTGATTCCCATATGAGAAGTGTTTCCTCCCCCATCTCTTGGTAATAAGTTGCTAGCAGTTCTATGACAGATCTTTTAAGACGAGTAAGGGACGCCATCGAGCGTCATAGGATGTGGCAGCCTGGCCAAACGGTCGTGGTCGGTGTGTCAGGAGGCCCTGACTCGCTATGCTTGCTGCATATTCTGCTCCGCCTCTCGTCCGTTCTTTCATTCAAGATACATGTCGGGCACCTCGATCATTGCATTAGAGGTTGGGAAGGAGAGGAAGATGCCCAATTTGTGGCGCACATCGCGCAAAGCTGGGGAGTGCCGGTCAGCATTGAGCGCTTGGATGTCCCCGCCTTAGCACGCCGTCATAAGTTGGCACTTGAAGAGGCAGCCCGTTGTGCACGGTACATCTTTTTAGGCCGGTTGGCACGGCAGATTAACGCCGCCGCCATTGCAGTGGCCCATCATGCTGATGATCAGGCCGAAACCGTTCTGATGCACTGGATACGTGGTTCAGGTCTGGCCGGTTTACGCGGAATGTTGCCTGTCACGCCATTGGCCGAATATCGGTTGATTGCGGATTGGGAAGCCCCATCTGGTCAATCTTCTGCATTGGGCCACGTTCCCCCGCCTGAACCGTCGTCGAATGCGACTTCGCCGATGCTTGTGAGACCACTCTTGACCGTCACTCGTAGTGAAATCGAAGCTTACTGTCAACAGCATAACCTGCAGCCCCGCGTAGATCGCTCAAACCTCGATACCACCTATTTTCGCAACCGGCTGCGTCACGAGCTTTTGCCCTACCTTGAAACATATAATCCCAACATCCGGGAAGTCTTGCGCCGCACTGCAGAGGTGATAGCTGCCGACTACGATTTGTTACAACGCTGCCTTGAGGAAGCCTGGACGGCAACCATACGGGAGGAAACGGAGGAAGCGATAGTGCTGGATCTCGTCGCCTGGCGACGTCTCCCGCTCAGTTTGCAACGATCCACTTTGCGTCGTGCCATCCACCAATTGCGCCGCGCACTGCGCAATATCAACTTCATCCACGTCGAAGAGGCGCTGAGAGTTGCCCAGTGCGGTGAGACCGGTGCGAAGGCGACTCTACCTCAGGGACTTTTGTTGACCGTCAGCTATGATACATTGCTGATAGCCTCATCCGGGCATCAAATCCTACCTGACATACCACGCATATGCGATGAGGAATCCATCCCGGTGCATGTGCCAGGCGTCACTTCATTGCCATGCTGCGGATGGATCCTGCATACCGAGGAGATCTCCGCGCCTGTCGAGGAGGAATGGATGACACGCCCGCGAAGCCGCTGGGAAGCCGTGCTGGATGCTGACTTCGTGGGCAAGTCGCCGCGTTTGCGCCGCCGACGCATCGGGGATCGCTTCTATCCTTTGGGTATGAGGGGGCAGAGCAAGCGACTGAACGAGTTTATGATCAATGAGAAAATCCCGGCTGCATGGCGTGATAGCATCCCTTTGCTCGTGAATGATCGCGATCAAATTGCCTGGGTATGTGGCTGGCGGCCGGATGAGCGGGCACGTGTCACGGCCCAGACACGACGCGTCTTGCACTTGCGTTTATTCCACAGAGATTCTTGATACTTTTTTCTAAAGGAAAGCTCCCATGGTGCGCAATATCAAAGCCTTGACCGCCTCATCTTACTTAAGCATGTTCTTTTTGGGCTTCATGTCCACACTCGTCGGCGCTGCGGCGCGTAACATAGGTCTGACGCCTTTCCAAATAGGCCTGATGTTGGCCTTTCAGAATCTCGGTTTTGTGATCTCTGTTTCCGTTTCCGGAGCATTGGCAGACGTGCGCGAGAAACCCAGATTGCTGTTTTGGGGCACGCTGGCGGTCGTCGCAGGCCTGGTGATGTTCTACCTGACGGACGTGTTCACCCTTTATCTACCGGCAATGTTACTGTTGGGGGTCGGGATCGGAACCTATGAGGGGGTCACCGACGCAATGTTGATTGACCTGCACGCGGGACGCGAAAGTCTACACATCAGCGTCAATCATTTCTTCGTGACTTTCGGCTCGATAGCCATCACCGCTTACATGCTCTTCTTACAGATGAACTGGCGCAACGCTATTATCCAGGCCGCAGCGGTTGTCGCTATGCTGGCGATCTTCTTCGCCATGGCCAGGCTGGAAGTACGGCGCGTTTATACCACCAGCTACCGCGAACGCATTGCCATTCTGGGGCGTGAGCCCGTCATTCTGATACTCTTCGCTTGCATTATGTTGGTGGTGGGTGTTGAGACCGGTTTTATCGGAGTTCTCACGACATTCTTGATGGAACTCCGAGGTTTCGATCAGGTGACCTCCAAGATCGGACTATTGGTGTTTCTCTTCGGCATCGTGACAGGCCGTTTGTTGGTGGGGTTCTTAACTGCCCAACAACGCATCCCACGAGTTATCCTGGGCCTGATAGGGCTGGCGGTGGTAGTGTACAGCACCCTATTCGCCCTCGACTTAGGCAATTTTGTCTATATTCTCATCTATGTTGCAGGCTTTTCGCTGTCCGCCCTGTTGCCCATGATGCTGAGCGCAGCCGGCTTGCTCTACCGCGAAATGTCCGGCACGGTGCTGGGCCTGGTCAAGATCGCCATTCCTTTGGGGAGCATCATTTTGCCGTTGGCTATGGGCTTGGTTGCTAACCACAGTTCGTTTCACAGCTCTCTTTTTGTCTTCCCGACAGCTTTTACAATCGCCTTCTTGCTTATGGTGTCCATTCAACCGCGGATGCAGCTGGTCAGGAAACCCAGTTGATCGAGAAACATCGCAAGGACCGAGCGGGAACTCGTGCACGTTCCTGCTGCGCTCAACGATGCCGAGAGAATCCAGGCCCTCAACGTGACACGCCGATGGCGAGAACCTGATTTTAAGCCCGCCAGTTGACCATCTGAGTCTGCAGATGACAGAGGCCGTGTCACCGGTTGACAATGACATAGAGTGCGCTCCACGTCAACATCTGGAGCAGTATACCTCCAGCCCAGATCAGGTATGCTGCTACGCGGTCGCGCCGATAAACAGCGAATCCCAGGCTTAAATCCACAATCAGCATTGCCAGCGCTGCCACAGGTAGGTGTAGTATCTCACTGCGCTGTCCAACGCGATCTGGCTGACCCAGCACATCAAAATGCAGCACCAGTCGTTCAGGCAATCTGGGATAGACGAATGCCATCGTGCCGAAGAGCGCCAGAGCCGTTGCCAGTGTCCCTCCCATCAGTCCCCAGACAATACGATCGCTCCATATAGGCGCGGAAAGCCAACGCGCGCGTTTTTCCTCCTCCCGCCAGTTCTGCGTCTTGCCCAGGAACTGACGTTCCCGCCAGCTACGAATGAAATCCTCAGGTTGCTCCGGGGAAATGATGTACACATGGGCGGCGGTGAGGACAGCAAGGCTCTCCTCTAAAGCTGCATTACTGCGCCATATGACCACCTGACCATCGCGGAGCGGCTGACATCTCGTCCATCCGCCGAGCCATGTACGGCGCCGACAAAGCGCTCTCAACTCCGCGCTGTCTAATCTCTTGACCGGGATGACCGCCTGGATGTGATCAATGGGGATCATCCACTGCGAGCCACCCCACCAAATCTTGATGCCATTGCGATCAACGCGATAGCGCAACCCCAATGTCGCCACGGTCCAATACAAAACTATCCCCAGCGCACCCAAACAAATCAACACCCCGATGCTCAGTCCAAATGTCAGCATCGAGAATGGTTGACGGGCGATGTGCATAAGAAGTACGCCCACGATCGTGAGCAAAACACAGGCAATGACCAGAGCGATCAGTCCGTTGCGATAACAAGAGGAACGGTATTCCAAAGAGTCTTCACCATCTCAGTGGATTTCTTGGGAACATGCCAGATTGACGGTCCAGTAATAATGATATCGGCCACCCTCTGCGTAACCGATCCCGATCTCTGTAAAATCAGGCGACAAGAGATTGGCGCAATGGCCAGAGCTGCGCATCCAAGCTTGAAACACTGCCTCCGCAGTGCGATAACCGGCAGCAATGTTCTCCGCGCACGCCCAAAAGGCATAACCGGCATTGGAGATCCGCTCGCACGGACCAAGTCCGGTGGCCGGATCGACGTGGTCGAAGAAATCTCTTTCTACCATATTCTGGCTATGTGCCTGGGCGACTTGCATCAGGATGAAGTTTGTCTTTAGGGGCAGCAACCCACGTTTTTGGCACTCGGTATTGATCAACACAAGCAATGTGTTAAGGGGTTCTGCCAATGGAGCTTGCGTGATGACAGGCAAATAGATAGTGTAAGGTGGCGTGATGGTCAAATGACCGCTCCCAAAAGAGGGTGTTATAGCTGCCTCTGTGCCTGACCGGACACTGCTTGTTCGCATTTCAGGGGATCCGATCGTGGAGGGATGCCCTTCGGCATAATCTGGCCACACCAGCGTCAACAGCACCGTTAACGCAAATAACCCGAGCAGTATCCACGCATTTTTTGATCTGCTGTTCGTAGTACCTGTCATGATACCTGTGTGGTAACGGTTGAGCGTAGATTGGGTGTTCTCGCCGACCACACAGCTACCGTTAAGATCAGTACGCCAGCAGCCAGAAACGGAAACTGGGTGCTGAGCTCGAGCATGGCACCCACCAGGAGCTGGGATATGGGGATCACCCCGACGACGGCCAGAACCATCAAGCTCATCATACGGCCCATCAAATAGGCAGGTGTACGTTGTTGCAACCATGTGGTCAGAACGACAATGGTATAGCCGAGACCACCTCCCATGGCAAGCGCCGCCAAGGCGATGGGAAAGGTGGAAGATGCGAAACCAAATGTCAGCATTCCGAAACCCATCAAACCACACGTGGATGGAAGCAGCACATAAAGGCGCTGGCTAGGCGATCTGCAACCGGCACGTGCCCCCGCCAGGACAATCCCCATCACGGAACCAAGACCAAAACAAGACATCACGATGCCGAAGGCCGCCGGACCCTCCGGAAGACGAGTATCCGCAAGCACCGGAACGCCCACCAATACGGGTCCCTCGCCCAACAGGCTTAATGCGGCGGCAATGGCAAATATCGTGCGCAGAGCACCGTCTCTCCAGACATAGAGCATGCCTTCTTTGATAGAGGCAACAACGCTGGTGATCGAGTGCAGCTCCGTCTTACGAACTTCCACATAGCGCGTGCGTATGGCCCGCAACGTGAAAACCGAGACCACAAAGGTCAGGGCGTTAATCGCGAAGGCCAGTGCGATACCTTCCATCCGCAGCTCGTAAGTTTTTTGCGGCAGAGCAGCGCCACGCGCCAGGGACTGAGTGTCCAGGGAGGTACCACCCACCATTGCGATAAGCAAACCGGCCAACACCGGTCCGGCCGCGATGCTCAGTTGAGAAATGCCTTGAACGATCGCATTGCCGGATTGGAGGAAACGCTTTTCCAGGATTTGGGGCATAATGGCAAACAAAGCGGGATAGAAGAATGCATCCGCCAGCCCGAAAAGGAAAGCGAGTAGGTAGAGCAGCCAAACCTCGACACTTCTTGCGAGCACCAAGACGGCGAGCAGACTCACCAACCCCAGACGGGCAATATTGGATGCCAACATCACCGTGCGCGGGGAGAAGTAGTCGGTCAAAACTCCTCCCACAAGCAACAGCAAAGCGCGCGGCACTCCAGCCAGCCCCAGCACACTCCCTAGGGTGAACGTGCTGCCCGTCAGCTTAAGCACCAGCCAGGGCAACGCGATCAAGTAGAACTGGGTGCCCAGCGTGGAAACGCCTTCGCCGATCCAGAGCAAACGAAAGTTTGGCTCCCGCAGGACCTGAAGCAGTGAGGACCTGGACCTGAGCTCGTCGCCCGGCGTTAGGCTCGTGCCCGACATAGCATCATCACAAGGCTCTGAAAAGATGATTTTCTCTCTTCCTGATGAAGTTCACTTCAAAGACGAAGCCAGCCCCTAACCATTTTCACATAGTAATACATGCCGCTCTTCTAGGCAAAGATAGAAAGTGCCTGTGCCAGGAGATGCGTTGCCGGTTGGAGGATGGGGATCGTCACAAAAGGCAATTACTCCTTGTGGCATATGAAAGAAACGTTTGGCAGGGAGGACACCGCCTGTAACCGAGCTGGCCTGCCAACAAGGCTCGTTTTGACCCCCCATTTTACCATTTTCACCTGCCCAGCTCGAATGGCGCAGAGTTTTTAAGCACCCCCTTTTCCCTTGACAGCTGCACACTTTGGATTATAATGGTCTTACTGGTATGATGTCTTCATATCTGGCAGTGTTTGAGACTCTCGCTTGGCTTTTGAGAGACGCAGGGGACCATTCCACAGAGTGTGTGATGCAAGGGGGTTTTCGATGATCGAGCTTGGTAAACCTTTGTTGCGCAAGATGTACTATCATATGCGTCGCATCCGGCGCTTCGAGGAGACGGCGGAGGAGCTCTACAAGCGTGGCACGGTCGTTGGACTGCTGCACCTCTATATCGGTGAGGAGGCGGTTGCGACTGGGGTGTGCCTGGCACTGCGCGATGACGACTACATTACGAGCACCCACCGTGGCCATGGCCACTTGCTGGCCAAAGGAGGTGACCCCAGGCGCTTGCTTGCCGAGCTGTGCGGACGCCTGGACGGCTACTGCCATGGCAAGGGAGGCAGCATGCACGCTGCCGACCTGAGCTTGGGCATCCTGGGGGCCAACGGAGTGGTGGGTGGTGGGTTTGGCATTGCCACCGGCGCAGCCCTTTCCGCCAAAATGCGCCGTTCCGACCAGGTCGCTGTCTGCTTCTTCGGCGACGGAGCAGCCAACCAGGGTGTATTCATGGAAGTATTGAACATGGCAGCCATCTGGAAGCTGCCGGTCATCTACGTCTGTGAAAACAACGGCTTCGGCCAGTACACGCGCTATGAGGAGGCGACGGTCACCGATCTGCCTATCGGCGCGCGGGCGGCTGCCTTTGGCCTGCCCACCGCTCAGGTGGACGGCAACGACGTCATCGCCGTCTATCAGGCAGCCGTGCAGGCGGTCGAGCGCGCGCGTGCCGGCCAGGGGCCCAGCTTCATCGAGGCGCGCACCTATCGCCTGCGCGGCCATCACATGGGCGACGTCGGCTTCGCTCGCCGCTACCGCACCAAAGAGGAGCTGGAAGCGCATATGCAACAGGAACCGGTGGGGCGCTTCCGTCGCTGGTTACTTGAGCACCAGATGCTCTCCGAGCCGGAGATCCAAGAGGTGGAAGCCCAGGTGGAGGCGGAATTGCAGGAAGCCATCGAATTTGTCAATCGCTCGCCGATACCGGACGTCAGCATAATAACGGAGCATGTCTATGCCTGAGATGCGTGAGATCACAATTGTCGAAGCGCTGCGCGAAGCGCTCGCTGAGGAAATGAGCCGCGATCCAACCGTCTTCCTGATGGGCGAGGACATCGGACGGGCCAATGGCGTCTTCAACGTCACCGCCGGATTGCAGGATGAGTTCGGCAAGGAACGGGTGATCGACACCCCCATCTCCGAAGCGGGTTTCACCGGCATGGGGATTGGCGCCGCCCTGACCGGCATGCGCCCCGTGGTCGAGATTCTGTTCTGCGACTTTATGACCCTAGCGATGGATCAAATCGTGAACCAGGCGGCCAAGCTGCATTATATGACAGGCGGCCAGGCGAAAGTCCCTCTAGTTATCCGTACGCTGATGGGTGCAGGGCGCGGTGCCGCCGCTCAACATTCGCAGAGCTTACACGCCTGGGTGGCCCACATCCCCGGACTGAAGGTGGTGATGCCGTCCACACCCTATGATGCTAAAGGGTTGCTGAAGTCGGCCATCCGCGATGACAACCCGGTCATCTTCTTCGAGGACAAAATGAGCTACCAGGTCAAGGGTCTGGTGCCAGTGGGAGAGTACACGGTTCCACTGGGCGTCGCCGACGTGAAACGCGTCGGCACGGATGTGACCTTTGTGGCAACGTCCAGCATGGTGCAGGTGGCATTGGCAGCAGCGGAGGTGCTGGCACAAGAGGGCATCAGCGCCGAGGTGGTGGATCCGCGCACGCTCAAGCCACTGGATAAGGAGACCATCCTAGAATCGGTGAAGAAGACCGGTCGCGCGGTGATAATTGACGAGGGGCACCTGAGCTATGGCGTGACCGCCGAGATCGCCGCCATCATCGCCGATGAGGCATTCGACTATCTGGATGCCCCGGTGAAGCGCCTGGGCGCGATGGACGTGCCGGTGCCGATGGCGCCCGTGCTGGAGCAGGCGACTGTGCCCAACGTGGACCAGCTGGTCGCCACGACGCGGGGCCTCTTTGGGCGGAGGTATTGAGCCATGGCCACCGAGATCTATATGCCCCAGCTCGGCCTCACGATGACAGAAGGCACCGTCACCCGCTGGCTCAAACGCCCCGGAGACACGGTGAAGCAGGGCGAGCCGGTGGTTGAGATCGAAACCGACAAGGTCACCACCGAGATCGAAGCCCCTACGGACGGGGTGTTGGGCCCCATCCTGGTGGAAGAGGGCAAGAGCGCACCGATCGGAGGCGTGTTGAGCTACGTGCTGGCTGTAGGCGAGCCCCCGCCAGCGACTCCCCAAGCTGGTCTGGTTGCTGCCACTCCCACAGCGCCGCCAACCCCATCCGCCGCGCAACCGTCAGCACCTGCCGAGGCGCAGGAGCGTGTGATAGCAACGCCACGCGCACGCCGCAAAGCCCACGAGCTGGGCATTGACCTTTCCCAGGTGCCGGCCAGCGGCCCGGGTGGGCGCATTGTGGAGGCGGACGTGCGCTGGTTCGCCGATCAGAAGGCTGGGCCAGCTGAGCCAGCTAAGGAACCGCTCCGCATTTCGCCCGTGGCACGGCGCCTTGCCGCGGAGCTGGGCGTGGATCTGAGCACCGTGCAGGGCACCGGCGAAGGCGGCCGCATCCGGCGTGAGGATGTCGAGCGCGCCGCTGCCGCACGTCAAGTTGCCGCTGCTGTACCGCCGATCCCGTCACCGGTGCCTCCTGTGGCAGCGGCAGGTGCCGCTGAGGCGCTGACCGGCGTGCGCCGCATCGTGGCCGAACGAATGACGCGCAACTTCGCCACCACGCCACACTTCTATCTGACCGCCGAGGTGGACGCCAGTGCGCTGACGCGTATGCGCGATGGATTGTTGCCACGCATTGAGGCGGCCACTGGCATCCGCCTGACCATCACGGATATCCTGGTCAAGGTGTGCGCCCACGCGCTGCGCGAGCACCCGGAGATCAACGTCGCCTATGCTGAAGTATCAGGTGGGCCCGGCCTGGTGCGTCAGGTGGAAGTGAACGTGGGCATCGCCGTAGCGCTCGAGGACGGGCTGGTGGTACCGGTCATCCGCCAGGCGGATCGCCTGAGCCTGGCCGAGATCACCGCCAGGCGTGCCGGGCTGGTCGAGCGCGCGCGGGCAGGCAAGCTGAGCCTGACAGACCTGGAAGGTGGCACTTTCACCCTGACCAACCTGGGGATGTTCGGAGTGGATCAATTCCAGGCGATCATCAATGCACCTCAAGCGGCTATTCTGGCGGTAGGGCGTGTGCGCGAGCGACCGGTGGCTGTCGGCGGCGCGGTGGTGATACGCCCCACCCTGTATCTTACCCTGTCGCTGGATCACCGTCTGGTGGATGGTGCTCAGGGTGCTCGTTTCCTGGAACGCCTGGCGCAGCTGATCGAAGAGCCGTACCTGCTGCTGGACTGACCCGAACGGCGCGCATAGACAGGCAGCCCGTCGCACCAGGGGGAGGGCGCAAAGGCCTCGAGGCACTTTGTGTTCCTCCGCCTGCAGATGATGAAAACCACAATTGCCCAAGCATCTCTGCCTTGCCCCATACCGGGCTGACGCGAGGCGTGGACGTCCCCGTTTGCGCGATGAGGCGGATGGGAATATCATAAATTCTAGGTCCTGTGCCCCGGTAGCTCAAGTGGACAGAGCGCCTGACTTCGAATCAGTAGGTTGTGGGTTCGAGTCCCGCCCGGGGCGTTATCTTGTGTCTCCCCGGCCTCTACCCCACAAGATGTTGTGGTAATCCTGCCGTGTTTCCTCACTATGCCCTCCTTGACAACAATTTGACAACAATGGGAGGGCTAAATGAAGCGCAGTAGTGGTGAGGGAACTATCTGCAAAAGGGCAGACGGACGCTGGGCAGCGGCGCTGGCTGTGGGCGGCCGGCGCATTTGGGTATATGGCAAGACCCGCCAAGAGGTGGCTGAAAAACTGCGCCGGTTGCAGGGACTGGCACAATCTGCCGGTTACTTGCCAGAGCCAGGCAAGCTCACCTTAAGGGACTACCTCACCTTGTGGCTCGAACAGGCAGGGCAGCGCCTCAGACCCAAAACCCTCGAAACTTACGAGCAGGTGACGCAATCCTTTATTCTCCCACACTTGGGAACAACCAAGCTGACCAGGTTGAGCGGACTGGTTCTGGCGAGTTTCTTCACCAAGCTGGCCAAGGATGGCATTAGTCCCTTCCGACAGCGACAGGCATTTGCACTGCTACATAAGGCCTTGGGCGACGCGGTGCGCTGGGGGCTAATCCCTCACAACCCTGCCAGCACGATTGACCGACCAAAACCCAAGCCAGCGAAACGCACTATCTGGACAGCCGAGCAAACAGCAACCTTCCTGCAAGCTGTCGAGGTAGGACAATGTGGACGGTACGGTGACCTGTTCGCCTTCCTGCTGGCTTCTGGCTGCCGCCTTGGTGAGGCACTGGGACTGCGCTGGAGTGATGTGAACTGGCAGGCTGGCGTAGTACGTATAGAGCGACAGATTACCGAAGTGCGGGGTAAACCGGTCGAGGGCAGACCCAAGAGCGAAGCGGGCGTCAGAACCATCGCGCTGCCCCACTGGGGACTGCAGTCGTTGGAGCGCCAAAAGAGCAGGGCGCGCCAGTGGCAAATGCGGAGCGACAACCCCTTTGCATCGGGCTGGCAACGTTGCTTTGTGACGGAAGCAGGAACTGTACCGGAGATGACCAACGTGCGGCGCGCGCTGTTGAGCATATGCCAACACCTCGGATTGCCACCTGTGCGGGTGCATGACCTAAGGCACATCAGCTTATCCTTGTTGGCCTCCGCAGGTGTGCCGGTGAAAGAACTGCAGCAACGCGCGGGACACAGCACGCCGACCTTGACGATGCAGGTATACCTGCACGCCGCTGAAGACGGTGACCTGAGAGCAGCGCAAGCATTAGAAAGATTACGGAGGTGAACGAGCTGACCGAAGCCTCCCACCACGCTGAACCAATGGGTGGGACACCTTTTATGGTCAAACGCGCGACAGGAGGCAGGTAGTACGTTCGCACATTCTTGCACGCATCTACGTGTCTGAGATTGGTA
>Ga0308395_1001530_pt1 | contig 14835 bp, 10 predicted proteins | sample Hotspr20SampleP4_FD_202097 | JGI IMG/M metagenome (GOLD analysis project Ga0308395, IMG submission 202097) | Hot spring phototrophic mat microbial communities from Mushroom Spring, Yellowstone National Park, Wyoming, United States - 20050930_P4 ...
ATCTCTTAATATTCAAGGCATAGGTAAGTTTTTATTTAAAAAGATGGGGTAATGTCAGGGGAAGGGGGTGAGTTGCGTGAGGGATGCGGAGGGCGGCGGCGAGCGAAGCGAGCCGCCGGCACTGCCTTGTGGCCATTATGAAGGAGATAGATACTACGAGAGTGGCATTAAACGATTGAAAATAGCGATAACAAAAGAACAAGAATGCCACAAGGATTGCCGAAGCGATAGCGAAGCCCGTAGCAGCCCGACCCGAGCCCGCTACAATCACTCGTCATTGTGAGGAGCGGAGCGACGAAACAATCTTGTGTGAGGCAGTGGGAATTCTTTTGAGATTGCTTCACTTCATTCGCAATGACGGTTGATAAAAACACTGTGGTGGGCGAGGGGCACGCCCAAAAAATCATCAAAAAAGAAGGCACTAAAAATAAATCGTATACTGTAACTTTATTTGTTTTGGGCAGATTGTTGTTTAAACTTTTCAATACCTTTTCTTAACCACTGAATATATGCTTCTTTATCGGGATTGTAGCCGCGAACTTCTATGAGTAAATTTTCGTTGTGGTCAAGTAAAACGTATAAAGGTTGTGTGCTTTGACCATATTTGGTTTCCTCAAGGTATTTGTATTTATCGCCTATAGTTGTAATTTTTCTTCTGCGTCCATACCATTCGGCTTCAAAATGTTCATTTTCGGGTAAATCTCTTTTGTCATCTACATAGAGAGATACTAGAACTACTTCGTTATTCAATATCTTTTTTACTTCATCATCTGGCCATATAAAATCTTCTGTTTTTCTACAATTTGCACAAGCGTGACCTGTAAAATCTACCATTAATGGCTTGTTTGTTTTTTTGGCGTATTCTAAAGCTTCACGATATTTGTTTTTGAAATGAATGATACCGTGTTTGTTGATTTCTGCACCTTCGGGAAGAGTAGGTACTTGTGATGAATTCTGTTCCATATTTATGGTGTTCATAAAACCGTGTGGTGACTCTGAATATTCCAGTGGTGGAAGAATACCGCTAATCATATTGAGCGGTGCCCCCCATAAACCAGGCAACATATACAAGGTGAAACTTAATGATAATGTGGCAAACATTAAACGAGTTACAGAAAGATAGTGAACTTCGCCATCGTGATGTGTTTTGAAAAATCCTAATAAGTAAAGTGTGAGTAATCCAAAGATAGCAATCCATAAAGACAAAAATAGTTCACGGGTTAAAATACCTGCTTGAATAACTAAATCGGCATTTGAAGCAAATTTGAGTGCTAATGCAATTTCAATAAATCCAAGTGTAACTTTTACGGAATTGAGCCAACTATCGGATTTTGGAAGTGATTTTAGCCAAGATGGGAATGCTGCAAATAATCCAAAAGGTAAAGCCAATGCTAATGCAAAACCGAACATTCCAACAGAAGGTCCTAACAATTCGCCGGTGCTGGCGGCTTGAACTAATAATGTTCCAACAATAGGACCTGTACAAGAAAAGGAAACTAGTGCTAATGTAAATGCCATAAAGAAAATGCCAATAAATCCGCCTTTGCTACTTAATTTGTCCATTTTATTGACCAATGTATGTGGCATATTAATTTCAAAAGCACCTAAAAAAGAAAAACCAAATATCAAGAGTAAAACAAAAAAAGCAAGATTAAACCAAACATTTGTAGATAAATCGTTTAAGGCACTGGCACCAAATATCAAGGTAACAAATATCCCAAGAAGCAGATAAATAATGATAATGCTTATTGAATAAAGTGTGGCTTCTTGGATAGATTTTTTTCTGTTTTTATGTCTTTTGGTAAAAAAACTAATATTCATAGGTATAAGCGGAAATACACAAGGTGTAAACACTGCTGCAATGCCCCCTAAAAAACCTTCTACAAAAATCATCCATAATGATAATTTGCTTAGAGAGGTATTATTCAAATTGGAAACAGAAGGTGTTGATGCTAAAGAATTTGTAGTATAAGAAACAGAAGATGATGTTGAATCAATACTCTGTTTAGCCACCGAGATAGTGGAATTAATACTTGAGTCAGTAGTAGTAGTAGTAATGGAAGGAGATGTAGTATTTTCAGAAGATGTAGATGCTTTTGATTCAATGATAATCTCAAATGGTTCAGCAGGTGGAAATACACATTTATCATCGGTACACGCTTGATATTCATAAGTTCCTGATATTTTGATTTTTCCGCTTTTCTTTACTTTGATTTCTTGCCAAAATTCTGCTTTTTTTGAAAAATACTCTACTTCTACTTGAAAAACTTTATCCATTTCTTTAATGCCCTTGCTTTGCTGGAGTTTACCAACAAGTTCATAATCGGGAGATGGGTTAAATTTGATTGAAGTGGGCATAGGACCATCATCAGGATTTTGATGAATAGAATAAATATGCCATGGTTCATCAATTTTTACTTGAAAAAGTATTTTGTAATTAGTAGAATTTAGTTGTTGAGCGGTTATTTTGAAATGTGCGGGTCTTTCTTGAGCATTTAAGGTACTAATGGATATGGATAATAAAGCCAACCATAAATAAACAATAATTTTACTCATAAAAATTTAAATTTTTGGGCTTGTAAATATAGACAAATGAATGCGGTGTATGATGAAATATAATTTTTATTTTTTGTTAAAGAGGCATTTAAGATGGTCTCCATTAAGCAAAAAGTGTCACTAAATTATTTTCTTACATTTGCGGCTTCCTAAAAAATATATTATGCTCAGAACACATACTTGCGGAGAATTAAGAATTACTGATGTTAATAAAAATGTCCAATTAGCAGGTTGGGTACAAAGAAGAAGAGACCTTGGGAATCTTACTTTTATTGATTTACGGGATAGGTATGGTATTACTCAATTAATATTTAGCACAGAAATAAATAAGGATATATTAGAAAAAGCACGAGATATCCATCGTGAATATGTCATTCAAGTAACAGGAATTGTCAGAGAGAGGGAAAATAAAAATCCCAATTTACCAACCGGCGATATTGAGATTGTAGTTCAGGAATTAAAAATTCTCAATCCTTCACTTACGCCCCCTTTTACTATTGAAGATAACACAGATGGAGGAGAGGAACTGCGAATGACATTTCGCTATTTGGATTTAAGACGAAATCCTTTGAAAAATAATCTTATATTACGACATAAATTGGCTTTGGAAACGAGAAAATATCTTGATAGTTTAGGATTTTTAGAAATTGAAACTCCTTTTTTAATCAAATCAACGCCCGAAGGGGCAAGAGATTTTGTAGTGCCAAGTAGAATGCACAAAGGAACATTTTATGCCTTGCCACAAAGTCCGCAAACATTCAAGCAGATATTAATGGTAGCAGGATACGATAGATACTTTCAAATAGTAAGATGCTTTAGAGATGAAGATTTGCGTGCAGACCGTCAGCCCGAATTTACTCAAATAGATTGCGAAATGAGTTTTGTAGAACGAGAAGATATTTTACAAACATTTGAAGGATTGATTCGGCATTTATTTAAATCGGTCAAAGGTATTGAATTACCAAAGTTTTTAAGAATGTCTTATGAAGATGCAATGAATTTTTATGGTTCTGATAAGCCCGATTTGCGGTTTGATATGAAATTTGTTCATTTAACGAATGTATTTAAAAATAAAGGATTCAAAGTATTTGATAGTGCAGAAATTATTGTCGGCATTAATTTAAAGCAACAAGCACAAGCCACACGAAAGCAAATTGATGAATGGACAGAATTTGCAAAAAGTCCAAAAGTAGGAGCAACGGGTTTGATTTATATTAAATACAATGAAGATGGAAGTATTAAATCATCTATTGATAAATTCTTTACAACAGAACAATTAAAAGAAGTTTTAAAGATAGCCAATGCCCAGCCAGGTGATTTAATGTTGATATTAGCAGGAGAAAAAATTAAAACACTAAAAGGAATGGGACAACTGCGTTTGCACATTGCCCATCAACTTAACTTGATACCAACGAACACTTATGAGTGCTTGTGGATAGTGGATTTCCCACTATTTGAATACGATGAAGAAGAACAAAGATGGGTCAGTATGCATCATCCATTTACTTCGCCCGTCGGTGATTTATCAGGAAATATCGCAGATATCAAAGCCAATGCTTATGATATGGTTATCAATGGAACAGAAGTAGGCGGAGGCAGTATTCGTATTCACAATAAAGAAATACAAAAGAAAGTGTTTGAACTGCTTGGTTTTACAGAAGAAGAAGCCATGCGGCAATTTGGATTTTTAATGAATGCCTTTGAATATGGGGCACCACCACATGGCGGTATTGCTTTCGGATTTGATCGTTTAACGGCTCTACTTTGTGGTGTAGATAGCATTCGTGATGTTATAGCATTCCCCAAAAACAATGCAGGTAAAGACACAATGATAAATGCCCCTTCTGAAATTAGTCCTAAACAATTAGAAGAATTAGGATTGATGATAGATCCGAATGTTTATAAAAATTAAAGATTGTAAAAGTTTTTGGTTTTTATTTCAAAACACTTTGATATAGTAGTGTTCTATAAGACAATTCATTTTTGATAAAGTTATGTTTTCTTACAATCAAACTTTAAAGATCGTTGTGCCGTTGATAATTAGTGGTTTTGGTCAAAGTATTATTTATGTAACCGATATTTTATTTTTAGGTCGTTTGGGAGAAATATCCCTTGGGGCTTCGGCTATTGCAGGATTATTTTATGCATCTTTAATGATGATTGGCTTTGGTATTTCTTCGGGATTACAAGTGATAATTGCTCAAAAAACAGGAGAAGGTAAAGAACAAGAAACGCATTTGTTTTTATTGAATGGCATTTTTCTTCAACTGCTGATGGCTCTTGTTTTTACAAGTTTATACTTTGTTTTTGATTTTTTGTTATTGAAACTTTTTGTTTCAGAAAGTAAGATTAGAGATGCTACAAATAATTTTTTAAATGTTAGGATATTAGGGCTTTTGCCGTACTTTTTATTTTATGCTTATAGGTCTTATTATCTGGGTACTGGAAGCACAAAAATTATTTCTGTGGCGACTATTTTGATGAGTGCATTAAATTTAATTTTAAATCCTATTTTAATATATGGTTGGAAGAACTATTTTAATGGATTAGGATTAGTGGGTTCGGCTTGGGCATCGGTAATTTCAGAACTATTAAGCACAGGGTTAATAATGTTCTATTATTCTTTTCATAGAAAGTCAATGAAGTTTATTTCAAAGATAAAAAAGGAAATTTTGAAAGATATTATGAAAGTATCATTGCCACTCATTTTTCAACATTTTATTTCGGTATTTTCGTGGTTTTTATTTTTTGTATTTATAGAAAAAATGGGGTCAAAAGAGTTGGCAGTATCAAATGTTATTAGAGCCGTGTATATTTTAGTGATGGCACCTATTTTAGCATTCTCTCATTCTACGGTTACTATCATAGGTCAGATATTTGGATCAAAAGAATATGCTTATTTGAAGCCCACATTGTTGAAAATAATTATTCTGTCTGTGGTATTTACGTTTCCATTTTTTGTGTTGTCTTACTTTCAACCATTTTGGTTAATGCAGATATTTACGAATGATGAAGGATTGTTAATACAAGGAAAACCAGTAATGAAAGTCATTAGTTTTGCGTTATTGTATTTTTCTATATCTATGCCATTGTTGAGTGCTGTTACGGGCATGGGGGATACTCAAAAAGCATTGTTGATAGAAAGTATTTCATTTGTAGTATATATTTTAGCAAGTGCTATTTTGGTGTTTGTATTAAAGTTATCATTACCGCTTGTGTGGTGCAATGAATTTGTATATTATACAAGTATTGGTTTTTTATCCTATTACTTTTTTCAAAAAAGAATTAAGCATTTATAAGTGATAGCATAATGCTTTTTGTAGTTAAAATAATTTAACTTAAAAACATTAATCCGTTTTTATTCTCTATTTTTGCCAAAAACAATTGCAATGAAAAAATTAACTTGGATAGTAAGTTTTGTTGTAAGTACTTGTTTTTTAATGAGTGCTCAATCTGAAACAGAGGGCTTGGTAAAATGGCTTTCTTTTAAGGAAGCACAAGAATTAAATAAACAAGTGCCTAAACCTTTTTTAGTGGATATTTATACAGATTGGTGTGGATGGTGCAAAGTAATGATGCGTACAACCTACTCTAATCCTAATATCGCAGGATATATTAATGCTTATTTTTATCCCATAAAATTTAACGCAGAAACAAAAGATACTATTGAATTTGATGGGCAAAAATATGTTTCAACCAATCCTAATTACCCCAAATCGGCTCATCAATTAGCTGTCAAATTTTTAGGAAATAATTTAGCATATCCATCTACTATTTTTATTTCACCAGATTTAAAAACAACATTTTTAAGTCAAGGATATTTGAAAGAACAAGATATAGAGCCCTTTTTAGTGTTTATGGTTGAAAATGTTTATAAATCAACACCTTTTAATACTTTTCAATCGCTATTTAAGGATGCTTTTTACAATCCTAACTTGAAAAAGCTTACGAATGTCAAAACCTTCAAAGAAATTGAGGCGATAAAAAATCGCAAAAAAACAGCCGTATTTTTTTATACCAATTTTTGTAATAGTTGCAAAGTAATGACACAAGCCCTTATTCACGATTCATTGGTAGCCGATGTTTTAAATAAATACTTTCACACAGTAGTCATCAATGCCGAAGAAGATACTATTGTTTTCAAAAATCAAAAGTATACAAAACAGATGATAAACAACTATCCTTTTAATGCTGCTGTATTGCCTATCACGAATAATAAATTTTCTATTCCTTCTTTTGCATTATTGGATGAACAATTAAATCCCATAGAGACCATTCCTTTGTTTCAAACGCCCGAAGGATTGCGACATATTTTAATTTATTTTGGAGAAAATCTTAACAAAACAATGTCTTGGGAGGAATATGTCAAACGAGAAAATGAAAAAAATAATTCCTTAAATAATTCTTCATCACCGTCTTCTACCCCACAAAAGCACTCTACAACAGGCAAAAAGAAAAAATAAATGTCCTTAACGACTTCATTAGAAGATACGATTGTAGCCATTTCTTCGCCTTATGGAATGGGCGGTGTAGCCGTTATTCGTTGTTCAGGCAAAAAAGCATTGGATATTTTAAAACAGTTATTTTTCAAAAGAAATAAATTACCTTTTGATTTTAATAAATGGCAAGCCCGTAGAATGTACTATGGTCTTTTGATGGACGAAGGACAAATTATAGATGAAGTAATGGTTTGTTGGTATGCCTTTCCGCATTCTTACACGGGCGAAGATGTGGTAGAAGTTTATTGCCACGGTTCGGTGTATGTGCAACAAAGAATTTTGCAAGCATTTGTTCAAAGAGGGGCACGAATTGCAGAAGCCGGAGAATTTACTATTCGGGCGTATTTGAATGGTAAACTAACTTTAGCAGAAGCCGAGGCCATTGGAGATCTTATTCATTCAGAAACAGGGTCCGCCCATCGCTTGGCAATGAATCAATTGAGAGGAGGTTATCAACAACTGATAAATCAATTGCGAGAACAATTATTGCAATTTGCTTCTTTGTTAGAATTAGAATTAGATTTTAGTGAAGAAGATGTAGAGTTTGCAAATCGTGAGCAATTAATAGAAATACTCAATGAGAGTTTGAAAAAAATGAGCGAGTTAATGGGCAGTTTTAAGATGGGAAATGCTATTAAAACGGGTATTCCTGTTGTTATTCTTGGAAAACCTAATGCAGGAAAGTCCACTTTGTTGAATGCATTATTGAATGAAGAGAAAGCCATAGTGAGTGATATTCCAGGAACAACAAGAGATTTGATTGAAGATAAATTAATCATTCAAGGGATATTGTTTCGTATCATAGATACCGCAGGATTAAGAGAAGCAAAAGATGTGATTGAAAAAATTGGTATTGAACGAGCCCAACAATCTATAGAAAAAGCGATGATTGTAATTTTATTACAAGACATTACAGAATATGATATTCAGGAAACGCAAAACCATTTAAAACTAATACAAAGCATAAATCCAGATGTAGCAATTGTTCAAGTGTATAATAAAATAGATAAAATTAAGCAACAACAATATTCTAATTTCAATGACGAAGTGATATTTATTTCTGCCAAAGAAAAGTATAATATTGAAGTATTGAAAAACAAATTAGTGGATATCGTTGTCCAAAAAGGATATCAGCCGCATCAACCAATGGTGAGCAATGTTCGGCATTTTAATGAGTTACAGAATGCCAAACAATTTCTTGAAAAAGCATTGGAATCATTGAAAAATAAGGTAACAACAGAATTAATTGCCGAAGATTTGAGGTTTGCTATAATGCATCTTTCAAATATCACAGGAAATATCAGTTCAGAAGATGTTTTAAAAAATATCTTTTCAAAATTTTGTATTGGTAAGTAGAAAGTAACAAGTAGAAAGTGGAATGAGAAAGGAGTAAGGAATACTCTTGTGATATTTAGTGGGTTAAACTCTTTATTGGCAAAAAACTTTTTACTTTCAACTTTTGGCTTTTAACTGAAGTTTGCATGATTTACTCACCCCCTTTATTCCCCCTCTCTAAATGAATTAGAGAGGGAGACAATTAGAAAAAGGATGTTTTCATATCGCCCTTCTCTTTTTCACAAAGAGAAGGGAAGGGGATGAGTTAAATAAAAAAGAGAGGGGATGGGGGTAATCAAGAGAAAGCGAATTCATCTAGGCCCCGAAGGGGCTTAATGTTCACCCTGTTAAATGTATCTTTATTTAACAGGGTAAATATCCACCAACTGTCGTTGGTGGATTGCGTGAGGGATGCGAAGGGCGGCGGCGAGCGAAGCGAGCCGCAGGCACTGCCCTGAGCGTAGCGAAGGGATTGTTCGCCATCTGTCTTTTTTATCAAGGTGCTCACGAATGTGCTTAAGTTAACACATTTAAGCACATTTGCCGAAGCGATAGCGAAGCCCGTAGCAGCCCGACCCGAACACACCACAGCCGTGTAAAATTCTTTAAACGACATTTTTTGTCGTTTTAAAACAATAGAATGAAAAGTTTATATAAGAGTTGAAAATGCTGTGGTGTGTGAGGGGCACGCCCAAAAAAATAATAACTAAAAAATTTAAAACACTAAATATAGTTCTACTTCTTTGTTGTTGCGAATTATTTTGACTTTGGTGCTTTGATTTTTTTCAAACTTGGAAAGGGTTTGCATATATGTTTCAATGTTAGAAATAGGATATTCGCCGAGTTGAATAATGATGTCGCCTTTTTGAATGCCTGCTTTTTCAGCGGGTTTGTTGGGGGCAACGCCATCTACTTTTACGCCTTTGCCATCATAAGTATAATCGGGCATTATACCGAGTGTAACTTTGAATGCTACTTTGTTTTCTTTTGGTGCAGCGGTTTTTTGAAATTGCATTGGTGCAGATTGTTGTGCTGTTTTTTCAATAAGTTGTACGATAAACTGAAGTATCATTGCTTCGCCTTTGTAATTGATTTTATCAGCATAATCGCTGGGTTTGTGATAATCAGAATGTTGTCCTGTAAAGAAATGTAGCACGGGAATGTCTTTTAAATAAAAGGATGTGTGGTCGCTTGGTCCAATGCCACTACTGTCTTTTTTGATAACGAATGAAAAATTTTTAGATACACTATCTATGAGTGGTACCCATTGGTTAGAAGTGCCTACACCATAAATAATAATTTTTTTAGTGCTATCATTGAGCCGTCCAATCATATCCAAATTTATCATATAGTAAATTTTATTTAATGGATAATTGGGGTTTTCAGTCCATTTTTTAGAACCAATCAATCCTAATTCTTCGCCTGAAAAAGCCATAAACAAAATGTTGTATTTTTTGAACTGTTTGTTTTGTGAGAAATATCTTGCTAATTCTAATACGCCTGCTGTTCCGCTGGCATTGTCGTCTGCACCGTTGTGGATTTTGCCTTCTGGTGATGGGTCTAAACTATTATGGTCGTGTCCTAAGCCGAGATGGTCGTAGTGTGCACCGATGACTATTGTTTTTTCTGCTTTATTATCTAAAAAACCAATGACATTAGTGGCTTTTAATTCGGGCATTCCTTTGGTAGAGGTGTCGTGAGGATGTCTTTTCTTTTTGAAAGTAAATTCATAAAAGTAAGAGGGCTTATTTTTGGGAGAAGTAGGCAATGGTAAAAGTCCGTATTTTTTGAACTGTTGAGCGATGTAATGAGCAGCCAATTTTTCTTCACTTGTTCCTGTGCCACGTCCTTTAAGGGAATCCGAAGCAAGGTATGTAATGTGTTTTTGAATTTCGGATACAGAAATGTTTTGAGAAAATAAGTGTTGATAAAATAAAGCAATAATCGTAATGCTTTTCAAAATTGTTTTCATAGAATTGGATTTAATGATTATTAGATAAGTGATTATATTTTTTGTTGTTGAAGAATTTTGGCAATGTATTTTCCTAAAATATCAAACTCAATATTAACGAGGTCGTTTTGTTGAAGATATTGGATATTGGTGTGTTCGTAAGTATAAGGAATAATATGAACAGAAAAAGCATTTAGGGTACTTTCAACAACCGTTAAACTAATGCCATTTACACAAACACTTCCTTTTGGAATAGTAATGAAATAAGGATTTTCGGGATGTTCAATCCAAATTTCTTTGCTGCCTTGTTTATCTATAATACTTTTTACAACGCCTGTAGTATCAATATGTCCTGTTACAAAATGTCCGTCTAATCTTGCATTTGCAGGGATGCTTCGTTCTATGTTGATTTTATCGTTTAATTTTATAGATTTAAAGTTTGTTTTTTCTAATGTTTCTTGAATGAGAGTTACTTGATAAAATGGCGGCTGAATGTCTGTAACTGTAAGGCAAGCCCCGTTATGAGCAATACTTTGGTCAATGTAAAATTCGTTTGCAATATCGGATTCTAAGGTTAGAATTAGATTGGTATTTTGATAATGGATTTCTTTTACAGAAACCATTCTTTCTATTATGCCTGTAAACATAAGATAGTTGAATGTGGATGAATTTTTAATTGTAGAGGATTAAAGATTAGAAAAATATCGTGAATGATAAATAATTAGAATTTATTGAAGTTGTTGTATAATATCTTTGATGTGTTGTTGAGTTTGTAAATAGAGTTCATTGGTAGCAGGACCATTAAAGCCCATTGTAGCAAAAACAGGTTTTAGTTCTTTATTAAAGTAAATAGTAGTGGGAAATGCGGGGATTTTAATTAATTGCGGAAATATCTCAAATGGGGCTTGATTGCCTTTTTCAGAAAGCAATACAATAGGATAAGGAATATTGAGTTTTGTTTTATAGTTTTGAAGTAATTGTATGGCTTTATTAGAATTATTAGTTCTTTCAACAGCAAGTGCTATAATTTGAACTTTAAGAGATAGTTGCGAATACCATTCTGTAAATAATTTGTTTTCATCTGTACAATTTGGACACCAAGTGCCCATTAGCAATAAAATTAAGGGTTTGTTTTTTTCTATTGTGATAGGTTGATTATAAATATCTTTCCAATGGACATTTAAGATAAAAGAAGTGGGATTAAAAATTTCATTTAATTGAATTTGATTTTTCATTGAAATATCAGAAACGGGAATGGCTGAAAATTTTTCTACACTCCAAGATCCATAGTAAATGTATCCTTGAATGCTGTCTAATTTTTGTTGTGTTGAGTAAAAAAGTTTGCCCACTAAATAGGTTGCAAATGAACCATTAAATACTGAAAGAAATACGCTATCATTTTTTATAAAACCACCCAAATGTCCTAAATCACCATAAGGAGTTGCTATACTGCCTGATAAATGAGGTAATATATTATCATTAAAAAATTGAAAAGTACCATAAGCGGTATAAGTTTTGTTTTTGGATAAAATATTGAATTTCCATTTATGTGGAAAGGATTCCATTTTATTTATATCTACATTGTATTTGAACGAAGAACTTATGCTACATTTAATTTTGTAAGAATTATTATTTGCAGAATATTTTATCCAAATGCCTTGATAATCAGTTTGATTTTGCTTTTTCAGTAGACAGATGTTTTCATAAATAGATATAGAAAAACGAATACTATCATTATCTTTTTTTAAGAAAGATGTGTTTTTATTTACACTTGAATAAGCAGGAATAGTGATACTGTCTTTTTTGAGAATAATAGGTAATTGTAAAAATGCAGAATCATTAAGGTGAAGACGAAGTTGATAAATAGGATTTTGAGCAAATAATGAAGTAAGGGATAGATATAAAAACAAAACCCCTTCTTTAAGAGAAGGGGCATAGATTTTAAGTGGTGTAACAAGATTGGTCATCATTCGTTTTCAGATTCGGATTTCTTTTTTCTACTTCTTTTTTTAGGAGCAGCAGGTTCTTCTGTATTTTCATTTGTTTCTTTTGAAGAAGATGTTTTCTTTGCTTTTGTTTTGGCTTCTTTCTTTTCTTTTGAATTAGTAGAAGGGGTTTCAGAAACTTCTTGTTTATTTGAATTTTCTATTGCACCTTTCTCATCGGTTGGAGTTTCTTCAACAATTTCTAATAGATTGGCTTGTTGAAGCGTATTGTACCATTGAATAAGTTTTCGCATATTGTTGATGCTGACCTTTTCTCTATTATAATCACTGATGGCTTTTTCAAAAAGTTGTTTTATTTCTTCATCAGAGGAACTTTTATGATGAGGTGCAGGTTTCCCATCAAGAGTTTCAAATAAATTATACATTGCTTGTTCTATTGGCCTTTCACCATCTTGAACAAAAATACGAATGGAATCAAGAGAATAAATTTTATTATTGTTTAATACAATAGTTCTTTTTTTATCAATAATATTTTCTACAATAACACCTTTTCTACCATGAGAAATTACTTTGTACAAACCGGGAGTTCCAGATATTGCAATAATTTTGTCTAAGTTGATTTTTTTCATAGATGCGTTTTTAAAGGGGGTGCAAATATACAAATTTATTTATGTAAGCATACCGCCACATACGTTAATACACTGCCCCGTGATATAACTGCTCAAATCTGAGGCAAGAAATAAGCACGCATTAGCAATATCTTCAGGCGTTCCGCCTCTTTTTAATGGAATACTTTGTCGCCATTGTTCAATAATTTTTTCATCTAAGGCATTTGTCATTTCTGTTTCAATAAATCCTGGTGCTATGGCATTACAACGAATATTTCTGGAACCAAGTTCTAATGCAATGGACTTTGTAAATCCGATGATACCTGCCTTTGATGCAGCATAATTAGATTGTCCCGCATTTCCTTTTACACCTACTACCGAAGACATATTTATAATACTACCTTTTCTATTTTTAAGCATAATTTTTTGAACGGCTTTGGTATAATTAAATACAGATTTAAGATTGGCTTGTATTACTTCGTCAAATTGAGATTCGGTCATACGCATTAGAAGCCCATCTCTTGTAATACCAGCATTATTTACTAAAATATCAATTGTTCCCCATTCTTTTACAATTTCATCAACAATTTGTTCAGCCAAAGAATAAATAGAAGCGTCTGCTTTGAATGATTTTGCTTTTACGCCATATTTAATGAGTTCGTTTTCTAATTCAATGGCTTTGCTTTCTGAACTGACGTAAGTAAAAGCCACAGAACACCCATGTTCTGCGAATTTCAGAGCAATCCCTCTGCCTATTCCTCTTGTAGCCCCGGTAATCAATGCCACTTTGCTATCCAATAATTTCATAGTTATTTTTTGAAGCAAATAAAAGGAATTTTTTTCTCACTGTTGTCCAAGATAATTGTTAATAAAAAATTAAAACATTGATTATCAATAAATTAAACTTTAAATTTAATAATTTGAAAAGGCACTTCCTCTCTTTTTCATCTCCGCTTTTCATTGCTATTATTCATATTTTTCATATAGTATCAAAAAACATTTTGGACAATAATGAAAAAAACACAGAAACTTTCAACTAACTTTTGCGTGAAGGATGCGGAGTTTTTACTCACCCCCTTTAATTCCCCCTCTCTAATTGAATTAGAGAGGGGGAACAATTGAATAAAATGACTTTCGTATCGCCCCTCTCTTTTTCAAAAGAGAGGGGAAGGAGGTGAGTTGCGTGAGGGATGCGAAGGGCGGCGGCTAGCTTCGCTCGCCGCCGGCACTGCCTCGCCTTCGTTTTGCAACGTTGTTGCGAGGAGCGAAGCGACGAAGCAATCTCATTTAGGGTAGTGAGAATTCCTTTTGAGATTGCTTCACTACATTTGCAATGATATTAAGGCGAGGATTGTTCGCCATCTGTCTTTTTTATCAAGGTGCTCACGAATGTGCTTTAATTATCATTTAAGCACATTTGCCGAAGCGATAGCGAAGCCCGTAGCAGCCCGACCCGAGCCCGCCACAGTCGTGTGAAACCACTTAAACGACATTTTTTGTCGTTTTGAAACAATGGAATGCGAGTATTAGTAATGGTTGAAACTGCTGTGGTGGGCGAGGGGCACGCCCAAATAAAAATAAAGAGAAAATGAACTTGTAACAGTTTATTGAATACGTTTGAGGTTTATCAAAGAAGGTGTGCGGAAAATCATAGGGTACTTTTCAACTTTTACCACACTCATATCTAAACCAAATGCTCTTGCTTCACTCAAAGATACTTTTTTCAACAAATAATAGGTATTGAAAATAATTTTTTCAAAGAAAGGTAAATCGTTATCATAAGAAAGATATTTTTCTATTACTACAAATTTAAAGTCGCCACTAATGTTGTTTCTTTGAAGTGATTCATAGCGAGATGTGATGTCTACTTCTTTGTTTTTTACTAATTCGTCTACTACTTTTCTAAACATTAAATTGATTCTTGGGGCAATTCTAAATCC